>Ga0308160_10006924_pt1 | contig 11395 bp, 7 predicted proteins | sample PhyFR1_FD_201036 | JGI IMG/M metagenome (GOLD analysis project Ga0308160, IMG submission 201036) | Phyllosphere microbial communities from UC Gill Tract Community Farm, Albany, California, United States - DLSLF.R1 | ecosystem: Host-associated > Plants > Phyllosphere > Unclassified | place: USA... | reverse complement strand
CACATCCCGGCCGCCGTCTCCATCAATTCCGAAGAACTGCTGTTCCAGCACGTACAGTTCAAGACCGGCCAGCGCGTCCACACGATCGGCCAGGCCTTCGACACCTTGTACATCGTTAACTCCGGCTTCCTGAAAACGGTGCTGATCGACGAGTTCGGCAACGAACAGGTGCTGAGCTTCCCCATGAAGGGCGACATGCTCGGCGTCGACGGCATCCACACCCGCCACTACGCCTCGGAGGCCGTGGCCCTGTCCGACTGCGACCTGATCCTGCTGCCCTTCAAGAAACTGACCGCCCTGGGCCGCGTGCACATGGAGCTCGAAAACCTGATGTACGGCGTCATGAGCCGCGAACTGGTGCGCGAACAGGCCATGATCGGCATGCTCGGCGCCCTCTCCGCCGAGGCGCGCGTGGCCCGCTTCCTGGTCTCGCTGGCCGACCGTTTCGCCGCCATGGGCTACTCGAGCAAGCTGTTCAACTTGCGCATGACGCGCCACGAGATCGGCAGCTACCTGGGCCTGACGCTGGAAACGGTGAGCCGCACCCTGTCGGCCTTCAATGAAATCGGCCTGATCACGGTCGACCAGCGCACCATCGGCATCAAGGATCCGGAAGCGCTGAAGACCCTGCGCCGCCTGCCACCGTCGCGTTCGCGCACCAAGGCAGCCGGCGCCAAGAAGGCCGAGCTCGACGCAGCCGGTGGCGACCAGGTGCTGGCGACGGCCTGAGGATTCGGCGCCGGAGCGATCCGGCCCATGTAAAGTAAAACGGCTCCAGCATGCTGGAGCCGTTCTGTTGTGTAACGGTGAATCGTGGGCTCGGGAGCCCACGCTACATCAATGCAGGCCTTCGGCCTGTTTTATTTGCTTTATTGATCCCGCGACAGCACGCCGTTGTTCACCCGCACCGCATCACCGGCGCGGAAGCCCGGGTCGTTTTCGTACTGCAGCGTCTGCGTCGCGCCATTGCCCGTGTAGCGCACCACGACTTCATAGCGCTGCGAGCGGTTCCGGTTGCGTTCGATGTTGTTGCCCACCATCCCGCCGCCAACGGCGCCGGCCACCGTGGCCGCCGTGCGCCCGCTGCCGCTGCCGACCTGGTTACCCAGCAGGCCGCCGATGACGGCGCCAGCCGCCGTGCCAAGATAATTGCCCTGGCCGCTGACCTCGACCACGTTCACCGCTTCCACCGTAGCGCAATTGGTGCAGTAGCGTGCCGTGCGCGGCGCGGTCGTGGGGGTACCGACAACCGGACGCGGCGCCCCGGCCAGCAGCGGACGGCCCAGCACCTGGCTCGTATAGCGGCCGTTGGCGCGAATCGTCGCCGTCACCCGGCTGTCCGGGGCGATGCGGTCGTCACGACGGATCGTGTAGTCGGCCGCATACTCGCCGGCACGCACTTCCGGCAGGAAGAACACGCCGCGCGCGCCGGTGATCGTCAGCTCGACCCGTGCGCCCGGGGTGCCGTACACAGTAAAGCCGAGATCGCTGCCCGGCACCAGCTCGTCGCTGGCGCGCACCTCGAAGCGTTCGATCTTCGGCACGGTGGCCAGGTCGCCGCGGCGGTTCGGACGCGGCGCGCCGTCGCGAACGACGGATTCGGCCAGCACGTCGGTTGCCACACGGTTGCCCACGCGCAGGTTGGCGGTGACGGCGCTGTTGTTGGCGATGCGGTCGCGGGCGCCGATCGTGTAGGTGCCGACATACTGGCCCGGCTCAGTTTCCGTCATGTACACGTTGCGCGTGGCACCGTCGATGCGCAGCGTCGCGGTGCCACCGGGCGTGCCGTACAGGTCGAAATGCAGTTCGACGCCGGGCGCCAGGCGCCGTACTTCCTCGACGTTGAAGCCGCGGATCACCGGGCTCGGCAGGTTGTCACGCGCGTACTGCTGCGCTTGCGCGGCGACCGGCGCCAGCGTCATTGAACACAAGGGCAACAGCGCGACCACGGTCGCGCTCAGGGTGAGTCTCAGCTTCATGGCATGTCTCCTTTAGATCGGTCAGACAATGTTCGTATCGTAATTACAAGGTACGCCTATGCCTGAAAGGAAACGGTGCGCTAACGAACGCTGTGCACGGCCTCGCCTGAGGTAACGAAGATGGCGTCGCCCGGCTCGCGCGTGACGACGTGGCCGCCGGTAAACGACCCGAAGGACGGCAAGATCATGCGTCCCTTGCCCACCACGAAGCACGGCAGGCGCAGCGAGTCGAAGCGCGTCGCCAGCACCCAGGCGGGGTGCACGTGGCCGGCCAGCGCATAGCCGCCGCCGTTGCCAAGATCAAGGTCGGGGTGATGGCAAAAGGCAAACGGGCCAACGGCATGCGGTTCGTCGACCAGTTCGATGCCGAGCGCCGCCGCCGGATCGCCCGCATGCTTGTCGTGGTTGCCGCGCACCAGGGTCAGGCGCAGCTCGCGGCGCCGCTCGCGCCAGGCCAGCATCGCCTGCTGGGTGCTGGACGCATGAGCGGCGCGCGCATGCAGGAAGTCGCCGAGGAAGACGACGTGTTCGGCGCCGTGAATGTCGATCAGGGCATCGAGCTTGAACAGGTTTTCGGTGGTGGTGCCGCGCGGCACCGGAATGCCCTGGGCGCGGAAGGAGGCCGCCTTGCCGAAATGAATATCGGCGATGATCAGCATCTTTTCGGCCGGCCAGAACACGGCCTTTTCAGGCAAGAGCAGCAAGCGCTCGCCAGCAATGTCAACAACAGAACCCGTCATACAGCTGCAGCCTTCTCCAGTTCGCGCACCATGCGCGCCACGCGGTCATTCAATTTCTCGGTACTCACTTTTTCGCGGAAACGCTCGACCATCAGCGCAAAGCCGAAGGGCGTCGCGCGTTTCACGACACGATACGCGACTTTGCGTGCATGCAGCTCGGCCAGCGTATCGCGCAGGCGGGTCAATTCCAGTTCCTGCTCCAGCACTTCGCGCTGGGCTTGGGTCAACAGCAGGTTGCCGGCGTCGTGCTTGCGGAAGACTTCGAAAAACAGCGAGGACGAGGCCTGCACCTGCCGGTTCGACTTCGGCTGGCCCGGGTAGCCCTGGAATACCAGGCCGGCAATGCGCGCCACTTCGCGAAAGCGCTGCTGCGACAGCTGGGTCGCGTTCAGGCTGTCGAGCACGTCCTCCAGCAAGTGTTCGGTGTCGAACAGCGGCACGTCCAGCCCGGTCGCGCTTGAAAATTCTTGCTCCCAGTCGACCGGCTCGGGCGACATCAGCTCGAAACCGTAGTCGTTGATCGCGATCGAAAAGGTAATCGGCTGGCGCCGCCCGATGCGGTAGGCGAACAGCGAGGCCAGGCCCATGTGCACCGAGCGCCCCGCGAAGGGATACACGAACAGGTGGTAGCCCTCGCGGCTCTTCATCGATTCCAGCACCAGGGTGTCGAGCGTGGGCAGCGCCGACCACTTCGACTGGATGTCGAGCAGCGGCCGGATCGCCTGCATTTCCGGTCCCTCGAACCGGCCCTCGCTCGCCTGGCGCAACTGCTCGAGCGCGGCATGGGCCAGTTCGGAGGACATCGGCATCTTCGCCCCCTGCCAGCGCGCGATCGCACCGCGCGAGCCGGTCGCGCGTTTTACGAACGCCGTCATCTCGTGGACCCGGACGAATTCGAGGATGCGCCCGCCGAACAGGAAATGGTCGCCCGGTTTCAGGCGGCCGATGAAGGATTCTTCCATGCTGCCGATGCGCCCGCCGCTGACGTATTTCACCTGGATGGTCGCGTCCGAGACGATGGTGCCGATGCCCATCCGGTGCCGCCGGCCGATGGCCGTGTCCGGCACCCGGTAGACGCCCTCCTCGTCCGGCAGCACGCGCCGGTATTCCGGATACACGGTGAGGCTTTGTCCGCCGCGCGCCACGAAATCCAGCGCCCACTGCCACTCTTCCTCGGTGAGATGCCGGTAGGACCAGGCACGGCGCACTTCATTGAAGAACTCCTCGGAGCGGAAACCGCCGCCCAGCGCCACCGTGACCAGGTGCTGCACCAGCACATCGAAGGGTTTATTCGGCACGTAGCGCCCTTCGATCTTGCGCGCCGCTACCGCCTTCTTGGCCCCGGCCGCTTCCAGGATCTCCATGCTATTGGTCGGCACCAGGGTCACGCGCGAGACCCGCCCCGGCGCATGGCCGCTGCGGCCGGCGCGCTGCAGCAGGCGCGCGATGCCCTTTGCGCTGCCGACCTGCAGCACGCGCTCGACCGGCAGGAAGTCCACGCCCAAATCGAGGCTGGCGGTGCAGATCACCGCCTTCAATTGTCCCTTTTTCAGGCCCAGCTCGACCCAGTCGCGCACCTCGCGCGCCAGCGAACCGTGGTGCAGCGCAATCAGGCCGGCCCAGTCGGGCCGCGCTTCCAGGATGTTCTGGTACCAGATTTCCGACTGGGCGCGCGTGTTCGTGAACACCAGGGTCGCGTCGTAATGCTCGATCTCGTCGATCACGGGCTTGAGCATCTGCAAGCCCAGGTGGCCGCCCCAGGGGAAACGCGCGACATCCTTCGGGATCAGCGAATCGACGACGATTTCCTTCTTGGTATCGCCCTCGACCAGCACGCCCTCCATGCCACCGAGCAGCACCTGGCGCGCCAGGTCGAGGTCGCCCATCGTCGCCGACACGCCCCAGACCACCAGTTCCGGGCGCCAGTGCCGCAGCCGCGCCAGCGCCAGTTGCACCTGCACGCCGCGCTTGCTGCCCATCAGCTCGTGCCACTCGTCGATGACGATCATGTCGAGGTGCTTGAACTGCTCGGCCGCCGCCGCGTGGCTCAGCAGCAGTGACAGGCTTTCCGGGGTCGTGACCAGGCTGGTCGGCCACTTGCGCGACTGGCGCGCGCGCTCGGCCGAACCGGTGTCGCCGGTGCGGGCGCCGACCGTCCATTCGGGCGCCAGCGCCGCTGCGGACTCTTCCAGCGCACGCTGGGTATCGGCGGCGAGCGCGCGCATCGGGGTGATCCACAGCACGCGCAAGCCGCTCATCCGTCCTTTGGCCAGCGCCCCGCGTTGCAAGGCGGCCAGCCACACGGCATAGGTTTTACCCGCGCCCGTGTTCGCATGCAGCAGCCCGGACTGGCCGGCCAGCGCCGCCTTCCATACTTCCTTCTGGAACGGAAAAGCCTTCCAGCCGCGTGAAGCGAACCAGTCCTTGACGACGGTGGGTGTGGGGCCGCTCATGCACCCGCGGCCGCCAGCAGGCCTTTCAAGGTATCGAGCGTATCCGCATCCTCGACCGTCTTGTCGTCGCGCCGCCGCAAAATCCGCGGGAAGCGCACGGCAATCCCCGCCTTGTGGCGCGAAGACAAGGCGATGCCCTCGAAGCCGATCTCGAACACCATGGTCGGCTTCACCGAGCGCACCGGGCCGAATTTTTCAATGGTCGTCTTGCGGATCGCATTGTCGACTTGCGCGATCTCGGCATCGGTCAGGCCCGAATACGCCTTGGCAAACGGCACGAGTTTGCGCTCGCCATGCCCTTCGTCGTCGTCCCAGACGGCGAAGGTGTAGTCGGTATAGAGAGAGGCGCGGCGGCCATGCCCGGCCTGGGCGTAGATCAGCACCGCATCGACCGAGTAGGGATCGACCTTCCACTTCCACCAGGTGCCGACATCCTTGGTGCGCCCGACGCCGTACTGGGCGCTGTTGGCCTTGACCATCATGCCCTCGACGCCGCGGTTGCGCGACTCTTCGCGCAGGGCGACCAGCGCTTCCCAGCTGTCGGCCCGGACCACGGGCGAAATCTTGAGCTGCGGCTGGTCGATGGCGGCCACCTGCGTTTCCAGCAGCGTGCGCCGTTCGTGCTGGGGCAGCTGGCGCAGGTCGACGCCGTCGAGTTCGAGCAGGTCGTAGCAGACCAGCACCGCCGGCAGTTCGGCCAGCAGCTTGGCGGACAAGGTCTTGCGGCCAATGCGCCGCTGCAGTTCGGCGAAAGGCGCCGGTACATCGTTCGCGTGGTCCCAGACCAGCACCTCGCCATCGACCACCGTCCCCTCGGGCAGGCGCACGCTGCACAGCTCGGGGAAGCGCTCGCTGATCAGGTCTTCGCCGCGCGACCACAGGTAATTCTGCCCGCCGCGCCGCACCAGCTGGGCGCGGATGCCGTCGTATTTCCACTCCACCTGCCAGTCGTGCAAATCGCCCAGCGCGGCAGGGTCGCCCTGCAGCTGGTGCGCGAGGAAAAAGGGGTACGGTTGGCCGCCGCGCAGCTTGTGTTCCTCGTCCGACTGCGCGGCAATCAGCTGCAGGAACTTGGTGGCGGTCGGGCGCACGCTGCCGTCGGTCCAGCCCATCAGGCGCTGGGCGATGAGTTTGCTGTCCACGGCCGCGATGTTCGCCAGCGCGCGCGTCACCAGCAGCTTCGAGACGCCGACCCGGAAGCCGCCGCCGATCAGCTTGCAAAACAGGAAGCGCTCGGGCGTCGTCAGCTCGTTCCAATAAGTGAACAGGGCTTCACGGATCACGCTCGGGTCGGCGCCGCGCAAGGGGCCGATGCGTTCGGTCATCCACTCGGCCAGGCCGACGTCGCTGTGCTTTTCCGGCGCCGGCAGGATGTGGGCGATGGTTTCGGCCATGTCGCCGACGGCGTGATAGGACTCGTCGAACAGCCATTCGTCGAGCACCGCGTATTCGATCGCGAACTGGCGCAGCAGCTTGGTCGGCACCGCCTGGCGCGGCTTGCCGCCGGCCAGGAAGTACACGGCCCAGGCCGCGTTTTCGGGCGCGGCGGTGGAGAAATACTGCTGCAGGGCCTCGAGCTTGCGGTTGGTGGCGGTGGTTTCGTCGAGTTCGGCGAACAGGTGGGCGAATTCACGCATCCTTTGCCTCCTGCTGCTCCACCGCTTTTTCGCCTTCAGTAGCCGGCTGCGGGGCAATGCCGACGTCGTCATCGTCGTCGCCGTATTCGGTGTCGAAGCCGGCCGCGTCCAGCCCCTGCTGGCACAGCCATTTCACCATGACGGGAATCGAGCCGTGGGTGACGATGATGCGCTGGGCGCCGGTGGCGGCAATCGCGCTCATCAGGCCCGGCCAGTCGGCGTGGTCGGACAGCACGAAGCCGCGGTCGACCCCACGCCGCCGGCGCGCGCCGCGCAGCTGCATCCAGCCGCTGGCGAAGGCGTCGCTGTAGTCGCCGAAGCGCTTCATCCAGGGCGAACCGGAAGCGGACGGCGGCGCCACGACGATGGACTGTTTCAGGGCCGCCTTGTCGACATCGCTCACCATCAGGGTCGGCGGGAGCAGGATGCCCCCTTCCCGGTACACACGATTGATCGGTTCGACCGCGCCGTGACAGACGATCGGGCCGATGGCCGGGTCCAGGCCCGACAGGATGCGCTGGGCCTTGCCGAAGGAATAGCCGAAGATCACGCTGCAGCGCCCCTCCTCGGCGTTCTTCTTCCACCAGCGGTTGATGTCGTCGAAGATGCTCTGTTCGGGCTCCCAGCGGTAGATCGGCAGGCCGAAGGTCGATTCGGTAATGAAGGTGTCGCAGCGCACGGGTTCGAAGGGCGCGCAGGTCTTATCCGGCTCGATCTTGTAGTCGCCGGAAGCGACCCAGACTTCGCCCTGGTATTCCATGCGCACCTGGGCCGAGCCAAGGACGTGGCCGGCCGGGTGCAGCGAGATGGTGACGCCGTTGTGCACGACGGTCTGGCCGTATTCGAGGCCGTCGACGTTGATGTCGCCCAGGCGCGAGCGCAGCACGTGCACGCCGCTGGCGGCGGTCAGGTATTTGCCGTGACCGTAGCGCGCATGGTCGCCGTGGGCATGGGTGATCACGGCGCGTTCGACCGGGCGCCAGGGATCGATATAGAAACCGCCAGGGACGCAGTACAGCCCCTCCTTGCGTACGACGACCATATCTCCCATGCGGACCTTTCCGGCTTAAACGATCTCGACAAAGTCTGCCATAAAGCTCCTTTGCTCGCCGTCCGGGAAGTCGATGCTGACCTGGTCGCCGGCTACCGAGGCCACCACGCCCGCGCCGTACTTCGGCACCTTCACCTTCATCCCCGCTTCGAAATGGGGGCCGGCCGGTTCCGGCTCGGGCGTGTGATCGAATTCGTCGTCGCGGATTTCGATGTCTTCCAGCGCCAGCGCCGGTGGATTCTTGCAGTTGTCGCAGCGGCAGCACTTCTCGAAGCCTTCCACCTCGTCGCCGAAATAGTCGAGCATGAGTTTCCAGCGGCAGAAGCCGCTCACGGCATAACCGACCATCTTTTCCAGCGATTCGCGGTCGTGCTCCTGCTTCTGCACGTAGATCTCGGCCAGCTGCGCGAAGTTGGCCGCCTTCGGTTCGTTGGCCGTGATGACGAACTCGAGCTTGCGGTTCTGGCGCACGAACTTGCCGTCCTTCAGCAGCTTGAGGCAGACCTTGATCTTCGCCTCGTTCAGGTCGCCCAGCTTTTCCTCGATGCCTTCGGTCGTGACCGTGCCCTCTTCCGCCAGTTCGCGGGCGGCCTCGTAGACCGAGCGGATCTCGTCGGCGTCCGGATAGTGTTTGACGAGGAAGAACTGCTGCAGGCGCTTGTCGTCCTGCAGGAAGAGCAGCGTGCACTGGGCATCCTTGCCGTCGCGCCCAGCCCGTCCGGACTCCTGGTAATAGGATTCGAGGTTCGCCGGGATCTGCAGGTGGATCACGAAGCGGGTGTCGCTCTTGTCGATGCCCATGCCGAAGGCGTTGGTCGCGACCATGACGCGCCGCTCGTCGTTCATGAACAGGTCCTGGTTTGCCTTGCGTTCGGCGCTGGAGAGCTTGCCGTGGTAGATCGTCACCGATTCGCCGGCCTCTTCGAGGATGCGGTGCATCTCTTCGGCCGCCTTGACGGTGGCGGCGTAGACGATGCCGACGCCCTCGGTGTCGGCCACCAGGCGCCGGGCTTCGGAGAATTTTTCGTCGGGATTGGTGACCTGCACCACGCTGTAGTGCAGGTTCGGGCGGTAGATGCCGGTATTGATGACCTTCATGCGTGGCCGGTTCAGCTGGCGGCCGATGTCCTCGATTACTTCATCGGTGGCGGTAGCGGTCAGGGCCAGCACGGTCGGATGGCCGAGCGCGGCAATGGCGGCCGCCATCTCGATATAGGCCGGGCGGAAATCGTGGCCCCATTGGGAAATGCAATGGGCTTCGTCGATGGCGACCAGGGCCACGTCGGTTTGCTTGAGCACGGCGAGGAATTCCGGCGAAGACAATCGTTCGGGCGTGCAGAACACGATACGGCAGGTGCCTGCGGCGATGGCTTCCAGCGCTGCGTGTTCTTCGTCGGCATGCAGGCTGCTGTTGACCTGGCAGGCGCCGATGCCCAGCTCCGCCAGCTTGCCCAGCTGGTCCTTCATCAACGAGATCAGCGGCGAGACGACGACCGTCAGGCCCTTGAGCAGGTGCGCTGGAATCTGGTAGCACAGCGACTTGCCGCCGCCGGTGGGCATGATCGCCAGCGTGTCCTTGCCGTCGAGGACGCTGTCGATGACGCGCTGCTGGCCGTCGCGCAGGCGTGCGATGCCGAACACGGAGCGCAGCAGCTTGTTGACGGAGTGACGGCGCACTGCGAGCAGGCCGTTATGCAGGAGTTGGGGGTCGTGTCGGGTCATGCCCGCACTCTAAGATGCGGCCGCGAGCACGACTATAGGACGCCGGCTAGATGCGGCGTAGGAGCGGCACTTGGTGGCCCTTCTCGCTGTTGAGACAGCTGCGCAAGGTCTATTCCTACAGAACGGAGGAATCCCCGCCGATGCCGCGCAAAGCGCCCTGGCCTCAGAATGGCACCATACCAACGCGAAATGTGAAGACCCGGAGAAACAATCATGATGCGCTCGATCCCCACTACCCTGACCGCGCTCCAACTTGCCCTCGCCAGCGCCGCTGCCTGGCTGATCTTCGAAACGAACACCCTGCAGAGCGCAGCGGTCCTGATGTTTCACTGAATCCTGCGCCATGTGCGACAGGTTTCGCCAGTGATGTCTGGCTGAAATCTATTGTCGCAAAACATGGCCTGTCCCGGCGCACGATAACGCCGGGCAATAGTTTCAGACCGGTTCAGCGTACGAACCGGCAATTAATAAAAGAGCAACGCCATCCGATCGGGATGGCGTTTTTGTTTTCTGTGCGGCGCGGCCGAAAAAAACGCCATCCCGACTTGCACCGGGATGGCGTTTTATTTTGTGAAGCAATCGATCAGGCAGCCTTGGCTTCCATATCGACCGCATCGGTCTCGTCGGTCGGCAGGCGCATCATGTAGTCGAAGGCGGCCAGCGAAGCCTTGGCGCCCTCGCCCACGGCGATCACGATCTGCTTGAACGGCACCGTGGTGACGTCGCCGGCGGCAAATACGCCCGGCAGCGAGGTTTCGCCACGCACGTCGACTTCGATCTCGCCATACGGCGACAGTTCGATCGTACCCTTCAGCCATTCGGCGTTCGGCACCAGGCCGATCTGCACGAACACACCCGCCAGCTCGATGGTCTTGACCTCGCCGCTGTTGCGGTCCTTGTACGACAGGCCCGTGACTTTCTTGCCGTCGCCATGGATTTCCGTGGTCTGGGCACTCTTGATCACGTCCACGTTCTTCAGGCTATAGAGCTTGCGCTGCAGGACCGCGTCGGCGCGCAGTTCGGCGCCGAATTCGATCAGCGTCACGTGCTCGACGATGCCGGCCAGGTCGATGGCCGCTTCGACGCCCGAGTTACCGCCGCCGATCACCGACACGCGTTTGCCCTTGAACAGCGGACCGTCGCAGTGCGGGCAATAGGCCACGCCGTGGTTCTTGTACTCTTTTTCGCCCGGCACGTTGATTTCGCGCCAGCGGGCACCGGTCGAGATAATCACCGACTTCGATTTCAACACGGCGCCGTCCTCGGTCGTCACTTCGAACAACTTGGCGTCCTCGTTCTTCTCGAGCTTGGCCGCGCGCTGCAGGTTCATGATGTCGACTTCATAGTGCTTGACGTGCTCTTCCAGCGAGACGGCAAACTTCGGCCCTTCGGTTTCCTTGACCGAGACAAAGTTCTCGATCGCCAGGGTATCGAGCACCTGGCCGCCGAAACGGTCGGCCACGACGCCGGTACGGATGCCTTTGCGGGCGGCGTAGATCGCCGCGGCCGCGCCGGCAGGACCGCCGCCGACGATCAGCACGTCGAAGGCTTCTTTCTTGCTCAGTTCGGCGGCCTTGCGCTTGCCTGCGCCGGTGTCGAGCTTGACGAGGATTTCCTCGGCGCTCATGCGGCCCTGGCCGAAGTGCTCGCCGTTCAGGAACATCATCGGCACGGCCAGGATCTGGCGCGACTCGACTTCATCCTTGAACAGGCCGCCGTCGATGGTCGTGACCTTGATGCGCGGATTGATGATCGACATCGAGTTCAGCGACTGCACGACTTCCGGGCAGTTATGGCAGGACAGCGAAATGAA
>Ga0308160_10006923_pt1 | contig 11396 bp, 9 predicted proteins | sample PhyFR1_FD_201036 | JGI IMG/M metagenome (GOLD analysis project Ga0308160, IMG submission 201036) | Phyllosphere microbial communities from UC Gill Tract Community Farm, Albany, California, United States - DLSLF.R1 | ecosystem: Host-associated > Plants > Phyllosphere > Unclassified | place: USA... | reverse complement strand
CATCATCCTGCTCCCGGTTTTGCTCACGCTGGACCCCAAATTATTCAGAGTCGACAGCATGAGCTAACTCGCAAAAGCAGACATTTCTACTTTGCCCAGATCGGACATTTCTACTTTGCCCTTACACGGTGGGCACTCCGTGCCCACGCGGAAGCCGGCATCGTGTTGGCGTTCTTTGCAAAGCGCCAGCGAATCCATCGAAACGCTTCCAGATGATCATCCGGACACGCTAACCAGCAGCCTCCGACACGATCAAAACCTTGCCAACACGACGCATCGTTCCGCGTGGGCACGGAGTGCCCACCGTACGTTGAAGCGTTAACAATGAACCCGGTCCCACGATTGAAGCATTGCCAAGGATCTTGGGGTCCCGTGTAACCCTGCGCCCATGAGGGTATAATTCCCGCATACGTCTCCCACCGTCTTTCTCCAGAATGCAACTGCTCGCCGTTGGCCTGAATCACACGACTGCACCGGTCGCGCTGCGCGAGCAGCTCGCGCTCGGCCCGGAGCAGCTCGGCCGTGCGGTGCAATCGGCGCGTGCATGGTTTGGCCGCTTCGGCCACGACAGCCAGCGCGGCAGCGACGAGGCGGCGATCCTCTCCACCTGCAACCGCACGGAATTGTATGCCGCCAGCGGCGTGCCCGATCCGCTCGACGCCTCGGCCCAGTTCCTGGCGCATTACCACGCGCTGAACTACGCCGAGCTGCGTCCCCATCTCTATATGCTGCCCCAGGGCGAAGCCGTGCGCCACGCCTTCCGCGTCGCCTCCGGCCTCGATTCGATGGTGCTGGGCGAGCCGCAGATCCTGGGCCAGATGAAAGACGCGGTGCGCACCGCCGAAGAAGCCGGGGGACTCGGCACCTACCTGCACCAGCTGTTCCAGCGCAGCTTCGCCGTCGCCAAGGAAGTGCGCACGACCACCGAAATCGGCGCCCACAGCGTGTCGATGGCCGCCGCCTGCGTGCGCCTGTCGCAGCGCATTTTCGACCGCATTTCAGACCAGCACGTCCTGTTCATCGGCGCCGGGGAAATGATCGAACTCTGCGCGGCCCACTTCGCCGCCCACAATCCGAAGTCGATCACCATCGCCAACCGCACCATGGAACGCGGCGAATCGCTGGCCACGCGCCTGAACGCGCGCGCGATCCGCCTGGCCGATTTGCCCGAGCAGCTGGCGCGCTTCGACATCGTGGTGTCCTGCACCGCCTCGACCCTGCCGCTGCTGGGCCTGGGCCTGGTCGAGCGCGCGATCAAGGCGCGCCGCCACCGTCCGGTGTTCATGGCCGACCTGGCCGTCCCGCGCGACATCGAACCCGAAGTCGCACGCCTCGACGACGTCTTCCTGTACACCGTCGACGACCTCGCGCAAGTGGTGCAGACCGGGATGGAATCGCGCCAGGCCGCCGTGGCCCAGGCCGAAGCCATCATCGAGCACCGCGTCGAGTCCTTCATGCACTGGATCGGCGACCGCGCCATGGTGCCGGTGATCCAGGACCTGCACGAGTCCAGCGAAGCGCTGCGCCTGGCCGAACTCGAACGCGCGCGCAGGCTGCTGGCAAAGGGCGAAGACATCGACGCCGTGCTCGAGGCGCTGTCGAAGGGCCTGACCGCGAAGTTCCTGCACGGCCCGCAACAGGCCCTGCACCGTGCCCAGGGCGACGAACGCGCGCGCCTGGCCAGCCTGCTGCCCCAGTTGTTCCGCGGCCGCCGTTAGCGGCGCCTGCACCCTCGCGCCCGACGCATGCGGGCGCATCCCGGCGCCGCCGCGCGCTCCCCGTTCACCGATTTTCCGTAGAAGCCCATGAAACCATCGATGCTGGCCAAGCTCGACCAACTGGCGAACCGCCTGGTCGAACTCGACGAACTCCTGATGTCCGAAGGCGCCACCGCCAACATGGACAGCTACCGCAAGATGACGCGCGAGCGCGCCGAGCTGGCGCCGCTGGTCGACGTCTACAAGCAGTATGGCGAGGCGAATGGCGACATCGCCGCGGCCCAGGAAATGCTGGCCGATCCCGACATGAAGGAGTTCGCGCAAGAAGAAATCGAAGCGGCCAAGGCACGCCTGGCGGCGCTCGACCTCGACTTGCAGAAGATGCTGCTGCCAAAGGACGAGAACGACGAGCGCAACATCTTCCTCGAGATCCGCGCCGGCACCGGCGGCGACGAATCGGCCCTGTTCGCCGGCGATTTGCTGCGCATGTACACGCGCTTCGCCGAGCGCAACCGCTGGCAGGTGGAGATGGTGTCGGAGTCGGCCTCGGACCTGGGCGGCTACCGCGAAGTGATCGTGCGCGTGGTCGGCAACGGCGCCTATTCGAAGCTGAAGTTCGAGTCCGGCGGCCACCGCGTGCAGCGCGTGCCGGCCACCGAGACGCAAGGCCGCATCCACACCTCGGCCTGCACGGTGGCCGTGATGCCGGAAGCCGACGAGGTCGAGGATGTCGACATCAACCCGGCCGATTTGCGCATCGACACCTACCGCGCCTCCGGCGCCGGCGGGCAGCACATCAACAAGACCGATTCGGCGGTGCGCATCACCCACCTGCCAACGGGGATCGTGGTCGAGTGCCAGGACGACCGCAGCCAGCACAAGAACAAGGCGCAGGCGATGAAGGTGCTGGCCGCGCGCATCAAGGACGTGCAGCTGCGCGCGCAGCAGTCGCAGGAAGCGGCCACCCGCAAGAGCCTGATCGGCTCGGGCGACCGCAGCGAACGCATCCGCACCTACAACTTCCCGCAGGGCCGCCTGACCGACCACCGCATCAACCTGACGCTGTATAAACTCGACTTCATCATGGATGGCGACCTGACGGACCTGACGAATGCGCTGGCGGCCGAGCACCAGGCCGAGCAGCTGGCAGCCCTGGCGGATTAAGTTCGCACTAAGTTGCCAATGTGAAAATGCGGGTGCGCGCGGCTGGCCTTCGTGCGAAAATCGCCCGACCCCGTGCCTGTCCTTGTACCTGAGAGAGCCCAACGCATGCCATCTTCCCGTACCGTCCTCCTGGCCATTGCCGCGGTCAGCTTCGCGCTGATCGGCGTTGCCCTCTATTTGCAGCACGCCCACGACATGCTGCCTTGCCCGCTGTGCGTGATCCAGCGCTACCTGTTCCTGGCAATCGGCATCGCCAGCCTGGTCGGCGCCTTTGCCGGCAAGATCAAGGCCGGCGCCGGCGTGGCCTTGCTGGCGGCCCTGGGCGGCCTGGGCGTGGTCGGCAAGCACCTGTATGTGCTGGCGAACCCCGGCTTCTCCTGCGGGATCGACCCGATGGAGACCATGCTGAACAAGATCCCGACCGCGACCATGCTGCCCTGGCTGTTCCAGGCCGACGGCCTGTGCGAGAACGCCACCGACGCCATCCTCGGCCTGTCGATCCCGCAGTGGTCGGCCGTGTGGTTCGTGCTGCTGACCCTGGCCTTGATCTGGGTGCTGGTGCGGCGCGCGCGATGATTGCCGCCGGCGCCAGCATCGCGTCGCTGCAGGCAGGCCTGCCGCTCGAGCCGCTGGAAAACCGTATCTTGCTGTGCCACGCGCTCGGTATCACGCGCGTGGGCCTGATCACGCAGTCCGAGCGCCAGCTGACGGCCGAGGAAGCGGCGCGCCTGTCCGGCTTCGTCGGGCGGCGCATCGCCGGCGAGCCGATCGCCTACATCGTCGGCCAGCGCGAGTTCTTCGGCCTGCCCTTCCAGGTCAGCCCCGCCGTGCTGATTCCGCGCCCGGATACCGAATTGATCGTCGAACTCGCGCTCGAACGCCTGCCGGCGCGCGGGCGCATGCTCGACATGGGCACCGGCAGCGGCGCGATTGCCGTATCGGTCGCGCATACGCGGCGTGACGCCCAGGTGACGGCGCTCGATGTCAGCGACGCCGCGCTGGCCGTGGCGCGCGCGAATGCCGATGCGAATGGCGCGCAGGTGCGCTTCGTGCGCAGCGACTGGTTCGCGGCCCTGGCCGGCGACGCCTTCGAGCTGGTGGTGTCGAATCCGCCCTACATCGCGTCGGGCGACGAACACCTGGCGCAGGGCGATTTGCGCTTCGAGCCGGTGGATGCGCTGACCGACCATGCGGATGGCTTGTCGGATTTGCGGACGATTATCGCGGGGGCGGCACGGCACCTGGTGGCGGGGGGTTGGCTGCTGCTCGAGCATGGGTATGACCAGGCGGAGACGGTGCGTGGGCTGTTGCGCGAGGCTGGTTATCTGGAGGCGCAGAGCTGGCGCGATCTGGCGGGCATCGAGCGCGTCAGCGGCGGGCGGCGCGGTTGATCATGTGGTGAGACGGCGTGGGTTCGAGAACCCACCCTACACGCCCGGCACCGCTGCGCCCTGCTCCCTTGCGCGTTGCTACAATGCTCACATCCTCACCACACCCTCCCATGCGCCGCCTATTCGCCCTCCTCGTCCTGTTCACCGCGCTGTTCCACGGCGTGGCGCGTGGTGCGTCGGAGGATGCGAGGGCGCTGTTCAAGCGCGACTGGGAATGGCGGCTCCAGCAAGCCCCCGAATACGCCACCACGCTCGGCGACGCCCGCTACAACGCGCGCCTGGCCGACACCAGCCTGGCGGCCAGCAAGGCCGCCCTCGAGCACGCGCGCAGCGCGCTGGCGGAAGCCCGCGCCCTCGACCGCGCCAGCCTGGACCCGCAGGAACGCCTGTCGCTCGATTTGTTCGTCTTCGACCAGGAGCGCCAGCTTGCCCGCTTCGCCTTCCACCCCTTCGACCCGCAGCCGATCACCGCCTGGGACGGCCTGCACGTACGCTTGCCGCGCCTGGTGGCGCAGATGCCCTTCGCCAGCGAGGAAGACTACCGCAACTACATCGCGCGCCTGGACGCGCTGCCGGCCCACGTCGACGGCCTGGTCGAGCAGCTGCGCGAAGGCATGCGCACCGGCTGGACCGCGCCGCAAGCGAGCGTGCGCGCCCTGCCCGCGCTGCTGCGCACGATGCGCGAAGGCTTGCTGGACGGCGCCCTGGCCGCGCCGTTCAAGCGCATTCCCGCCACGGTTGATCCCGCCATCCGCGACCAGCTGCGCGCCGCCGGCAACGCCGCCCTGAAGAACAGCGCCGCACCGGCCCTGCGCAAGCTCGAGGAGTTCGTGCGCAACGACTACCTGCCGGCCGCGCGTGCATCGCTGTCCGCGTCCAGCCTGCCGGGCGGCCCGGCCTACTATGCCTTCCTGGTGCGCCAGGCGGGCGGCACCGAGCTCACGCCGGCCCAAGTGCACGCGCTGGGCCTGAAGGAAGTCGCGCGCCTGCGCCTGGCGATGCAGGACACCATCAAGGGCACCGGCTTCCAGGGCACGCTGCCGCAGTTCCTGGCCTTTGCGCGCAGCGACAAGCGCCTGTTCGCCAGCAGCGCGGACAGCCTGCTGGCGCGCTACCGGCGCAGCATCGCCCGCGCCGAGGCGCGCCTGCCCGCGCTGTTCGGCGTGCTTCCGCAAGCGGACATCGGCGTCAAGCCGCTGGGTGCGGAGGGCGCGGCCGGCCAGGTGGCGGCCTATTACGAAGCCGGCACGCCGGAGCGCAGCGCGGCGCTGGTGGTGAACACGGCGCGCCTGGACCGGCAGCCGCTGTGGGAAGTGGACACGCTCGCCCTGCACGAGGCCCTGCCCGGCCACCACCTGCAGGTGGCGCGCGCCCAGGCGCTGGCCGACTTGCCGGCCTTCCGCCGCAACCGCTGGGACGAAGCCTTCGGCGAAGGCTGGGCCACCTATGCCGAAAGCCTGGGGCCGGATCTCGGCTTCTTCAAGGACGCCTTCTCCCGCTTCGGCTACCTGAACGACTCGATGTTCCGCGCCGCGCGCCTGGTGGTCGACACCGGCATCCACGCCCAGGGCTGGACGCGCCAGCAGGCGATCGATTACCTGGACGCGAACACGGCGAACGCCGCCGCCGACAACGCCGTCGAGGTCGACCGCTACATCGCCCAGCCGGCCCAGGCGCTAAGCTACAAGCTCGGGCAGCTGCGCATCCAGGCCTTGCGCGACAAGGCGCAGGCCGCGCTGGGACCGCGTTTCGACCCGCGCCGCTTCCACGATGCGCTGCTGGGCCAGGGTTCGCTGCCGCTGCCGCTGCTGGAGCGCGAGATGGGCCAATGGCTGGCGGCCCAGCTGGCGCCGGCGGCCGGTCCTGGCCCGATCCTGCTGCCCGCGCCGCCAGCCCAGCCGCCGGCGCCGGCCGCCCTGGGACCAGGCCCCTTTCCCTTGACGCCGGCGCCCGCGTCTCCGTCCGCGCCGGCCGCCAAGACCGCCCCGAAATCCCCTCCCGCGCCCCTTCCAGCGCCGCCGGCCAAGCCGCCCGCGGGCAGCCCTCCGGCAGCGCCTGCGCCTGCTAGTTGAGGCGCCGGCTGGCGGCCCAGGCTGGCGGCCCCGGCCCACTGTCCGGAAATGCAGCGCCCGCCGACGCGCAGTCCGATTTTCGGTTACTCTCTGCACCAATTGATTAGGCAGTATAAGAAAGGAAACACTGTGTCGAACCAACTGACCCGCCGCCTGGCCTTGCTCGACGACGACGCGCACCGCGGCCTGCTCGGCCAGGGCCTGCGCGGCATCGAACGCGAAACCCTGCGCATCGACAGCCGGGGCCAGCTCGCGCGCACGCCTCACCCGGTCCAGCTCGGCTCGGCCCTGACCCACCCGCAGATCACCACCGACTACGCCGAGGCCCTGCTCGAGTTCATCACCCCGGCCGAGCACGACATCGGCCTGGCCCTGCACCGCCTCGACGCCATCCACCGCTTCGCCTACTCGAAACTGGGCGACGAGATGCTGTGGAGCGAGTCGATGCCGGGCGAGCTGCCATCCGAAGAGGACATCGAGATCGCCTGGTACGGCAAGTCGAACATCGGCATGCTCAAGCACGTCTACCGCCGCGGCCTGGCGCTGCGCTACGGTAAAGCCATGCAGTGCATCGCCGGCATCCACTACAACTACTCGCTGCCCGAAAAGCTGTGGGAAGTGCTGCGCGCCAGCGAAGGCATCGAGGAAGAACGCCGCCACGCGCTGCGCGACTTCCAGTCCGAAAGCTACATCGCCACCATCCGCAACTTCCGCCGCTACAGCTGGCTGCTGATGTACCTGTTCGGCGCCTCGCCGACGCTGACCAAGGGCTTCCTGCGCGGGCGCGAGCACGGCCTCGAGGAACTGTCGGCGGACACCCTGTATCTGCCCTACGCCACCAGCCTGCGCATGAGCGACCTGGGTTACCAGAACGACGCCCAGTCCGGCCTGCGCCCGCATGAGAACAGCCTGGAAAGCTATGTCACGAGCCTGATGGACGCGGTCAACCGCCCCTACGCGCCGTACGAGGCGATCGGCACCAAGAAGGATGGCGAGTGGGTCCAGCTGTCGACCAACGTGCTGCAGATCGAGAACGAGTACTACTCGACCATCCGGCCGAAGCGCGTGATCCGTACCGGCGAGCGTCCGGTGCAGGCGCTGTGCAACCGCGGCGTGCAGTACATCGAGGTGCGCTGCCTCGACGTCGACCCCTTCGAGCCGGTGGGCGTGAGCCTGGAGACCGGGCGCTTCCTCGACGCCTTTTTGCTGTTCTGCGCACTCGAGGAAAGCCCGGCCATCAGCCCCGCCGAAGGCCAGGTCCATGCGCGCAATTTCGCGCGCACCGTGAAGGAAGGCCGCAAGCCCGGCCTCACGCTCACCCGCGACGGCGAGGAAGTGTCCCTGCTGGCCTGGGCCGACGAGCTGGTCGAGCGCATTCGCCCGCTGGCGCGCCTGCTCGACGCCGAGCACAACGAACCCGGCGTGCACGAAGCCTCGCTCGAGCGCCAGAAAGCCAAGATCGCCGATCCGTCGACAACGCCGTCGGCGCGTGTGCTGGACGAAGTGCGCGCCCTCGGTTCGGCCGCCGCCTTCGGCCTGCGCCAGAGCCAGCTGCACGCGGCCTACTTCCGCGAAAGCCCGCTGATGCCGGCCGAGGAAGCCGCCTTCCTCGAGCAGGCCGCCGCCTCGCTGGCCGAGCAGGCGATGGTCGAGCAGAAGGACACCGGCAGCTTCGACGCTTTCGTCGCCGCCTACAACAGCAGTACACTGTGCGGTAACCATAGCTGACCGTTCATCGTCCACCCCGGGGATGCCTTGCTCACCTTTTACAACGAACACCATGCACAGCACCGCGGGCCGGACAGCCGGCGCGATGGCATGGCGCTTCGTCGTGACACGCCCGAGCGGGCCGACCTGGTGCTGGCCGAACTGCAGCGGCGCGGACTAGGCGAGATCGTCACCCCGCACCGGGTGCCGCTGGTATCGCTGGAGCGGGTCCACAGCCCGCGCTACCTGCACTTCCTGCGCAGCGCCTGGAGCGAGTGGATCGCCCTCGACCCAGGCAATGCGGGGCGCGAAGCGCTGGCGTCCAGCTGGCCGGTCCGCACCATGCGCAGCGACATCGAACCCGACAGCTTTGCCGGCCGCCTCGGCCTGTACTCGACCGACAGCACCTCGCCGCTGACCAACGGAACCTGGAACGCGGCCAAGACCGGCGCCGACTGCGCCATCAACGCGGCGCACGCGCTGCGCCTGGGCGAACGCGGCAGCTTTGCCCTCACCCGCCCGCCGGGCCACCATGCCGGCTTCGATTTCTTCGGCGGCGGCTGCTACCTGAACAATGCGGCCCTGGCCGCCCAGCACCTGCTCGACGATGGCCTGAAGCGCGTCGCCATCCTGGACCTCGACTACCATCACGGCAACGGCAGCCAGGGCATCTTCTACAACCGCGGCGACGTGCTGTGCGTGTCGGTCCACGCCGACCCGCGCGGCGACTACCCGTATTTCGTCGGCCATGCCGATGAGAGCGGCGCCGGCGATGGCCTCGGCCACAACCTGAATTTGCCGCTGGCGCCAGGCAGCGCTGCCCAGGACTGGCTGGCGGCGCTGGAAACGGCCTGCATCAAGCTCGGCATGGCGGCGCCGGAAGCGCTGGTGGTCGCGCTCGGCGTGAATACCGCCGCCTCCGAACCGGGCGGCGGCTTCGGCCTGCACAGCGGCGACTTCCTGCGCATCGGCGAGCGCATCGCCTGGCTCGGCCTGCCGACCGTCTTCGTGTTCGAGGGCGGCAGCGCCAACGGCGAGCTGGGCATCCACACGGTCAACGTGCTCGAAGGCTTCGAGACGGCCGCCTGAAATTTACTTCATTGAATTGGAAAGATACATGATCGAATGGCAGTGGTGCAGCTTCGCCGACCTGACTAATGCGCAGCTGTACGAAGTGCTGGCCCAGCGCCAGCAGGTATTCGTGCTGGAACAGACTTGCCTGTATCCGGACATCGACGGCTACGACCTCGACGCCCACCACCTGCTCGGCTGGCGCGACATCGGCGGCCGGCGCGTGCTGGTGGCCTATTTGCGCTGCCTGGCGCCGGGCGCGAAGTACGACGAGATGTCGCTGGGCCGCATCCTGACCACCAACGACGTGCGCGGCTCGGGCGTCGGGCGCGAGCTGGTGGCGCATGGCATCCAATATGCGGAAACCCTGCACCCGGGTCACCGCATCCGCATCGGCGCCCAGCAGCGCCTGGAACAGTTTTACCAGGACTTCGGCTTCGAGACCGTCTCCGCCCCTTACGACGAAGACGGCATCCTGCACATCGACATGCTGCGTTGAGCGCTCTTATTTCAGCAGGCCCGATTTTTGCGGATCGGGCATGCGCAGCGCGACGATGAAGGCCACCGCGCACATCGCGCTCACGTACCAGTAGAAGCTCGACTCCATCCCGGCCTGCTTGAACCACAGCGCCACGTATTCGGCCGAACCGCCGAACAGGGCGTTGGCCACCGCATACGACAGGCCGACGCCGAGCGCGCGCACCTCCACCGGGAACATCTCGGCCTTGATCAGGCCGCCGATCGAGGTGTACAAACTGACGACCGTCAGCGCGCAGACGATCAGCACGCCCGCCATCCATGGGCTGTCGACGCCGCGCAGGGCGGTCATGATCGGCACCGTGGCGATCGTGGCCAGGGCGCCGAACCAGATCATCGAGGTCTTGCGGCCGATGCGGTCGGACAGCGCACCGAACACCGGCTGCAGGCACATGTAGATGACCAGCACCCCGGTCATGACGGCGCTCGCGGTTTTCGCGTCCATGCCGGCCGTGTTGACCAGGTATTTCTGCATGTAGGTCGTAAACGTGTAGAAGATCAGCGAGCCGCCGGCCGTAAACCCGAGCACGGTGACGAAGGCCTTGCGATGGTCGCGCAGCAGGGTGGCGACGCTGCCGGCTTCCTTGCGCTGGCGCTCGGCGGCGTTGGTGGTTTCCGTCAGCGAGCGGCGCAAATACAGCGAGACCAGGGCCGCGCAGGCGCCCAGCACGAAGGGAATGCGCCAGCCCCAGGCCTTCAGTTCGGCCTCGGTGAGCAACTGCTGCAGCACCACCAGCACCAGCAGCGCCAGCAGCTGGCCGCCGATCAGGGTCACGTACTGGAAGGAAGCGAAGAAGCCGCGCTTGCCGGGCTGGGCCACCTCGCTCATGTAGGTGGCGCTGGTGCCGTATTCGCCACCCACCGACAGGCCCTGGAATAGGCGCGCCAGCAGCAGCAGGACCGGCGCCGCGGTGCCGATCTGGGCATAGGTCGGCAGCACCGCGATCATCAGCGAGCCGCCACACATCATCAGCACGGAAATGAGCATCGCGTTCTTGCGGCCGTAGCGGTCGGCGATGCGGCCGAACATCCAGCCGCCCACCGGGCGCATCAGGAAGCCGGCGGCGAAGATGCCGGCCGTGTTCAGCAGCTGGGTAGTCGGGTTCCCTGAGGGGAAGAAAGCGGCCGAAAAATACAGCGCGCAGAAGGAATAGATGTAGAAGTCGAACCACTCGACCAGGTTGCCGGACGAGGCGCCGACGATGGCGTAGATGCGTTGACGCGGGGTGAGTTCTTCGATGGTGTGCGGGGTGACATGTTGCGACATGCTGCTGTGCTCCTGTTGTTCGAGAAACGCGCGTTCCGCCAGGCGGAACCGGTGTCATATCGTACACAAGGCATAGGGGCGCACGGCAGGCCGTAGGACGGGATGCCGTGACACAGCGCCGGTGCCGGTTGAATACGCGACCTCGACCGTACGGTGGGCACGGAGTGCCCACGCGGTTATGTGCGTTTCCTTTTGCTACCCACCTTGAAAATTCGCTCGCAAACGATGAGCGGAGTGTTGACCCGTGCCTGGTTTCCGGTCCGCAGGAGACGTTGCGGGCGATACTCTAGCGCTGCTGGCCATAAGATGAGCACGTAACCGCGTGGGCACGGCGTGCCCACCGTGTAACAGCAAAGTAGAAATGTCCGATCTGGGCAAAGTTAAAATGTCCGATTTTTGGATGTTACACTCGCTTTTGGGCAGACGCTTTCCTCGCTGCTTCAGTGCCCTGTTGAATGATGCTGCTCGG
>Ga0308160_10006922_pt1 | contig 11397 bp, 16 predicted proteins | sample PhyFR1_FD_201036 | JGI IMG/M metagenome (GOLD analysis project Ga0308160, IMG submission 201036) | Phyllosphere microbial communities from UC Gill Tract Community Farm, Albany, California, United States - DLSLF.R1 | ecosystem: Host-associated > Plants > Phyllosphere > Unclassified | place: USA... | reverse complement strand
ACAGGATGGATATGCGATTGAACATGATGGATTGTGTATTACTACTTTTAGTTGTCCTAATTATTGTGATACTACGGGAAACAAGGTGAGTTTCGTTCCTTTCTTCCCTTACTATCACTACACCCAGGCTTGTCGGGATCCTTCTTGGTGTCCGCTCCGTTCCCCCGTTACCACAAATCCTGTCCCCTCATTCGGGACATTCTCCATTTATACTCTGCACCCACATCTGGGAATACCACCACCTGCTCGGACTTCTGTCTCAACCTAGAACTCGAAAGCTGACCAACAGGCCGCCTACGTCCGAATGCAATCCGACGGCCAACTCTCATATCATCAATTCGAAGCTGTACCCCATCCGGAGGTGAAACCAATGGCATACTCGCAAGGATTCAACTTTATGAATGCCATGTAGGTGTGTTCTAGACGGAGTGACCGGGTAGAGGTAGAGGTAGAGTGGGGTGGAAGTGTAAAAATGTTTATATATTACAATTGCATACATGCATACATGCTACATCGCACATGCTCCGTCACTACCGACAAACAGACAGGAGCCCACAAGACAAACAATGTCAAGTATTGTCTTTATCAAGACCGATCCCCACCATATCAGGCCAGTCGGGGCGAATGGTCCTCTCCACATTCACAAACCCCCTCGCACTTCTTCAACTCCATCGAAACAGTCACATCCCGTCCTGCATTGGGTGTATCATCAATCCTGACCCCCATTAGACTGTATCGATCGCGGAGCGACCGAGAAGCGAGTTCGTAGTAATTCTCCAATAATGCCGGACCATGGTCAGGCGGAGCAGAATCAGATTCAACGTGTCCTGCAATATTCCAAGCTTCCGCCGTAAACGTATCTGGCCATGTCGATTGATGAGTGACCGATCCCCATGTGGACGACAGGAAATATCGGCCGCTCACTGGAACAGATGCTATTTTGAGTATTCTTTCGAACCAGTGCGGACCGCGATAATCGAGATTGCCATTTGGGTTGGGTGATACTTCGACCAGTGAAGGAGTAGAAGGGGTCGTATCTGAATTTGACCCAGGGTTGGGTTTGGCGTGTCGGAGGTGAGAAGCAAAGTGGATGACATGACGACAAGTCAAGACGATTGGTATATGTTGGTCGACGATCCCATAGACGTGGAATACCTTGAGTGAGTTCCATTGAAGAGGTGGGCCGAGGTATTGAATCATCTCTCGAAATCCACAACATGTGCAGTATTGTCCATGCTCCATTTCCCGCCAGTCCTGGTGAGCGACTTGTTTAAAGTGGGCGTATAGTCGTTCGGGCTCGGTAATGGCGACAAGGGCGCTGAGCCATACGGGTCGTCTTTCGTTCAGAGAATGTATCAAAGGGTTTCGAGCAGCCCATGAAGGTATTTGGATGGTAGGGGTGCCATCTGGGAAAACCGGCTCGAAATCATCGATTCGCGTTGAACCGATCGATTCGACGGCATTAGGGCCAAAGACGATACATTTGGCACGGGGAAAGATGTTCAAGTGACATTGAGCGAGGAGATCGAGGGACAAGGCTTCGGGTAGTGGACCATCGATGTAGATCGTACGGGTCGTGTTTAGAAGATCGAGTTTACGAATCGTATTCGACCATTCATCGAGGTGGAAATAGGTTTCAGCAATGACTGCCCCAGCAGCCATTTTCGGAGCGCCCATAGATTGCAACAAATCCGCCGCATGTGGGATCCGAAGGCATTCATGTTGGTGATCACCACCCAGGACTATCGTAGAGTAAAGGACGGGTGTGATGAGGTGGTACGAGGATTTAGAGAGTTGAGCGAGTTTGGCAATCGTTCCTGCAGGTCGGTGATATTGTTTGTTGAGCCATCGAGCAAGCACGAGTGGTAGGGTTGGTGGGTTCGAACGGACAGTGAGGCGTAGCGTGGGAGGAGTCGAGGAAGTGATGAGGGGTATCGGGTTTGCAAGCGTTAATTGTTGTTCGCCAAACCAGATTGCTTGTCCAGTCGCGCCTAGACATCGGATAAGGTAGGTATGGTCGACCGCGATATCTGTTGGACCGGATCTGAAGAGGATGTCATCGAGGAAACGTTCAGTCATCGAATGATTGGGCTTGGCAGTTGGGGTTGAAGTGTAAGCGATTTGAACGGGAATGAGTAGGGACGGGTCGATCTGTCGAGAGAAACAAGAGGGTTTGGAGAGTGATGTTAGATGGCAAAGGGATAGAGACGAGAGGTGTCGTGGTGGATCGTTTTGGTATTGATTAATAAGGAGCGAGTTATGAGAGAGTGAGATCAACGAAGATCGAGATCGCGCAATGATCTGAGGTTGATCAGGGTCCCAGAGAGGTTGGGTGATTGATAGAGTGGTCTACTTGGTGTTCTCGCCGCGTTCCCGATCGTTCAACCCTTCATCCAGTCCGCCTGTCCTTCTCGCCCCTCTAATTCATCCGATAAATGTCATCACTCAACGCGGTCCGCCAATCGGCCTGTTCCTTTTTCCTTCATTCAACCCATCAAGCACCAATATCCTTGACTCCGTCCACCTGATCCAGTACTTCCAAGACCCCTTCCTCTCCTAATCCCGGTTCCTCCAACACCTCTTCCTTGACATTCGTATCTGCGCCCTCGCGCATCACCTCCCTCAACGGCGTTCCCTCTTCATACTTGACTTCCAACTTTGCTCCTCCTTCATCCTCGACCTTCACCTCCTCGTCATCATGTGTGAACGTATATATGACTTCTTTCCGTCCTTCGGATTTGATGTTTGTGACGCGGGAAGGACAGAGCTTGGCTGTGGCGAGTAGGCAGTGATCGCATCTTGGACCTACTGGTAGACAGATCACCTGCTCGTAAGCTTTGCTATATTGGAACGAGAGAGATACTTACCTGACCAAAGCCGACGAGAAGGGGATTAATGGATTTATGTAGATTTGAAGGAAGCCAAGATTGGAGATTAAGCCGAGTCTGCTCGGCAGTGGTGGTCTGGGGTTTATGCCATCTCAAACGATTGGTGATACGGTGAACATGTACATCGACCCCGATACCAGCGTTTCTACTTATCAGCGCCAATCATGGAAGAAGCACTCACATATCCCAAGCACATTGCAGCGCAAGAAAAGCCATCTTAGGTCCCACACCCTTCAACTCGCATAATCCCTCCAGCGTATTCGGTACATCCCCTTTATCTTCACCATCTCTCTCCAAAAGCTTCTTGGCTGCATTCTGGATATATTCCGTTTTACGCCTCCAAAACCCTACTTTGTTGATACATTCGTGGACTGTTTCGATTGATGCGTCGGCAAGTGATTGTGCGGTCAGACCGCCAGGAAGCGCGAGATGGAGATTGGTCACTGCTGCCGATGTTACTGGATCTTTGGTTTGGGATGATAGCATGAGCGAGATGAGGATATGGAACCGAAGGGTCTGTGATGATCAGCTATATCGTTCAAATCAGGGGGCTATGTACCTTAGGATCCGCATCTACAGTTGTCCTAGGTCGTTCACACCCCCTGATCCGTAAGCGAGTACCGTTGCCAAAGGTAGTTACACCTACATGTTGTCCACTGGAGCGATAATCCCCTTTCTCATCCGCTCGATTAGCCGATACTGCTCCTCCCACTTATCCGGCGCTTTATGCGGTTTGTCCAAAGCCAATTGAGGTAACTTCTTGGCAGATGACTTGGGCGTAGCCATATTTGGCCTGTTCTCTGATTGGACAGGTGTCTTGATATCCGGTTTTACATCGACATGTCCGATCTTGGCCCGTTTACGAGGTGATGGGGTGACTGGAGAGTAGGCGTATGACGAAACGTCTAATGTAGTCTTGGATGATTCACCATTCTTGCCGATTGGCGTCGATCTAGTAGATCTTCGAAGTCTCGGAGCATGCGTGAGAGGATCTTCGAGGTCGGAAATAGCGTTTAGAGGTGAAGCTGGTTCGGGCTTGACGACCGGGGGAGGTGTCCGAGAAGTGATCATCGTAACGCGGGAGTTCCTGGTCGATGTCGTCCGTTTCAAAGATTCTGCCATGTTTTTGGGTACCTTTCTTTTCCCTTGTAAGTCATATATATAGTCTGCTGATGGTATGTATAGCTTGTGTATGTATGATAATGACTCTCTCGGTGATGGTACACAAGTGAATTGTCGATCTCGATTGATTCGTCGTGCCTGGAATGTGGTGTCGGATCCAATCAGTGGCACTGGATTTGTGTCTCCACCGGTTCGTACGACGGCTTGCGAGGTGTGGGATGCTTGTGAGGACTGGAAGATCAGAGAGCAGGCTATATACATGCATATCGTCAGCCTCTCGAACGTCGAGCGATGAGGACTGTAAATGTATCCCGGACCTCTCTCCAGCCATTTGCGAACATCGCTTCACTCGCTCATACAGGTGTGTCCTCTTGGTACAACGAATTGATCAAGTGACCCATACCATGGGAAGCCGTGAATACGACCTTGTCCCCACGCTTAAGGAGTACGGACGGTCCATGCTTTTGTATTGCCCTGGGTTGTCGCTTGATCAGTGAATGGCTGCCCTTCCAAAGATGACCATTCTTGGCGGATGCTCTGAAGGAACTAGCCATCAGATCCCCATTCGGCTGGAGCGATTAAAGACGTACTCTTGTATTTGCATTAGATTGGATCCTTCAGCTCTGACCTCCCTCGCCACGTCGTTGACCGTGACCGTGACCGATAGCTCCCCAGGGTCAGGCAACAGCTGTGGAGTGACCAGAACTGGGCCAAAGGGGCAGAATGCACTGACCCCTAAGTGTTCAGCTGGAAGTCCGGGTACGAAACTAGAACACGCACCTTGGTGCTTGACCTCGGGCTCTGATATACCGCCAATCCTTCGAGTTTCGGCAATGACAGCAAGACTGTAGCCTGTCACGTACTGCATCGCTTCCTCTGGCGTCAATTCCTTCTTCTCACATCCCCGACTCATTATCACGAGATGCAATTCCATATGCATCTCCTCGTCGTCTTTGATGTTTGGTATAAACGTGACTAAATCAGGACATAGTGAGGTGTCGAGGCGATTGATCCTCTGTTTGTTTGCTTTGCCCAGTTGTGGGCGTTTAGGACTGAGAGTTCCGCCGTCGGACGGTCGAGCAGCCTAGTGATCAGCACGATGAGATACGGAGCAGGGCCATTCTGGTAAGATTGTAATGAACTAGGCATACAACTTCACACTGACTTACGACTGTGGCCTGCTGCGTCTCTCGAGCCTTCTGTCTTGCGGAGTCCAACGGACAGAACAACATTTTGACAGTAAGTATCTCTCCAGTGGGTTGTGTATCACCATCTTCCGGATTCACCATGTCCCATACTCGGACCTTGACCGCCTGTTTCTTGGCCAAAGAGAGACCGACGTCTTGGGTGTCGTCGACAGGTTGGCCCCAAAACAGGCTCTGGTCGGGATATTCAACCGCATGAAACAGAATGAAGCAACCATGATTCTGCTCCCTTAGCATGCTGAACACCTGGACGTAAAGCTTACCTCATGAGGGAACATATTGAGATATATAAAATGTATGTATTCTGTACGAATGAGAGAGACCTTGTAGTGACAGTGTGGTAGTCCTCTCAAAACGTCAGTCACGTTCCAGGACTGATTACAGATGCATCAGAATGGCCTACGACCTGAAAGGATGTCCTGATGAAACGGCATGGGAGACAGGGTTCCAAGTACACTCCATTTGCTTTTCGATAATGCCTTTCTTTACGATGAAATGACAATTTTCAGCAAGCATCAAAGAGGAATGATGACATCACATATAGACAGATATGATACACAGTATAATGGTCCCCTCATTGCTGTTCTCCATCAAGCTGACTAGGCAGTGGGACTGTCGTTTCGCACTTTGTGCGGGACACGGACCTGGTATATGGAGCTCATCAAGTGTCCGATCCCATGAGAAGCTTTGAATATGACCTTGTCACCTTTCTTGATTCTGATAGTAGGCTCTCTGCCTCTGACCTCCCCAGCGGGGATTCCGATCATACTGCAAGCTCCTCTCCTGGGGATGCCTCTTAGGTCACGGTAGCGGGCCGAGTCTTGAACCGTCCTATCATCTGTGAGTGACACTTTTGAAATTGATACGGCAAGCTTACCATCGAACATCCTCAAGCGAGGCACCCTGGACTTGTAGATCTGTCTCCACGCCATTGACAACCAGCTTGACTGAGAAATCTCAGGACGCGGGAGTTGTTCCTCACTGATGAGGACAGGTCCCAATGGGCAGAACGCGTCGATTCCTGTAGGTTCAGCTATTACAGTAATTGTAGCACTCCTCTAGGCTTACCATCATGCTCTGGTCCTGCTTCAGAAGTGTCACCAATCTTTCTGATCCTCTGAGTGACGGCTAGAGTATATCCTGCGATATGCTTGATGATATCCTCTTTGGCAATCGATTCCCCGCCATCTCGTTCGACAACAGTAAACTGGATTTCCATATGCATCTCTTCGTCATCATCGATAGCTGGCGAAAATGTGATGTGGTCTGGGCATTGACTGATGTCGGGAAGTTTCATTGGTCTGTCGGTGATGGGCTTGCGGAGGACTGGTCGACTCGGGTCTTTATCCAGCTTGTCCGAGGATGTCGTACAAGTGCTGGAAAACCCGGTGGGAACCTCCCCTCGGATGTCTCTGTGGGTGACATTGTGCGTATGCATTTGGGCATCGTGGTCACCCGGCTGACTCGACTTCTACATTTCGTCAGCTTGGGCTAGGGTGGCTTGCGGATGAAGGACTGACCTTGATCGTCTCGTCCTGCTCTTTGACAGGATTCTTGGATGCAGCTGACGCAGAACCCTTTCGTGAGCTATTGAGAGGACTGAAGACCGTCTTGACAGTCAAGATCTCATCCGTCGGCTCAGCATGGGCGTCCTCAGGATTGGCCATGCTCCAAACTCGAACTTTGACTTCTTTTGGGGGTTGACTGGCAAGAGCCTGGCCGACATCAAGGTCGAGGTCGATGGGCTCGCCCGAGAGGAGGACTGGTACAGAGTGCTCAACAGCATGGAAAAGGACTAGCCTAGTCCACTTGTGAATCTGGCTATCAGCGATCGCCCGGATTATGATATTGTACTCACTTGAGCAGGGTTGTTGTTGTTCATGATGTTGGTAGTAGAGCACATGATTGTAATAATTGTAGAATTGTAATAATGGTATGATTGATGAGAGAAGAGGGAAATAGCCCTATTGGCGGCCTTCTATAGGATGACCCTAAGCTTTGATTGTAAACGCCAGAACGATCTTCTCCATCAAAGGATGTCACGGAAGGAGGCTCCTCTTGATTTAAAGACGAATGGAGAGTGCGGAGAAAGGAGCCTCAAGCACCATGACATATCCAACACTAGCAGGTTCCCTGCTCGATCCTGAAAAGATGACGATGTATAATATGGTACTGGAAGCTCTCAAGATGAGAGACTCAGCGAACGGTCGGCAATGAAGCGATTAGCAGCTAATCAGGTATGAGCTTAGCACCCGCGAGAGAGGCAGCCAACAGCAATACATTCAGATACTATCACAAACCTTCCCAAGCAACCACCGCTAGACGGGCTGTAATACCCTTACACCCAGATGAACGACCTCGAACATCTTGACACCATTGACTTCGACTTGCTTGAATTCGGGATCATCTGTCGGATGTCGGGTCTTTGCGATCGAGATCTCTCGCCATTCCTTATTGGTGGGTACAGGAATACCTTGATCCTGAAGTGCCTTGAACTCCTTATAGGCCCCTTGAGATTCGAAACAGCCTTCTCGCTTGATCAGAGGAGATTCTGCTTGTCAGTGTCTTGCGATATGAATCGGTAGCGGACTCACCCCAACATGGCTGCATTCGAAGATCACCCTTGGAGCCATTGAAACAGACGAGCGATAACCTCTCGAACGTGGATTGCGAATCGGGAGGTTGTGCGACTCGATGTCGTGTAGCTCGGAAATGACCACCGGAGACCACTGAGCTGTCAGCATTTGTCACTGCTTCAACAAGACCGGCGTTGACTTACACTCAAGGGTATCACCGATGTTTACCACGAGGGCACCAGGACTGTATTCGACGTATCGCCAAATGGCATCACGTCCCCAGATCTGAAGACAGGTGACTGGGACCGAGAACAGCAGAGTAGTGGTACCGAAGTCGGTATGTCCAAACATCTTAAGACCCTCACCCATACCCTTCTCTTGGTGTTTGAAAGGGTGGAAAAGGGCATGTCGGAGGTATCCCTCGTTGACGGGTCCGGAATGACTTTCGATATTGTCCCAGAGATACTCGTCAGGCATCTCGAGCACCCACGAAAGCAATCGTAGTAGTCGGCGGTTGACTGATCGAGTTAGATACTCGGTAAATGCCGTGATCTCGTCCATGTATGGGTGGATGCAGGTGGGAACCTTGTTGATATCCTTGTATTCTTCGTCGTAAAAGTTGAACTGCGAGATCCCGTCAGGTTTGCCTTTGATAGTCTAAGTCGTCAGCTGAGCTTTCAGATCATGGGGGGAATGGGACCTACCCTCCATCCAAAAGGTGGCTTGTAGCCAGCATACAAGCCACCTTGAGGGTCCCAATGTAGCCGATCTTTGTCTTCTTCAGAGATGTTCCGGTGCAGATAATGGGCGATGCTGAATTGTCGGTGAAGCTGATCAATCAGCACAGCTCGTACGATACCTCGTGGAGTATATACCTGGTCAAGAGAGACACCATAGTTGGTCAAATATAGAAAACCATCGTCTCGGATGGCCTCTTTGGCGATTTCAATCAATTTGGCCCGGACAGCAGGGTCGGGAGAATCGACCAAAGCAAGCTCGATTGTGTGGAGTTTGGCATAATCAAGATCCTCAGTGGGCTTGGGAGGTGGTGTCCAAGATGGAATCGCCGGCTTTGAGGAGTGATCAGGGGGGTTGAATGGTGCGGCCATTGTTGTGTTGATGTTGCGGGCTGGTGTTTGAGTAGGCAAGACGCCATTGAACGGATCATATATAGCCCATACTGGTAGCGCATACCGGAGGGCTATAGAGCTCGGGGTAGATGGGGTGGACTTGATCGGGAATGAGCCAGATAGGGTTCGGGGTCAAGTTCGGGGTCAGGTTATCTCGCCGGTCCCCGAATGGCCCCGAGATGTCATTCGGGATAGATCGATTGGCGGGTTGGCGAGAATGGGCTCTGTTGGATATATAAGTAGTCCAAGCGTCTGTGTAAGCTTATGAATTCCCCTTGAACAAGTAAACACCATCTGAGTTTCCCATCGTCAAGTTCACCGCTTCCAGCCCAAAACCACAAAACTTCCACCATGTCCAAGGAGATTATCAGCAACAACGAGTTTCCTCTCAAGCCCCATAACAGCAAGTCCACCAGTCCATGCTCCGATACACTCTGCTGACTTAGTAGGTCCTGCCGTCAAGGTACCTGGACTCGTCTTCTGTAGCGGTCAAGTCGGTATGGGAGAAATCAAAGCCGCAACCGTAAGTTGGAGTGATTGATGAGCAGATTTCGGTGACACTCAAGCTGACGAAACCATAGATCGAGTCCCTCGGCAACTTGAAGAAGGTTTTGGAATTGTCTGGCTCATCCCTTGATAAGGTCGTCAAGTTCAACAGTAAGTTGGTTCGGAGAGGATTGTAAACTAAAGAGGTAAGCTGATAAATACAGTCTTTTTGAAGGACATGTCCGAGATGGGTAGTAAGTCGAGGAAGCAGACATACCAGAGCAGCTCGCTGACATAAATATAGCCATGAATGAAGCATTTGTCGCTGTAAGCTCTGACCTCTGCTCGATGTATGGTGTCCAAGCTAACTCATGTAGTTCCTTCCCGAAGGTCCCAAGCCCGCTCGAACCTGCATCCAAGCTGGTCTACTTCCAGGTGGCCCTGACGCCTCGGTCGAGATCGAATGCATTGCGCAGCTATAGATGTAGATAGTCGTAGCCTGTATTGTCCAATCCAAAGTTGCATATGCATTGCATGATTTCTGAATTCCTGTTGGTTGCAAACCAGTTTCTCCGCTCGGTTAATACGTAATCATCTCGGGGCGCTTCCGCCCTTGACCTTTCCTTGCGACTCGATTGGTTGTTAACAATCAGCGATCGTCATGGACGTTCTGGCGCTTCGAAATATCTCCATACTGTCACACACTACTCATCAATACCGAACTTGACCGCCGTCAAGGCTGTAGTTCACGGTCCGAAGATCCGATAAGACCAATCTCGAGGTTCCCCGAACGCAGCACCAGAGCACCCGAGATACGCGCTTGACAGCCCGAGAGCTTATCACATGTCTGGCGGCCCACAACTCCGTCTGTACAAGGGTGGGGTAAACGTCCCCGAACTACCCATATATCCAATGCAGAAGCTTGGCCAATCTAGGTAATTTCAAAGGATATCGAGATATTCCAGGCAGAGTATCCATTTCATCTACCCCGAAGGTCCCCGAGATACACCGAAGTGGAGGCAATCCGGCATATCTCGCGAGGTGAGCCGTATCAGCCACTGGGCTGGCATGTACATAATGAGCTACGAATACTGATGGAATAAAGTCCTTCTCATAGGCTATCACGCTCACCTAGCCATCATGTCCAAGATCGAAGACGAAAAGAACGCCAACTTGACCTCCTCACAAGAGGTCTCTCCCGAGTTTGCCGGTGAATATCACAAGAGCCACGGCAATGTTCTTGATCTTGCTGCTCGAGCACACGTCGAAGCCGTCGAGTATGACGAAGTCGAGAGTGATGCCGTTCTTCGGCGAATCGATTGGCATCTGATGCCTCTCCTTATTTGGATCTGTGAGTCCATCCACTTCGTATATGCCTCTGGTCGCTGATTCGATTATAGATGGACTCCAATTCGCTGATAAGCAAACCCTTACATTCGCTTCTTTAATGAACATCCGTCAGGATATTGGCCTCGACCTCAAGTCGAACCAGTACTCTTGGTGTGGGTAAGTCACCTTGCTTTCCATGTATATCCCCAGCTCATCGTATCAGATCCATCTTTTATGCTGGATACCTCGCCGCCCAGCTTCCTGCAACCTACGTCATGAAGAAGGTTCCTATCGGCAAATTTATCTCTGGGACTATCATTGCTTGGTCAATCGTCCTCACTCTTCACGCGGCCGTGACCAGCTATGAAGGTCTCCTAGCTTGTCGGTTCTTGTTAGGCTTGTAAGTGACACCGCTTGCCCTCGATCATCACTTGCTGACCACAATAGCTTCGAGGCGTCCATTACCCCCGCCTTTGTTCTCATTGTATCCATGTGGTATCGACGAAACGAGCAAGCCGGTAGAATGTCCCTGTTCTTGGCCGCAAACGGTCTCGCCACCATCATCTGCTCTCCTGTAGCCTATGGTCTGTCGGGTCTTGTCAATCCTGCTATTGAGTCCTGGAGGGTGCTCTACATCTTGGTATGTGGCCAAAAGGCAGTT
>Ga0308160_10006921_pt1 | contig 11400 bp, 13 predicted proteins | sample PhyFR1_FD_201036 | JGI IMG/M metagenome (GOLD analysis project Ga0308160, IMG submission 201036) | Phyllosphere microbial communities from UC Gill Tract Community Farm, Albany, California, United States - DLSLF.R1 | ecosystem: Host-associated > Plants > Phyllosphere > Unclassified | place: USA... | reverse complement strand
GCTCGCTCCCTCAGCCTTGGCGATCACCTGATCCTTCTCTCTCTCTCTCTCGCTGCCCTTCTCGCCCCCCCTTCCTTCGCCCCGTCACTAGTAAGTACGTTCCTTCCCCGCACACATGACGGAACCACAACTCGCCGGAAGTATATCTTGCTCGGGAGGGAAATACGTCCGTTCTACTTTCGCCTGCCTCCACTTTTGGTGAACCTTTCTTCTCCCGCCCCCGCGCCAAATGAAAACGTCGCCCCTCATTGCATCTTTGTCGTCCTCGTCGTCGTTGCCATGCAATCGATCCTCGTCCTCGTCACTCTCTTCTCTCTCTAGTCGTTGTCTCGTCGTCGAGTGTCCGTGCCTTGAGCTCGACTACGATAGCCTGGCCTGGCATCTCCAGCTCCGACCTTGTCCAGGATACTACCGCTTGACCCAGAGCTCATCTATTTTCAACCTGGGATATCCTCCGACAGAGTGTTTGCAAACAACATCACATATACCAAATCATCATCCCGTTGAGCTACTGTATAACTGTCGAGGCCATCAGATTGAGCTCATCGTCGTCCATACGTCCGGTCTAGGTCGTGGCTGGACCTCGAGGCCGATCCTCCTGCCGGATGCCTTGGGACGATGGCCAAGATGAGGGATCATCTTTTCGCGCTCCCAAGCTCAAGATGAAGCTCAAAGAGACCAGACTCGAGCGGGAAGAACGTCGGTGGAGGAAAGAGCAGCGTCGTTTGAGGAAAGAGAGCAAGAAGATCTTTCGAGCGAATGGGATCTCTCCTGTCGCCGGCATGGCCATCACACCACCTCGAGCGTCCGAAAGTCGAGATGATAGCATCAGTCCTCCTAGGAAACGTATCAGAACGGGAGACTCTCAAGAAGAGCTCGGAGAGAAGCGATCACATAATGCCGCTTATATGCAGGATTGGGACGAGGATGCTTGGGAACCTCAGCCGTCTGCTTTCAAAAGGGATGCCGAGGCCGCGCGTACGGCTCGGGACGAGCACGAGTGGAGGCAAAAGATGTTTGATCTGATGGCGGCGGACGAAGGGGGTCCCATCGACCTGACGAGTGGCAGATATTGCTCACCACCACCTCGGGCTGGTCCATCGGCTGATCCCGAGTCGACCTCGCCTATAGGTGCTGGGAGTCGCATTCCTGATAGAGTCAAGCGGGCTGCCGGATGGGGCAGCAGTGCTCCTGACTATGCCCACATGGACGATGAGGAATACTCCGAGGCCATACGATATGGCATGTGGAGGAGACGGAACAAGGACGAAGTTGAGCGACAAGAGCAAGCGGCCAAAGCGAGGGAGCAAGAGGTCGAGACAAAGGCCCGCCTGAAACGAATGCAGGAAGAGGAAGAGCGGAAACGGGTCGAGGTGCTCAAGAGGGAGACCGGAAAGGCTGAACAGCGTCAACGTGAAAGGGAAATCGCTCGATACACTGACAAGTGGAAAGCACTCCGGGCCGGGCGGCAGGATAAAACTGAGGCGGAATGCTCACCAGCCATACGACTCCTCGATCTGCCGTGGCCCGTATTCATCGGCACAGAAACGGCCTCCTTCCACCCGACGATGCTCAAACCCGAACGCATCGAGACCTTTTTCAATGCTCTGCTCGAGTACGAAACCGTTCAATCTGGTTCGGCAGGACCGACTCCGCAACCGAGCGCCAAACCGGCCGAGAGCGATGCACCTACACTCAGAAAGGTATTAAGGGACGCCATCCTATCTTATCATCCGGATCGATTTGTCGGGAGGTATCTTGCCGATGTATACGAACCCGAACGGGAGATGGTCAAAGAAGCTATCATTCGCTGTAGTCAAATCATCAACGACCTTGCTAGCGAAAGCAAATAGATGCGATTACTTTCTCGTCTCGTAATAACTGTATCTAATACGTGGAACATCATATTATGCCGCACCTGCTCATGGTACAAATCTGCCGTGGTCCTAGCCAAAATTACCCCATTCCAAGCTATAACAATCGACTCTTCCTTTCTTCCTTCTCTTGTTTACGTCAGATTCGGCTGCCCTTATTGACGGAGCAGGGTTTGCATCGCCTTTCATTTGCTGTTCATCCCCCTCGTCCTCCGTGTCCGAACCCTCTTCATCGAAACAGCATAGAAGGTGTGCCTTTTTTGTGGCTGTACCTAGCCGGCCAAAGGCCACCAATTCCAGAGGGCGGATGACCCTATCTGGAGTTTGCATCGTCGTGGTCACGAAGTGGCTATGATACCGAAGAGGATCGCCCGGGTAACCGAGAAATTCTCCTCCAAATTTGATTCCTTGCCCGAGGTACATGCCGTCCTCCCAAAGTCGCCTAAAAGTAGCGCATCTTGACCTTTCAACCAGGTTCTCTGGGTAGATCCACACACCAGCAGCTCGAGCCGAATCGAGATCTGTGAACAGAGATTCGCCTGGCAGAGGAACGAACCAGGATTGTGGTGATGGTGTAACATCGGGTGTCGCTGATACAGTTGTGAAGAATGGGGCGTTGCCGACATCTTTTTTGTCGTCCGAATGGTTGGCAGACAAGCTAGGTGGTTCCACCGCTGCGAGCGATGTCTCGGTCGAAAACAGGTTCACATTTTCATCGTCTCCATCTGGCTTGCCCTTTCCTTTGGCCCGCCTTCTTTCATCTCTTTGCCGCTTGATGTCCTCTTGCTTGGCTCCTTGCGCCTTGTGAGAAAAGGCCTTTTTCTTCTCCTCCAAAGCGGAGAGCATCGATAGGCGAAGGTTATAGACATGCTCTTGTCGGGCAGCATCCTGCTCTGCTACCTGTGAGCGTGTGGGTGCCTCGAAAGCTTCTGGAGTGGAGACCAGATGACAAACACCTTCACAAACGGTTCTCAAGGCTTATCAGTCCTTCTGAATAGCTGGAAGTAGCCTGCGATGCTGTACTCACCTTCTTGTATGAGCAGAACCACCTCCTCCGGCATCATGGTCAAAGGTAGTCCTAAGAACACATTCTGTTGTGAGACTCCAGGTAGTGTACCGGTAGTGAGACCGCATATTCTATGCTGGACACGGAGGGTAGCAGCATCTGGTGGAAGAGCGAGAAAACCCTTCGTCAATCACCTCGTCCCATTGCAGAGGAGTCAATTCGCTACGTACGTTGTGCATCCCAGCAATAAGCCTTCCTCCCCGACACGTAGAGTGGTATTGATGCCGACATCAGCGCCGTTTGGAAGCGTAATTGCGCAAACGACGTTCAAAGTATTTTGGACTCTACCTATAAGTAAAGCGATGGAGGATGAATCTTTACTTCCAAGAGATTGACGTGAATAGCATCAACGTCTGAGCAGCTGAGCAGGAAATTCGGCAAAGCACTTCGAGATGACCGAAGTCTCAACACGCGCGGAACCTTTTTTTCGAACCCGCTCGCGAGGATCTCTAAGCCGCGATCTAGCTTACAGCTCGCACCTGTAGACTCTTAGACCCGTTGTCAAGCTGTAGACCGTCTTGTGATCTGAATTTTCCATGCTGCCACAGGGCCGGCGTTTGAACACCCGATGAGAAGAAGCTCCTAGTGCTCAATAAAATATTGCTTTGAAATTACGGCCCAGACTATGCCTTTCCTCGACGTGCCAAGCTCGCCTGCCGAGGCTTCGGCGTCATCTTCCTCGCAACTATCGCATCTCAAGCTCCGACAAAACGAGCAAGACCCACCAAGAGTTGGAGCAAAGTGAGCCGAGACTCACTGCTAATCTGTCTTTACAGTTTGATTCCGGAAGCTGATATTTTACCTAGGTTACAGGAGGTCGACTTGACACCGGTAGTAGGTCGCAATCTTCTCGAGCAAAGCAAATTGTGAAGCTGTTTGCTCAGGTCCTGCTCTGCACCTTTGCCAATCTTCAGCCAGGTTTCGTCATCAAGACTACTCTTCAGACGCTCCATGCTGCATCATCCGCTCCACCGTTGACCAAACTGTTCATCAACGTGTCATCGGCCGAGCAAGTACCGCCTCCATCTGAAGAGAAAGCCAATCCCCTGTGTGCGGTAGGCTCCTTCGAATCAACCACGGATAAAGGTAAGACTAACTTGTTCAAATTGCATGTTTATGAGCGGCGACTCATCTTGATTTTGGTGCTTTCAGCCGGGAACAGATCTCTTGTTATCGATGCGACTCTCAATACCGGTGTTCTGGTCAAGGCAAAGAAGGATAAAAGCTACAAGCAATGGTTGATACAATGGGCTCTTGAGAAGGTAGAAGAGAAGATGGGCGTCGAACTCAGCAGAAGTGGGTCAAAAATTCTGCCAGCTAAATGATCAGGAATACTCATCCCGCCGCTTGTGATCGCAGACTACTCGGAACCGAACATCAAATCGAAGGGCGCGTTGACCCCTCGTAAAGCAGTTCTCCCTATTCCAGTAGTCCAAAGGCCGGCGACGAGCGATAAAATCCAGGTGGTAGAGGCGGGCTCTATTCCTGCAAGTGTCACGAAGGAGCCAACCCTTGCTCGTGCCAATCCGGCGTCAATCCAAAGCAAACGAAAGCCGAAAACGGAATTCGAGACTGTCGACGAAGGTGCTGCTTTCGTGTTCAAGATCGAGATTCCAGAAGAGGTTCGTGCCTAGAGCAAAGGAGACACGATGATCTGCTCGACTAATGCGTTTTTCGCAAACGCAGCCAATTCCAAGCACTTCCGGTTCGGCTGCTCCGGAAATGATCATCAGGTTGACACCGACCAGCTTGAAATTTTCGTCTTCCCGCTATGCACTGGAAACCGTACTACCACTGCGCATTCAAGTAGAGGATGTCCAGACTAGAGCAGCAGAGTGGAGCCAGGAAGAGAAAGCTGTACGGGTTTGGGGTAGATTGGAGAGCCGTCCTGCGTGACCTTTTGAATTGTAAACACGGTACGAACGTCGGCTTAGTCATCAAGGGGTTTCCCTTAATCTTTCACGTGACGAGATATACAGAAAGTTGGTCAATCGTCTCGCTATCAGTCAAGTTAGTTGTCTGGCAGTGATGATAACAAGTGCTCCTGAGATCAGCAGGACGTACCAATACAAGAGGAAATTCATCCTTGCCAGAGGAAAATATAGAAGATTCAAACATGGTAAGACTCGTAACTTGAGGTGTGGCGCTCGCTGGTTGCAATACCTAACGCTGCCCAATCTCAAAGTTGCGCAGACAAGCTCGTGAGAGAAGAGAGTACATCTACAGGAAGTCACAGGAGTCGCAAGAAAAGCAAATCTACGAGCGCAAGCAACGTATCAAAGATGCTTTAGCATCAGGCAAACAACTACCTACTGAGCTGAGGAACGAGGCGAGGACATTGGGAGGGAAAGACCTGGTTTTAGATGAGGCGCAACGGGGTGAGCGGCTTTCGACCGAATCCGTGAACCCATGAACCCTCCAAGCTTATTCGATTTCCGCAGAGCCGGGATCTTCAATCGACGATGAGTACGCTAAAGTCGGCCTGTATGATCCCAAAATCGTGATCACGACTTCGCGAGACCCCTCTTCAAGACTGCTGCAATTCTCCAAAGTGAGCACAACGCCCTAGACCACCAACTGGAGGTTTCTGACGTCGTTTTCGCCGCCTCTGCAGGAACTGCGTCTGGTCTTTCCGAACTCGTACCGAATAAACAGAGGAAACTACGTTGTGAAAGAGCTCGTAGAAGCTTGTCGGGCGAACGAGGTCACGGATTTGATCATGGTTCATGAGCACCGAGGGATCCCAGACGCCATGATCGTCACCCATCTGCCTCATGGACCTACTCTTTCCCTTACCCTCCACAATGTAACCCTTCGACACGACATTTCGTCGCACTCAACCTCGACAGTCTCGGAGCAATATCCCCATCTGATCTTTGAGAATTTCTCAACCGATTTGGGAGGACGAATTAAGGCAGTTCTTTCTGCCTTGTTCCCGGTACCGAAGGAGGATGCGAAGCGGGTCATGACTTTTGCGAACGAGGAAGATTTCATCAGCTTTAGGCATCATGTCTTCGTCAAGAACTCTCATAAAGATGTGCAGTTGGCAGAGGTTGGGCCTCGGTTTGAAGCGAAACGTAAGTCGACTTTGTTCGCGACGTCATACTCGATCACCCTCTGACACGTCGTGGCTCCGTTCAGCATATGAGATACGACTTGGTACGGTCGATCAGACAGAAGCGGATGTTGAATGGTTGCTCCGGCCATATCAACGAACTGCTCGGAAACGCAACTATATATGATTGTGAATTGCTTAGACTGTGTCCTTGTATAATTCGTTTCAAGTCCCGTTGTATCTCCCTTAATCTTGCATCCTGACAATACCGTCAATTGAGCGATTACATGTCTGATCACCCTGACCTCGCGCTCATACTCTCATCTTCGCTGCCTGACCCTTCCGAATCTCCATCGGACGCTTCGCCTTCGCTTCCTGAGCCATCGACGTCATTGTCTCCCAAGCTAGGTAATTCTGTGACCTCGACCTCATATCCTGCTTCCTTCAATTGCGCAGCGATCTTTTCGTCCAGTCCGGTCGCGGAGGCCACAGCGACCACGCTACTTTCGGGCGTAAACAGGGGAACAAAGTGTCGTTGAATCGCCGCTCGAACTTGCTCAACCGAGACGTCCTGTATGAGATAGCACTTGTCAGCCGAGCAGTCAAATCGACCATCCGCGCATGATTGATAGACTCGCCTTCAAGGACGCGAGTCGACGGGCTCCGATATCGGCCGGAATCTGTTTGAATACCTCGTTGATAAAAACGGTGGACGCCTACATTTGGAAAGGCCGAGTGTCAGCTGGTCTATTCCTGCCAAGCTGTTAGCCCGATCGACATACAGCTGCCGCGTTGTTTCCTTCTGACCGAGCCATGGTATAGGACATGGTGCTGCGTGCCGCATCTACCAGATTCTTCTCGAGTTCGATCTGCGGCAGTCGGATCAAAATTGAGTGTTCCACTCTTCGACATTAGCATATCGTTTGACATACGGAACCATCTGCCAATCCGCGAACAACGTCACCCGCCGCCTTATACGCTTTATAGGCGTCCGGGCTCCTCCAGACCTTGAAGGAGGTAAGACCAGCTTCTTCGTCGACGTCGATGGAGGCCCCGTAAGCTAGACCAGCACCTCGAATATGTTTCTATAATTGTAATGCCAGATTGAGCCTTTTGTCCGCTGCACAGGAGCAACATGGAGGTGTCCGTACCCAGAAGTAGGATTCAAGGGCATTGAGAACTCCAGCAGCAAGATCTGCCGCTGCCAGACCTTCTGCATCCCAGCCAAAGGGTCCATTGCCGTAAACCACACCATATGAGCCTTCCGTGCTTGGCATAGTAATCACCTTGGCCTGTACGCATGATTCAGGCTCAGTTGCATAAACAGCTTTTGGATAAATAGAAGTTCCTTACCTTCCTCGCTGGTGCTAATCCAAGCGGAGTCATGACATCCCGGGCCGTCTTCAAGGGTCGAAGACTGATTCGCTATATTTGGCTGTGTCAGCTTTACCTCTGCTGACATAAGGAAAGAGGCGCTTACGTTGAATGGCAAAAAGTTCTCACTGAAAGCAGATCTAGGCTTGTCGATACTCATGACATCTCCAGCCACGGAGATACGCATGATCGCAGGATCGAGCAGATACTCCCTGAGTGTCTTCAGCTTCTTGATGACTTGCTCAGGGTTCTGTGCCAGTTCCTCAGCGATTGTCGGAAGAGAATTGAGAGTGCCCAGCAGTCCGTTTGCGATAGAGGGCGACTTTGCCTTGTCGAAGAGCATATCGAAGATCGTCGAGGATCCAGCACTGTTGGCACTTCGCTTACGTCGCGGCAGATCTTGCAAGAGCTTAGCTGACACGACCAGTAACCTCTCAATATCGAACACTCCACGTGACAACAAATCCCGAAGCCTTCAGGCGTATCGAATCAGCGGAGAATGCCTCGGCTTGCACCTCAAAAAGACGTACCATCCAATGGCGACCGCATATTTGTCTTTCTCGACTTTCAGATATACTTGGAAGACGTCTGAGAACTCGCCACGAAGCCCCAAACCCGAATCGTAGTCGACGGTCACCTCAGTCAACTGATTGACCACTTCCTCATGACCGATTACCCCTTCAGGTCGTTCGACTGGTAGGGAAAATAGTGAAGATTCGAAAATCTTGAGGTAACTGTCGACATCGCCGAGATCAGTCTAAATAGATATTGTCCTGACGAGACCTGGAAAGGGGACTTACGGCATCAATTCCGATGGAAGGCAGGACGCGTCGAAAGTGGTCCTGATGGTGATGAAGTTGGACTGACGTTCACGTATTAGCTGTTGCCCGGAGCCATGAATCGCAGCAACCAGTACGTACCGCCACATGGGCGTAATGTACGCTGTAAGGTAGCTCTTGACCGTCGCTCTCTACATGAGCTTGTACTCGACTGGATGCGTTTCCGAATGCTCCAGCCGGGTTCACAACACTGCGACGAAGTGATTAGCACAGTGTGTCACAACCCAGCTCACCACCCGAACTCACCTCTCAACAGGGATCCAGTCGATCTTCGAGGCCTGTCATGCCGTAGCGCCGTTAGCTCGCTCGCGAAGTTGCAGCGCATACGGGCCTTACGTCAGATATAGGGAAGTCCGTGATCATGTTGTTGGGGATAGGCCGATCATTCTCTGTCTGAGCGGATTGCAGCTCTTCGGCTTTCTGTTTCAAGCCAGCCTCTCCTAGAGCCGACTTGGTCGATTCCAAGCGTTCCTTGGCTTGACGAGAAATTTTGTCTACCAACGCTGCGGATGGCTTCCCAACAATCGACACGCAGGGCTGATCGACGAAATATCTTTGCACGGCAGGATGTCAACTTAGCGAGAATCTTCCCGAGCTTATTGCATGCTTACTGCAGTAGCAATTCGATCCACTGTTCGGCGCTCCAGTCGAGCAGAACATCATATCGCTGCAGATCATCGAAAGTGCCAGCCAAAGATTGGCCGTTCTTGTCGCCATAGAGGAAATCTGAAGGGTTGTATTGAAAGACGTTAGACGTGGCGGCACGAGGAAGAACACTCAGGCGGGAAGCAGATGCGTACCTGTGATGACTGGGTCGCATAAGACATCCGTCAGCCTTGTTTCGGCCGTAGCCAGGAGTTGCCTGCGGTCCCTCTCGATGACGCTTCGCATTCGCTTCATGTCCATAGCCCCCTCTTTTGCGGATCCCTGAGAGATTTCTCTTAGGGCGGACTTGAGCTCAGATGTCATGCTTTCCAACATGGCACGGGGAACACCCGAGATGTGACAAGTGATTTCCGATGCACTTGCCCTGTCCGAGGAGTAAAAGCCAATGGCTGTGCAGAGGGGTTTAGGAATCTCCACAAATCGCTTATTGAGAGGAGCAACTTCGGTGTCGGTCAGGTATGTAGTAAGTAGGTCCAATGCCTGCGTTTTTTGGGAATTAGCTTTCGTTGCTGAATGATATTCCCTGTGAGCGAATACAACTGACCATCTCTTGCAAATGATCACCGGTGGAATTGCCTCGCCAAGCAAGGTACATTTCGCCCATGCTCTCGTCCTTGTCCATAAATTCTACGACTTCCTGCCGCTCTCGATCAATTTTTGGCCCTTGAGATGACGCAGTCTCCAAGAATGGCCGCTTCCAATCCGCTGGCACCTCGATGCGATCCTGACCAGCTCGGGAAAGGATCAAAGGATCGACTTCGTCATTGAGAACACGCATCAATTTATGTACGGGGATGGAACCGTCTACCAACAGGCAAACCTGTAAGTTTGAGGGGTTCGAGCGTCCAATCAGCACAGAAGCCCTGTATAATCGCTATGCGATCGCTTACGTTGTACGGTCGGTAGGCATTGGCGTGAAATTCCCGAACTTTGAAGATGCAACTATCAGCAACCGAAGTGGTCAGAAAACAGACCCGATCTGACACTCACTCTCTTCGACAGTCAACTTTCTCAGCGCATCCAGCATACCTCCCGTTTCGGATCGGTACGCCGATCCTTCGGGATAAAGCTCAAGCTGCAGCCTATGGAATCTTGGTTTAGTAGCGGCCAGAAACGAAGCCAATGATGAACAAGATAGGAGACTCACTTCCTGGCCAACACGGTCGTCGCATTCTGCTCAACGCCTTGCATCTCCGACATGACTACCCCAGCTTCCTCTCCTTTGCCATTGACGTGGAACACCTCGGTAGTGAAGCCACTTGCCGTGATAGTAGGATAGAGAATATGATCGAGATAGACTAAAGACGGGTCAAGGAGGATCAGCGGAGGCTGATATATCTAGTTGACGGGAAAGTCACTCACTCGGCAGCATATTGAGGAACCCTTCGCTTCCTGCTGTGGAAATGGTATACGCAGTGTCTAACGGAAAGATCTGATAAGCTTACATAATGCCTGCAGGCCATCGGGAAACTGGCCTTACGATCGTCTGCTGTCCATGCATTGGTACCGTCTCCACCAGCCCGATTGGCAAGATTATCCAGCACCCCTTTGTAAGGGTAGTCCTTCGAGCCCAAGAACACTAAGTGCTCAAGCGTATGAGGCCGGCCAGTATCATCGAAGATCTCCGTGGCCACCGTGAAGTAGGCGTTGGTGATGGGAGCCTTGTTATTAGCAACGACAACGGAGAATCCCGTCTTCTTAGACCGATATTTGGCGACCGTTACTGGTGCATATGCCAGCTTGAACTCGGTCAAGCGTTCGTAATTGCCGAAATCCACCGCATCCTGCTCCGCTGTTGCGAAAGTCGACATGGCTCTAGATGTTCCGAGAGTCATATTTGTAGAGGAGCAGAGTACCCCAGATCTGGCTATTGCAGAAACCGGTCCACGATGAGCAGATGGAATTCTTGAACTAAGAACGTAGTGTCTGGCAATCAAGTGAAGCCTAGCGATTCTTGAGGTCGATCGATTGAGCATTCACGAGGGGCAGAGGATATGAGTCTCACGGTTGATATGGCAAACGTGTTCACAAGATGTGTCCTACAGGGATTGCAGTATTGGGGATTTGCACGAGTGAGGAGGCCTTCGGTAGTCTTTTGCCCTCACAACATGATCAGCACGATCGATCCATCGAAGACGGTGACGAGTCTTCGCAAAAGTTGGCGAGGGTTGTTTACGAAGTCAGCAATCGTGGATCACCCTCGCTTAATGGTCATCATGGTCAAACTCATCCGCCTCTATTGGCCTTGTGATCTTGTCATCGCATATCAGACTGTGACAGACTGGAATAACCTAGATATACTCTCGCAACGACAAGAGACAGCTTTCAATGAAGCTCGAGTAAAGAGCTTGATCTCGTTGAACGGCGGCCTGGCATCACGTGCGAGCGGGATAGCCGTCCCGGCGACTCTAATTTCGCTACCCGCAGGTTCCGCCTGCTCATTGTCATGGTTATGTCGCCATCTTCAGGTGGCTCGAGGGGGAAGCTTCGAGTCTGCTGCAAAGCACTGGGAGCGATTTGGAGCGC
>Ga0308160_10006920_pt1 | contig 11401 bp, 20 predicted proteins | sample PhyFR1_FD_201036 | JGI IMG/M metagenome (GOLD analysis project Ga0308160, IMG submission 201036) | Phyllosphere microbial communities from UC Gill Tract Community Farm, Albany, California, United States - DLSLF.R1 | ecosystem: Host-associated > Plants > Phyllosphere > Unclassified | place: USA... | reverse complement strand
GTTTGGTTGGGTCGGACGGCAGTAAACCGGCGTGCACGACAAACGAGTGCAGTGAAGGGATATGGAGAGCGAGCGGGAGGTCGAGTAGGTATTTGTACTGTTTCGGCTTGAGCTCACTGCTTGTCAGTTCGTACACGACGTCCGAGCCGCGTGCGACTGACCGAGCAATGTGCCAGTGCTGGCTCTTCCATTTCCAGCTCTTGGGGTACTGTTTGCCCTTTTTCCGCAGAGTGCGGACGGCCACCTCTTCCTCTTCGTCCGCCATGTCATCGATGAATTTCTTCCAATCCTTTCCTCCTGCCCACTCCATCCACGCCCTCCACTGGATGACCTGAAGTCAGCACCTCTCATCTGCGGCCCCAGCCACGACTTACCGGCTGATCATGATTCCCCCGCACACCCTGCACCTTGAATTGCATCATCCAGTCCAACACCTCGAGGTTCTTTTCTCCCTTTGCGATCAGATCGCCCACGTGCACGATCTTGTCCTTGTCCATATCGTATTGGATCTTCGTCAACAGGCGCCTGGTTTTAGTTTGAGCATGGTAAGTAAGAACCCACTGCAACGGCGCGAACGACCCATGGATGTCACCGATGAAAATCATGCGGTCTCCATCGTTGATCTTGGCGTCGGCGATGGTCTCCATCTTGAGGTACTGGTCAAAGTCTTCCCGTCAGCAGGAAACACCGTCCACCATGCTTACCTTGCGGGGACTCTTTGTGATTCAGTGCTTCCTCCAAGTCCTGCGCTACCCAGCCAGCTCCGATGATCTCTGCATCGCTGCCCACGCCAAAGATGGTGCGCAGGCCCGTCCGTCGGTGCACTGGCTCTGTGCTGGCCAGAAAGACAATGCTCAGCAGGAATATAGTGATAACCGCTACCGACCCCGTCCGTCGCAGCACGGACAGCGGGATGATCGTCGATTTTTTGGTCGACGACGACGACGACGGGGTCGGTAGCGGCAAAAGTTCGTCCATCATTGATTTCCGTTGCCTTGCGACGGGGCGTGAGGGGTAAGGAGAATTTGCACTGTGAGTTGCGCTCTGTTCTGTACTATGGCTTTGGGACACCTGATCGTGCGGGTCGTATCGCCCCAACGTGGCTTGAGATGTCATGGCGAGGACTCGGCGGGTTGGTGTTGAGCACGTTTATGAAGTGTTTTGAAGGTAAAGGTGGAGGCGGCATTCGAGGTCTCTAGGCTTATTTTACGACGAATGCGGCCATGACGCAACGGTGCAGGGTTCGACGCGTATCGAACAGGTCCTCGTCTACCGCGATCCTCGGCTGGGTAGCGACTTGCTTCCCCTGCGACAGCTCGAACGTGGGCGACCCGACCGAACGGCGCCTGAAGACCGAGGTTGTTGGGGACAAAGGGACTGTTGACAACTTTCACCCAGGACCGGTCGGTAGATGGCTTGGCGATATTTGTCGAAACAAAGACCCGTTCGTAGCATCATTCGCGCTTCATGGTTTGCAAAAGCTTTGAGATTATCTTACATCCTATCGAGACCACATGCATTGAGCCCATCTCATTGTGCCTCTGGCGAAACGGACATGTCAATGTTTCAACGTCATCGGCGATCTTTGTTTCGGCATCGGATTTTGCCTCTCTTCTATGGACATGATCTCGACGCCGAGTTAAGTACCGTTCGCCATCCATAAATCCCTTCCAAAGCATGAGTTTTGGCTATGTGGGGTTACGGCGCGCTGTCATTGCTCTTCCTGTAGCGTGGACCGGCGCATGGTTGGGTTACTACGGTGAGTGAAAGCGACAGCTTATCACTTTCAGCCGGTCTAACGCGTAGCATATACCGATACGATACGACGAGGGCATATAAGGTCGCGAAACAAGGAGCTAGGCGAGACGTTGACGAGACTACATGGAGTCAGCGAGATTGACTATACCAAGCCGGCGAGCGAGGAGGAAAAGGCAGCTATCAAGAAACGGTGGGCGGCGCGATGTCGCGGTCGCTGACTTTCAGTTTTTCCAGCCTGAAATTCGCAGGGAGGTATTGGAATCCATACGTCGAATGGCGTGAGCAGGGTGCTTGGGTTGGTTATACGGTCACAGCGGATCCCGAAGCTGAATGACAGGAATGGGCACTTTGGAAGATTATCATCTCGACAATAACCCTAAAGCTGTTCTACGACGGGTGGGTCGCAAGCTCGAATTGCTGCTGATGGACAGAGGAGTGCCTGCTGAACGACCTATCCCTGATTTACCAATAGAAAGACCAAACTTCGCCCTCCTCTTCGGTCCTTCTTCTAATGCTGCCGCTTCCCTTACTTCCGCCATGAAGAGCAAACTTGGCGGGAAGACTTCCGCACAACCTCCAGAACCGATTCACCCAACCTCACCATCGGAGCGAGGGGCCGATGTCCAGGTCACCGACAAGATGACCATGACATGGGTGAGTGCTTTCCGACGAGGCGTACATCGCTGATAGCTTCTCAGTTGGGACAGTCCACCTCATACGTCACAATGGACAACCTTGCCATCCTCACCGATCCAGCTCTCTCCGACCGTACCCTACCGTCTCGCGTCGCTCCTCAGCGACTACGCCCCTCACCATGTACCCTGGACGAGCTTAAGAAGGTTGACCTTGTCTTGGTCTCCCACAAGTGAGCTTAAAGGGCTCAAGATCAGTGTCTTGCGCTAACGACACAGCCACTATGACCATCTGGATCCTGAAGCGATCAAAGAGCTCGGCGATTCTTGCGAGTGGCTTGTGCCACCAGGGGTTGCGCCCTTCATCCGGTCTTTCGGCGTGACAAGGGTGACTGAAATGGAGTAGGTCGACGTCAGCAGGTGCCAAGCTCATCTCAGCTGGTGGGAGAGTAGGCAGCACGTCCTGCGGCAAAAAGGCAAGGCGGATAAGAACTTCACCATCACCGCCATCCCCCTCATGGTAAGCTCTTGCCCCGCCGCGTCAGCTGACTCCAGCACTGGTCAGCTCGAACGCCTAAGGACACCAACGCGACCCTCTGGGCCGGTTTCCATGTCCAATCGCACCCCACCGATTCGTCACCTCCCAGATCGTTCATGCACTTTGGCGACACAGGGTGGGTCTACGGGGTGCAGCTGGGAAGCTAAAGATAGATACTCACCCACGCTATTCGCCGCCATTGGCCGTGTCTTTGGCCCTGTCGATCTAGCGGCGATCCCAATCGGCTCGTACGAGCCTCGATGGCACATGCATCTGCAGCATACCGATCCTGAAGGCGCGGTGAGGATGGCGATTCAAATGAATATCAAAAAGAGCGTCGGCGTTCACTGGGGTACTTGGCTTATGAGCGATGAGGCTTGTAAGTAGCGTTACATATATGGGCCAAAGTACGCTAGTCGGTACTGATTACGCAGATAATAAGCCGCCTGTCGATCTGGCATTGGCCCGGGAAAAGCTGGACATGGAGCCGGGCCGCTTCTGCGTGCTGCCCGTCGGACAGACCATGGTGGTGGAATGAGTGCAAGGCGGACTATGCATTAGGAGAGCCTGATATGCATTCCTTCCCGTAGCCTGCCACCGGACCTGTACCTCGGGGTGATTCACGTGAGACCATAAACAGAGAGTTGAGCCGAGACTGCGTGTAGGTCCGTTGTAACGCCCTGCCATTTTCAAGCGGGAGTGCAGTTGGCGTCAAGGTTTGGGTGTCTCAAGTGCCGGAAATGGTAAATTATTGTTCGGGCGCAATCGACCGGGATGCCCTGCTTGCCCTGTCGATCACTCGTTTGCCGACCGCTAAAACAGTCTCAGCCGGCCTTTGTTTGGCTCGCGGTCTTGCTGGTGAATGCTCGCAGAGGCTTGCAGCTGCGGGAAGAGTGTGGTATGGCCCATGAGCTGCGGCAAGGGAAGGGTTTATGTGATACAAAGGGTAATTTGCGGGATGTTACGTATGGCGACGCGTTTCACCTTGCACAGAACAGTACAATGGCAGGCCTGGCCTATTCTGGCCTATACCTCACCGGACAATCACATCTCAACTGCAAAAGCTCGCTTGCTGGACGTTGCTTTGTTGGTGTTGACATCGTCGAGGTCTCATTCGCTGCTTGCTTCTGCGTATCTGTCTGCTTGTTTCAAGCCCACACAACCGGTCCCGGCAAACCGGACGTCATCATCCAAAACGTTCCCTGATCGACGCTGCGCCAAACGTCCCGCTGCACAAACGTTGCGCCCACACAGACTTCCCGTGTTCTCAGCAACTTTTTCACCGAGACAGACCTCAGCACAACAAAGACCCAGCCCACCTCCCCAATCAGTCTCAAACACGACGGGCAAACCCGACAACGTGTATTGCCAGCGTTGCGCCATTCATTGCTGCCTCGAGGCGTCATTACCGCCAGCCCCGGCGAGGCCAGTCGTTCCCATCAAACACTTTGTCGGCGAGACCGTAGTCGACGCTCGTTTGGTATCTTGGCATTGCCCATCAACGTCGGTTGATCGCTCGGAGTAAGAAGCTACGACATGTCCGCGGACAACAGCCCAACAACGCTCGAGGTGCTTCTGAAAGAGGATGATGGCGGGGCAAATGTGAACATGAAAGAAGCCAAGCTGGTGGAGGTACCTAGGAAACAATCGATGGCGCCCCCGCCCGTCCCTGCCTCGCCGACTGTGTGAGTGGATGATCTGTCAACGTATCCATCCTCGATTCTCCCTGCTGACCTCTAGTCACCGCATGACACGGCTACCCTCACTCCAACAAATCTCTGATCGTCTGCATCACCCATTACCACTCTCTACCCAGCCCCCCTCGTCCACAAACATCGGTTCGTCCTCCTCCGGCGACACGCTTGGTACACCACCAAAGCTAAAAGTCGCCATAAACCCAACCGGCTCGACCCACTCTTCTCCATACACCTCCTCTCCCTCCGGCAGGCTGAAGCTCCCGGCAAGCGCTATGATGCGCTCTCAGTCCTCCTCATCGTCTATGGGTTTGCCGACTCTAGCCTCTTTCGACAAAGAGCGGGTCAACGCTTCTCGAGCTGAAGGTATGGAGAACCTGAAAGAAGGCGGATTGTGGAGCACATCTGACCCCTTTGGATCCCCATCCGCCCCAAAACGGCCTGTTGCGGAGAGCATGTCAAGGGCGCCGAGTATGGATGCGTATATCAAGGGATACAGAGACGTCCCGTCTCTATCGGCCATCCGAGATCGCATGGGCTCGCTGTCCTCGGCTAGGCAATTCCTGCGATCAGAGGCTGAGAATCTCAATAATACTGCAACACCCATCAAAGAGGAGCTGGCGTCGGCGAAAGAGCTCAATATCCCGGAACTCATCACCCCCTCCCGTAGCGCGCCGGCCGATAGAATTGAGCCAGCAACTTTACACCTGACCGCCGCGTCCTCGTCGGTCCAGATGTCAGCACCAACGGCGACCGATCGGCAAGAGCATCACGCTTTGCGGCATCCTTGGACGCTCTTCTTCGATTCGAAATCATACAAGCCGCCTTCGGAAATGGTCACGCCAAAGGAAGGAGAGCAGTTCCTGGGCGATTACGAAAAGAGTCTGGTGACGGTGGGAACCTTTGAGACTGTGAGTAAGATCTCGCTAATCCAGCTGACGCCCAGGTCGAAGGCTTTGCCAGGCATTTCAACAACGTCCGGTTGCCGAGCAGTCTGACCAGGAACTCGAACTATCACATGTTCAAAGACGGTATTCGACCTGTGAGTATAACTGCTGGGCGCACTTAGCTGACGCATATAGATGTGGGAAGATCCTGCCAATGCAAACGGCGGGAAATGGGTCGTCCTGCTCCGGTCCTCACCCCACCTACTCGACTCGTGTTGGGCGAATCTCGCCATGGCGCTTGTTGGCGAGATTCTCGATCCAGAAAACCAGGTCTGTGGACTGGTCGCTTCGACTAGGCCCAAGGTCGACCGTATACAAATCTGGACCAGAATCAAAGACGACGTGGATGCGATCAACCTGATAGGGCGACGGATCCTGGAAGCGATGGCACTGGAGGGTCGGGATGTTGAGAACCTCTCGCTAGAGTTCCAGGTGAGCTGCGCCATTATTTGGGTTGGGACAAAAGAATTGACAATAGTACAACGAAAGCACCATCAGTCCGGCCGCCGGCACATTCCTCCATATCGCCTTTTCCAACCGTGCCGCATCGTACGCTCATACACCGACCACTCCGTCCCGCCTGAATGTATCGACGTCCGAGCATGGTCTGACACATCACCCCTCGCTACCTCATTTGCCCAAATCGCCGCTCTCACCCCGCTCGCCTTTGTCGGCCCGAACGGGAGATTTCAGAGATAACAAGGAGAGCAGTGGACCGGGAAGTGCGGGCAGAGATAGTCTCGCTCCTCCGCCCGGGCTTGGAAGTACGCAACGAAGGGGATCCGCTTCGAGTGCTTTCAGCGGACCAATGGGCAAGTTCCCCGGAATCGTCGGCTCGACGAGCCCTCGACGCGCTAGTGTGCAACTAGGAGAGGACAGGTGATAGGTCCTGGAGGAGGGGGGACGCTTGTACAGTGTCAGCAGGAGTATCGTTTCGCCAGGAGTATCGGCGCAATCTTGCCTGTATGCAACGGATATGTATCTCATTCGCTGACGCTGTCGTCAAACAATCTCCTCACAAGCTCTGTGACCCTTCGTATATGAACACCCCCTGCTCTCGTCGCAACTTCAGCTACCTTCGTCATATGCCTCCTCCTCCTCCGTCCTCCGGATCTCCCGTTCCTCGGCTTCTACGAACACGCGACTCGCGTCCACCTTTCCGATTCGGTGTGACGCATCCGTCGCATTGAGAACGATCGATACCCTGTCGACCAGCTCAAGCTCGTAATCTCGCTCATCAAGGTCATACCAGTTCGTAGTTGTATTCCACATGACGGAAAGGGCCGAATAGTCGGAAGCAGTGACCACAGTCCACCTACAATTCTCCTTGTCCTCTTCCGACGATGAGCCTCGAAGCGTGCGATTCGAGTCTTGAATGCGGATGGCCATTTTTTTCAAAAGTCGTGCCTTCGCATCTTCCCACTTGTGCTCGGGGATGGAAGAGGGTCTTACACAGCTACCGATATCTGTCTTGATGCGCAGCACGATTTGTTCAACAGAATCTTTGGAGAAGACCGGGATGTGCTTGCTCGAGGTAATGACGGTAGTACACCCGTTGGTCTCGTTCTTGACGACGTGAAACCGGTCTTCTTCAGTGCCTAGGTATTTCATTCCTCTCGATACGGTGGCTTATGTTGACGGAGCCTGTTGATTGATGTACGGAATTTAACAGAAGATAGATGGTGCAAACAGGCGAAGAGGTGAAAAAGTTGCCACTCGAGGGGAATTGAGCCTCGCCTTTTATACAGCGATAGAGGCATCTGGCACAGACCAAAGATGATGTACCCCTTTGATCAACTGTCGAAGCTGGAAGAAGGCTCCCACATGGTGACATTCCACCTTGCAGCGTCTGGACGAGACTACAATGAAAGGGTGACATCGTTTGTGCTACTGACATGCATGGCAGTTTTCGATACCAGGCTGCATGTTGCGGGCACCGCAAGCCCGCCTCCGTTGGCACGTTTCATTCGCCGTGTCCAACCCCTTCAGAGACCTCCCATGACCGTACTATACTGATCAGGCTCGTCACGCTACCCAAAACAGAGCGTCACAAGTCAAGTCTTCGTCGGCGTTTTGCGCTTCGTCCGCAGTGAGTAATGAGTCCCGGCATCGTCGAAACGAACGAAGACGCCCGGCTGTAGCACATACAGCGCGTCACTAGTGTCTGGGACTGAAAGCTCTCCGTTGATTGTTCGATCGTCCGCCATGTAAAAGAGCACGATCGTGGGCGTGCCCGCGTTGGACAGCTGGGTAGACAACTCGCCCGTCTTCTCTCCGCCACACTCATTTTCCATCGCGACATAATCGTGCCCTTGTGATAGCTAATAGCGGAGGATATTTGATACCACTTGGCTGGTGAAAGTGTGCGCCTTGGACTCCACGTTAGTTGGTTTTCCGAACATCTTCTTCAAGGTTGCTCGTATCGAGTTCTTGTTTGCCAGTTCTGAACGATAGCACTCAATGTCAGATTTCAGGTCGCACTTTGACGACAGGATCGATCCAAGGATCAACTTTGACCACGGTATAGGCTCATTCGACCGAGTACTCGGACTGCAATGGGATGTTGCCTTCCCAATCGAAGTGAAAATTGCGCTCTCCACAGCCTCTTGCCACGAGGCCAAGAGGACGTCTTCGGTCGTCCTGCTGGGAGATGTCTTGGTCGTGACCGCCTCGCATACCCCCTGAATGATATCCAAATCAGATGGAGCGAGTTTGCTCCGGAAAGACGTCAATGTGGTACGGGACTGAGGCATGATGCTGTGGTAAGATAGACACAGAGCGGCGGAGCGGCACTGATGCCTTTAGGCAGTGCGGGTGGACATCGAATTTGAAACTCTGTCTGAGTGGGTGCCAAGGAGACACTCCTCAAAGGACACACGTGAGACCCAAGACCAACGAGCTCACATGTCTGCTGCCAATGGGCTGGACGCTACGACTGAGACCAGATGACGAGCGCCTCCCGGTTGTGGCAGATCTCTGGTCGTGCAGTCCCCGCTACACATCTATGGAATTGTGATGTAGCAGCGGTCGTTCAGCCGCCCATTAGCTGCCTCTCTCGATGATCTGTTATCTCGTCACCCCGATGTGCTCTTTAGCTGTCAGTCAAAGCAGAGATATGCACTAGTCAACATCCGGCAGATCGTCACATAGTATCATCAGGCCGCGATCTAGTCTCAATCATCGCTGCGACGCGAACGCGACACAGTATCATCCAGCACAGTGAGACTCGCCTCTGGCTGCACGATGTACATGCAGAGCAGGTCGTTTCCGACGGCCGACTCGGTGGTGACGCCTGCCTCCGTTTCATTGCCGCCGAGTAACAGCCCATCGCCGTATTCGGGCATGACACCCCCATGTTTCCAATAGATGACAGCGACAGTCTCGATATCATCCGGATCGGTGCCTTTCGACGAGCTCGACCCAGCTTTGCTATCGGACGAAGAGGGCATGTGGCTTGGGTCGTATGCTGCTGCCCTTCCCTTTCGGCTCTCTTGAGGCGACGCAGAGCCGGCGAAAAGTGCCTTCTGGTACAGGGAAGCCGCTGATACCGGTGGGCCTTTGAGATAGGTACCAACAGTATCCCAGATAGACCCAAAGAATGATTCCCTCTGTGAGGTTTCACCGGCATCCCAGTTCGGGCCCCCGGCAAATACCGCTTCGCAATAGATGTTACTTGAGGAGCGCGCGACGACGAGTGTTCCAGAACCGGGAGGACGATACTGTAGAGCCTGTTTGATCGATTGATCGAGCCACTTGCGGTGTTGGAACGTGGAGAAGGTGTTCGACGGTGGGAGTTTCCACGGTTCCGAGGTCGGGGGATCAGCCTTGATGGGCCATTCACCGAGCTTGGAATCCAGATAATCTTCAATCTGCTCGAGTTCTGACGGGATAGGCGTAAAGTTGGATCCTGTATCGGAAAAAGTATCGGGCGCGACATCTGAACTGCCTTCCGCCGCCAACAAATCAGCCAAGGGAGTTCTGGACGACATGGCGGCGTAAAAGCTGGATGAGTGTCCAAGCGTGAAGACTGAGATTAACGGGCGGCACCCTTTTGTACGCTATATGACAGATAGAGAGTATGCGAAGGGTGAGAACCATAGGACCTGAAACTGAACGCTGGTACAGCGACAAAGGGCCAACGACGTGAGCTACAGAAAGCCTTCGAAGGGACTCCTCCGTGGTGAGGAATGCGACATCGGACGCTGAAAGGACCACGAACGATCTCGCAGATAGAGCGGTCACGATACCAGAGCGAAGCGTATCATCTGAAGGTCTCTGCCCACCCGTAGAAGAAGCATGTGTCAGAAAGGAAAGGCAATCTGGGTGGCGCAACGCCTGCTCGCATCGTGGCTTCGATCACTCTCGCGACTCTCTCCAACTTCTCCAGCGCAGACGGATTTGCATATTCGCTACAGTTCCAATATTCGACTAAGTATACACGAGTGCTAATTCCCTTTCTGATTGAGAAACGTATTCACCGCCCTGATGCAAGGTGAAAGTGTAGTGTCCATGTGGCGCCTCTTTGTTGATCTCCTTGATAACGATTCCGTGCTGCCCTCTCGCCACGTCTGACACCGTACCATCCGCCTTCTACCTTCCACCTTCCGCCTGCCGTCCTTCAGCTTCTCGCCTTCTCACCTTCGCCTCCACCCTTTGATTGGCGCGACCGTGCTCTCACGTCCACACACCACCTCCCCGTTCACCGCTCAAAACCCCGAGTGGTGTCCCATCCCCATGCCCGGGACTGCAGGTGGGGCTGTCCAGGCAAAGTATTGATGACCCAGCATGGGGTTCGGCGTCATGCCCGTCCCCCCGCCCAGGCCTGTAGGAATGACGAAACCCGCGCTAGTATCGTCCTCCCCACCCATCATCCCCATGTTGTCATCCCATGAATCTCCCGACGTCTTCTTTCCGTCGTTGGGCACCAAAGTCTGACTTGCCAGCCGCTTGTTTCCCGGTCGAGCGAGTGATGAAGAGTACTTGGCCGCGTTGGCCCGGAAAGACGGTTTCCCGGACATGTGCAGGTTGTCGCCTCCAAACGAAGGGGTTCTCTCGGGCGCCAGTGTCTGCTGCAATGCCGACGAGTGCTGTAGAACCGAAGCGAGGGGTCGTCCGAAGTTGTTCGACATGTAATCACCCATTGAAGCGATCGAAGGATCGGCAGGGGGCATCGTGTTGCTCGGCATGGGCGATTTCATCTTGGCTTGGGGATTCGCTCCAAACTCGAAAGACGCTTGTCGGTTCTTGATCGAGTCCTTCCAGCTGCGCATCAACACCTCATTGCCGGCTGTCGCATCGGCCGCGGTGACAGGCGGCATGTCCGCATATTGCGATTGGACGTATGATGATCGTGGCAACGCTGGCTTGGGCGTGATGGCGAGACCGGAGAAGAAGGGCTGCGCGTTGCCATTTGCCAGTGGAGAAGTGAGGTCTGGCATGGAGTTCGATCGACTGAGTCCTCGAGCGCCAACGCCGGGCCGGACCGGAGGTGTCATAAGTGACGCTGCGGTCGCGCTACTCGGGGCGCCAAGGTTACCGTAGTCGAACGCGTCGGTACTGCTCGATGGCATCATGCTGCTGGTCATGGGTTCAGACATGAATAGCTTCCACAAGTCTTTGACATCACCCAACGAGGGGATCTTTGCAGTCGCAACGCCCGACCCTTCCGGCATGGCCAAATGAGTCGGATAAGAAGGTCGTCTCGCTGAAGCAGTGCTGGCTTGCGCGTATTGACTCGCAGTGTAAGGGTCAACGATACCGTCTTGCAGCGTCATCTGGTTGAAGGCGTTTGCCCACAAACCAGTACTGTTGCTAGACCGCCGTCGTTCGTTC
>Ga0308160_10006918_pt1 | contig 11402 bp, 6 predicted proteins | sample PhyFR1_FD_201036 | JGI IMG/M metagenome (GOLD analysis project Ga0308160, IMG submission 201036) | Phyllosphere microbial communities from UC Gill Tract Community Farm, Albany, California, United States - DLSLF.R1 | ecosystem: Host-associated > Plants > Phyllosphere > Unclassified | place: USA... | reverse complement strand
TGCTGGAACTCTCGCGCACCCTCGGCACCGCCTTTGTCATCGTCACCCACGACATGGAACTGGCGCGCCGCTGCGACCGCGCGCTGCGCCTGACCGAACACGGGCTGGTGCCGCTGGAGCCGTAAGCGATGTGGATCGACACCCACTGCCACCTGGATGCGCACGAATTCGGCGCCGAAGCGCTCGAGGTCGCGGCGCGGGCAAACAGCGTGGGTGTCTCGATGATCGTGATCCCGGCCGTCGAACGCGGCAACTTCGAGACCGTCGCCAGGCTCGCGCAGGCGGCGCCGAACGCCAGCTATGCGCTCGGCATCCACCCGATCTACGTACCGCAGGCGCGCGACGAAGACCTGCTCGCCTTGCGCGCCGCGGTGGAAGTGGCGATGCTTGACCCGCGCTTTGTCGCCATCGGCGAGATCGGGCTCGACTTCTTCATTCCGCTGCTGTGCGAACCGGCGATGCGCGAGAAGCAGGAACGCTTCTTTCGCGAACAGCTGCGCATTGCGCGCGACTTCGGTTTGCCGGTGCTGACCCACGTGCGTCGCTCGCAGGACCAGGTACTGAAACACTTGCGCCAGGTGGCACCGCCGGGCGGCATCGCCCATGCCTTCAACGGCAGCGAGCAGCAGGCGAATACCTTCATCAAGCTCGGCATGCACCTCGGGTTCGGCGGCGCCATGACCTTTACGCGCGCGCTGCAGATCCGGCGCCTGGCGACCAGCCTGCCGCTCGAGCGCATCGTGCTCGAGACCGATGCGCCCGACATTTCCCCGAGCTGGATCCACCCGGCCCGCAACAGCCCCGAACAACTGCCGGCCATCGGCGCCGCCCTGGCCGGGCTGCGCGGCATCGACCCGGCCGCGGCGGCGGCTGCGGCCTGGGCCAGTTCGGTCGCCGCGATTCCGCGCCTGGCGCCGCTGCTGGCATAAATATCCACCCGTTGCCGGAACCTTTTGCGCTGGTCGAACTCGGCTGTGTGCGCATACAGATGAGCGTCCAGACAGTGTGAAGTTCGCCACAACCTGCCCGAAACTCGTGAGCGAGCGCAACCGTGAAATGTCGGGTTGTGGGACCATGGCTCTTTCGGCCTGGGGGAGACGACATTGGACAGCGCGAGTGCCTTCCTGCGGGTACTGCGGCACGAGCAGTCGCTGAGCACCGCGCACCGCGCGCTGCGCTTGCGGCTGGCGCATGCCGAGGGGCTCGAAGGCGAGGTCCTGCTGCCGCAACAAGTCACCGGCACCGAATCGATCTGCGGCGGCATCGAGTACCGCGTCGCCTGCGTGTCGAGCGACCCGGCGCTGCCGCTCAAGCAGTTCATCGCGCTGCCGGCCGAGCTCCAGATCGTCACCGACCGCGGCGCCTTGCGCAGCGTTTGCGGCATCGTGGTCGAGGCGCGCGCCGGCGACAGCGACGGCGGCCTCACCACTTACCAGCTGGTGCTGCGCGACGCGCTGGCGATCATGGAAAAGCGCGTTAACAGCCGCATCTTCCGCAACCAGAACGAGCTCGCGATCGTGCAGGTGCTGTTCGACGAATGGCGCCATGCGAACGCGGTGCTGGCCGGCGCCTTCGAATACGAACTCGATACGCTGCTCGACCTGTCCCGGTATCCTGCGCGCGAACAGACGATGCAGTACAACGAATCCGACGCCGCCTTCGTGCGGCGCCTGCTGCGCCGGCGCGGCATCTCCTGGTGCGTGCGTGCCGGCCGCAGCCGCGCCAGCAACGTCGACCCGCTGCACGACCGCATCCCCGCGCACACGCTGGTGCTGTTCGCCGACGCCGCCCGGTTACCGACGAATGCCGCCGGCACCGTGCGCTACCACCGCGACGCCGCCGCCGACGCCCGCGACACCATCAGCGCCTGGAGCGCGGCGCGCAGCCTGCAGCCGGGCGCCGCCTCGCGCCACAGCTGGGACTACAAGCAGCCGGCCGGCAGCGCCTTCATGGCGAGCGGCGCGCGCGCCGACTTCGACCAGGGCAGCCACGGCAACGCGCTTGCCGCCAGCCTCGACGACTACCTGGTCGACGCGCCCCATGCCGGCAACGACGTCGAGGACAGCCTGCGCCTGGGCCAGCTGCGCATGGCGCGCCACGGCTTCGAGGCCAAATGCTTCCATGGCGAAGGCACGGTGCGCGACTTTTGCGCCGGCCAGTACTTCACGCTCGCCGGGCACCCCGAGATCGACACCCATCCCGAGAACGAACGGGTCTTCCTGCTCACCGAGCTGCACGCGAGCGTGCGCAACAACCTGCCGGGCGACATGTCCGAGCGCATCGAACGCCTACTCGCCAGAAGCGGCTGGAGCACGCCGCGCGGCAGCGCCCCGGTGCAGGTGCGTTTCACGGCGGTGCGCCGCGGCGTGCCGGTGGTGCCCGCCTTCGACCCGCGCGTCGACCTGCCGCATCCGCAACTGCAAAGCGCGATCGTGGTCGGTCCCGCCAACGAGGAAGTCCATTGCGACAGCCTGGGCCGCGTGAAGATCCGCTTTCCGGGCATGCGCACCTTCGACCATGAACACGCCCACGGTGCCGGCGCCTCCGGCTCGCCGCTCGATTCGGCCTGGGTGCGCGTGGCCTCGAACTGGTCGGGCAATGGCGTGCCTGCCGGCCAACAGCTCGGCGCATTGACCTTGCCGCGCGTCGGCAGCGAGGTGCTGGTGGCCTTTCTCGGCGGCGACCCGGACAAGCCGATCGTGCTGGCCCAGCTCTTCAACGGCCGCGCCGTGCCCCCTAGCCTGAGCGCGGAGGGCGCGCTGCCGGGCAACCGCTACCTGGCCGGCCTGCGCAGCCGCGAAATCCGCGGCCGGCGCGGCAACCAGCTGCGCTTCGACGACACCAGCGGCCAGATCAGCGTCCAGCTGGCGAGCGACCACGCGGCTTCGGAACTGAACCTCGGCTGGCTGGCGCGTCCGCGCGCCAATGGCGAGGGCGCGCCGCGCGGCGAGGGCGCCGAGCTGCGCAGCGAGCAGGCGGTCGCCATCCGCGGCCGCAAGGGCGTGCTGGTCAGCGCCGAATCGTCCGCGTCCACCGATGCCGACGCCGGCCGGCAGCTGGCGCGCAGCGGCTTGATCGGCCTGACGGAAGTGATGCAAAGCGTGGTCGACGAGCTGGCCAAGCTCGCCGAACAACATGCCGGCGACGAGGAGAGCAGCGGCAAGCTGGCCGAACTGGCCGAGAAACTCAAGCGCTGGGAAGACGGGACCAATACCGCACCAGGCGCGGCACCAGCGGCCGACGGCACGACGGGAGCCGCGCCGATCGTCGCTGTGACCGCGCCGGCCGGCATGGTGCTGGCCAGCCAGGACAACGTGGCGCTCGGCTCGGAGAAGAAGGTCGACGTGGTCAGCGGCGCCGATGCCGGCATCACGGCTGGCCGCAACATGTTCGTGCGTGCCGGGCGCGGCATCCGCGCCTTTGCGCATGCGCTCGGCATCAAGCTGGTCGCGGCGCGCGGCAACGTCACCCTCGAAGCACACGAGGGCGGTATCGACATCATGTCCTCAAAACGTATCAGCCTGGTCTCCTCGGAAGCCATCTACATCGAGGCGCCGCTGGTGCGGATCGTCTCGAGGGGCGCGCAAACCGAATGGGCGGATGGCGCGATCGCCCAGCAAAGCAGCGGCCGCCAGGTGGTGAAGGCGGGCTCCATTGTCCACGGCGGCCCCGGCGGCGGCGTTCCTTCGACGCTCGACTTCAAAAACTCGGCCATCCGCGCCGACGAGCGCGTCGTCCTGCGCCACCGGCAAACCCTCGACCCGATTGCGCACCAGCGCTACATCGCCCATCTCGAGGACGGCAGCACCGTCAGCGGCATCAGCGACGAAGCCGGGCGCACGCAACTGGTCATGACCGCCGCCCTCGGGCCGGTCCGTTTCGAACTGCTTCCCTGAACCCACCCCGAATCTCCCATGAGCGAACCGACCAGGCCACTACCGCCTCCATCCCCCTTGCCCGGCGGCGGCTGGGCGATCGATTCCTATACCTCGTCGACCGATTACAAGATCATGGGGCTGGCGCTGGTGCCGACGGACCGTGTGGTACCGGTGATCGTCGTTCCGGGGATCATGGGGACGAATTTGCGGGCGAAGCGCAAGCCGCGGATGGACGCTGCGGTCAACGAGCGGAACACGAAGGTGGCGCCGGGGACGGCGGTGTGGCGTCCGCCGAATGGTATAAGAGAAGGGATGAGCGCTTCCGATCAATGGAAGGGTGTGTCGGCAGCAGACCGTCAGAAGCTGTTCGACGGCCCGACGCTGGAAGTCGACGATGGCGGCGCCGTCATGTTGCAAAACGCCGCTTACGGCAATGTTCTGTCGGCGGCGGAAGCGCGCGCGCGGGGCTGGGGCGAAGTCCATGCCGATTCCTATGGCGCCTTGCTCGACGCGCTGGAGATTCGCTTGAACCATACCTTCGAACCCGACTACAAGGGTAACGGCAAGGTTCTCCGCAAGCACTGGCAGGATGTGATGGCGTGCGCGCCGGCGAAATGGGGCGTGCGCGAATTCGAGCCGCTGACGCTGGCCCATCTCAAAAAACATGCGCTGCACAATTTTCCGGTGTACGCGGTCGGCTACAACTGGCTCGAGGATTGCGAACTGTCGTCGCGCCGGCTGGAGCAGCGCATTCTCGAGATCATCGCCTTCTGGACCAAGTCGAAACGCCGCTGCGACAAGGTGATCCTGATTACGCACTCGATGGGCGGCCTGGTCGCGCGTGCCTGTGCCAAGCGCATTCCGGACAAGATCGCCGGCGTCATTCATGGCGTCATGCCGGCCCTCGGCGCGCCGGCCGCCTATCGCCGCCTGGCCTGCGGCACCGAAAGCGAGAGTCCGGACAACGGACCGGGCGATAACATTGCGGCGTCCAAACTGGCGGTGATCCTGGGCGAGACGACTGAGAAAACCACGCCTGTCCTGGCGACCTCGCCCGGCGCGCTCGAACTGCTGCCGAACCACCTGTATCCGGGACCCTGGCTGCATGTTCGTGTCATGACGGGTGTCGCGACCCCGCCCGCAAGCAGTGGCGGGCACACGAACGTCGCGGGCCACGGCCCGGCAGCACGCGATTGCCTGCATCTTCCGAGCGGCAGGGCGTCCAACCCATACGACCTCTACCGCGACATGTATTCCTGGTATCGGCTGATCAACCCGGCGTTGGCTGATCCCACTGGCAAATACACGAAAAAGCCGGGTGGGGTCGAAAAAGCGATCAAGGAAGCTATTGAGACTGCCGAGCGATTTCACCGCTCCCTGGGCGACTATTACCATCCAAATACGTATGCCTTCTACGGCGACGACCAGCACAAGCGCGCATACGGCCAGGTGCGCTGGGTCGCCTGGCAACAGGCAGGAGCGGCGACCGCCGTCACGGCGGCGAACGTCGGTGCAGCCGGCTTCGTCAACCACACGGCGCTGGGCCAGCGGCGCGTCCGCCTGGAGGGCAAGAGCGAGCTGCTGTTCGCGCTCGAGCAGCAGGACGCGCGCGGCGATGGTACGGTGCCGCAGCAGTCGGGCACGGGGCCGCGTGGGAAGGTCAGGCAAGTGTTCGCGACCCAGGGCTACGACCATCAGGGATCGTACAAGCACCCCGACATGCTCATGCTGACGCTGCGCCTGGTGGTGAAGATCGTCCAGGAGATGCCGTGAAGCCCTGGTGGCGGCGAGGGCCGGCACTGCTGCTGGTCGGCCTCGTCGTTGCCGGACTGACGGCTGCCTGGGCTGCCGGGGAAGTGAAACAGCGCGCTGCGGCGCAACGGGACAATGACAAGGTGGCGCGCATGACCCAGAAGATGAAGACGGTATGCATCGGCAGGTTCCTCATCGACATGCCTGACGAGACGCGCCTTGAGCTTCGCGGGCCGCGTATCGATGGCTTCGACATCTCGTCGTCCGACGAGTCGGAAGCCGATTTTCGAGCCCGGCTCGCACAGCGCGAGGCGCAGTTGCGAGCCGCTCCGGACCGGCTTGGCGGAAACAGGAATGTCGAGTCGGCGACTGAAGTAAGAACGGACAATGGTGTCGTCGGCAAGGTATTCGTCCACAGCCGAACGGTAATGGAAGGCACCCAAGCGAGGGGATTGGAATTGGAACGCTACCGCTATGAAGGTGTCGCGATCGAAGCTATGCTGCATGGCCAGGGCATGAGTTTTACCCTGGTGGCGAACGATTACGACCCTGGTCAGATCGAGAATCTGCCCAGGCTGGTCGCCAAGTTGGTGCCAAACCCTCACAACCAGATTCCGACGGAGCCGGGCTTTTGCATCGACCGAGCCTGGTTTCGCGATCCGCTGACGGCCGACCAAGGCGAGCAAGTGATGATGTCCGCTCAATTGCCGAGTCACCCGGACATCGAGTTCCTCATCATTCTGGCCGCCGGGAACAAGCCCGACAAGCAAAGTTTGCTTGAAAGGGGGGCGGACACGCAGTCAACCTTGCCACTAACCGACCGGTGGCGTATCTCGAATCTGCGCGCAGTACGGCGAACAATAGGTGGCATCATTGGTGATGAGTTGGTCAAGCGTGTCGCCGAGTTGAATGACGCTATCGTTTATTCCTTCTGGTGGGAGGTCGATGGAACGGAAGACAACGTGCTCGTTCCGCACCTTGTTTTTAAAATGACCACCGGCGAAGGCGACAATGGCCCAGTTCCTTCGTCCCTGTCGCAAGACGCCGCCATGGCGCTCTGGGACAAAATATCGTCGAGCATTCGCTTGCGTCCCTCGCAGCCGCGTGCCCCAGTCGCAACCGTCGCGCCGCCAACGCCACTCGGCACCTACGCCTGGGCCGGCGACCGCTGCCCCGAAAGTGGCTGGTGGTCGTGCAGCGCCGGTGGCAACGGCGTCGGCGTGCTCGGTGGCCAGCGCCAGTACATCAAGAAGGGCGAGCGCATGCCGCAAGCCTTGCTGTTGCCGCCACAGACCTTGTGGGAAAAGCTGCGCGGTATGCAGCCGAGTTACGAATCGAAGACGCAGACTTCGTGGAAACTGGTCGACAAGCGCAACCGCAAGCGCGTGCCGTCGCCACTACCGCTGGCCCAGGCTACGCCGGCGGCGTCTGCCAGCATCACGACCGCCGGACTTGGTCCCAGCGTCATGGAGCAGCAGGGCGTCGCGGTCGGCAGTTTTGCCGCCACCGGGATTCCGTGCCCGGCCAGCGGCTGGTGGCATTGCGAAGATCCGCGCGCGCTCGATGGAACGCGCTGGTTCGCGCGCGGCAGTTTGCTGCCGTCGGCAACCTTCGCCGTGCCGCCCGGTGCCTTTGGTCGTCCGGCCAGCGCCGCCAGGTCGATCGAACGCCGCGGTGCATGGCGACTGGTGCGGCTGGCCGATGCGCCTCATCAGGCAGGCGGCAGCGGCACGGTGGAACCAGCATGAACATGCTTCGGAGCAGGTTCGCCAAACTGCTTGCCGCGGTCGTTATCGGGAGTGGGGCGGTGGCATTCGCGGTTGGGCAGGTACGGGAAGCCGACGCGGCGCGGCGCGATCAAGCCGATGTGGCGCGCATGACTAAGAACATGAAGACGGTCTGCATGGGCAGGTTCCTGATCGACCTGCCGCAAGAGACGCACCTCGAGCTGCGTGGGCCGCGCATTGACGGCCTCAACATCTCGTCCGTCGACGAGTCAAAGGGCGATTTTCAAGCGCGTCTTGTACAGCGCGAAGCCGAGTTGCGGGCGATCCCGGACCAGTTTGGAGGAAACAAGAACCTCGAATCGGTCAAGGAGGTAATGAGGGACAACGGAGTCTTTGGCAAGATTTTTTTCCATAGCCGGAAGGTGACGGAAGGTACTCAAGCGAATGGCTTGGAACTGGAACGCTACCGCGATGAAGGGATTGCGATCGAAGCCGAAGTGCATGGCCTAGGCGTGAGCTTTTCTCTGGCAGCAGGCGATTACGACCCCGACAAGGTCGAAGATCTGCCCGGGCTGGTCGCCAAGCTGGTGCCGAACCCCCTGAACAAGATTCCGACGGAGCCTGGCTTCTGCATCGACCGCGCCTGGTTCCGCGATCCGCTGACGGCCGATCGGGGCGAGGAAATCATGATGTCCGCTCAACTGACGAGCCACCCGGACATCCAGTTCCTGACCATTCTGGCCGCCGGCAACAAGCCCGCTGCCCAAAGCGTGCTCGAAAGGAGCGAGAACACGGAGGCACGGTTGCCACTCACCCAAAAATTTCGCGGATCGAGCCTGCGCGCCGATCCGCGCACAATCGGCGGAATTACCGGCGATGAGCTGATTAGACGAGTCGATGAGATAAATGACGCTGTCGTTTATACGTTCTGGTGGGAGGTGGCCGAGACGGAAACCAGCGTTTTTATTCCTCACTTCGTTTTCAAGATGTACGTCGGTAAAAGCCAAAACGGTCCCGTTCCTTCGTCCCTGTCGCATGACGCTGCCGTGACCTTGTGGGACCGCATCTCATCCAGCATCCGCTTCCACCATCCCGCCCCGAATAAAGGCTCTCGCCCGGCGCCGCTCCCCAGCCAGTCCGCCAGAGCAGCGCTCGCGTCCGAGACCTGACAGGCGCCGCCAACCAGCGCACCGATGCGCTCCCTCATCCTCGGCTTCGTCGCCGGCGCCGCCTTCCTGCAAACGCGCGCCGCGCTTCCCGCCGGCTGGCACATCGGCGCCTGCCTGCTGGCAGCCGTCGCGTTGCTGCTGGCCGTGCGCGGACCGCTGCGCGCCACACTCGCCGGCGCCTTGGCCGGCTTCGCCTGGGCCGCCTTCATTGCCCAGCTGGCGCTCGCGCCTGAACTCGCCAAAGCCGACGAAGGCCGCGACATCGACGTCGTCGGCACGGTCGCCAAGCTGCCGCACGACTTCGGCCAGGGCGTGCGCTTCCAGTTCAGGGTCGAGAACGTGCTGACGGACGCGGCGCAGGTGCCGCCGACGCTGGCCCTGTCCTGGTACCGCGCCGAGGGCGACCGCCTGCAGCTGCGGCCCGGCGAACGCTGGCGCCTGACGTTGCGCCTGCAGCGGCCGCACGGCAACGCCAACCCGCACGGTTTCGATTACGAAGCCTGGCTGCTGGGGCAGGGCATCCGCGCCACCGGCTACGTGCGCGCGGCGAGCAGCAATCGGCGGCTCGACGATTTCGTCGTCACGCCCGGCCACCTCGTCGAACGCAGCCGCGACGTCCTGCGCACGCGCATCCAGCAGGCCCTCGGCGATGAACCCTATGCCGGCGTGATCGTGGCGCTGGTGGTTGGCGACCAGCGCGGCATCGAGCAGCCGGATTGGGATGTGTTCAACCGCACCGGCGTGAGCCACCTGGTCGCGATCTCCGGTTTGCACATCACGATGGTGGCTGGCCTCGCGGCGCTGGCGCTGTCCTGGCTGTGGCGCCGCTCCTTCTTCACCGGCGCCCAGCTGCCGCTGCTGCTGCCGGCGCAAAAAGTGGCTGCGCTCGGCGGGGCGCTGGCGGCGCTCTTGTACGTGCTGCTGGCCGGCTTCGGCGTGCCGGCCCAACGCACCTTGTACATGCTGGCGGTCGTCGCAGCTGCGCTGTGGCTGGGGCGGCTCACCAGCGTGTCGCACATCCTGTGCCTGGCGCTCGGGCTGGTCGTGCTGATCGATCCCTGGGCGGTGTTGTGGCCGGGCTTCTGGCTGTCGTTCGGCGCGGTCGGTGTGATCCTGTATGCGGGCCTGGGCCGCAGCAGCACTGCAAGCGGATGGCGCGCCACGCTGGCGCTGGCCGCGCGCACCCAGTACGCGGTCACGCTCGGGCTGGTGCCCTTGACGCTGCTGCTGTTTTCCCAGGTCTCGCTGGTCGGCCCGCTGGCCAATGCCGTGGCGATTCCCGTGGTGAGTTTCGTCGTCACGCCGCTGGCCCTCGTCGGCAGCCTGCTGCCGGCGCCGCTGGCCGCGCCAGTGCTGTGGTGCGCGCACCTGGCGCTCGAGTGGCTGGCGCTCGCATTGGGATGGCTGGCTGCGCTGCCGCTCGCTGTCTGGAGCGCACCGGCGCCGCCGCCCCCGCTGTTCGCGCTGGCGCTGCTCGGCACCGCCTGGATGCTGGCGCCGCGCGGCTGGCCGCAACGCTGGACCGGCGCGGCGGCCTGGCTGCCGCTATTCCTGCTGCAGCCGGCGTCGCCGGCGCCGGGCCGCTTCACCGTCACCGCCTTCGACGTCGGGCAGGGCATGGCGCTGCTGGTCGAAACGGCGCGGCACCGCCTGCTCTACGACGCCGGCCCGCAGTATGCACCGGGCCAGGACGCCGGCAGCCGCGTGATCCTGCCCTACCTGCGCGCACGCGGCATCCGCCGCCTCGACACCCTGGTCGTCTCGCACAGCGACCTCGATCACGTCGGCGGCGCACTGACCCTGCTCGACGCGCTGGCCATCGACAACGTGAAGAGTTCGCTGGGACCGGGCCACCGCGTGGTGGCAGCGGCCACGGCGCATCGCCAGTGCGTGGCCGGCCAGCGCTGGGAGTGGGATGGCGTCGTCTTCGAGATGCTGCAGCCGACCGCGGCCAGCTACGAAGACAGCGGCCTGAAGGCGAACGCGCGCAGCTGCACCTTGCGTATCTCCGCGCAGGGCAGGGCGATCCTGCTGGCAGCCGATATCGAAGCGGCGCAGGAAGCGGCCCTGGTCGCCAGCGCCCCGGACCTGCTGCGCGCCGACGTGCTGCTCGCGCCCCATCACGGCAGCGGCACCTCGTCCACGCCGGCCTTTCTCGCGGCGGTGAAGCCTTCGATCGGCGTGTTCCAGGTCGGACATAGAAATCGCTACCGGCACCCCAAGCGTGAGGTGTACGAGCGCTACGGCGAGCTCGCCATCGAACGGCTGCGCACCGATGCGTCGGGGGCGATCACCTTCGAATTCGGCACCGGCATCGCCACCGGCGAATACCGGCGCGACCATTCACGCTACTGGTACGACCGCTAGCCCGCAAGCGGCAGCACGATCGCCACCCGCAGTCCGCCGCCCTCGCGGTTCATGGCCCGGATCGTCCCGCCATGCGCGTGCACGACGCGCTCGGCAATCGCCAGGCCGAGGCCATGGCCGTCGACATTGGTGGATGCTGTCTCAGCACGCTTATCGGCGCGATGAAAGGGCTGGAAGATCGTCGGCAGGTCGGCCGGCGCGATGCCGGGGCCGCGGTCGAGCACATCGACGTAGGCGCAGCGCGCATCGGCGCGCAGTGCGATGGTAACGACGCCACCGGCGCCGCCGTGTTTGACGGCGTTGCGCACCACGTTTTCGATCGCGCTCCAGAGCAGGTCGGGCGCGCCATGCAACTGCGGCTCGCCTTCGATCTCGACCTCGATCGCGGGGCCCTCGGGACCGGCCTCGAAGCGCACGTCGGAAGCGATGGCGTCGATCAGTTCGGGCAGGTCGACCGGCTCGCGCTTGGGCAGTTCGGGATTGGCTTCCAGGCGCGACAGCGTCAGCAG
>Ga0308160_10006916_pt1 | contig 11403 bp, 17 predicted proteins | sample PhyFR1_FD_201036 | JGI IMG/M metagenome (GOLD analysis project Ga0308160, IMG submission 201036) | Phyllosphere microbial communities from UC Gill Tract Community Farm, Albany, California, United States - DLSLF.R1 | ecosystem: Host-associated > Plants > Phyllosphere > Unclassified | place: USA... | reverse complement strand
TCAAATCTGATCGAAGTGTGGCTTACTTTGGTATTTGTTGTTTGGATTGAATGTATATAATCAGTAGCGAGAAGAGAAGGGGGGTGAATTACTTATACCGACGATACGGATGCTAGTAGGTTCCAAGCGCTGCTCCTCTGAAAGGAGGTGAGGGAGGTGGTTGTGAATGGATATAAGGGGAGGAGAAGATGAATGGGAGGGATGACGATGGTGTTGCATAGTGGCAGATGAAAGGATGAGCAGGTCAAGCTAGCCTTCCAAGCTGTGTTGTTCGACGCGATACTTGGTGTGGAGGTGGTCTACTCTATCGAGATCGGAGATGACCGCTGATGGTACCTGTCCATAGGCTCAGGGAGACTCCGTCACGTTCTACAAATTCAATTTCCTCTCGCCTAAAGCCTCCGGCTTGTGGAGCGTCACATCGGACGCGACTAGGTTCAATTCCAACCCTTGCCATTCCTCGGTTCCCTTCCTTGAAGCACTAGTCAGGATTTAAGCTACAAATGCCTGAGTTGAACCCTGAAAAGAAATCAATCAACACGTCCCCCGTGACAAGTTGCCAGGGTTACTCACCAACCACCTAAACACATTTACCCACCCAAACAAACATCTTTCTTACTGATACAACACCACCCAATTGTCACTTGTCACATCCGATATCACTATCCTTACACTCTTTATCTTATCTGAAACTTGAACAATCTGTGAGTGGATTCGATCTTGGATTGGATTTCCATATGCGGCCGAGTATAGAAATGGGGATGTTGAGTCTACCGTGTAATTCACATATACACGGAGCGGTGTTGGGTTTAGGATTATACGGGCACTAGATCGTGGAACTCTATGTTGTCGATGACGATGTATGCGGTGTCGGAAACGAAAACGATGGGGTTATTGTTGTTTGCATTGCTTTTGCTGACTCCATCCTAGACCGAACAGTAGCCTATAAATACAGGTTGATTATTGAATATCCAATTCATTCTTCAATCACTCGACTCCACATCCAACCGTCTTTTTGACAACCACACATTCTTTCACCGGTCTCTACGACCGCATACAATCATACGATAGTCCCAGTGACCATCTAACACACTCGTTTCCATACACATTACCACCGTACCTTGTCACGTTTCAACGTACAGACACACACACACACATTCCTTTAAATCACATTAAACCACACAGAAATGCCGCGCATTCCTGTACGAACTACTCCTTACACTACCCTCCCCCGATGTACGCGTCACTACAAGGCTAAACGCGATCTTATCCTAAAACAACTCGGTAAAGCCACCTACATCAACGGTTCTCAATTCGTCGTCGCGTTCATTTCACCCAAAGGCGAAGTCGATGCCTACGCGTCTGAGGAACTTCAAGATGCACTCGACCCCCGTGACGCTTCCACTCCAAGTATCATCGACAAGGCCAAGCTTGATCGTCTCGCTGTCTCGATCAAGGCAAATTTGCAGAGGAAATGGGCAGATACTGAACGACAAGAGAAACTAGGTCAAGCTCCCGTCATGATTGACGATGTCGCCGATATCGACGAGGACGAGCTTGTCAACTCTCGAAGCACCTCACCTTTCGACAACGATACTACCCTAGTCGGAGACGAGATCGACTTCAAGCACCTCATCAACGAAGACGCTCTCGCTATCAAGAAGGTTGAACCCGTCTCCATCACGTACAACTCGGAAGTATCTACTAGGGTATCGACCCCTATCCAAGAACACGACCGAACCCTGTGGCCCGTCTCGATGCGCCTCTCCGAAGTTGAAAAGTACTACGAGAGCAGGTTTAACGATATCCAACAAAACGCTTGTAAACTCATCTGCAAGAACTGGGTAAAACTCATTGAACCCAAGAAGCAAATCAAGTACCCTTATAACGGAGGAGAAGACACGCGACCCGATTGGTGGCCTACTGTCACCCGACACAGAGAACCAGATCACCTCCCCAAACATGGTACGTCTACCCACTTGTTTCTTGGTTAAGCTGACGACATAGAACGTATCGCTCTCTTGATCGCTATCCTCCGCAGTCCTACACCTGGTCCCGGACGACTCGACCTCGGTCTATCCGAGCTCACTGTACATGTTGATGGTGCTCGACGACATGTCATCCGAGAGTTGCTTCAGGTCCGAACCGAGGAGGCCAAGTTGATCGATGCTGGTGCAGGTAAGTCATATCTTGTTTGGTCATGTCCATAAGCTGACGATACCAGGTCCCAACACTGTGCTCACCATTCACATCTCCCACAAGCCCATCACCTCTATGGACATTACCCCCGAGACTTCCGAGAAGCGACCAAGTGGTCATATGTACGACCAGGAGAATGCCCAGCATGCGCCCATGATGAATGTCACCGACAGCTTTTCCGACCGACCCATGAAAAAGATGAAAAACACCCAACGACCCCCACCTCTTGATCTCGTCCAAATGTATTCCAACCAGAACCCATACGAGTCGTACAACTGGGGTTCCAATGGCAACACTCCCCTCACCGGTCCCAATCCCAGCCCCGCCTGGCGCGAGGCTCTCAACCTTTCAGCCCCTCCTCCTCATCTCTCTCCTTATCCTCATGGTGAATACAATTCGGCCCCTCCCACCGAATACGTCCGATCTCCACAACTCGACTATGAAGTTCAAGCACCCCAAGCTACCTCTCAAGCCAAGTTCGGATCCCACCTCGCTCCCATGTCTGCGCACCAAATGCCTTCGCCGGTCGATGCTACCTTTGGCCAGGCTCAGGTCGGATATTTCCCTCGATCCCACTCTGCAGCTGGATACTTGCCGCATCAGCAAAACGACTACATGCAGCAGCATCAATTACAGCAGCAGCAGCAACTCCACCACCATCATCAGCAACAATATCAACATCAGCTCCAACAACAACAGCAACAGCAACAGCAGCAGATGGCTCAGCTTGCCCCACCGCAGCAGGGAACGTTCGATTACGGTAGTCCATTCGTCAATGATTGGGCCGAGCAAGACTTCACCAACCCTCCATGAGTCTGCGAGTGGTGGATTGTTGTATATGGATGACGGATGATGGATGACGGTTAATGGACGACAATAACGATCATGATGATTAATTTACGCTTTTAGAGAGATGACATACGTCCGTGACGTTGTCGACAAGTCTTTCGTTGATGAGGATTTGTTCAGGTTTTATATTTTTGGCTCTACTTTTATATTAAATTCGTATCTATTTTGTATCCATGAATTTCACGTTTACTATAACTGCCCGTCCTGTTGGTTCTGCCTTATACAACGCGGATCTGCATATACTATATGATGACAGCTTCTTCTTGATTCGTACTTGATCATCCCTTGGCTTTACTCTTTCCAGCTTCCCGCCATTCTTCCCATGCTTTACTATATTCCTCGCTCTCCCAGCATTTAGCAAGGTACTCTTCAAATACATTCGCCCCATTTAATTTCTCTTGATCATACACCTCCCCCGTACGTGGTATTTCAGTTTTCATTCTCCGTTCCTCATCCTCTTCTTCTTTCGTTTTGCGTCTGCCTTTGACTTTCTCCTTCGGGTCTGATTCTAATGGTTCGTACTTCCTACCACCTTTTCGTAAAGCATACCGGAGAGATCGAGTCCGGCCCATTTGAATGAATTTACGAGTTATATCCATACTTCCATCAGTCATATCCACTGCTTCACCTACCCAACGAAATCCTCTTCTTTCCTATTCATTAGCAGCATCCATAGTATGACATACCTATACCCCTCAAACCTGTCCCAGAGCGATTCAGCAGATTGACGAGCAGTATCCTCATCCTTAAATTTCCATAATCCCTTCAATTCCCCCGAATAGGGTGGTGTCGTAAATACTCCCTGCTCCGTTTTTAAAGCTCGATATGTTTTGGGAGTGAGCTTTGATGATGAGGCGGATGCATTGGAATGAGCGGGGGCTTTTGGCATTTTGTTAATGAGGAGGGAGAGGGGTTTGAACATGCAAGAACAACTGATGACGCACTAACCGTTATTGAATCGATCAGGAACGACAAATGCGGATCGCTGGAATCCCGATGTCATTCGACGTTGTCTGTACTTTGACACTTGTAGAGGGGCATTTACGGTGTAGGCAAGGCGGTAGATATCGCAACCTAGGAGGTCCGCGAGCTGCAAGGGAGGTTCTATAGGATGGCTGCCCAGTCTACGTGGGCGAAGGGTCGCTAGACTTTCGGGCAGACCTTACTGATTTCTGCTCACCTACTTTACGCTCGCATATTGGACTATAGACATCACATGCCCCTGATCGCTCGCCTCGCCGATATCAATCGCTAGTGGCTCGCTTTCGCCATCTCACGTCTTCACCGATGGCTATACCACCCCTGGGCGAAGCCCGTCCTTCCTCGAGTACTCAAACAGGTCACAATCCTGTTTATCTTTCCTCTCCTCGGCTTGCCTACTGTCTGGCAGGAGCGACAGTGCGGTGATGTGCTACCCGTATCTTCCTTTTACATACTCCCTTTCTGTCCTGCTCCACTGCTCCACTCGGAGCTGCAACAGCATGGCGCTTCCATTGATGCTACTACACAGCATCGTGAAATTGCTCCTCCTGGATGTAACCTTTCATCACCGCCACCTGGAGAACCTTTAATGCCCAAGAGATGCTGTGTTATGGGAGTTAGCGCAGGGGTATATGAGGCAAGTCGAAACCTCTCTGTTTCCTCACAACCTTCACAATCCCATTTCTCCCATATCATTGCCTTTTGCCAACATGCCTCAACCATATTTGGACAAAACCGCCGCCAGCTCAGACCAGACTCTCACCCCCGGATACTTGAGACGACTTGGTCATTCCTTGTCGAGCTTGTCCCTTACCCCATCCAGTATGTCTGGCGACACCCTCAGACCTGAGATGCCAGACTCGACATCCGTCACTGGTGGGTCAGTCCATCACGAGTCCTCCGAAAGTGAGCCTGATGTCGTGACGGGTTGTTGGGGACTCTGAATAGGTAGCAAGAAGTTATGCTCCAGGTAACAAGAGATACATTTGTGAGGATAGTCCTGTACTATCCGAACTATATATACGATCAGCTGGACTCAGGGTCCAGCGGCTTGGGTTCAAATATTGGGGTCATGACACCTGAGCCTGGCATCGGGGCGACGATGGGCCAGGTTTTAAGTCTTTTCGCCTCGCTCGACCAGAACAGAACTCCGGAAGAGCGAGCCGAGATCTACAAAGGCGTGATAGCGAGGGATCTGAGCAGATCAATGGCCAAGTCCAGGAAGTACCGTCGCGCTGAGGCTACTTACAAAGAGGTGTAATCATTTAGAAAGAAGTACGGAGGACGAGTTTGGGAAGGCGCAGAGTCGGAGGCACTGTTTGTCTACAACAGGGCAAAAACCAGGTATGACACAGCAGTCGCCGATTGCAGAGACAGGTATGCGAGCAAGTACGTCAAGGCTGCAATTAAGGAGGAGAAGACTCGATCCAAAACTGCTGAAGCTCAAACGAAAAATCCAGGGCTGTCGCCTCGAGAGTACAGAAGCTCTTCGCAAAGCACGATGTTGAGGAAAGTGGCGCTTGGGCGTCGGAGGCGGGGAGTTCTGAGCAGACCCGAGAGGGATGATGACACACGAAATGGCGAGGAGACGAGGAAAAGGCGGGGCAGAGTGATTTAAAGCAGCTAGCGTAATTTGATATTTAAGACGGGTGGGATCCAGTCAATGACCTGTGTATATGAATTGCGTTGAAATGGAAGCGATCCCCGCCGCATGGTGAATGAGGTAGTACATCGATGCTGTGTTGGATTGTTCGGGCCTTCAAAGCTCTACTCCAGGTACCAATAGATACAGTATACTCATGCGAATAGGCCCCTGACTTTCTAATCATATAGTGCGAGCTCACCCCAAGGTTCAGCTTTCCGTTCAGCTTACGTGGCTTCCAGATGGGAGTCGTAACAATGGACTGACACCCACTCTGCCCTCTTGGATCCAGTCCCTTGCCTTTGTCTACGCCATACGACTCTATCTGTCATCAATGCCAGGATATCGCTCTGGTCAGTTGATCCTTACATGGGCTGCTCCACTGCTCCTTGCCAGGGCGAAAACGAAATTCTTTCTCACAGGTCACATCCCTTTGCTTCCCTTGATTGGTGTACCCCTTGACCGTGTACAAGAGGAGGGATGAGACCTGGACGACAAGCAATCTATTCAATATGCACCTCTCATGATGGTGCCACTGGCCGACTTGCAACGCCCCCTTTTTGGCTTCTCCATTAATTCGGCTCCACAGCAATTAAAAGTCGCTCTCGGGGATAGTACCTTTAATTCTTACCTCCTGATTATCCATTCAAGCTCTCCCCTGGACTATCCCTCCATGACTCTGTCAGACAAGGTATATAGGTCCTGCTGTCCGCCTCATACTTCTGTATTGAATCCTCCCCTTCTTCAAGTTACACCACAAAATCAATTCACTCTTATCAGTATGCCCAGCCAGAATTCGTACTCAAATCAATCATCCGCCAGCTCTCACGAAAGACTCAGTCCCAGTCTATTCGGGCCGGACAGAAATCCCGTTCCTGACAAGTCCAACCTGTTCTCTACACCTGGAGACACTTCTGCCACCTGAGGCCAGGAACACTCCGTCTCTCGCCAGCACACAGGCAGCGATGCCTCCATCTTGCCCGGCATGTTCAACTCTGAGATCAGCGTGAAAACGCGAGATAAGATCATCTCAGCCGCCAAATCGCGACTGTTGGGCAAAGCGACGCAATCGTACCGGGACTACGTGCACACTTTGATTGTGTGCGCAACGGTAAAAGCCACCGACCTCGAAGATCAGAGAAAAGGATATTCGAAGGACATCTGCAACGAAGCAGAGCGGGTGGCGAAGTTAGATGAGGCAGAGGCATATGGCGTGTTTCGTGCAGTGTTTGGTGTTGCACTGGATCAGTGTGACCACTCACAGATCGACTCTGTGTTCCGGGAAATTGACTCCGAGATCAGGAGTCCCGAGGAGCAAGCAGTTTATGATAGGGGTGTCAGATCAGAGGCGAGGGCCTACTTTGAGAAAGCTGCAGCAAGGATGACCGGGGGGGAAAAGTCAAGCAAATTATGCGAGAGTAGGGAGACCTTTGAGGGCCTTGAGGATGATGAGGATATAAAGGCATTGGGGCGAATGAGGAGAGGACGAAAGGGCGGCCATGGTGTTCAGCTGGGAAGATGAAATGTCCGTAGTGTTACACTGTCTGTAATTACAAGTCTCTGTGCCATGAATCCGTTGATGTTTGCTCCATCTACAAATACCAACAGGCAAGAGTGCTCTTCGAATCCGACCACATTCTCCCTGACCGGCCCCTCAAAGGCACTATGACCGCCGCTTTTTAAGTGATATTGATCCCTGATCTTTGAGTTTAGTTTCACCGACCTCTGACAGCATCTGTACCGCCAATCTAGCTCCACACCGTCTGTCATCACTTTTTGCAGGTGTACCTTTCATGATGGCTTGGCCTCTCGACCTCATATTCCTCGGCCTGGCCCCTCTCTTCATCCAGCAAGAAAGCGTGAGTCTACAGATAGATTGCAGCTCGTATGGGTTTCTTCTTCCTCACCACCACCAAATCTGTCGAGAAATTTTACAGCACTCCCGCCATGTCTGAACGTCCTTCGCGTGAAGGGGAACAAAATCATCTTGCTGGCATACACGGTTGAGCGACAACTCGTTCTAATATCGTCCCCTCTGGGGCACAGACTTATAAGCCCTTGGCCACCACCTTTCAGCATGTCCCAAGCAACGCTCCTCCCACGGTCAAATGCCGAGTCCGCATTGAGATCACTTGTTGAAGACGATTTGCAACATACGGCCGAAGCAGAGGAGAGGTCTGATCAGAATGATGATAAAGATCATATATTATTGCTGTTGAGCAAGAACAAGTAGATCAGACTTGACGGAATGGCTCTCTGATACCGCCTAACATCAGCAAAGCCAATATCACGGCTGGAAACTTTTGACCTCCCTTGTTGCCTGCGCTCCACAAACGTAGCTCCAAGGGCCGTCCTTCACAGAATGCTTCACAGGGATCCTTTGATCGAGCTGAACAGCTTTTGGTCATAGCGTGCCCCTTCAGGCATCAACTCCTGGTTGTCCTTTCATACTTTGGCCTGCTCCATCATTTCCGGGGTGGCAACAAACGTGTACAGTCGTACTCAGGAGTGGATAGCCTGCATATTCCTTCTTCTTACTGCCACCACCTTATCACAGACATCACATTGAAAGTATGTCCAGTATCTTTGAGAGATTCAAACGAGGCTCCACTTGCGGGACGACCCACGCCGCTAGTACATCCGGCTCCACCGAAGAACCCAAGGCCCCTACCGCCCACCAATCGATGCCAGTCAACCCCGGTCAATCCATTGGCCAGCTTGTCAAGTATGTTGTTCAAGAGTGTGAAGAGCTTCAAAGGGACGTGGAAGACATGCTTCAACGAGAATACAAAAACCAAAAGCTTCGCGAACAACTACCTCTAAGCAACATAGAGGTGCAAACCCGACAAGTTGAGCGGGACACACAGTCAGGAAGTCAGTGAAGAGTCAGAGAAATGATCGAATCAGTCAAGGATGGCCAAAAGAATCCTGTATTTCGGCTGAAAAGGACGCAGACTCGAAATACAACCTTGCAAAGTCTGGCTTCAGATCAATGGTCAAGACGGCACAGGGAATCTATGATCCAGGTCAGGTCAGGGACGCAATCTTGCAAGCAAAGGTCTACTCAAGAAGTGCCAAAGGAGAGGCAGAGATGGCAAGTGAAGTTGCTTCCATAGTGGAGGATCTTTTTGAGAAGCATAAACCGGAGAACATTGTGCCGGCGTCGTCGGCTAACAGCAGGTCTTGGTGGGGAGGTTCATCGTCTGGGAACAAATGAGAGATCAGTAGGAAGAGGGTGAAGCGGAGTTCTGGATACAGTACTCCAGATTGTATCATGCAAATGTGTAACTGAACTGTGACTGTAAATAGACACCATGAACATCATCGTTACTCTTCTCGAATCTACCTTACCATTACCGCAATTGCCGTCTAATACCGCCCTTCCCACGTGCTAAACGCGTATCCCAAAAATAAAATCAACTGCAGCCTCATCAATGACCTCTTCCGCAGGGTTATTCCCGACACAAGAACCCTCTAAGCAGCTCTTGTCAGGCTGGCTTGAGCGCAACGGAGTACATGTGTCAGATGGGGTAGAGGTGTATGAGAGCGGTAATGGGTGGGGCGTGAGAGCTACTAGGGATATTGGATTTGATGAACTTCGTACGTCCCCCTTCTCCAATCCTTCTTGGACCTCAAGAATGAGCTGATAATAGTCCTAAGTGTACCCAAAACATCGATCCTCTCCGCCAGAACTACCTCGGTCAAGCTTCCTCGAGAATTGATAGACCCAATACCTAGTGGTAACTGGGCAAAAACAGCCACGACAAACTTAACAGTCCCCACCCTAGCCTTGATCTTACTCCACGAAATCCGCTTAGGAGATGAAGGGAGGTATTGGGGATATGTACAGAGTCTACCTAGATCTGTAGGGGGATTACCGGTATTCTGGGATGAAGAGGGGGAGGGGAGGAGATGGTTGAGGGGTACGGATGCTGAGCGGGAATTGGAGAAGAGGAAGAACTCGGGGATGGGCTTGGTACGTTCTCTCTTCCGCTCTCTACTTCTAGATGGATAGATGGAGAAATTGCTGATGAGTAGGATGACTTAAAGAGATTCTACGAGACTACTAAGCATCTCCTCACCCCCACTACCGCCCATCCTGACGAATCATCACTCGAATCGTACCTATACGCCTACTCCCTCATTTCCACCCGAGCATTCCTAATTGATATATACCATACCCTAGCCTTAGTGCCATTTGCCGATATCCTCAACCACTCTTCATCACCACATACATCACTAGCATCAGACGATTTTGTATGTCATCTCTGTGGATCACTTGGGGCGTGCCAACACGATGGGGATGGTATACCGGAGAGGTTGGCGCATGTTGATCCTATCGCTAGGGGCGTCATGGAGAAGGAAGTCGACAGTGTGGATATGCGTTCTGAACGAGAGATCAAGGAGGGGGAGGAAGTATTCAATTCGTATGGAAGGGGGATTGGGGATGCTAGATTACTGGTGGAATGGGGATTTATTGAGGGGGAATTCGCAGGACATGGACTAGAGTGGGGGATAGATGAGATCTTGGCCAGCGTGGCAAGCGAGGGGGATGATCTGAAGGATACCAGGAGAGTTTGGGAGGAGATCATCAACAAAGGCGCGATAGCACTGGAACTCTACCCCGACGGTGATATCGATGAAGACACCGAGAAACTCATCTCCCCACCTGTCACCACTTCGAGCGACGACCATATCCTGAATTTGAATCATAATGGCCAATTATCACTCAATATCTGGATCGCTCTCTACCTCCTCTGTCGCCCGACCACGTCCACGAAGCGATTGAATTCGGTTATTATCACCTCGGTAACCGCTCTCGAGTCAGCAAATATTGCCCCAACCCCTACTCCCGATGCTACGACGAGGGAGACATCTCGGCGGGTCGTTGTATTATTAAGAAAGAGGATGGAGGGGATGTATCGCCCCGAGACACCTATGGAGGAGTTGCTTGATTTACGCGATGTAAGACTTCTTTACGCAAAGTGAGGCGAGGCGATAACTGACGTGTAGGGATTACCGGACGGTAATGAGAAGATGGCCATGACGCTTAGTATCGACGAGCGGGCGTTACTGTACTCGGCACTAGATCAATGGGAGGGATTACTCTCTAGGGTGGGGGTGCGATGAATCTCTCTTACGGGATTTCCGCTGTCCAATCCGCTCGTGTCACCTTTCCTCACCCAGCGCAGGAGGAGATAAGACCCGCGACCTCTCCTCACTCATTCTGATCGCACTGACCGATTACTGATGACCTGTTCGGAAACGGATTACGTGTCGTCTAGGTATCTCTTTTCCATATCCCGAATCCCGATCAAATCAGCGGAACATTCGGACCACCCCAATCTACAAGGCGGTGGCATGAAATAACGGCGCGCTAGTGATACACAACCAAGGCGTCGAGTGAAACAAGGTCACACCACACAACTACCTTCGATAGCGACAACACGCTTTCGGTAGATTCATCCCGATATACACGACTCAAACGACATCGAGTAGTAGAATCAACCCGATACATACGACAGTACCATACTGTATCAGTGCACATGTGATGACTAATCTTAGATATCGTTTCAGCCACCGCCTCGGCGGCATCTATCAGCCTTTTTCCGATGAACACATGATACCCTGCGCTCGATCCTTCCGACTTTCTTCCATATCGTTAGGCCCAAATCACCCGGGGTGCTTACTGTTTCAAGTCAAATTAACCATCTACAACCGAGCGATATCCC
>Ga0308160_10006915_pt1 | contig 11404 bp, 11 predicted proteins | sample PhyFR1_FD_201036 | JGI IMG/M metagenome (GOLD analysis project Ga0308160, IMG submission 201036) | Phyllosphere microbial communities from UC Gill Tract Community Farm, Albany, California, United States - DLSLF.R1 | ecosystem: Host-associated > Plants > Phyllosphere > Unclassified | place: USA... | reverse complement strand
TCTTCCCGGGCCCAACCAACCGTAGGGAAACAAGAGGAATGCCATGGCGTAAACCGTATGATGAAGGGAAGAATATGTTCGAAAAGGGACAACGGGCTTATGAGGTACGTTTCCCGTTGCGTCCTGCGTTGAACACCCTTGAATTCCCCTTCGACCACCTCGTCCTTGTTTAAAATGATCCCACCTCCTGGACCCTGAATTGCATCTGTCACGCCTCAGTGAGGGGTAGCTGATATATTTGGATTTCTCGTTTTGCGTGTGCTTTGTGGGTGCGTTTGTGGGTCTTGGATGGGTTCGGAATGTCTTTGATGGCAACGACGGCGACGACGATGATCACGAAGTAGATATGGGGTGAGTCTACCTTGATTTTTGACATTATCTGCCCCAGTTTCCAGATCTGACAACTTCGCAACCCATACCGACCGTTTAATCAGTTAGCGAAGTGATGCTCCAACAAACTCAGGTAAGCGGCATTGGTAATCATCATGCGGATTCTGTTGAGCTGATGATTGATGCAATATCCATAGGTCACGACAGTACGTTTTCTCCCCCATCGTCTAATCAAGGAAATCGGCCGTCTTCAGAAGTCGGAGGTGATTACGCGTGAGAGCTGAATCGCGCGGTGTCGTTCCCAGGTCATACCGTATTGGACTCGGTGGTTGGAAAAGTAAGTCATCGCCCTTACTTCAGAACCGCGCAATGAGCGATCTCTGTCTGAAGAAACAAAGCTGCGTTATTGGAGCACGGGCTGAGTTGACATTTTCCGTATCCTAGATGGCCGACAATAGCCGATCTGGCCAAGGCCGACATCGAGGTCAGTCAAAGCTACTTCACCATGATGATCGAAGTCTACCTATTGCTGATGTTCCGGACGTTCTGAATGACGTACAGGAAGTCAATAACATGTGGAGAGGTTTGGGTTATTACCGTCGAGCCAAGAATCTGTTGTTAGGTTCTCAGAGGATCATGAATGACCCTAAACGGTATCAAGGTGCGAGCATTTCCTCCCCTTGTATACGAATGATGACGGCTCGATATCTGATACGACTCTCTACATACTCGCGCGCGGTCGAGCAGGGAGACTACCGGATGATCCTGTCAAGCTGGAAAAAGACGTCGAAGGTGTCGGACGGTATACCGCAGGAGCGATCTGTTCCATGGCATATGGCGTCAAGACCCCGATTGTGAGTCGGGTCTACGTGCCCTAGCTGTTCAATCTTGAGCTTGATCTCACATTACGTTTCTGTGGAAAAGGTCGATGGGAATGTGCACAGGCTGTTGAGCAGGCTGTTGGCGCTACATGCACCACCCACAAGTCCTGCTTTGATCAAAGCCTTGTGGAATAGCGCGGAAGAGCTGGTACAGAGCCTGGACGATGAACCACCAGGACTGGCTGGGGATCTGAATCAGGTAAAATCACCTTATTTGCTTGTACCTGGGTCGTATTCACACTTATGGTTGGCGGCACTCTAGGCCTTGATGGAACTTGGAAGTCAAGTCTGTAAGCCTACTTCGCCGGATTGTGGGAACTGTCCGCTCCGATCGGCATGCAAGGGATATGAGGAGGTCAGTGTTTCGAATGGGACTCGCGGTGGTAACGGCGCTGACGTTCCGATCCGCACTCAGACGAAAATGCGAATACCGCCATTGATCCCGGAAGGGGACGATGACTGTACCGTCTGCTCGCCTTTACCTGCTACGTCGGGACCAGTGGAAGTCACAATCTTTCCTATGAAAAAGATCGCCAAGGCGCAAAGGGAAGAGGCTTGTGCGGTACTCGTTGTCAAGTGGACGCCGGACGAGGGAGCAGAAGATGACGAGCCCAAGTGGCTGTTCGTGAAGAGACCCGAGGAAGGTGAGCGGTCGGAGACCAGGCGCGATCGCGGAGTCTTCGATAGAAGTTCACGTTCCACTCCCTACTATCAGGTTTACTGGCGGGACTCTTCGAGCCTCCATGCCTTCACCTCGAAGAATCTGATGTACCACAAGCGGACGCCGTCGAATTAGCCCGCGCGAACGCCGCGAAATACCTCGAGAAAGGCGCGCTAGACGAGATCAAGCTGGCAGTCGGTCCCACGTACCACGGCGAATACGTCCACGTCTTTTCGCACATCCGCATGACATATCGTCTCTGGGAGGTCCAGATTAGAGGGCCGCTACCAGCGATCCGGCTGCCCAAGGGAAAGACTGCGGCCGAAGTTGTCTGGCTTACCGCAGCCGGCCTCAAGGATGCGAATGTTGGTACCGGTGTCAAGAAGATGTGGGAGCTGCTCAAGGGGACTACCAACCCTTGGACAGGTGGGAAAGGCGCGACAAAGCCGACAAAACGGGCAGTGACGAAGAAAAAGGTCGCCGTGGAGGTAACCACGACGGTGAAGAAGAAGGTGCTTATGATGCCGATGATGCCTTCCATCGCTGCGGGATCGGCGTGATGAAGATGCCATTCTCGCGCGTGTGCATCGCATGGAATCTTGAAACGGCAATAACGACTTGGGCGCTTGATCGCCACGATGAATGTGTTCATGCAGTTGTACGACCCAGCTGTCCAATGATATAATAATGGCAAAATAGCCGGCGCATCAAGTGAGAAAGTCAGCATCGTCCGAAACGACCATAAACCTGAACATCGCTGCGCGGAACAAAGGGTGGAAAAAAAGAATTGCCCGCATACTTGACTCGATTGCCTACCGAAACAGAGGGGGTCAAGAAGTCGACGCGTATTGGTATCCGCTCTGTCATCTGGCGCCCCTGTCGGACTCGCGACGAAGGGATTCAAGCGATGGGCGAGAATGCAAGCGAGAGGCGAGATGATTCGGAACGAGAGCGCCACGGAATTCAAGCGAGTGACGGCGACGGTGTTTGAGCGAGAGACGGAGGCATTCGGACTCGAATGAGAGGACACAAAATAATCCGGTACGAGACCGTCCAAGCTGTGCAAAAAAGCACCCTCACTGCCCCAAAAGCCGATTAGACGCGGGCGTTGCCCTTGCAGGGCATGCTCAAGGCTGAAACGGCGCGGGTTGACAAGACACCGGATCCTTATGAAGTTGAGACAATGACCAAGGAGGCGGATCGATGATCTGAGGAAAACACAAAACTTTAACTACCACTGCTGGAGATCATCTCATCAATTATAAGTGCTTGGGTAGGACCCTCTCCCTATACACCATACCTCTGAGAATCCTGCACCCCAAGATTCTGACTGATCCACATCAGATCCACAATCAGTTGTTGAAGCAAGAGCTTATCATCCACAGAACGATGATCCCGCCAGAGTACTTAGCAGGGACTCGCCCTCCAGCTTTTTCTCTCGTGACTTATTTTACACTCCTGACCCGAAACTCTGGGTCATTCGGGTCAACATTTCGTATCTCATTGTGACTACATCACAGGCAACAGTCTTCGATAATCTTTTCTCGCGACCCCTACAGATATCCCATTCCAGCTACAAACGATTTTTCATTCTACACTACACAAAGTTCCAGTCTATCGATCTCATTGCCTTGTTCTACCGACATTCTACCAAGAGTGGTGTCCGCCGGAAACCAGTACTGTGTGGAACGCAAAGTAAGCTTGCATCCCCTCGGATTTGGCCCCGTTGTACAAGGCGCGCATGGATATAGCTACGAGAGGGAAGGTACTTACTGTCACTTCCTGTGCAGAAGCTGGAAGCATCCGAAGCCAGCCAGGTTCTATATCGGCGAAGCACGTATTTGGGGGCAGGTATTAGCACTCCGCTTGCGTAGAGTCGAAACCTTGATTGAGTGGCTCACACGACACCTCGAAGTTCATGTACCTGTGCGATCCGGGGGAAGACTGGTCAGTACCGAATCAACCTCCTTCGGATGGCCACAGAGCGATCCGCTCTGTAAACTCACCTGTCCTAGCCTTCCAAGCGGGTTCGAGCTCGACCACAATTTACCCGTTTCCGGCTTGACATCCAAGAGTGCCGCAGTCATCTGTATTGAAGCTCTCATTAGCAATAGCACAGTGGCCTTGAATATTGGATCACCTACCTTGGTGTATATATGTCCTGTATCAAGACAAGACCGAAATCAGCATATTCAGTCTGAGACACGAACTGCAAAGGCTACACCCTGTAGTTACTTACCAGGCGAGATGGTGTTAACCCTGATATTGTCTTTGCCTAGCTCGCATGCCATACTTCTGGCCAGCTGAAGCACGCCGGATTTTGATGTATTATACGCGACCCAAGGCTGGTCCTACACCATATGTAAACACGATCATGAGCACATGAGCACAGAGACAGGATGATTCCATACCTCGATGATGGCCCTACCTTGTTGGTGATGCTCCCACTCATACTGGCGATCATGACGATACTCCCATGCTTGCATCCCGTCTCCACCATCCCCCTCGCCGCAGCCTGACAACTCCAGAAGACTCCGCTCAAGTTGACCTTCATGACCTTGTCCCAATCCTCGGCCGAATAAGTCATACAAGACTCTCCTTCCGCGGGACCGAGGATCCCGGCTGCAGCGACACAAAGGTCTAGTCGGCCTTGTTTCTTGGCGATCTCGTCAACGATCAACGTGGACAACCCTTTAGGGTCAGTCACGTCCACAGAGTGATAAGATAGCGCAGATCCGTTGTTGAGCTTCCGGACGTAGTCGATGCATGCCTCGAAGTCTGAGGAAGGCTTGGAGGGAAGATCGAGGGCGTGAATCTTGGCTCCGGCTTCGCACAGCGCGACCGACATTTCCAGCCCGAGACCTCCATTACCTCCAGTGACCTAGGAATTGCAGGATGTTCTCTTAATGCCGTTTTCACGGACCGTGGGACTCGAGCACCAACATTGAACTCACGATCCCTACCCGGTCTTTGAGGCTGAACTCGTCAAAGATCTCGGGCTTGACGACGTATTGGCTATCGTCCTTGGCTTTCAAAGCTGCCGCAACGCCTAGTACCTTCTCGCTTCGTTGAAAAGAGGACGCGGAGAAATTCCGAACGGTGTCCTTCCTCTGTGGACGACAAAAGACAGGCGAGACCCTGATCGTTTCTGGTGCCAGGATGGCCAGGGGTCGAGGTCGGGACGAGAGCAAAAGTCCACGAGAGGTCGATCGGAGGGCGTTGTTTTTAGCAGGGAACATGGCTGGTAGAGCTGTGTACGGGTTGAACACTCTTTGGCTTCAAAACAGAGTGGGAAACACTGCCAATTACGATTAGCTTGTTGGAATGTTTAGGTTATCCATCGATATGTGGATATGCCTTGCCCACGAAGTAACGCCGGTCAAGATCGTCAGATCCGCTTCCGCGTGATCTCGAAAAGCGAACGCCGATTTACGTCATTTCTATCGAGTAGCAATAAATGGTAGGCCATTGAAATGGTGGACGAACGGAATGCTGGATTGTCAAGAGTTATCCGTTGATCCCTGATTGGCTTGTGAGCCAATTCGCGGAATCCTTGATCCCTAACATGTCATTCCAGGACTCTTATCATCACTCGTACATGGACTGCCGACTTATCAGCCTTGAACTTGCGAGCGACAGCCGCTTCACTGTGACTCCCAGGGACGACACACCTTCCCCGACCTCTTCTCAGTGACAAGCGTTCAACCCGATCATCCAATTCTGCCGTACGTCTGACAGCTGCGCAAGTAATCTTAAAACCTGGAAGATGCTGACAGTAGCTATGCTAGCTTCGCAGCTTCATAATTCTTGGCCCAGATCACCACTTCCTTAACCCAGGGTCTCATTAGATCACGGCTTCCGAGCTGCAATCATGGGGTACCCGAACGATGCCGAAGGCATTAAGTCCTGGAACGACCGACTTACTGCGGAGTATGCGCAGTATGTGCCCCTCTCAATGATTGACGAAAATGATCACGAGACACTTCTTGAGGACCCAAATGCATACTTGCCCCCGAGGGGTTCGCTGGTATGTTGCAGTGGTGCTGTCAAAGAGCTTTGGTCAACCTCTAACTTATGGCATCTTGTTTCGTTGACATGTTCAGAACAATCTTGATGATCTCCGTCACGAACAGGAAGATTTCCCTGAGTATCTCAACTACGAAGCGTGTGATGGCAGTGAACCGGGAACATCTTCATCCCTCGATCCCCTTCTCGCAGTCAATCCGTCTCTCAGAAGTCAGTCCTTCCCCCAGGACGGCCTCGATACTAGATCCCCATTTGACCGCTCAGAATCAGGTTCAATCAGAACTGGCCCTCCCCAGTCCTAGACAATGGTACTCCCAGGGCTTTTCCTGTGCGGCGCGCCAGACAACGTGAGACTTCGCACGGGGCCGATGACCCCGATAGGACACCTAGAAATAATGATGACATCTGGCGGCGACCATTGTCATGGACGAAATCTCTGGATAAGAGTTTCGTAAGTCTCTCTCCTACTGCCCCCCTTTGCCGGACTGCTTACCGTTATATCAGAGCGATCCACCTCGCAGCGACAATTTGTCACAGGTGAATGAAGGGTTTAAGCTACAGAGTCGGCGGTGTCGTTAATAGCACCCCCTGACCTTGCTGCAGACCAAGTCGAGCGGATCTGATGCCATGGATCTCCAAGCTTTGACTGAGACCCTCCCACAAAGCCATGATAGAGGGCGGGACCCTAGTCCACGAAGGTCGCCATCAAACAGCAGATCTACCTCAAAGGACAGCTAGAATTCGGACTGGACAGATGTGTCTTCGGACTCCCGATCACAAAAACCAGGCTCAACCCATCGTCCAAGCCACAAGAAGGGGAAGGGGCGCAGCGGGAAACCGTATGCCAAACCGCATACTATCAAAAAAGAAGATTGCAAACGTTTCTCAGAGATACAACCTACCCCTTTGCCGGAAAAAGTTCCGCCCCTGCCTTATCATAAAGACACTCCTCAAATTCTGAACATATTATATCCGAAGACGAGCGCGGAGATCGTCAGGGCAGGACTTGTGAGCAGTTCGTCCAATAAAATCAGCACTTCTATGAAGGGGCCCTCTTGTGAGTTTGCGTCTCAACCGCTCCCGGATTGACACTGATGGGAGCGATTGTCTGTTCGATTAGGTCAACACGCAATCACAGTCAGTCGCATTCCTAACATCTAGGCTATCGCGTACTCAGGTTCCTGTCTCTTCAGGCATATAATGTGAAGCTCTGGGTCCTGTCTCCTGATGAAGGTCATGGTGGACAGCACAAAATTCAGGAAGGGACCTGGATCCGCATGCACTCAACGGCAGAGCTTCCGAAATGGAGTGTGAAACCGGCGCCTTGGGCACGCAGTCGCGGAAGGGGACCGTTTACGACATAACCGCGGATTTCACCAATCAGATGCGGGGTGATTGTGACAACATGCTGCTTCTGGCGGCAAAGCCGCACGGGAAGGCGTACGGCGCTGGATTATGGACCCAGTGAGTCTTTGCGACAACAGTCATGAATCACATTCTTAAGCAGTCTTCTTCCAGCGTATTCACCATGGAGTGCTGCGGGCCCGCGACCGCGAGCCCCTTTTTCTTGGTGCATCATACAAATACGGTGCGTCACGTAGTATTCAGGAGAACAGTCACTAGCTCACTATACCCACTGATATGATTCCTCAATAGCGAAAACAGCAAAAAAAAGGCACGGTGAAAAGTGGTGCTGCAGCCATTTCAGGAACAGCTGCCCCCGTTGTATTGGTAACGGATCTCGTAAGTCCCTTCACCAGTCCCCTCAGGGCATCTCACACATCGATTTACTAACGTTGCGTCGGGTACAGGAGGATACCGCAATGTCCGGATTTCAGGCGACGCCAACTAGTACCGAGCATGGGCATCCGGTAGGTGCTACCGTCTTTCCCTCGTTGGTCATCATAGCACGCTGACCTAGGTACTCCGTTGATCAGGGTTCGAGAGATATACTTCCGCCTGAAATGGAGCTTGGAAGCCAGCATCGCCATTGTCAACACCCAATCTGGGACGGTATTGCTCTTCATCTAGCGGAAACGCACGCGTGCCATTGGAACACCGCTCCCCAGGACGGTCTTCCGCAGCTTTACATCATCGAGACGACCGCAGTGGTAGATCGATGAGTGGTTGAGGCAGCTCGGCGCTGGCGAAGAGACGCTGTCACTGGAACGTCTGGTCTTGACGGTCGCGCTTGGGAAAGCCTTATTAGGAACTTATTCGACGTACGGGAGCTCTGTTTCAAGACTGTGACGCAGCTTTGGAAGAATTGTGGGACATGTCTCAAAGAGATACCCATAATCTATATGCTACAAAACTTTGGTCTTCACAGCCTCACAGGTCAAATCGTCTACAGAAATTCGACATTTCTCTCCGGTGCCGACCACGGGCTTGATACCGTTGTTGACCACATCGATATCGCTGCTCGCGCATTAGTGAACCTCCTCAACGACTCTTCGCAGCAATTCTACCGAGCGCGGATCATGCGCCACTTCTTGGATCCGTACTTGAACAGGCTGCAGGATAGGCTCGGAGGACCTGGAACAACCGGATTGGATGGCGCCTACTGGGCGAAGGCGAGAGAAAGATTTTGGCTTTTTGCTTCTCTTGAGCAGTGTAGACTCGCTGGTCTCTGGTTCTTACAAGCCATGGATCGGGAGTCCGTCGATGAAACGGCAATTCTACCGGTCGAAACTGGTTTTTTGCTCGCAAAGGAGTTTGCCACAACCGCTAGAGATCAGAATCCTCACGGTTACCGATAACTTGCGCGGATGATTCCGAATCCTGGGTTACAGAAATATACTCGACTTTATCCCATTCTTCCTATGACTGCCGTGTAGTAGGTTTAGTTTACCAATACCAATGTCACATGATATGCCGGAATTTGCACGCTTCGCGTTGCCTGCAAATGCCGTGGTGGATCGAGATGTCTGATAAGAGAATCTTGCACGACTTTTCACACGTATTTCATTTCAGTCGTATCTACTGATACTGTCATTGACTATAGACTAAATGGACGACGACCGAGACGGCCACGGTCCAACACCCCCGTGTGCTCAATCGTCTAAACGACCCTTATCGAAAATTCTCTGAGCGAAGTAGGTCTCTCGTGAGATCGGCGAACCTGGAAGATAGGTGAGGGGGTCGCCTACTCACCGTCGTCGAGACTCTCAAAGGGCGTGATGGCATCCCAGTCGACAACGCCGGCCCGGACGCTCGCCTCGTAAACGATACTAAGCGCGAGGAAGAGGAATCCGACAAGGCTGCAGATGATACCAATCCGGAGACCCCATTGCAGGCCCGAAATATGGGCTAGAATACCAATCACCATCGAACGTTGAGCGACGATCGCTTTGATGACGATCCAAAGTTGCTTGGTAGCGTATTTCTGGGCGTATGCCTGGCGCAAAGTGATCTGATCGGCCGTCAATCCGTCAATTTCAACGTATTCTGCAGTCAAAGAGAGTGATTAACGTCGGTATTGATTAGATTTTCTGATAGCGCTACGAATGATCTCATGCTTACTAATTCCGAGAAAGGTCACCAGCTTTCCGATCTGTTCGTTGTATTTCTCAAGGATACCCATGGTGTGAAATGAATTTGGTGTGCAAGGTCGATGATTTCGATGAGGGTTTGCATCAAGGCGATGAGGGGGTGTGTTGGATTTCGAGAGGGTTCTCGGTGCGGGCAAGCTGATCCTTATATACTCTTGGTGTTAGCTGAGCGACTCGGTCTGACCCATGCAGGCCATTAATGACCTGATGGTGATATGTCCGCCTTGACCAAATCCTCCACAAGCCGATGCCGCTCGAGCTTCGTTCGGCTATCCATCATCCGCTCCGTTGCCCATTAATGGTACGACCCCACCGTGGCCTCTACCGAGCCTCATGTCGCACACCCACCGATTAATGGTATGCGCGCACGTCCACCCATTGGATTAATGATACCTGCGCGAGATCCTACCCATTAATTGGCCCCTCGGTCGTTCGCGCGTCATGTTTCAGCACGCACGCAGAATCCCCGTGCGCCCCCATCCACGTCATCTCGTCCGAAGCGCTTCCACGAGATCGCTCGTTGATGAGCGTAGCAAGAGCGACCATTCCTTATCAACCCTGTCCGTCATGGCGATAGAGTATCTTCGAGACAGTCGATGTCTTGATCAGCGTTCAGCGTTGAAGATCATAGCGTAGCGGTGACGGTGGACAACATGGACGAAGCCGATAATATTCCACCCGCACATCATCTCGTCATTATCTCGACCGTCTCGAGCGTTTTTTCCTCTCGAAGCACCTCATCACATATCCCAACGCCCCTCCTCCGTATTCCAACGCGCGCTTCATCACGCAAGCTCACCTCTGACCTCTCACTCAGAAACCTGTCCAGCATCTATATCTACATCTCCTCAACGCGCGGCGCCTTTCGTCTACATTTCCACCCCGTTTGACAATGCACTAGAATCATACCGGACCGCCTTGTCATCAATACTTAGCTGAGAAACTTTTGAGAGACAGTGTTCAAGACATCTTTCCGGATCAAACCCTGAACCGGTCAGACTCAAGCTCTGTTTGAAGAAACAGGCGGGTACGGCCAAGGTCCGTGATTGGGTCGAGAGGATAATACAGAGATTTCCTCCCATCTTCAGCCCGCTTCGACGCCCATTCTTTGACGTATTCAATCGTTTTTGGAATCATATACAACGCTTAAACCGATCCCATCCATCGGTTCGGTTCATTCCCATGTCTTTCAATCCTCCTTCCCCGGCGTGATCGCCAAATCGAATCGACCACGCTCTGGACGACCCGGCGACATCCTCCTCCTCGTTGGCAAGATCATCCCTCCTCCCGGACATGGTCGACGACGACGCCTACTGCTTATCCTTGATCGGAACATCCTTACCCGTCATCTTCTTGAACCCCGATCGAATTCCATCCGAGATCTTTTCGCTGCCAAAGACGAAGGAAAGCGATCTAGGTCAGCCATTGCTACGGGCACGGGCACGGCCACTGCCATATCGGTGAAGGTGTGCACGACGACGACGACATCGACGACGAGCGTGATAAGGCGAAGTGAGGGAGTACGAGAGGAGAAGGGGGAGGACTTACGTAGTACTAGCGTTCTGACCATGTCCAGCCTGTTTAAGACCATAGTCGACACCCTACAAACCAATCAAAATCAAGGTCAAGATCAGCTCCCCACCCTAACCAACGAAGAAGAAGAGACAATCGACAAGGAAAGGGGAAAAGAATTCCCCCCCCCCCCCTAGATCGACTCGACTCACCTTGTCAAGGAAATCTTGGTTACCCGCCGCTCCGGTCCCCGATCCGGGCATTCCCATTCCGGTAGTAGCAGAGGTTTGAGGGGTGGACATTGTTGGTTGGTGTTGGGGTGGTTTGTATGTGTGAGTTGGGCTGGGGGTTTCGGAGGTAGACGTTTGGAGGTCGGTGATGGTGGTGGTGATCGAGTGGCGGATGGTAGGGGTTATATATATACTTAGGAGCTGGAGCCTAGA
>Ga0308160_10006914_pt1 | contig 11404 bp, 11 predicted proteins | sample PhyFR1_FD_201036 | JGI IMG/M metagenome (GOLD analysis project Ga0308160, IMG submission 201036) | Phyllosphere microbial communities from UC Gill Tract Community Farm, Albany, California, United States - DLSLF.R1 | ecosystem: Host-associated > Plants > Phyllosphere > Unclassified | place: USA... | reverse complement strand
CGACTCGCTGATCACGCTGGCGCGCGACATGGGCATCACCGTGCGCGAAGAAGCCTACTCGATCGACCAGTGGCGCGCCGATGCCGCCAGCGGCCGCCTGACCGAAGCCTTTGCCTGCGGCACCGCGGCAGTGGTTACCCCGATCGGCAAGGTCAAGGGCAGCAGCTTCGAAGCCACCATCGGCAACGGCGGCGCCGGCGAAGTCACGACCAAGCTCAAGGCAGCCCTGCTGGACATCCAGAACGGCCGCGCCGAAGACAAGCACGGCTGGCTGCAGCGCGTCTTCTAAGCAGCAAGCATTAGTTAGCACCAGCATCGCTTGCGCGGCCCCCCGGCTGTGCAAGTTCTCCGCAGCGGCGTCCTGCCGCTGCAACGCTTCCTACCTCGCCACGCCAATCTTTGCGAAAGAAATTGCAAATAAGCAATGGCATCTTTACAATACCGGTCCACGGAAATGCGCAAGCCCGCGCACTGCCATCATTACAATAACGACAACGACCAATGAAAAAACCTGCATTCGCACTCTCCCTGGCCCTGGCTGCCTTTGGCGCCCAGGCACAAACCACCGAGCAGGCACCGGCGCCTGCCGCGGCCCCGGCTGTCCAGTACGAAGCGGTCGGCGCCAAGCCGCTGCGCTTCGTCCTCGGCATCGGCGCGACCTTTGGCGGCGACAAGCTGGCCACCGCCTATTATGACGACGGCGACGAAATCAACCTGCGCGCCGGCGAGTCGGTCGCCCTGCTGGCAGGCGTGGACTACCGCATCAACCAGGACTTCTCGGTCCAGGGCACCGTCGCCTACCACGTCGACCGCGCCAGCGCCCGCAACGGCGACATGCGCTTCGAGCGCATTCCCTTCGAGCTGCTGGGCTACTACCACGTGAATGACAAGGTGCGCGTCGGCGGCGGCCTGCGCTACGTGACCGGCACCGAGTTCCGCAGCAGCGGCGCCGGCGACATCGGCGACTACAAGTTCAAGGACACCACCAGCCCGGTGGCCGAGATCGAATACCTGTTCAGCCCGCGCCTGGGCCTGAAGCTGCGCTACGTGAACGACGAGTTCAAGGAAAAATCCTTCGGCGGCAAGGTCAAGGGTGACCACGTCGGCCTCTTCGCCAACTTCTACCTGTAAGACTGGTGCGCCGCCTTGTGCGGCGCTGTTGATATCGCCATGTTGAAACTCAGCCTCGACGCCCTGCTGACCGTCGACACAATCGCCCGCCGCGGCTCGTTCGCGGCCGCCGCCAAGGAATTGTTCCGGGTGCCGTCGACGATTTCGTACACGGTCGCCAAGCTCGAGGAAGACCTCGGCGTACAGTTGTTCGAACGCTTCGGTCCGCGCGTGACGCTCACCGAAGCCGGCGAGGAACTGCTCAAGGAAGGCCGCTACCTCCTAAAGGCGGCCGGCGACCTGGAACGGCGCGTGCGCCGCGTCGCCTCGGGCTGGGAAACCGAATTCACCATCGCCATCGACTCGATGCTCGACTCGGGCGGACTGATGGGCGACATCCGGGCGTTCTACGAGGTGGCCGACCAGACCCGCCTGCGCCTGCTGAAGGATGCCCTGTCCGGCACCTGGGAAGCCCTGCTCGACCGGCGCGCCGATTTGCTCGTGGGCGCGGCCGGCAGCGGACCGTCCGGCGGCGGCTACGCCTCGATGCCGCTGGCGACCGTCTCGTTCGCCTTCGTGGTGGCGCCGGATCACCCGCTGGCCGCCATCGACCGCACGCTGTCGAAGGCCGACCTGTCCGCGTACCGCGCGGTATCGGTGTCGGACTCGGCGCGCCAGCTGCAGGCGCGCACCGTCGGCCTGCTGTTCGGCCAGGACACCCTGGCCGTGCCCGACATGCAGACCAAGTACGACTACCAGCGCGCCGGCCTCGGCTTCGGCTTCCTGCCCGAACCCTGGGTGCGCGAAGACGTGGCGCAGGGCCGCTTCGTGGTCAAGACGGTGGAAGAACCGAAGCCCGACGAAACCCTGCACCTGGCCTGGCGCACCGGCGAAGAAGGCGCGGCGCTGGCATGGTGGAAAGCGCGTTTGCGCGGATCGGACACGGTCGCCGAGATGCTGCGGCGCGAACCGCGCTAATCGGGTTTGTTGTCCTCGGCCGGAACGAACGGCCGCGTTGCCAGTCCAATCGCATTTGCGTTCGCCAACCACTTGCGAGGACACCATGGGCACCAGCACCAGCACCCGCAGCACAGTCACGACCCGCGACGGCACATCGATCTACTACAAGGACTGGGGCCAGGGCACGCCCGTGGTCTTTTCCCACGGCTGGCCGCTGCAGGGCGATGCCTGGGAAGACCAGATGCTGTTCCTGGCCGAACACGGCTACCGCGTGATCGCCCACGACCGGCGCGGCCACGGCCTCTCCAGCAAGCCCTGGAACGGCAACCACATGGACACCTATGCCGACGACCTGGCCACCCTGATCGAGGCGCTCGACCTGCAGGGTGCGGTGCTGGTCGGCCACTCGACCGGCGGCGGCGAAGTCACGCGCTACATCGGCCGCCACGGGACCGCACGCGTGGCCAAGGCCGTCCTGATCAGCGCGGTGCCGCCGCAGATGCTGCGCACCGACACCAACCCCGAGGGCTTGCCGATGGAAGTGTTCGACGCGATCCGCAGCGGCGTGCTGGCCGACCGCTCGCAATACTTCAAGGACCTGGCCTTGCCGTTCTACGGCTACAACCGCCCGGGCGCCACGGCTTCGCAAGGCGTGATCGACACCTTCTGGCTGCAGGGCATGCAGTGCAGCATCCGCAGCGCCCACGCCTGCATCGCCCAGTTCTCGGAAACCGATTTCCGGGCCGACCTGGCCAAGATGACGATCCCGACCCTGCTGCTGCACGGCGACGACGACCAGATCGTGCCGATCGTCGCCAGTGCGCGCCATTCGGTGGAGCTGCTGCCGCAGGCGAGATTGATTGTCTACGAAGGCGCGCCGCACGGCATTCCGACGACGCACAAAGACCGTATCAACGCCGACCTGCTCGACTTCCTGCGCTCCTGACGGTAGCCGGTGAAGAACGCGCCGGACACCGTTTCCGGTGCCAGGCTGTCGGGTGGGTTCTCGAACCCACCTGTAACCTCACCGCACCGGCGCGCTATCGCCCTCAGTGCGGCAGATCGAACAGCAGCACTTCCGCATTGTCCGCGCCATTCAGCACAATCGACGCCTCGTCGTCGACCCGCACCGCGTCGCCCGCCTTCAGGGCAATGCCGTTCACGCTCAGGGCGCCCTGCGCCACGTGCAGGTAGCCGATGCGGCCGGCCTGCAGCGGGAAGCTGACCTCGTCGCTGCCGGTCAGGATGCCTGCGTACAGCGCCGCATCCTGGCGGATCGTGACCGATCCTTCGCGGCCGTCGCTGGACGCGACCAGGCGCAGGCGGCCCAGCTTCGATGCGCGGTCGAAGTGCTTTTCCTCGTAACCGGCCGGGGCGCCGATCTGGTTCGGCTGGATCCAGATCTGCAGGAAGTGCACCGGATCGGTCTTCGAGCCATTGAACTCGCTGTGCACGACGCCCTTGCCCGCGCTCATGCGCTGCACGTCGCCGTAGCGCAGCACCGAACCGTTGCCCATGCTGTCCTTGTGCTCCAGCGCGCCATCGAGGACGTAGGAGATGATTTCCATGTCGCGGTGGCCGTGGGCGTCGAAGCCGCGGCCGGCGTGCACCCGGTCTTCGTTGATCACGCGCAGCGGGCCGACGCCCATGTGGGCCGGGTCGTGGTAGTGGCCGAACGAGAAGGTGTGCTTCGAATCCAGCCAACCCAGGTTGGCGATGCCGCGTTCTTCGCTTTTACGTACTTTCAACATGATCCGCTCCTGTTATTGTGGGCCGTTCGAAGGGTTCGAACATCTGCGCCGACGTTCCTGCAACTTGCCGTCTTGCGCTGTGGCCGCGTTGTCGATGGAGTCATTATGCGACGCCCAGGGCGGATCAAAAAGCGAGTAGTTTGCCGGCCTATCGTCGAAATTTTCGAACACCAGCGCGAGATGCTTACTCGTCGTCTGTCAAGCGGGCTGCCATGGCCTCGCCGATCGCATAGAAATGGCCACCTGCCACGTGGTGGATGCTGCGCCATTCCGGGCCGGCGCTTTCGAATTCCCAATGCCCGTTGCGGAAGACGTGGTCGTCGGCCCAGGCCGCCGTCACTTCGCCAATGAAGAGGTCATACACCTGCTGGTTGTGCGGCTCCGGGACCAGCCGGCATTCGAGCCAGGCCGAGCAGCCCGCAACGAAAGGCATGCCGCTGGCGCCCAGGCGCAGCAGTTCCACGCCTGCCTCGTCCAGCTTTTCGGGCTCGATTGCCCGGCTGCGCGTGCCCACTTCATGCGTGAGCTGCAGCAGGCGCGCCGTCGGCACCTGGATCACGAACTGCCCGCTGGCTTCGATCAGCTCGCGCGTACGCGTGCTCTTGTCGAGTACCACGGTCAGTTTCGGCGGCGCGAAGTCGAGGGCGCAGGCCCAGGCGGCGGCCATGACATTGTCTATGCCGGCGTGGTGGGCCGAAACCAGCACGGTCGGCCCATGGGTCAGCAGGCGGTAGGCCTTGTCGAGCGGGACGGCCTGGATATGTTCATTCATGTTCGATTCCATCATTCTGTTCAGGGATGCAGTTGCGGGTGGGCGGCGAACAGCGCCTCGATCCAGGCGCAGAAAACGCGCAGCTTGGGCGCCGCCATCTGCCCCTTAGGATAAACGAGGGAGACCGGCATCGCCGCACACGGGTATTCCGGGAGCAGCGGCACCAGCGCGCCGCTCTGCAGGTGTCGCTCGACCTGGTAGCTGGCCGCCTGGATCATGCCCAGTCCCTGCAGCCCCGCGCAGACGTAGGCATCGGCATCGTTGACCGATACCGGACCGCTGAAGCCAAAGCGCCGGATCTCGCCGCCGACCTCGAAATCCCAGTCGAAGGGCCGGCCCGTGCGCCCCGAAAAATGCACGACCGCGCTGTGCGCGTCGAGATCATCGATCGTCTCCGGCACGCCATGGCGTTGCAAGTAGCCTGGCGCCGCGCAGGTGACGAAGCGCATGCTGCCGATGCGGCGCCCGACCAGGGCCGAATCCTCCAGCGCCCCGACCCGCAGCGCGCAGTCGATGCCGTCGCGGTTCAGGTCCACCAGGCGGTCGCTGAGGCCAACCACCAGCTCCACGTCCGGATAGGCGGCGTGGAATTCGCCCAGGCGCGGCATGACCACGTTGCGTCCGAGGGCGCCGGGCAGCTCCACACGCAGGCGGCCCTGGGGCGGCGCGTCGGCGGCGCGGAATGGCGCCTCGGCGGCGTCGAGCGCAGCCAGGATGGTGAGGCAGCGCTCATAGTAGGCGGCACCGTCGGTGGTGAGCGACAGGCTGCGCGTGGTGCGCTGCAGGAGCTTGCGGCCCAGGTAGGCTTCGAGGTTCTGCATGGTCGCCGTCAGCGAGGCGCGCGGCAGGTCCAGGCTTTCGGCGGCGCGCGAAAAACTGCTGGCCTCGACGATGCGCACGAACGTCTGCATGGCTTTGATGCGGTCCAAAACGGCCCTCCTCCGGCATAGTGTCGATTGTTCAGATAAGATGAATTGTAAGGGAGGCTGAGCAGCTAATTATCTTTCGCTCACGTCTTCCTAGAATGGACACATTACTCGTCCATCCCACAGGAGAATCCATGAACCACCCCACACCGCACGGCGCCGACATCGCGCCCGGCATGGTGCGCCTGCTGGCGCTTGCCGCCGGCCTGATCGTCGCCAACCTGTATTACTCGCAAACCCTGGTCGGCCCGATCGCCGCCTCCACCGGCCTGTCGCTCGACGCCGCCGGCCTGATCGTCACGCTGACCCAGATCGGCTATGCGCTCGGCTTGTTCTTCATCGTGCCGCTCGGCGACTTGCTGGAAAACCGCCAGCTGGTGTTCGTCCTGCTGCTCGCCACCGCCGCCGCCCTGGCCTGCGCAGCCCTGAGCAGCAACGCCTGGCTGTTCCTCGCCAGCTCGCTCGCCATCGGCCTTGGCTCGGTCGCGGCCCAGGTGCTGGTGCCCTTCGCCGCCCACCTCTCGCGCGAAGAAACGCGCGGCCACACGGTCGGCAAGGTGGTCAGCGGCCTGCTGCTGGGGATCATGCTCGCGCGCCCGGCCGCCAGTTTGATCGCCGACCATGGCGGCTGGCATACCGTGTTCGGCGCCGCCGCCATCATCGTGATGGTGCTCGCCTTTGTGCTGCGTACCCGGCTGCCGGAGCGCAGCCCGGCGCACAGCATGTCCTACGGCCGCCTGATCGCGTCGCTCGGTCACCTGTTCGCCAGCACCCCGGTGCTGCGCCGCCGCGCCGCCTATCACGCGGCCATGTTCGGCTGCTTCAGTTTGTTCTGGACCGTCACCCCGATGCTGCTCTCCGGGCCGGCATTCCACCTGTCGCAGACCGGCATCGCCATCTTCGCGCTGGTGGGTGTGTCGGGCGCCGTGGCGTCGCCGATCGCCGGCAAGCTGGCCGACCGCGGCCACACCCTGCCCGCCACCGCCTGCGCCATGCTGCTGGCGATTACCGGCTTCGCTCTTCCGCTGTTTGCGCCGGAGTCACGCAACATCGCCCTGGCCCTGCTGGTGATCGCCTCGATCGTGATCGACATGGGCGTGGCCGCCAACATGGTGCTGGGCCAGCGTGCCATCTTTTCGCTGCCGGCCGAGGTGCGCAGCCGTTTGAATGGCTTGTACTTCTCGCTGTTCTTCGTTGGCGGCGCGGTGGGCTCGGCGGCGGGCGGCTGGGTGTTTTCGCAGTATGGCTGGCATGCGGCTCTGCTGCTGGGCATGGCTTTTCCGGCGGTTGCTCTACTCTACTGGGCGAGTGAGCTGATGGCCAGCACCAAAGCCGTAAGCGAGACGGCGTAAGACTGGCCGGCGAGGTGAGGCGCTTCGGCTCCGCTTCGCCGGGTCCCGCGCGCCGGTGGGCTTCGATGTTGGGCTACCCTTTCAATACGGGCGGCCTGCCGCCCCCCGCCTGATCCGACTTAACGACGTGGACCTTCGGACTGCGGGGTTCGGACGGCGTACGGTTGAGCCATGCGCCTCGAGAAAAGGTGTAGAACACCCGACCAACCGCCTGCTTCCCAGGAAGGCAACAAGCTCATACACTGAGCCATTCTGATCGTCAGCTATCGGCCAGAAGCGGACGGTCGCACGCCGAAGATCATAGAGAGCGAAATGGACGAATTGCCACACGCAGGCATTGCGCACGATGATGCGACACGCAAAAAAATCGATGCTGCTGTATCTACCAGAAACCTGGCTCGTGCCTCGAACAATACTCGCTGGGATGAGCTAATCAGCCATTTCCGTAACCAAACGGGATGGCGGCCTTCGTATAGATCCAAGTTGGTTACAGGCTATATTTCTGGATGGGATGTTGAGTGGTTTTACCACCTGCCGTTTCCGTTCTCGTCGGTCGAGTGGCTCGATATTGGCTTGTACGAGAGTGTACCGGCGGAAGGACGGCTTCTTAAACCTAGAGTTATCGACCATACGGAAGAGATCTCAAACGTCGTCCAAGGCATTGGATTCGAATTCGAAGTGCGCGGCGATGTACTCAGGATCTGGGGGTACTTGCCTAGGTCATATGAGGATTTTCCTCCTGCTTAGGGCGCAACGCAGATGTCTGCTTCGGGTCGGAAGCGGACGTTACAATGGGTTCGCTATCGGCCAGAAGCAGACGTTTAATACAAAAATACAAACCATGGACATCACTTCAAAGCGTAGCGAAATCGTTTCTGTATTGATGGCAATGCCCCTGAGGGATCTCGTTGATGTTCTTAACGATGTCCTTTCTCGTCGATTTACAGACGTCGCCGGAAGGGATTTTGAGGAGAGAAAGCTCGTTATTGCCGAGGCTTATCGGGCCCACAATGGCGACGCCTGTTATTCCGGATGGGAACTCTTGGTTCTAGCCAGCCCGACAGAAATGGGCGCATATGTCACAGACTCAGACGCCGCGCCGACGCAGGAAGGAGGTTGCTGCGGAATCGTCCTATTACGCTACGCAAAAAATGTCGTGTGCCCGCTTTGTGGTAAGTCTGCAAATCTGACATGAGCTCGATACACGCTCAGGCATAAAGGCCCGCGATGAAGTTGCCATCTTCGTCGATCGTATTTCGCTTGCGTAAGCGTCTGGTATGGGTCGGTAGCCGCCGATCGTGACAGTCGGAGAGTTTGTTACCTCAGCAACCTGCTATGCTGCCCCAATCAGCCGCTATCGGCCAGTAGCGGTCATTAAACAAATCGGTACATGAGGTAGTCCAAGTGATGCGAACATTTGCCAAGTGGCTCGTTCTGTTCGTTCTGAGTCCGGTTGCCTTGGTCGCATTGGCCTTACTGGTCATCCCCAACAACATCGTCGAGCTCGAATTCGCTACCTATGAACAGGCCGTATCAACTGGCGCGATCGAACGACAAGCACTCCCTGACTACTTGCCAAAATCTGCTAAGGACATCCATTCGACTCGGGATTTGGACAATGGAGGCGAAGTGGTGACGTTCCGATATGGCTCTGATTTCGATCAGTTTATTGCCGCTCAAGTGGCAGCATCGCCTCGGACAGCGAAATCGCTTGGCATCAGACTTTGGGACGATGATTTCACTGATCCCAATGAGCTAAGCTACTTTCCAGAGGTGGCCTTGTATCGTGAACACAAAGCAGGCAAGCTCCTGATCAACCGCGTTCAAAGAACGGCTTTGTACATCGACAAGCCTGTCTACTAGGACACCAAGGTCAAAACGCTAACCGGCTGCTTTGGGTCGATACCGGACATTGATAACGAAAGCTGTGGCCACGGTGCCCAGCTGAATTACACGAACGGAAAGCCGGTTCTGCTAGCGTCTGCACTGGCCTGAGCCTTACAGAGAAAGAGACATGTTCATGACGCAAGGACGAGCAGTGCGTTGTATCGGAGCCGCTTTAGGAATAGTCGCGACCCTCGCAGCCTGCGAGCCGCGGGCAGTCGATGCGGCGGCCCAGCCTTACGAAATCGTCACGCAATTAAGGCCGGAGTCGCCCGAAGCCTATATGAAGTTGTTTCGCCGGGCCCACCTCGTGTGTGCACTCGCGCGCGAGGCGATGAAGCTTCCACCCCCGCCGCCGCTGGTGACATTGCCGGCCGACTTTGTGATCAAGCGCAGTACCTATCTTGGCAGCGGCAGCAGCTACCTCATCCGGTATGAGGAATTTGTCGTGGATATCGCAGAAATGGCTCCGGAAACAGGCTGCAAGACACGTATTGGCTCGACCCTGCACGAGGCCCTTGGGCGCGAAGGGCAGATACACTCGCAGTTGCGCGAACTCGACGGTCGTACGGAGGTGGAGGAGCCAGTGCCCTTGGTGAGGGATGCTTCGAAAGGGACTTCCGACGAGACTTCCTACACCGAAAAAAGAACGGTCGACGGCATTGCCATGCGCTGTTTATCCGCCGCATTGCTCGGCGGCCTAACGCTGGACAAGTGCGTCGCCGACACGGATTCAGGTCTGCTGCGAGATGGCGCGGGCGATCCTGTCGTCCTGCGTGCGCGCGAGCTTGTTCCGGGGCCGGACAAGATGGTCGTGCTGACCGAGCCGGTCAGTGTGCAGATCGGCAAGCCCGTGAGCGAGGGGCGCATCGCGCTATCGGGAGCCAAATGATGGCTCTCGGGACGGCATCGTCCCTCAAGGGATGGCCCTACCCTATGGAGCGTCCCGCGCGTTGGCGCAGTACACGGTCGTGGCTCGGTAAGATGGCGCGCTACACCAGCATCTATGCATCACTCAGGCAAAGCGCGCCAGCTCCGCTTCGCTGAAGCCCGCGCGCCGGCGCGCTTCGATATTGAACGGCCCCTTCAGCACCGGCGCCTTGTAGCGCACCGTCAACGCATCATAGGTGGCCATCGGCTCCAGCCCCTGCTTCGCACACAGGTGGAAGAACCAGCGGTTGCCGATTTCCACATGGCCCTCTTCCTCGACCAGCAAAATGTCGAGAATCGCGGCAGCCGCCAGGTCGCCCGCCTGGGCCAGCTTGGCGCGCAGCGGGGGAATCGCATCCAGCCCGCGCGCCTCCAGCGTGCGCGGCACCAGCGCCATGCGCGCCACCACGTCCTCGCTGGTCTTCTCGACCATCTCCCACAGGCTGTTATGGGCCGGGAAGTCGCCGTAGGCATGGCCCAGCGTGGCCAGGTGGGTCGACAGCATGTTGAAGTGCGTCGCCTCTTCCTTGGCCACGCGCAGCCAGTCGGTGTAGTAGGCATCCGGCAAGCCGGGGAAGCGCCACAGCGCGTCGAGCGCCAGGTTCACCGCGTTGAACTCGATGTGGGCCAGCGCGTGCACCAGCATCGCCCTTCCCTCGTTCGTCGCCATCGAACGGCGGCCGACCTGCAGCGGCGGCACCAGCTCGGGTTTCGACGGCCGGCCAGGGATGCCTGCGGGCGCTGCCATGATGGCGCCGGCGTCGACCGTCCAGTTGCCGTTGGCGTGATCCAGCGCCAGCCCGGCCACCATGCGGACCTTGGCCGCCGGATCGCATTCCAGCAGGCAGGCCAGCGCGCGTTCGCGCAGCTCGATAGGGAGCGACTTCATACACTTTCTCTATATGTTTAGAACGAGGCGCGCAGTTTAGCGCATTGCAGACGCTTCCTGCCCCGCAGACCCTATCCATATACGAAAAACAAATACTCATGGTGAAAAAGCTTCGTTCACACCTCAAGGCCCCACCAGTAAGGTAATCCTACTGATGACTTCTCTAAAGAAATAGCCATGATTAAGAAAAAACTGCTGGTCCTGCTGGCCGCCACCGCCCTGCTGCAACCTGCTTTCGCGGCCGACGTGAACCTGCTGAACGTCTCCTACGACCCGACCCGCGAGCTGTACCAGGACGTGAACGCCGCCTTCGCCAAGTCGTGGAAAGCCAAGAGCGGCGACAACGTCAAGATAAAGCAGTCGCACGGCGGCTCGGGCAAGCAGGCGCGCTCGGTGATCGACGGCCTGGAAGCGGACGTGGTCACGCTCGCCCTCGGCTACGACATCGACGCCCTCACCGACAAGAACCTGCTGCGCAAGGACTGGCAGACCCGCCTGCCGCACAACGCCTCGCCCTACACCTCGACCATCGTGCTGCTGGTCCGCAAGGGCAACCCGAAAGGCATCAAGGACTGGAACGACCTGGTGAAGCCAGGCGTGGCCGTCATCACCCCGAACCCGAAGACCTCGGGCGGCGCGCGCTGGAACCACCTGGCCGCCTGGGGCTACGCCCTGCGCCAGCCGGGCGGCAACGAAGCCAAGGCCAAGGAGTTCCTGAGCAAACTGTATAAAAACGTGCCGGTGCTCGATTCGGGTGCGCGCGGCGCCACCACCACTTTTGTGGAACGCGGCATCGGCGACGTGCTGATCGCCTGGGAAAACGAAGCCTA
>Ga0308160_10006913_pt1 | contig 11404 bp, 4 predicted proteins | sample PhyFR1_FD_201036 | JGI IMG/M metagenome (GOLD analysis project Ga0308160, IMG submission 201036) | Phyllosphere microbial communities from UC Gill Tract Community Farm, Albany, California, United States - DLSLF.R1 | ecosystem: Host-associated > Plants > Phyllosphere > Unclassified | place: USA... | reverse complement strand
GATGCCGGTGATGGACGGCTTCGAGGCCACGCGCCGCATCCGCGCCGACCCGCGCCTGGCCGACACCGTGGTGATCGCCATGACCGCGAACGCCGGCGTCGAGGACCAGGCGCGCTGCATGGCGGTGGGCATGAACGATTTCCTCACCAAGCCGGTGGCGCCCGAGCACCTGGCGGCGACCATCGCGCGCGCAATCCGGCGCGGCGGCGCGGCCCAGGCGGCGCCCATAACGACTCCGGCTGCGGCCACGGCGAAAGCGGCGCAGACGGCGGCACCCGCGGCACCGGCGGCGGCGCCAGCACCTGCGAAGGCGGACGCCGCGCCGCTGTTCGACACCGCGGTGCTGGCGGCCACTTTCGGCGACAACCCCGACAAGCTGCGTAAATATGCCTTCATGTTCCTCGACAGCGCGCGCGAGGGACTGGCCGAGATCGACATCGCCCTGGTCTCGGGCGACCTGGCGCGCGCCGGGGCGGCGGCGCACCGTTTGAAGTCCTCGGCGCGCGCGGTCGGCGCCATGGCCTTCGGCGAAGTCTGCTCCGAGCTCGAGCAGCAGCAACAGCGCGGCGCCGTGGCCCAGGCGCGGGCGCTCGGCGCGCGCTTGCGCAGCCTGTTTGCACGGCTGGAGCGCCAGGTTGCGGCGGAACTTGGCGCGCGCGCGACGGATCAGCGCTGAGGCGCCCCTGTCCTTTAAAAGCTGTGCCAAACAGAGTATCCTGTGGCGCCGAGCTGCCCAAGCCGATTCACCAGCCGATTCACCAGCCTATCCTGCTCCCATTGCCCATGTCTTCCACCATTACGCCCGGCCTGCTGATCCTGCACGGCAACCAGATGGAAATGCTGCGCGAAGCCGTCTTCGACTGGCTGCGCACCCATCCGCTCGGGCCGCTGGAACAGGAAACCATCCTGGTGCAGTCGAACGGCTTTGCCGAGTGGCTGAAGATCGCGCTGGCCCAGGACCTGGGCGTGTGCGCCGCCACCCGCGTGGCGCTGCCAGCGCGCTTCCTGTGGGAAGCCTACCGCGCCACCCTGGGGCGCGAACGCGTGCCAACCCGCTCGCCCTTCGACAAGGACCCGCTCACCTGGCGCCTGATGCGCCTGTTGCCGACGCTGCTGAAGGAGCCGGTGTTCGCGCCGCTGACCCACTTCCTCGGCGACGGCTGCCCCGAGCGCCGCCTGCAGCTGGCCGAGCGCCTGGCCGATCTGTACGACCAGTACCAGGTCTACCGCGCCGACTGGCTGACGGATTGGGAAGTCGGGCGCGACCAGCTGCGCCGCGCCGGCGGCGAGCCGGTGCCGCTGGCTGCCGACCAGTGCTGGCAGGCGCGCCTCTGGCGTGCGGTGCACGAGAGCGTCCCCGTGATGCAGCGCGGTACCGGCCGCGCGGCGATCCACGAGGTCTTCGTCTCGGCGATTCTGTCGGGCGACCAGCCGAAACACCGCCTGCCGCGGCGTGTGGTGCTGTTCGGGATGTCGGCCCTGCCGTACCAGACGCTGCAGGCGATCGCCGCACTGTCGCGCCATACGCAGGTGCTGCTGGCGGTGCCGAACCCTTGCCAGTTCTACTGGGGCGACATCATCGAGGGGCGCGAGCTGCTGAAGGCCGCCCACAAGCGCCACCCGGAGCGCGGCGGCATCGACCTGGCCGCGCTGCCGATCGAGGAACTGCACGCGCACAGCCACCCGCTGCTGGCGAGCTGGGGCCGGCAAGGGCGCGACTTCGTGCGCATGCTCGACGAATTCGACAACGAGGAAGGGCGCCCGGAAACCGCCGGCATGACCAAACTGCGCATCGATCTGTTCTCGGACGGCCAGGGCGAGACCCTGTTGCAGCAGGTGCAGGCCGCCGTGCGCGATTTGCTGCCGCTGTCCGAGCACCCGCAGATGCCGCCCGAGCCGCACGACCGCTCGATCGAGTTCCACGTCACCCACAGCACCCAGCGCGAAGTCGAGGTGCTGCACGACCAGCTGCTGGCCATGTTTGCGCAGGACAGCACGCTGCGCCCGCGCGACGTGGTGGTGATGGTGCCCGACATCGACACCTTCTCGCCGGCGATCCACGCCGTGTTCGACCAGCACCGCCGCAACGACCCGCGCTATATCCCGTTCGAGATCGGCGACACGCGCGACCGCAGCGTCAATCCGCTGCTGGTGGCGCTGGAATGGCTGCTGCGCCTGCCGCAGCAGCGCTGCCGCCAGAGCGAAGTGCGCGACCTGCTCGACGTGCCGGCGGTGGCCACCCGCTTCGGCCTGCATGAAGACGATTTGCCGACCCTGGGCCACTGGATCGAAGGCGCCGGCGTGCGCTGGGGCCTGGACCGCGAACACCGCGCCGGCCTCGGGCTGGGTGCGGCCGGCGAGCAGAATGCCTGGATCTTCGGCGTGCGGCGCATGCTGCTGGGGTATGCCAGCGGCGCCGGCGCGCGCTATGGCGACATCGAACCCTACGCCGAAGTCGGCGGCCTGGATGCCGCGCTGGCCGGTTCGCTGGCCCAGCTGGTGGAAAGCCTGCTCGCCTGGCGCGCGCGCCTGGCGCAATCGCTCACCCCTGCCGAATGGGGCGTGGAAGCGCGCGAACTGCTGGCCACCTTCTTCGACGGCCGCGAAGAAGCCGACCGCCTGACCCTGTCGCAGCTGAACGAAGGCCTGCAATGCTGGCTCGAGATGGTGGAAGCGGGCGGCTTCGACGAGCCGGTGCCGCTGGCCGTGCTGCGCGAGGCCTGGCTGAGCCAGATCGACCAGCCGACCCTGAACCACCAGTTCGTCTCGGGCGGCGTGACCTTCTGCACCCTGATGCCGATGCGCGCCGTGCCCTTCCGCGTGGTGTGCCTGCTGGGCCTGAACGACGGTGACTTCCCGCGCCGCGCGCCGCAGGCCGACTTCGACTTGCTGGCATTGCCGGGCATGCACCGCCCCGGCGACCGCTCGCGCCGCGACGACGACCGCTACCTGATGCTCGAAGCCCTGCTGGCTGCACGCGACAAGCTGTACGTCAGCTGGGTCGGCCGCAACGTGCGCGACAACAGCGAGCAGCCGCCATCGGTGCTGGTGTCGCAGCTGCGCGACTACCTGAAACTCGGCTGGCATCTCGACCTGCACGACATCACCGTCGAACACGCGCTGCAACCCTTCAGCCGCCGCTATTTCGAGGAAGGCGGCCTGCTGACCTATGCGCGCGAATGGCGCGCGGCGCACGGTGCGGAAGAGGGCGGCGTCGTTGGCGACCTGCCCCCTTACGAACTCGATTCCGAGTTCCGCCTGAAGCTGTCCGATCTGGCCAGCTTCCTGAAGCAGCCGGCGCGCTACTTCTTCCGCCGCCGCCTGGGCGTGATGTTCGGCGAGGCCGAGGTGATCGGCGAAGACGAGGAACCGTTCGCACTCGATGCGCTCGAACGCTACTTCCTGGAAGACAGCCTGCTCGACGACGCCGGCAAGCCCGAGCAGCTCGACGAAGTACGCACCACGCTGGACGCGCGCGCCGAGCGCCTGGCGCGCGAAGGCGTGCTGCCGATCGGCCTGCTGGGCCGCCAGTGGCAGCAGCAGCTGGTCGAAGGGCTGGTGCCGGTGCGCAGCAGCTGGTTGCGTCTCGGCGCGCGCTTCCCGCAGGCCGCGCCGAAGCTGGCGGTGAGCCTGGAACTGAACGGCCTGCTGCTCGACGACTGGATCGACCGCCTGCGCAGCAACGGCGAGCAAACCGCCTGGCTGATGCAGATCTCGTCGAAGGTATTGGACAAGGCCGGCAAGCCGCGCGGCGACAAGCTGATCGCCCCCTGGCTGCGCCAGCTGGCGGCCGCGGCAAGCGGTGCCCAAGTGACGGGCTACCTGGTGGCGCGCGATGCGGTGATCACGATGGCGCCTCTGGATAACGCAGCCGCCTACGACGAACTGGCCAACCTGGCGCGCCTGTGGCGCCGCAACCTGGATGCGCCGCTGCCGCTGGCCTGCAAGACCGCGCTGGCGCAAGTGCAGGACGGTGATCCACGTACCGTGTACGAAGGCGGCTTCGAACTCTCGGGCGAAGTGGCCGACCCGTGTCTCGCGCGCCTCTGGCCCGATTTCGCCAACCTGACGGCGGGCGGCAACTGGCCTGCATTGGCGGACGAATTGTATGGCGGACTGGCGCGCTGGCTGGAAGGCGTGCAGATCACGAAGCTCGACGGAGAAGAAGCATGAGCCAGCTGCTCGAACCCCTGGCATTCCCGCTGCACGGCTCGCGCCTGATCGAGGCCAGCGCCGGCACCGGCAAGACCTGGACCATCGCCGCGCTCTACCTGCGCCTGGTGCTGGGCCACGGCGGCGACGCGGCTTTTGTTCGCCCGCTGCTGCCGTCCGACATCCTGGTGATGACGTTTACGCGCGCCGCCACGCGCGAACTGTCGAACCGCGTGCGCGAGCGCCTGGTGCAGGCCGCCGCCTACTTCCGTGGCGAACTCGATCTCGACGATCCCTACCTGCAGGACCTGGCCGACAGCTACGGCGACGACAGCGAACGCTTCGTCGCCGCCCACCGCCTGGTGCTGGCAGCCGAAACCATGGACGAAGCGGCGATCTTCACCATCGACGCCTGGTGCCAGCGCATGCTGCGCGAGCACGCGTTCGACAGCGGTAGCCTGTTCGACGAGGAACTGGTGAGCGACGAGCGCGCCCTGTTCGAGGACGCCGCCCACGACTACTGGCGCCAGCACGTGTATCCGTTGAACAGCCACGCGCTGGCGGCCGTGATCGACACCTGGCGCGATGTCGAGGCCTTGAAATCGTCGGTGCGCGACCTGGTGGGCCGCACGGCGGTGCTGGGCGCACCCGCCCCCGAGCCGCTGGCCAGCCTGGTGGCGCGCGTGCAGCGCAGCCAGCAGGCCGAACTCGCGCGCCTGAAGGACGGCTGGTTCGAGCGCGCCAACGAGATGGAACGCTGGATCGCCGGCCACCGCGCCGCGAACGCCAAGTGCTTCAACGGCAACAAGATGCGTGCCGATTCGCTGGTCAAATGGTTCGAGGCCTTGCGCGCCTGGGCCCAGGACCCGGCCATGCTGGAACCCGACGTCACCGACACCGCCTGGAAGCGCCTCACGCCGCACGGCATCGCGGACGCCTTCAGCAAGGACTTCAGCGCCGACGTGCCAGCCTGCTTCGACGGCACCGAAGCGCTGCGCGCAGCGCTCGATGCGATCGATCCGCTGGCCCACGCCTTGCTGCGCCACGCAGCCGGCCACATCGCCGCGCGCATGGCGGAGCTGAAGCAGCGCACCCGCCAGTTCGGCTTTGCCGACATGCTGGCGCGCCTGAAGGATGCGCTCGAAGGCCCGAACGGCGAGGCCCTGCGCCGCCGCATCGTCACCCAGTACCCGGTGGCGCTGATCGACGAATTCCAGGACACCTCGCCCGACCAGTACCGCATCTTCGATTTGCTGTACCGCGTGGCCGAGAACGACGCGAACGGCGGCCTGTTCCTGATCGGCGACCCGAAGCAGTCGATCTACGGCTTCCGCGGCGCCGACATCCACAGCTACCTGTCGGCACGGCGCGCCACCGCGGGCCGGCACTACCAGCTTGGCACCAACTACCGCTCCACCGCGGCGCTGGTGAAGGCGGTGAACCGCATGTTCGACTACGCGGAACGCGACACGGCGCATCCGGGCTATGCCACCGGCGCCTTCCGCTTCCGCAAGGGCGACGAGAACCCGCTGCCCTTCGAGCCGGTGGGCGCGGCCGGGCGCAAGGCCGAACTGGTCGGCGTCGACGGCCCCTACCAGGCGCTGGCCATGTGCTCCACGGCGCGCGAGGACATGAAGGCCGACGATTACCGCGCCTTCTTCGCCCACCACTGCGCCGAGCACATCGTCACGCTGCTGAACGACGACAAGGTGGGCTTCAGCGATGGCAAGGCCTTCACGCGCCTGATGCCGGCCGATATCGCCATCCTGGTGCGCGACCGGCGCGAGGCGGCGGCGATCCGCCATGCCCTGATGCGCCGGCGCGTGGCCAGCGTCTACCTGTCCGACAAGGACTCGGTGGTCGAAAGCGAAGAAGCCCAGGACGTGCTGCGCTGGCTGCATGCGGTGGCCAATCCGCTCGATGGCGCACTGGCGCGCGCCGCGCTGGCCACGCGCACGGCCGGCCTGCCGCTGGCGGAACTGGCGCTGCTCTCCAGCGACGAGACGGCCTGGGAAACGCGCGTCGAGCAGCTGAAGAACCTGCACAACAGCTGGCAGCGCCAGGGCGTGCTGGCCATGCTGCGCCGCTTCATCCACGAACTCGGCCTGCCGGCGCCCCTGCTGCGCGAGGCTGGCGGCGAGCGGCGCCTGACCAATTTGCTGCACCTGGCCGAACTGCTGCAGGAAGCCTCGACCCAGCTCGATGGCGAGCAAGCCCTGATCCGCTGGTTCGCCGAACAGGTGGAAGGCCTGGGCGAGGGCGGCGACGAGCGCGTGCTGCGCCTGGAAAGCGACGCCGAACTGGTGAAGGTCATTACGGTACACAAGTCGAAGGGCCTGGAATACCCGCTGGTGTACTTGCCGTTTGCCGTCACCGCGCGCAAGACCGACCGCCGCAACCGCACCTTCTTCGACTACGTGGACGAAGCGGGCGGACGCAAGATCGATCTGGCCTTGTCGGACGCGGCGCTGGAAGCCGTCGACCGCGCGCGCCTGGAAGAAGACCTGCGCCTGCTGTACGTGGCGCTGACGCGCGCGCGCCACTTCCTGTGGCTGGGCGTGGCGGCGATTGCCGCCGGCAAGAAGGGCGAGAACCGCCTGCACGAATCGGCGCTCGGCTACCTGCTCAGCGGCGGCAACCCGGTGGCCGTGTCGCATCTGGCCGAACACCTGGAGCGCCTGCGCGGCGAGTGCAGCGGCATCGCGCTGCATGCCCTGGACGACAATCTGGACGGCTGCACGGTGCTGGACCGGGTGGAAACGCGGGCGCCGCTGATCGAACCGGCGCCCTTCGACGCCCATTTCGAGCGCAACTGGTCGGTCGGCTCCTTCACCTCGCTCACGCGCCACACGGTGGCGCCGCCGATGCGCGCCGCCGAGGAAACCCTGCTCGAAGAAGAGGAAGTGGCGGTGGCCGCGCCGCGCGGCGAGGACGCGCCCTGGCATCGCTTCCCGCGCGGATCGGTGCCGGGTAACTTCCTGCACGAGCAGCTGGAGTGGATGGCGCAGGACGGCTTCCATGTCGACGACCCTACCTTCGAGAGCCGCCTGACCCAGCGCATCGAACGCGCCGGCTGGGGCAATCGCCTCGACGACGCGCTGGCCTGGCTGCGCATGATCGCCACCACGCGCCTGCCGCTGCTGAACGCCAGCCTGGCCGAACTCGACGCGCCAATGCCGGAAATGGAGTTCTGGTTCCCGAGCGAGGAACTGGCCGTGGGCGAACTCGATCGCCTGTGCCGGCGCCGCCTGCTCGGCAACACGGCGCGCCCGATCCTGGCCGAGCGCGCCCTGCACGGCATGCTGAAAGGTTTTGCCGACCTGGTGTTCGAGCACGAAGGCCGCTACTGGGTGCTCGACTACAAATCGAACGCGCTCGGCACGGGCGATGCGGCGTACACGAAACGCGCGATGGAAGAGGGCATGGCCGGCCACCGCTACGATATCCAGGGCGCCATCTACATGCTGGCCCTGCACCGATTATTGAAGAGTCGCCTCGGCGACGACTACGACCCGGTCGAGCAGCTGGGCGGCGCCGTGTTCCTGTTCCTGCGCGGGATCGCCAACACCTCGACCCACGGCTGCTACCTGCTCGAACCCGACCTGGCGCTGCTCGATGGCCTGGACCGCCTGCTTGCCAACGGAAGCCTCGCATGAAACAAGCTGTCTCACTTGACGCATTGTGGTCGGAGACCACGCGCCTGACCGAAGCGGGAGAACTGCGCCGCTTGTCCGGCGTCTTCGCGCGCTTTGTCGCCTCGCTCGGCGACGCCTCGCCGGCCGTGCTGCTGGCCGCCACCGTGCTGTCCGAACTCGAAGGGCGCGGCCACAGCTGCCTGCAGATCGGCGACCTGGCCGCCGACCCGGCCAGCCTGCTGGGCTGGACGGAAGAGCAGTGGCAGGGCCTGGCGTCTACCGTGGCGCCGCTGCCGAAAACGGCCAAGGCCTGGACCACCCAGCTGGCCGGCTGCGATCAGGTGTGGAAGGTCGGCGACCTCGATTACGGCGAGCCGCTGGTGTTTGACGGCGAACGCCTGTACCTGCGCCGCTACTGGCGCGACGAAACGGTGGTGGCCGCCAGCATCCGCGCCCGCGCCGCCGCCACGCGCTCGGTGGATGCGGCCAAGGTGCGTTCCTGGCTCGATTTGCTGTTCTTTTCGCAGCGCGCCAGCGAACAGCCGAACTGGCAAAAGCTGGCCTGCGCCGTGGCCCTGCGCGGTTCGGTGGCGATCATCACCGGCGGCCCCGGCACCGGCAAAACCTATACGGTGGCGCGCCTGCTGGCGCTGCTGTTCGCCACCGCACCCGACGCCGCGCGCCAGCGCATCGCCCTTGCTGCGCCCACCGGCAAGGCTGCTGCGCGTTTGAAGCAGTCGATCGACAAGGCCTTGACCGAACTGGCCGAACGCGTGGGCGAAGCGCTGCCGCTGCGCGAACTGACCGCACGCATGGGCGCCGCGCGCACCTTGCACAGCCTGCTCGGTGCACGGCCCGACACCCGCTCGTTCGCCCACCACGCCGGCAACCCGCTCGACGTGGACGTACTGATCGTCGACGAAGCCTCGATGGTGCACCTGGAGATGATGGCCAGCCTGCTCGACGCGCTGCCGCCCGGCGCCATGCTGATCCTGCTGGGCGACAAGGACCAGTTGGCCTCGGTGGAAGCCGGCGCCGTGCTCGGCGACTTGTGCCACGACGCCCAGCGCGGCGGCTACACCCAGGAAACAGCGGATTACGTGCGCGTCGCCAGCGGCGAAGCATTACCTGCTGAATTCCTCGGCAGCGCCGGCCCCCTGGCCCAGCAAACAGTCATGCTGCGCCACAGCCGACGCTTCGGCGGACCGATCGGCCAGCTGGCCCTCGCGGTGAATGCCGGCGATGCCGCCGAGGCCGAAGCCGTGCTGCGCAAGGGCGACGCAGCCCAGGTGCGCTGGATCGAGCACGCGCACCAGCATCACGTGGTGAGCCTGGCGCTGGAGGGTTACCAGTCTTACCTGGAACTGCTGGTGAACCGGGAGGCAGGCAGCACGCACGAGGACTGGGTGCGCGCCGTGCTGGGGCGCTTCGAGTCCTTCCGCATCCTGTGCGCGGTGCGTGAAGGCGAGTGGGGCGTGGCCGGGCTGAACACGGCCATCGAACAACGGCTGGAAGCGGCAGGGCTGCTGCGCCGCGGCAGCGAGTGGTACGTCGGGCGGCCGGTGATGGTGACCCGCAACGACTACGGCACCGGCGTGTTCAATGGCGATATCGGGCTGACGCTGAGCGACCCGGCCCGGCCTGGATCGCTGCGTGTGTACTTCATGGAAGGCGACGCCGTGCGCTCGGTGCTGGCCACGCGCCTGCGCAATGTGGAGACGGCGTTCGCGATGACCGTGCACAAATCGCAGGGTTCGGAATTCCGCCACACGGTGCTGGTGCTGCCGGAAGACCGCCATGGCATCCTCACGCGCGAGCTGGTGTACACGGGGATCACGCGCGCGAGTGGGGAATTTACGCTGGTGTCGCCGACAGGGTCGGTGCTGGCGGATGCGGTGGGAAGAAGAACGCATCGGGCGAGTGGCTTGCGCAGCCTGATCGAGCGCTGAATACCGTCAAAAACAGCGGGGGTCAGGTCTGACATTCGGACACGATCTCATCCGTAAAATGGTAAACGATATACCTGGTTTGCCTGTAATGTTGAGCTCGTGTCCATTTGTCAGACCTGACCCCGGCTGTTGGTGCAAGCTGTCAGTTGTGGATGTATTTCGTAAACACATCACTGAAATCGCGCTTGGTATGCGTATCGAACATCGCCGTATTCAGCGCTTCCAGCAATTCCCCATACTGGCTGACCAGGCTGCCCGCGCCCGGCGCGATATTCAACTTGTGCACCGACGCCGTCGCATCCAGCGCGCGCAGCGCGTTATCGCGTGACAGGGCATTGCGCTTCTGCTGCTTGCCGATCGTGATCAGGGCTTTATAGATGTCCTTCAGCTGCTCGATGAAGCTTTTCTTCACGTCGATGGAAAACTTGGTGCCTTCCAGGTTGAATTTCAGTTCGATGTCCATGTCGAGCGTGCCGGCGGTCTCGATGCTGACGTCGGTGATCTGGTAAGACGCATAGTCGTAGCGCTTGATCGAGCGCTTCGACGACACGGCCGAGTCGCCGTCCACGTGGATCAGGGCCAGGTTGGTGAAGCAGTATTCGTCTTTCTTGCTCTTGATGAGGAAGAAGATCTGCTCGCCGTCTTCGCTGAACAGGTAATCGTCGGCGTCGACCTTGTCGTAATCGGCCGCGCCGACGATGACGCCGATATCGCTGAATCCCAATGCTTCCGCTGCCAGTCTCTTGAACATGATCGCCCTCGCGTGATGAAAAGCGCTAGATTAGCACCGTTTCAGCACAGCAAATCAACGAATATCGACCCCTCGGCGACCGGTGGCAGGGAGGGACGGCAGAAGCGCATTCTGCCGACGGCAATGCATGCGCTACGGCGGCCCGTTCGAACGTTGTAGCAATCAGGAAATTGCAATACTATCCAGAACCTGATGCGGCACCGCACCCGCTGTTCGCTTTATTCTGAGGATCTGATTGCATGAAGACTTTACCGTCGAAGCTGTTCCTGGCCGCCTGTCTGACGTCGGCATTTGCGCCGGCTTTGCTGGCCCCGGCCCACGCCGCCGCCAAGCCGAACCACGCCGCGCCCAAGGCCGGGCTGAAAGTGGACTTCCAGAAGTTTACGCTGCCGAATGGCCTCGACGTGGTCTTCCACATCGACCGCTCCGATCCGGTCGTGGCCGTGAACCTGACGGCGCACGTGGGTTCGGCCCGCGAAAAGGAAGGCCGCACCGGCTTCGCCCACCTGTTCGAACACCTGCTGTTCCTGGAATCGGAAAACCTCGGCAAGGGCGGTCTCGACAAGATGACCGCGCGCATCGGCGGCTCGGGTGCGAATGGCTCGACCTCGCAGGACCGTACCAATTACCTGCAAACGGTGCCGAAAGACGCGCTCGAAAAAATGATCTGGGCCGAAGCCGATAAACTCGGCTGGTTCATCAATACCGTCACCGACCCGGTGCTGGCCAAGGAAAAGCAGGTCGTCAAGAACGAAAAGCGCCAGGGCGTCGATAACGCGCCGTATGGCCACACGCGCTACGTCATCAACAAGGCGCTGTATCCGAACGACCACCCGTATAACTGGCAGGTGATCGGTTCGCTCGAAGACCTGCAGAATGCGACCCTGGACGACGTCAAGGAGTTCTATCGCCTGTGG
>Ga0308160_10006912_pt1 | contig 11404 bp, 10 predicted proteins | sample PhyFR1_FD_201036 | JGI IMG/M metagenome (GOLD analysis project Ga0308160, IMG submission 201036) | Phyllosphere microbial communities from UC Gill Tract Community Farm, Albany, California, United States - DLSLF.R1 | ecosystem: Host-associated > Plants > Phyllosphere > Unclassified | place: USA... | reverse complement strand
AACCTTCAGCTCACCTTGGACATCTTGGCAGATAAGCCCGAGGTGATACTGTCACCTAATGAGAACGAGAAGGACTGAATCTCTTCTCCTATTCGAATTGATTCTCCCGTCGCTGGTGCATAGACCTCTTTCGGACCAGATGAAGAGGATAGGAAAGATGTCAAGGCTTCGGTAGCTTCTTGAGATGAGCGGACGAGGATCTGTTGATCAGCTTTGCACTCCAAGTCAGCATCATGATTAGCTTACCAGCTGTCTGGGCTGTAGATCCGAGATGATGGTCTTGATTGCTTGTCCATCGTGCAGACCGTCCATATCGACATGCAGGACGGAGGCGCGTATATCGACGACACTGGTATCGGTGATATACTTCGACGGGACTTCCGGTGCGTTCAGCTATATTATCAGCTGAAATCCGCACGGCTTGTCAGGTCAAACCTACCGCCTCCTTTCCCTCTTCTTCCTTCTTCTTCTTGGCATCACTGACTTCCTTCGTCTCGCCTTCCTCCTCGATCTCGCGCCCTTTACGGACCCACTGCCCCACATCCAGTGTCTCTCCGTACGCATCGACCTTTTTGCCCCGTCGCTCCATATATGGAAACATCCTAAATCGACCACCTTGATCCTCTTTTCCTCTCGTCACACGCATCTGTTGACCCTTGACGAAAATGTCGAAAGACATCTGAATTTCGCTATCGCCTCCTCGAGCGTCATTGCCGATAGCCAGCAGATTGTCGGTTGCTGCGAGGTCGTCGTCTTCATCGGAATCCGAGTCGGAATCGAGGTCGTCTGCTTCGAGCATCCGGCGTGATCTGTCTAGAGCTGCTTGTTGTGCTGCTTGACGTTCTTTTTGCAATCGCTCCGCTTCGAGGTGTTCTTCCAGCTCGGTACCGTGTAGAGGGACTTTCGAGTTCATCTGTGACTTGTCAGACTGATCGCAAGTTCCGAAGGGACAAACCTACCTCGACATCGATTTGCTGCTCAATCTTTCCAATAGCTCCCACTTTGCCTGCACCATACTTTCTATCTTCTTGCTGGAAGGATTGCCAGTCGTCAAATAGCTTCCTCGCCAATGTCCCTTTTTCACCACGAGATGTGAGGAGAATCACATTTCCCTCCATGCCAGCCATCGCCGTAAACAGCCATCGAGATGGGCCATGCGACATGCTTGGCGGGATTGCCAACACAAGCTTAGGCCGATTGATGGGGTACGCCTGCATGAGTTCGGTAGGGGTTGCAAAGAATTTAACGTGTCTGGGGATCAGCTTGAGCAGCAAAGGCGCGGGGTGGGATAGCTTACTTGAAGTCAAGTGCTCCATAGCTGTCACCAGTGACAGTCCGCCGACGTTTCTTGGTCAATTCCTCGTCAAGCCCAGCCGCTGTATCCCTGACTACACCACCTGTCCACTCGATAAAACTCCTCGCAAAGCTGACCATATCGTGAGCAGTGCGCGAGACCAGGCAGAGAGGGTAGATCCATTGTTCGCGTCCCTGCTGTCGGGCGTTCACATTGTCTGTGGTCTTATAGGACCAGTGTTGATCCAGTAGGACCAGCAGTTCCAGTAGTCGAGGTGATGGATCACAGGGTAGTAAAACAGAGTAGTGGTTCTCCAGTGTGCGAGTGATGATGTCTGCATTTGTGAGCTGGGATCCCTTTCCGAGCGGGCTCGCTTACCCAGCAGCGCTGCTTCTCGGTCCCTACGCTTGACATTGACCACATTCGTCCTTCCAGCTTCGACGACCAAGAGGTCAGGCCGTAAAACACCCTCGTCATACCCGACATTGCCCGCACCTGGTTGTCAGCACAGGTCGTGAGCTTGAGCTTACCTCCGACCATTCCGTCGATATGCCTTTCTGCCGTATGATTCATACCGACTGCATACAGGATCGTTCCTGACGTCGGCGAACGTAGCTTAAACAACGATCCTCCAAGTGTATGACCTGAAGGGAACGGTGTGAGCAGTACATGGGATAGGTCACCTGGCAGTCAGCTCATTATCACAACCCCGACGGCTTACCTCCTAGATGAAGTGGCTGGTTGTATCGAATAGCTTTGATATGATCGAAAGCCTCGTGAATCTCCTCTATGGTCGGCACAAACGGCCCTCTTAGCGGTTCTTTTCCCTTTTTAGACACTGCGCCTTCCTCTTCTATCGGCGTGATCTCGACCTTGTCGACCATATGCTCACTCCTCCAGCTTTCCGACTCTGCTAGGCAAACCACTCGACCCATCTCGACTGTCGGTTGTGTTGCGTATACCGGACATTTTAGACCCCAGTGTGCGCGAGCGTATGGGTACAGCGAGAGGTAGTTCAGCGGGGAGTGCGATAGCAGCACCAGTGACAATGTCGGCGCCAGCCTTGACTGTTAGCGTCACTTCGCCCAACACGCCAGCTCGACTCACTCCCTGACCTTGTCCTCGTACTCCCAATTCGACTGTTCTTGACTAGCTCGAAAGTCCCGCTGACCCATATCGAGCAGTATACGCGCTTCGTCCAATTCGAGCAGGTAGCATACTGGTTCTGAGGCTGATGATGACGATGCCGAGGCCGATATGGGTGTGAGGGTGATCATGGTGAGCGATGTATACAGTATAGCAGTCACTTGCTTCACCTCTGGTGTATACCTTTAAATTGCTTCCGTTAACCCACTTTGGTGCGTGCCTGACCCGGTATTCTGGTCTCTTTATTGCTACGTTTGAACACCTTCAACCTTCACTCGATACTCCAGCATAGCCACCCTCTGACCTCTCTTACGACCCCCCTACGTTATATCACGCCAGGAAACACTGGGAAACTACATCAATACCTCGAAAGAGATGTCTTCCCGACTTCAATAAGCTCATTTCACCTCTGTACTCTCGTACATCATTCCACCATCACGTCCAAGCACAATCATGTCGGCCTCTCCAATCCAACACCATTACGACGCCGACCCAAAGCCAAGGGGCAGCTCACCACCTACACCCGCTGAAGTCCGCTCCCAGGCCATCGCCAAGCTGAAAAGAGCGGCATCATTACCTAGAAACAAGGACGGTCGCCGACCTTCTCGTGATGAGCACGTCGAGTCTGCCGTGGTGGAGATCCTCCCGACACCAGACCAGACCGATTACGAGATAGATCACGAAGAAGTACTGGCTTCATCTCCTACCCATCAGAATTACGGAGGTGTGATGCAAAGATCAGCATCGCAAAGCTCGGACTTTCACCTCCCGACGCCACCAGCTCTGTCGTACTTGCAGACCAACGGCAGCTCGCAGTACCTTGGTCTATCACCCAATTCTGCCGCATCACCATCAGACTGGTCCGCCATGCAGCTCGCACAATCATATTTGCCATCGCTATCTCCAGCAGGGTACTCGCCGTCACCGTTCGGATCTCGCCAGCACTCGTCCCGAAATACCCCAAGCCCACTTCCCACCCTGGGCGATCTTCGGACCTTGTCGAGATCCAACTCTCAAATGGCGCGAGCGAGAGCTATGGACAAATTGACAGGAGGTCGTGATGTCTCGCCCGTTCCCCCTCCAGTGGCTCAGGACGATCTTACGGTCAAGCCCAGTACAGCGGGACGACTACAGCGGTCTGGCACCGTCGGAGCGCGTATGTTTCAACCGCCTACAAGGGCTCCTGCTATGCCTGTCGAGGAACCGACTGCTGCCGCTGAACCTGTCCGACCTCGACTGCAAAGAAGTTTCACCGTCTCGAGCACGAATATGGGAGAAGAAAGAAGAAGTGCGGTGGGACGACGTATGGTGGAGAGACTTGCCGAAAGGAAAGCGGCTAGGGAGAAAGAAGAAGCGGAAGTCAGGCAAATGTGGGAAGAGCGAAGGGCGGCGGCAGATCATGAGGAAGAGGAGTCCGAGCCAGAGCAGGACTTGCCAGTCGTACAACGACATTCGCCGGCGGAACCACCTGTCGAGCAATTCAATCCCAGTGTGACGTTTGGCGGGACTCAGACGCTCGGTATCCCCGAACGACCTATCTCGCGCGAAACGATGCAATCCAATGGAGGGCCATTCGAGTACGACAGTCACCTCAGACGATCGCTATCGAGTCGAACGGCTCGGAACGCGGTCGGCGTCGTTTCCGATACTGAGCCCGACTACCCCCCAGCACCCCACGGAAACGATGTAGAAAGCTTGGAGAGATACTACCATCCTTCCCCCATTGTCCCTCAAGACGCATACGATCTCGCTCCGCCCAGACCCGCTTTCGCTACTCCGTCAAGGCATGTCGCTCAGGACTCGACATCGACTGATGGGACCATTCAAGGAGACAAATCACCAGGTAGCGATACCAGCCGGGATGGGCTCAATTCAATGATGTTCGTCATGGGTAGTGGGAGTCAGGGAAGTCGTGGCAATCCCCGGCAGGAAAACAGCTGGCCGACAGAAGTTGGGGATCAAGGTTCTAGCGATTGGGGAACCCCTCAAAGGTCTCTTGATTGGACATCGCCCAAGGCAGATCACGATGCGTCTCGGGTCGGATCTTCGACTACGCTCGATCAAACGAGTCCTCAAGTCAGGCAGTATCCCGCAAGATCGACATTGTCTTCCGCTGTTGTGTCCGAGGCCGAGTCATCTACACAGTCCCACCAAGCGATGAGGGAATCAGGAATGTCATGGACTGAAGTCGGTGGACCTGCCGATCTCGAAGTGCCATCAGATGTCAAGTACCACAAGAAATCGGGCAGCGTCTCTGCCAAGTTCGGTCGAACCGTCAAGACCGCCATGCGTAAACGAAGTCAATCCCGAAGCTCGCAAGACTCGACCAGTCCACATGTCGTCGGCGAAGTCTTTAATCAAGTCAAGCAGACCTTCAGTCGTCGTGGTTCCGCCTCTTCGGCATCACCCCGAGTCAACAGTACTTCTCAAATGAGTCACCAACCATCCATGAGCTCGCTCTCGCCATCTCTTGCTCGGAGCGACTCGATCTCAAACAGTGCCCTACTACAGCACGAAGGACCGAATCGCGAATGGATGCCGCCTCGTGCAGAGCCGGATGATCCCAGGATTGCCAGCTCGAAGATGTCGCCCTTTCCCGGTATGGCGGCATTGGAAGACAAGAGTCGCCTTTTAGAACCTCAAGTCGCTCCGAAACTACTCCATCAAGCTTCCGATTCGGTCGTCCCAACGCAACAGCGGACGCAGGTCGCCGAAGCTATCTATGCTCTTCCTCTTCCTACTCCTACAAGGGAAAATAGCCTGCGAAGAGGTTCCGCAGAAAGTGGCAAGAAGCAAGGATGGCTCGCGAAAACCTTCTCGACTCCTCGATCTTCAGGCTCATTATCTCGGAAATCGTCTGTAGTCGAATCGTCGCCTATCCCAGACGACGGCAACACTCAATTCTCCCCTCACATTGCCGCCGATCCTTTTGCACCACACCCCCTCCCTGCCCCCATCGCTATGCGAAGAACAGGCAGCCGGACTGGCCGAGCTTCACCCGCTGTTTCGGTCGTACCAGAAGGTAGTGAAGACGGATCAAGAATGACCCGATATACCGCTACGCCCGTCAATCGTCTCGAACAAAGTACAACACCTATTATGGAGGATACGGGAATGACTGAAAAGTCGGCAGATGTGCTTCATCGTATGGAATCGATGCTGGCGCTTGGAATGGATGATCCAGCTAGACCAGAGATCTTGGATGATCCTCCTAGAAAGTTGTTGCTTTCCACACAAGTACTGCAGGTCGTCAACGTCCACGTACGTCATCATCTCTTGAGCCGCCAGGCGATGCTGATTCCCAGACTGCCAAAGACCGATACCTATTCCTGTTTAACGATCTCTTGGTTATTACAAAACCCTTGATCACACATGGATACCAAGCCACGCTCGATATGCAGTATGTCGTCAAGTCGATCGTCCCTCTCGATCAAGTCCACATCTCGGGCTTCGAGGCGGAGCCTACAACCGAGTCTGATCGTCACCCGATTGTCGAGCAATTCATCAACCATTTCGCCGCCGATCCCGTCATGGCATGTCGCTCTCTTGCCGAATCCTCGAAAGTCAAGTTCGATTCGTCTGTGCTTGCATCTCTGCTCTTCAAGACTGCAGAATTGGACAAGACACAGGTCGGTAATCTGCTGAGTGGAAATGACAAGCTCGTCAGGGCATATGTGGATCGATTCAACTTTGGTGGTATCCGAATCGACATTGCTCTGAGGATGTTTTTGCTCTCGCTCCGTATGCCATCCGACCCGAACGCTAGCGAGCCTTTACTACTAGCTTTCGCTCAGCAGTACCACCAGGCCAACATCGATTTGGTCGAGTACGACTCCAGACTCGCCTCCGCTCTTGTCCTTGCCATCGTCCAGCTGAACGATGCTTTGTACGGGACTTTCGGTTTCGCATTGCCCAACCACGCCATCACCCAAGACGTCTTTATCTCCGCTTTCCGATCTCGCGATCAAGACCGCCTCGTACCAGACAGACTGTTGGCCGATATCTACTCGTCCGTCCGGACCAACTCGCTCGTCCAGGCTCTGGCGACTCACGAAAGGGGTCTGGCAAGACAGGTGGTCGTCTCGCCTGCTCGACTCCCGCCCAAGCTCACTTACGAGACCTGGTCTGAACGGATCTACGTCTCGATCCCTTCGCCTGATCCATCTTTCAAGATCCGATTACATGGTGAAGGGGTCGTGTTTGATCCGCCCATCCTCGATTTCTCTGCTTCGTCCGAAGAGTCGTTCAGGGTCAAGGGTACCAGTCTGGGCAACAAAACTGTACTGTTTGACCGACTCGGCGCTAATGCGTATGTCCCCTCTTCGTCTGTTGGACATGACTGATCAGCAGTGCACGATATGCGAGCCTCGGCAACAGCCGGACTTTTACGATTGAACGAGCATTCATGCGAAATACTTTCCAAATCTCTTTCTTTTCCCCTGCGAACCTGAAACGAAAATACTGCTTCTCCGTTCCGAATGACAAGACGAAGATCAAATGGGGCCAATTACTACAAAAACAGATCACGATCTATAAATCCAAAGCCCAAGCTTCAATGCCCAAATCGAATGAATTACGACAAGTCGCCGAGAAGGTCTCTTTACAGGTCCTCCGGGATGCCGTGATTCCTCACGACACTCCTATCACAAACGGAGCCCGTCCTCGACAAGGATCAGTCTCGACCACATACGATCAACTCGCTGGTAGGGACGAGAAAGCTCTAGGACCCCTACAGCCCTCGAAATCCAATACGATATCAGACCGGACGAGCGGTATGGTCGATATTCGGACCGGTAAAGAACTAGTCTTGCTCTGTAGGCAAAACAGTCTCTTGCCTGGTCTACTCGAACTACTATCGGCAGGAAGGGAAGATGTAAAACCGAAACAAGTCGTTCCGATTCAAACCCGACCTATCGCAACCGGATCGGCATTTAGGCAACAACAGTCCCACAGACCCGGTCTCAGTCAGAGTCAGACTCAAAGCTATACAGGTGGACAGGGACCAGGACATGGACGGATACCGAGTGATGGGAAGAGGGCGATTATGACTGGACGATTCTGAGACGAGGGAAGGGAGACCAATTCAATTTTACGAAGAAAAACACGAAACAGAATTTGTTGTTATATTTACATTTTACGATGATGGCGCAAGCGCTGCGGACCAATCTTTTGTTATGTGTATAGAAAGTCTGCCATGATATGCATGCGAGTCAAGTCAGATGTTGAGAGGATGGATTGGTATTACATGATACAAACAGTGTTACTAAACAAGATTATAATAAAATGGAAAAGGATCGATTACTTGGACGTCTTCCTCACTGTCCTCAATATCCCATTCTCGTCAGCTTGCCACGATACATCCCTGCACGTCAGTCATCGTTCTGACACCCCACGACAAGACTCACTTGACACTCCTCGACACCGTCTGTTTATGTTTCTTCCCTCCATCTGACGATTCACTCCTTTCCATCGAAGGTCTGAGCGGTTCCCTCGCTGAACCCACCCGGCCGGAGCTGGAAGTGCTACTATCCGACAACGCCATCGAGATAGAAGTCAATCCCGGGTCTGTCCTTTGTCTTTCCCTCTCCCTCGCAGTCGGTTGTCCAGGTTGTCGAATTGCTAGTTTTGGAGTTGGCGAGATCCTTCTGAACAATTCTGGGATACGGGCCCTTGATGCTGATTCGGCGGGGTGGGGGAGCGGGGGTGGAGGCATTGCTCGTGATGCCGACGAAGATGGTGAAAAGGGGATGGAAGTAGGTCGTGCAGTAGATAGTCGGGGTGGATCTCGATCACGCTGTGAGGAGGAGAGATGCCTGTGTTGCGACTCGGACAGGGAGTGGTGGGGATGTGTATCCCTGTCTTTGCGAGGATCACTAATAACCCGAATTCTCGAAGGTGGTAAAGCAGGCAAGATCTCTTTTGCCAATTCCCGAACCAGCACCGCTTCATCTTGTCGACTGAGTTTCTCGACTATATCGCGTATACCGAATCGCGACAGGTCGGATGGATTCGAGTGGTTCTCGAAGAGGATCTTGGTGAGTCGAAGGACGTTGAGTTTGACGACTGCCTTCAGTGGGCGGGAGAGGGATGTACAAAGGTGTTCAAGAAGGGGCGGCTGCGAGATGGAGGTGACGAGTGATGCAGACAGGCGGAGTACTTTCAGCAAGCTAAGAGGTCAGCCTTGCAAATAGTCTGTAGCGGTGAACGCACCTATCGATGACCTTTTCGAGGTGGGATCCGGACGAATGCACAAAGCAATTCATGATCGCCTCTGTGGCCTCTTTTTCCAGCAGAGCGTCTTCCACACGAGCAGTCTCATCTTGCATCCTTTTCTATCAGCTTCTTTACTGCCGTCTCAAGATATGTACTCACCAAACGAGAATAGCATCCAAAGCCTGACCACGCCAATATGGATCCCCAAGCAGCTTCAAGTACACTTCCATCAGCCCAGCTCATGTTTCTGACTTACAATGTAGACCGTCGTTCTTCCATAATAGTCTCCGAGAGACTTTGCCCGCGTTGGCCAATTCACAAAAGATCGGTAGAGCGAATTGATCGAGTCGAGAAGTGCCCTTGATGACTTTTTTGAGCAATGGAATGATTCCAGCTGAAGCTGCTTCTTCTTGGCGAGCTTTGGACAGCTTGGTCATTGACCAGATAGTCTGGAAGATATGGGAGCTGGTTTCCTAGATAGTTCAGCTTGATACACAACTGCCTGGGTGCACTTACGACCTTCTTGTCCTCCTTCATCGTCTTGCCAAGTAGCGATACCAAGACCTCCATTGCATTCGAGTTTTGTAGTACCTCGATCAATGGCGGCGAAGCAGCCAGGTGTTTGATAGCCTTGAGAGCAGTGGCCAATAACTTCTCCTGTAGTGGTATCTGAGCAGAGTCCAGCTCTCCTCTCATCTCTTGCAGTTTCTCACAAGCCTTCAGGAGACCTGATAGTCAGTCCAGCAAATATAGGGCATCAAAGACCCACGTATGATGACCGTCCTCGATGCAAAGGCCTCCCGAACCCGCGAGTCCGCTTGAGATATCTGCGAAAAGAGGAGCAAGACGTTGATAGACCTCGTGACAGACTCGTGGGCGATGCCAAGGTCCCCATCGCGCAGGATGGACAAGAGCGAAGAGGACAAGGGGTCCAAGATCCCTTCCCTGACAAACATCCGGCAAAAGTCGTTACGTGGTGTAGGTGACTGACCATCAGCTAGACGGACATAGGTGTTCACGATCGGAGCGTACCTGCAGCTCAAACACTGCTCCGACGCCTTCGAGCGAGGACAGGATAAGCGTTCGATTGACCGAGTAATCTTCATCCAGTAGCTCGACGAGTATACGCAAACCTCGGCACCTGTGTGTCAGCTTCCGTCGTCGAAGCGAAGACGAGTGACGTACGAAATGAACATCTGCATCGTCAATGGCGATTGAATCAGCTGCTGTATAAACAGTGCCGCTTCAAGACGGGTCTCTGGCGAATGTCGCTTGGAGGTGTACGGCTTTATTTATCAGGTATTGTAGTCCGCAAGAAATGACAGCTACTCACGATGATGACCTGGATACCTCCGACCAGACAAAACGATTCCAAAGCATCAAGATCCCGCATCACGATCTGACGGTCAGTCGTGGCTGTCGAAAGACATGGCACGCACCGTATTGACAATCTTTAGCAGACCCGCGGCTGTATCTCGCCTCGTCTTGACTTCAAGCATCTCAAGGACGGCCAAAAGCCCATGACTAGACACGAAATGAGCTTCCAGTCCCAGCTGTTCAGACGTCTCGTCAAACAACGCCAACTACCGAAGTCAGCATCCACGCATGACAATGGACTCACCAGCTCATCGCAAGTGGTCTGTAGTGCCGCACTAGGTGCTGAAGGAACAAGTCCATCGACGAGCTTGTCGATGTGTGCGCACTGCGTTGCCTTTTTGTCCCTGAGCAACTTGGTCTCGAAATCCTCGACGTCGAAACTATCGTCAATCTCGGCGAACGGGTCCATCTCGGTCGCTTCGTCGTCATCGAAGGAAGGGGTATAGGATCGCTTCGTAAGCTGGAGACCCTTGAACTGTTTCCCACCTGTACTATCAGTCTCCGTAGAAGTGATGGACTTGCCCATATTTGACGGCTTGTCAAGTATGTCCGAATAATCCTCCTCTGCGTCTTCGGTATATTTATGCAACTCGGGCAAACTATCCGAGGTCTCGGTGCGGCTTCTGACGGAATTGGCTTTTGATCCAGGAGCAGACCGTCCGTAAGGTAATGGGGAAAAGGGCGATTCGACATCTAGACGGCCAGACGTCTGTAATGTCGGAGATGAATGGGTCGACATGGGAAGCGGGCGAGTCGAAGGAATGGAGACCTTGTTCATGTGTGTGACTGGAGCTGGAGCAGCTGATCTCATCTTGCTAATATCGTTCGGATGAAGAATTCCCCTTTGCGACTTGGTCTTGAGCTAGAGATTTCAGCTGGTATCATGGCTGCAAGCTTAACGACTAACCTTCAAGCTTGCCATTTTAGCTTCGAGACCTGGCGCATCCTCATCGAAAGCCATATCGGAGTAATCGTCCATATAGCTGGTTGAGGCTGCTCGAGAGGAGCTTCCCGCCTTGGCGGGCGTGACCGGAAACCCAGCAGGCGGGGTCTTTGCGGGTCGAAGGGTATGCTGGCTCTGATCCTCATTTCTCGCCGCATCCTCCTTCTGGCCTGATCATCAGTACAACGACTTTGACCCTTTGTGGTGAATGGCTGACTTTGGATCTGAGCCAATGTGATGTCTGAGGCGAAATCAGCGTCCCATACTCCGCCTCTACTGTCTTCCTCCCTGATCCTACTCAAAGCATCCTGGACATGTAGGTTGTTGTTCAACATAGGGCGATGCGGAGAGGATCCAGCTGATGTGGATGCTTCTGCTGATAACGAGTCGGCAGATGAACGGGATGGCATTCCGGGGACAGTGAATAGACT
>Ga0308160_10006911_pt1 | contig 11405 bp, 8 predicted proteins | sample PhyFR1_FD_201036 | JGI IMG/M metagenome (GOLD analysis project Ga0308160, IMG submission 201036) | Phyllosphere microbial communities from UC Gill Tract Community Farm, Albany, California, United States - DLSLF.R1 | ecosystem: Host-associated > Plants > Phyllosphere > Unclassified | place: USA... | reverse complement strand
ACGCACGACTATACACAGTCGCACTCGCCCTCTCGCACCCCGTCATGCCGTCGCGCATGCCCGTCCAGACCTCGCTGACCCTTTCCCCCCTCTTCCCTCTCGCTCGCCCGCCCGCAGCAAGCCATGGTGCACCTCGTTCGCGCCCGCTACACCTACCCGGACGGCTCGTCGTCGAGCGATCCGCCCGAGGCCGGCACCGACGCCGCGCGCCTCGTCGTCATCTCGTTCGATGAGGTCGACGTCGCGCGCCCGGGCAAGGCGGGCGCGAGTGGGGCGGACCAGGACGGCGGCGCGGCGGCGGGCGCGGGCGTCAAGGCTAAGAAGAAGCGGCAGAAGAAGGGCGAGCGCACGCCCGCCGTTGTTGCGCAGGCGCAGGGCCGAGCGCAAGCGCAGCCGCCCTCGCAGGTGCCGGCGCATGGCGTCGACGCGCAGGCCTGGCGCGCCGTCGTGCCCGGTGGCGCGCAGTACTCGGTCGCGCCGAGCGCGAGCCCGAGCGCCGAGCCCGGCGAGGCAGGAGAAGGCGGCGAGGGCGACGACGCACGGGCCCCTTCGTCGGCGTCGGCGAAGCGGCCGCGCGAGCGTAGCGCCGCTTCGGCACCGGGCTCGCGCCGCGACGGCGACGACGCGCACGGGCACGACGACCGCATCGACAAGCGCCTGCGCCTGACCGGGCTCGCCGGGCAGGACGACGACGCCCTCGACCCGGCGCTGCAAGTCTTCGCCGCGCAGGCCCAGGCCCAGGCGCACGCCCATGCGCACGGTCACGCCCGCGGCGCGCGCAGCATCACGCCGAGCAGCGCGTTCTCCCTCACCGGCACGCACGCGCTCGCGCACGCGCCCGTCCTCGGCGCGAACTCCTCCTCGGCGGCGGCTTCGGCCTCGACCTCGACCACAGCGGCCGACGCCGCTGCGCAGGAGTACTACGCGCGCATCTCGCGGCAGCTGCAGGGCGGGCGGCGCACGGGCGGCGGCGGCGGCGAGGCCGACATGCTCGTGCAGGGCGACGTCGGCGAGGGAGGCGCGGGCGCGGCTGCGGGTGCGAGCGCCGGCGGGCTCGCTGGGCTGTACGTGCCCGGGCTCGAGGCGTTCCTCGATGGGCAGCTCGGAGTCGCGCAGAGGCTCGACGGAGAGGTGGGCGGGCAGGGCGGCAGGCAGTAGGGTTGCGGGAAGGCGCGCGAGAGGGGCGAGGAGGGGCTAGGAGGGTCGAGGGCGGGCAGGACCTGCTCTCTCGCTTGGTTACGCTTGCGTGCATGACGTCGATACGCTTCTTTCTGGTATCGAGAGGCTCGTGAGGCTCGTAGGCGGCTCGAAGAGGTCCGTGCTCTGCTCCTCTCGCTCGTCTCGTCTGCGCTGCTGGAAGCTTTCTCTCTGTGTCGCTCGTCGCTCGTACACGTCGCAAGCTGGTTCTGATAAGCATGACTGACTATGCAGAAGGGTCGCTGCCTTGTTCGACCGTCGTGCGCGCTAGCATTGTCGCGCCCGGTCAGCTGCTGCCAGCTGATTGCAAAAGGTCCCGGCGGTGGCGCGCGCGCACACACTTTTGAGCCTCGTCCTCAGCTCGCTCATTTCTGCTCGTAGCGCTTCGAAAGTGGGCTTAACAGGATCGGATCGTCTCCCTCTGTCCAGCTGTTTTTAGCGCGAGCCTATACGGTGAGAGCGAGGGGCAGTGGCCGCCGACGGTGCTCATCGCCCGCCATTCGCGCTGCTCGTGCTGCCTCCCTCGGCTTCCTGGAGAGCTGCGCTTCTCGACAGACCTTCTCCAGACTGCAAAGAAGCCCCTAGGCGGCTCTCCACCGCTGCCCGAGGGGTGAGCGAGCGGCTTTCGAGCAGTCCGGGGGAGAGCGACGACGACGAGCGAGAGCTACTCAGACAAGCGATAGGGGGACCGGCTCGGCTGCCTGCGTCCTCCCAGAAGTCTCTGCGAAGTCCAGGGCAGGCAGTCAGAGCCGCTGGACCGCGAGGAGAGGCGCACGAGGAGCGGCGACGACGACGGCGGCGACGACTTCCTCTCACACTCACCTTGCGCGGTCCGGACAAAGCTCAGTCGACGGAGCAGAGCATACTGGCTCTAGCGAGCCCACTCTCGAAGCTCCATATGCAGATTTGAGCGAGGTAGAGGGGCACGAGCGAAAGTGTGGTGCGCGCGCCGCGCCGCCGGGACGTTTTGCAATCAGCTGGCACCGTTCAACTCGAGCCGCCCGCCCGTCCGACGACAGCGCAAGCCGTGTCTTGGCAGCGGTCCACCCCTCCGCTTTGAGCCCAAGCAAGCTCAGAGAGTGCTACTCCAGCGCGAGCGGGGAGCGTGCTGCAGCCGACGGCGTCGCAAAGTCAAACGCTCGACGACCCGCTCGGTGCGCACTCCACCTCACCCGAAGCGAACCGCGCCTGCTGCCCGGCGGGCGCCGCTCGGCGTGTCGATAACGAGCAGCTTGACTTCCGCTCAGCTGATGAGGGAGGGAAACGTCGGAGAGGGAGAGTGAGCGAGCCGGCCGAGAAGCAGACCCCGCTCGCCGCCAAGTCCCCGCGCGCACGGACCTCCTCGTCGCGACCCACCTATTCTCGCCTCTCGAGACTGCTGCACATGGCTGAGAGCATGTTCGCTCGCGCGAGTCGATCAAACACACATCTTTGCATCGCTGCACAAGCGCACACGCCCCTCTTCCTCCTCAGGTCATCGACCACGGCTCGTTCTCCTCCTTGCCCTCCCTCGCCGCCTCCCTGCGCCGCTCGTCCCCTCGCACCATGTCCGAGAACTGCCTCGCCGCCGCCATCGCCTTGTCGACGTCGCGCCACGGGTCGACCCTCGACTTGCTGAACCACTTCTTGCGCTTGCGCGGCAGGGGAGGAGCGGCTGCGGCGTAGGCGGTGGTCGAGAGAGCCGGCGAGGCGACCGGTGCGACGCCGAGTGCTGCGCCGAGCGAGGTGGGTGACGAGGCGCGGTGCGAGTGCTCGTCGTCGAGGCGGAGGCGTTTGCGCGGAGGGAGGAGGGACGCGTCGGCGGGAAGGGTTCGGTTCGAGGGCCCGGCCGAGGTGGGCGGCGGCGCGCCAAGGGGGAGGACGGGGAAGACGGGCTGGTGACCAAGGCCGAGCGTCGGCGTTGGCGAGCGAGGCGTGACCGAGGCGCTGTACGAGATGCGGCTCGTGTCGTGGCGGGCGAGGAGAGACTGCGAGGGCCCGACGCTCGACGAGGGCGTGTCGGGCGGCGCGGCCGACGAGCTGTACGAGTCGCACGCGCGCGCGCTGGAGGCGCCCGGCTCGTTGAGGCGCTCGGGGAGAGCCGAGCTGCCGACGCTCGCGCTGCGCTGCGAGTCGACGCGCTGACCTGGGTGCGCCGGGTCCGCCGGACGAGCGGGTTCCGGGAGCACGGTGGTAGGGAGGAGGAGACCTGCAGGAGGCATACGCGTCAGTCTTGCTCCCGCACAGATACGGCGAGCCTCGCGCAGGGGGGGGGGGGGCACGAGAGGGGGAGGAGGACGCACCGCGACGAAGCCACTCGGCGCGCATCTTGTCGACCCTCGTGCCGACGTCCAGGCTCGACGTGCCGAGCGCGGCGCCGATCGTCATGTAGTCGTGCCCGCGCTGCAGGAGCCTGACGACGACAGCGTCATCCATAAGCTCCCAGGTCGACTCGGTCGGCGGCGGCAGGCCGCCGCATGCGGAAGCGGTCGCTGGAGGAGCGGCGAACGATGACGAGGGCGCAAGAGGAGCGAGGGCGGCCGGCATGGGCTGGTACGCGGCGCTCGGCTTGAAGAGGGGAGGCCTGCTGACGGCGGGCGAGTCCTTCCTCGACGAGGCGACCGGCGGTGTCGGCGGCGCCGGAGAGACGGCGTGCGGCGACGTGGTCATGCCCTTGCCCTTGAGGATAGTGAAGCGCTGGTACACGCTGTTCGACGACCGGCGCAGCTGGACGGCGATGGCAGGGAAGGTGAAGCCGGCCGCGCGCATCTTGACGAGGTCGGCATCCTCCTGGGCCGTATAGGTGCCCCTGACGCGATCTGCATGGTAAGGAGGCAAGGAGAACATCAGAGGAGCTCGGCGAGAGGGTGAGACGGACGGCCGAGGGGAGAGCGCACGCACCATGCTGCGAGTCGGACGTCGCTGAGCCTCCTCCGCCCTCGCTCTGCTGCCGCTGCTCGTCCCTCGCGCTCGTGCCCTCCGCCTTGACAATCCCGCCGACGCCGCCCGCCGTCGATCTCGAAGTTTCGGCCGCCGCGACGGCGCTCGCAGTCCCTGGAGCTGCAGGGGTCGTGCTCTGCGACGCTGCCGCCCGACTCGGGCTCGTCGCTGCTGACGCCGAACTCGAGCCTGCTGCCGACGCCGCCACCGCCTGACTCGCGCTCGTAGCCGACGCCTGGCTCTCGGCGGGCCCGCTCGCGGCTGGCGCCGACCCTGCGCTCGCCGATGCGCCCGCGCCGAGGATGAGGCCCGACTTGCGCAGGACGCCGACGCGCCAGAGGACGGCGATCCTCGGGCGGTTGAGATCGTCGACGATGTCGCCGACCGGCTTGATCTGGTACAAGTCGGCGAGCTGCTGGTCGTCGGCGGCGGTCCAGGGCTTGAGCGTGTCGAGGAGGCGGCCGGTCGAGTGGAGGTGCGCGAGGCGATTGATGACCGAGTCGAGCGACTTGCCGAGTCGGACGGCGCAGGTAGGCTCCATGAGGCGCTCGAGGCGGAGGAGGAGGAGCGAGTCGTCCTCGGCCGAGGTCCAGCTCGTTGACGTCGTGCCCGACTCGGCGCCGGCACCGCGGCCGCCTGCATGGCTCGTGCCGCTAACCGTCGGCGCCGGTGCCGCCTGGCTCGTGCTCGCCGCCGAGAACTGGCGGGGTGCGTTCGAGCGCGTCGAGGTCGCGCTTGTCGATGATTCCGGCGACGAGCGGGCGGTGTCGTCGTGCTTGAGTTCGGTCGAGCCTGCAGAGGCTAGAGTCAGGACTGCTCGTCCGGGAATAGGGAAGGAGAGCGAGCGACGCAACTCGTGATGCTGTCGCCGTCGTCGTCCGAGAGGTGGACCGCCGAGGAGGTCGAGCCCGTCGGGAGGGCAGCAGGAGGAGAGCCGTCGTCGCTGTCGCTCGTCAGGTCGAGCACGTTGCACGTCGTCGTGCCCATCGAGGCTGTATCGGCGTGTCGAGAAGTCGCGAGTCGCGAGGACGATGAGGCGGGGAGGGGGACGAGGTGCCGGCTCGGGGCGGTGCGAGGAGGGCGTGCGCAGTGCTGCGCCGTGTCGACAGGGCTCGTGGCGGCCGGTAGGGCTGCGAAAGCACCCTCTGCGCGGTGGTGGACGCGACTCGAGGGAGGCGGACGCGGTAAAGACGAGCGCGTCGGGCCGCGGCGAGCTCGCGGCGGACTCTCCGCGGGGAAGACGGGCGGCGCGAGAGCACAAGGGTCGAGCACCTCGAGATCGCGCCGCAACGAGCAAAGCAAGGCGAGCAAAGAAGGAGACGAAGCTCGAGCCGCCGCGGCTCTGACTCCAAGACGTTGCTCTCGCGCTTGCGAAACCGAGATGCAGCTGCACGTGAATTGGGCGGGACCACCCTCCCCTCGAGCCACGAGACCCGTCCCAGCTGACCATCTAGCCTGCGAGCGCAGCAGAGAACGTCAGGAAGCGCCTCGAGGATGTCAAAGCGCATCGGGCGAGGCAGGAAGGCGACGCACCTGGGGCCTTCGCTTCCTTCCCTGCTTCTTGCCGCACTGCCCCGACACCCTGCCGCCGCGCGGAAGCTCTCCTGTATCGACCCGACCCAATGCGACTTGACGTCCTGTTGCACAGGAGAGGGCGAGGCCGAGTCAGCTACAGCTGCGAGCGGCAGCTCGGAGAGGTCGGAGCGGGAAGACAGGACGCACTTGAGCGCTTTTTCAGGGTCGTGACGGCCAGCGAGGTGGTCGATAGCTCTGCAGGACACGATGTGCTTCGTCAGCTGCTGCAACGGTCGGCCGCAGGGCAGAGAGCGAGACGCACCGTGAGCGAGGAGGACCGGGCCGGGTCGAAGCGGGCGGAAGAGCTGCTTCAAGCAGCGCTGTTGCGCTCGGTTGTGCGCATAGTGAGCAGCAAGGCCGTGTCGTAGGTCGAACAGCGCAGGCCGGCCGTCGAGCTTGCTCGGCGCAGGCGGGATGGTGCGCGAGCGAGGTCGAAGCGGAGGGAGAATGAGGGGACGGCCTCCTTTGCTGGCGTTGCGGCGGACGCGAGGAGGGGTGTGCTGAGTGCAGATGGAGCGCAGCCGGACGCAGGCGTAACGGCGACCTGTGCGAGGAGGAGGAGGTCAGCGAGAAGGCGAGGGAGATGACGGAAGCAGGTGAGCGGGACGCACAGGTCTCGCTCGCTAGGTCGTGTGGATCTGCATGGCGTGCTCGAGGCTCCTTGTAGTACTGCTGCGGTGCTCGAGGGTGGTGGGCGAGCTGGGCGAGGTCGAGCCGAGAGGGGCGGGGTTGGACGAGGCGATGTGGGCGGCAGCCGCCGCGGGCGCGAGGGCGTGAGGCGCAGGAGGTCGTTGAAGCTGCGGACTGGCCGTGCAAGGCGAGCGCTGAGCAACCAGAGCGAGCACGGGTGCGGTGAGACGGCCACCTTCAACGCGATCCTGCTTCCGAGGTCAAGCCAAGCTCTCTCTCGCTCAGCTCTTCGTGCGCATGCCGTGCGACTCAGATCCGCGCTCTCTCGCTCGACCTCGACCAAGACCCTGAGATCAAGCAAAGCCAGCTGCGTTCCAGCTCACCCTTCGCCCTCCTCCCTCCGCCGACGCTCCTCTCGCTCCGCCCGCTCGGCCTCGGTCTCTGCGCACAACGCCCGAAGCCTCTTGAGCGCGTCGAGCGCCTCGCCGTATCCCTCGAGCAGGCCCCATGTCCGCTTCAGCCGCCTGCGCCGTGGTGCGGCGGCAGCCGGAGCGCGCTCGCCGGGCGGAACGAGCACGCGCTCGGGCGCAAGGCGGCCTGCAGGCGGGTCGGCGTCGTGCGGCGGCGGGTACGATGGCGGCCGGGACCGAGCGTGCGGCGCGGCGTGCGGGGAAGTCGGGGAGCGAGGCAAGGGCGAGGGGAAGAGGAGGGCGGTCGGCGGCGGGACGTGGGTCGACGAGCTTGAAGGCGCGCGAGGGGCAGCTGCTTGGTCGAGAGGCCGTCAGGACGGCGTCGATGACCTCGTGGGTGCGAATGGGAGGAGACGCACCTTCTGTCTCGCGGCTGCGCGCAGTGCTCACGCTCCCCTCGAGCCTCCCTGCCCGCCGCCCCTCGCTCGCGCCGCCGCCCTGCTGCGACGCACTCGAGCCCATGCTCGGCTTGACGTCCTCGTGCCCAATGCCGTCCCGCTCAACCTCGCCGCCCGCGCCCAGCCAGCTTCTCGACGTCGCCCGCGCCCTCACGCTCGACGCCGAGCAGCCAAAGCCCGAGCCGCGGTACGCGCAGCGCCCGAGCACGGCCTCGCCCTCGCCCTCGAGCGACCGCAGGTCTGGCGACGCCGCTCGCGAGGCCAGTGCGCCGCCCTGCTCGCCCTCGAGCCCGTCCGCCCTGCTCCTCGACCCTGCCTGCCCGTCTCGCTCGCCTGCGCCCGACGCCTGGCCGTCGCGCCGAGCAGAGGACTCGTCGATGCGAGACGAGCTGCACTCCACGCCGCGGTGCGAGTCGGCCGCAAGCGGGATCCAGCCTGCGCGGGCGAGGTGCTGCGTCGCGCTCGCCGACCGAGGCGGGTCCCTGCCCGGCGGCTCAGCCGACGTGGAGTGGTGCGAGATGCGGAGGGTCGTCGTGCTGACGTGACGGTCGAGCGGCGGGTACGAAGATCGGAGCGGTGGGAGAGAGGGCGGCGTCGGCTGGTGCGAGCGGGGGAGGGAGGTGGACGGCGGGGACGCCTTGCGCCGGTGCTTCTTGCCGACGCGCTTCTTGCGACGTGGCCCTTTGTCGACGGCGGAGAGCTCTGCAGGAGGTACACGGCGTCAGCGCTGGGACCAGACACGCTCGAGCGCGAGCAGCGAGCTCACCTTGCTCCCGGCCCGCGGGACGCTCGTAGCTCGCCCGCTGCAGCGGGTTGTTCTCGCTCACGCTCGTCTGGAGCTCTGCAGGTAGAGAGCGGGACTGGTCAGCGTTGGGCGCAGCACGGCTCTGACGAGGGAGCGAAAGAGGCGGCGCACCTGCACCCCCCGGCTCGCGCTCGCGCTCATCCACCCTGTCCTGCCGCGCCTCGTCCTGCCGGACTTGCCGCCACCCTTCCATCGTCCAGCCCCATGCTGTCGCGCCGGGCACAGGGGCCGATGTCGAGGTCGAGTCGGCCGCCGGCGCGTCGTGAAGGGCGAGATCGTGAAGCCACGGGAACGAGGCGGGCGCGTGTGCTGCCGCGGGCGGCGGCTTAGCTGGCAGGCTCGGATGGCCATGCATGCTGCTGCTAGCAGGAACAGCGCGAGCGAGCAAGGGGTGCGAGGTCGAGCAACACGGGCTGACGCGCTCGCGGCGAAAAGCGCGGGGCGCTCAGCTCGCTCGAGCGAAACATCGCACTTTGCAGCTTCTCCTACAGCGACCGTACAGCATGAGCGACTGCGTGACTGCGCACGGTACGTATTCGTACGCAGGATGAGCTGCGAGCTGGCAGTGCAGGCCGCGGCTCAAGTTTCCGCAGCGAACGGGTGCGCTGCCCGGCTCGTCGCGCACAGGCTCGGCTTATCGACCGTACCTGATCTCGAATGCTTGCAGATGTCGCTGGGAGGGGAAAGAAAAAGCTCGCAGCTGCCCGGGGAAAGCAGAGGCGGACGACGAGCTTGAGAAGGTCGAGGCGTGGAGCTTGACGTTCGCACCTTTCCTGCGTGCTTCGCGCTCGGCTCACGTCGGACGTCGCTGCGGTTCACTCAGACGCCTGAGGAGCGAGGCGACGAAGCTGTCGGGCCGACGACCAGGCTGCGAGGAGGCGAGTCGTGTGCCGCGCGCGCGCGCGCTCGCGCTACCCTTCTCGCCTCTTTTCCTCGCTTCCTCGCGCCGCTTGGGGGCGTTTAGCAGCCCTGGAGCCTCGAGCAGAATATGCTCGAAACGATGCAGACCTTTTCAAGCCAGCCCGAGCAGAGGAGGGAGCAGAGGAAGCGCGCGAAGCAGGGCCGAGTGCGTACGGCGTGCGTCCAGAAAAGGGCACTTTCCTTGCTCGCTCACGTCCCTGTCCTCGGCTCCGCTTCTTCACCCACAACCCGAGTCGATGGCTGCAGTGAGAGATCAAAAGACGGGCCCACTTCTCTGCTAAGACCACCCTCCAAGGCTTGCCTGATCAGCTTGCCGGCCTTCACAGGCTCAAGAATGCACGAAGTCCCTGCGATGAAATTCGCCCCAGATACCGCGGGGACCGCTCGCCCGACCAGAGACGCCTGATGACCACCGCAGCGGCCTAACCACCGCCCAGCATCCTCGCCCTTTTTTTTGTTGCGTTCTCGGCTGCTTGCTGGCGCGTTTGCTAATTGGCCTGCAAGCGCACGTGCGCAGTGCGTCCCGATTTTCCTAGACTTTTTGTGAGCGACCGCGCACGCCTGCGCGAGGTGAGGTCAACCTGAAAGTCAACCTTCGCCGGCTAAATCCGACATCGTTGGCGCGAGGCTGAGCACGAGAGCGCTCTCTCGGTCATGCGTGGGCTCGGCGGGCGGAGGTGAGCTGCAAGACTTGGCTGAGGAGCGACTGCAAAGCGAGGCAAGCCCAGGTGACGAGGTGCGGCGCCGAGAGCGCTCCAGCTGAATGCTCCAGGTCGAGAGCTCGGTGCTCTCGAGCCGCATAACACGTAGATATATAAGCTCTTCTTCCGTCACATCTGAAGCGAGGGTGCGAGCGAGCTGCATCGGCGCGAACGGCGGGAGCAGCAAGGAGCGAGTCGCGGAAGCGGCGCCGACAGCGCAGGCGACGCACGGCTGAGCAAGGAGGGTCTAAGAGGAGACGAGCGCGACGACTGTGAGCGCTCGTGGAGCGTGTGAATGTAGCCCTGCGCGAGTCGCGCGGCTGCGCTCGCTCGAGCGTGCTGCTCGAGCGGGAGCGAAGCAGGCCGGCCGAGCGACGGCTCGGACTGTGGGCCGAGGTGAGGCGCGGAAGCGCAAGCACGCACAGCTGAGTAGTGCCTGATGCCGTCCCGCCCCGGCAACGAGCGTCGAGCCGAGAGCCGCCGAGGGAGAATGGCGCGAAGCAGGGGCGGAAAAGGGGCAGCTGGACGAGCGTGGGCGGGTCGTGAGGGTGGAGGATCGTGTCGAACGAGGGCGCGGAAGGGTGGATCTTGCGGCGGACAGGAAGGGAGGGCCAACGCGTAGAGGGACCGCCGAGCTGTGTCAAAGGGGGGGTAGGTCAGCGAGTGCGTCAAGCCGAGCACGATCAGGGCTGTGCGCACCTTTGTCAGGATCGCCAGACGGCGACGAGCTTTCTGCGGGGGTCGTTGCGAGGGTGGGTCAGCTTGTTCACGCGGGAGGCGGGCCGGAAATGGGGAGGAGGCGGAGGCGGAGGAGGAGGAGGAGGAGGAGGGGACGAGACCTCACCTCTGCTACAGCCGCAGCGACACGACGCTGCAGCCTAGACAGGCCGTGGAAGCGTGCTCGGTGCACTAGCAGGCCGCAAGGTGGCGTCGAGTGCGGGTGAGGGGCGAGGCAGCTGCGATGAGGACGGTGCGGCGCCGAGAGGGTCGTGGAGGGTCGGGAGGACGTCGAGAACGGTCGAGACAGTCGCGCTGAGCGTACGAGCAGCCCTCAGAGGCGAGAGGGCGTGGTACCGACGAGAGCTGGCCCCGTTGTCGTCAGCTCGTCGTCGTCGTCGCTCGTCGGCAGCCCGTCATTCTCCTCCGCGACGGCCCCCGGCGAATGCAGCTGTGCACGATGCCCCTCTAACCGCCCTGAGCTCGCTCGAGAGGCTGCTCAGCGACTCGCGCTTCCTCTCGCCGCGTTGCCGCTCTGGCTCTCCTCCACGAGCTCGAGGCCGCTCCGAGCGCTCGGCTCGCCGTCCAGCTCTCGCAGCGCTCTGGAGTGCGATAATCAAGCTTGCATGTCACAGCTAGGAGTCCTGCGAATCACCAAGAACGCCGTCAAGCTCGCCTACCCTGCCCTCCTCGCCCTCGCTCGCCCCTCGCCCTCCTCTCGCCCTCCTCTCGCCCGCCTCAGCTCCCCTAGGCCCTGGCACCACCGTCCCTCGCCGTCGATGCGCCGACCACGCGCCCAGCCGCGCCGAGCGCCCAGAGCGCGATCCTCCCGACCGCACTCGCCGCTGCAGCGACGACCCCTTTGCGCTCGGCGACCGGCGCGACGACGGCGGCGTTGGTGAGGCGGTCGAGCTGCGGGGGGACCGTGAGGTCGGTGTCGAGGTCCTTGGGCGAGGCGTCCATCGGCGGCGGGTCGAGGGAAGCGGAGGCGAGGCGGGTCGGCGGCGAGGGGAGCGGGACGGTGGCGGCGGCGGCGAACGTGGCCGTCTGGGTGTACGGCGGGAACGCACTG
>Ga0308160_10006910_pt1 | contig 11406 bp, 13 predicted proteins | sample PhyFR1_FD_201036 | JGI IMG/M metagenome (GOLD analysis project Ga0308160, IMG submission 201036) | Phyllosphere microbial communities from UC Gill Tract Community Farm, Albany, California, United States - DLSLF.R1 | ecosystem: Host-associated > Plants > Phyllosphere > Unclassified | place: USA... | reverse complement strand
TCGTAGCTACGCTAGTCAATACCTTCGTCGCCGCATCGATCTTCAATTTCCAGATGTCATTCCCAAACGTCTGCACCAAAGATGCCGCTTTCCGATTCATCTGTCCCGGTCAAACTACCTTTTTCACTGGAGCTGTCTTCTGGGGTACTCTTGGACCAAAGCACCTCTTCGGCGCTGGCAAGCGATATAACCTTCTTCTCCTCGGCTTTCCCGTCGGAGTCATGATCCCTATCGGCAAGTTCTCGCTCAAAAGTCCGGATTATCTCTGATTTTAGTGATTTATCTTTTGCGTCGCAAATTCCCCAGAAAGGAGTGGCTACGACAACTCCATCCCGTCATGATATGTGCAGGACCAAGTAATTGGGGTTCCCCATACAACTTCAGCTACTACTGGCCGAACGTAATGGTCGCCTGGTTCTCCTTCCAATTTATCCGAAAAAGGTACATGGCTTTTTGGGCCAAATACAACTACGTTATCGCTGCTGCCTTCCCCGCCGGTATCGCACTCGCAGCTTTGGTCATCTTTTTCTGTCTGCAGATACCCAAGGGGGGCTTGTCAATCGAATGGTGGGGGAACGATGTTGTTTATCAGGGATGTGAGGGGGAAGCTTGTGTGAGGTTCGAGATTCCGGAGAAGGGATACTTCGGACCAGATCCAAATACCAATTCTTTCAGCTAGGCAGATCGCCGCTATTCATAGCTATGTATACAACGTTTTGTGCTACTCAGAGTATACGAGAACATGTCCCACATCTCAGAAAGTCTCCATTCCAAGGAGATACGGCAGGTGTATGTATCGTCACTGCCGGATCACGACACCGACCAAACCGAATACTAGTGATCTTGAGATCTGTGTGACGATCGCTTACCGAGAATCCAGCCTCTCCCGACACGCATATCCAAGCTTCGTATGCATGAAGATGCACTGATGGTGTGACAGATCAATGTGGCGCCAAGCGAAATCATGCCGGGTAAATTCCCGGCCAAAAGCTATTTTCGGGTATCCAACTTTGATCTCGCACGCCATATGTAGTTTAGCGTCGTACAGGCTACCCCATACTGAACGTGCTCTTGCCAATTCAAAGTGTCGTGATATGCTGATAGAATGGCATCAGTTGTACTCACTTTCTGATAATGACCGTCATGGCTTATCATGAGATGTATATATGGCTGATCGAGAAAGTTTTTGAATGCATCGATCTACGCTCATCATGTCTGCTCATCCTGTTCGTGATACGCCGTCTGAAGAGCTGTCTTCCGGACGAATTACGCCAAACGACCTAATCAACGAAAAGGCAGGATCGGAGATTTCACATAGCTCCACTCTTGCTTCACGACCTAATGCCTACCCTACAAAACGTGGACCAGTTACCGATGCTGTAGTCAACTTTTTCTCTATCAGAAGGAAGCACCGCGACACTGAGCTGCTGGATGATATCGCAACCCAGCCATCGGTATACGATACGGAACAAGCGGAACATTATCAGCCAAGGGATGATTGGGAGAACATCGAAGCTTTCGATCCTACGTTCAGATGGACATGGCGAGAAGAGGCCAAGGCACTCAGGAAGGTGGACTGGAAGGTTTTGACCTGGGTCTGTGTGATGTTCTTTGCCCTTGGTGAGCTCCACCCAGTCTTAGATCATGTTGCCAGCTGCTGACTTGCACTAGATATCGACCGAAACAACATCAAGGCCGCTACCGCCGATGATTTCTTGAAAGACTTGGGCCTCACCCAAGCGGATTACAACTTGGGAAACACTCTGTCGAAACTGGGTTTCCTTCTTGCCGAGCTCCCCTCTCAGCTGGTGTCCAAGCGACTTGGTCCCGACGTCTGGATCCCCATGCAAGTCTGCATTTTCAGTGTTCTATCTGGGGCTCAGTTCTGGTTGAATGGTCGTTCATTCTTCTTCGCTACTCGTTTCCTCATGTAAGTCACCACTTAGTACCAGCCCAGCTAGTCCAAGTCGCTGATAGTAGTGCGGCCTTCCAAGGTGGTTTCATTCCCGATAACGTTCTATACTTGTCATATTGGTACAACAAGTATGATTTGCCCATCCGTCTCGCAATCTTCTACACCATCAACCCTTTCACCGACATCGTAACTTCCTTCCTCGGGGCTGGTCTTTTGCAAATGCGGGGTGTTCTGGGCTACGCTGGATGGCGATGGATGTTCTTACTTGAGGGGTTGTTCACTCTCATCATCGGTGTCGCCTCGTTCTGGATGATGCCGACCGCGCCGTCAAAGACCAAGACTAAGTTCCGCCCGAACGGGTATATCACCGATAAAGAAGCCAAGATCATCGTTAATCGGGTCATTCGTGATGAGCCAACAAAGGTAAGTCGAGACAGAAACACTTGGCAGCGCTGACTTTCAGGGAAACATGCACAACCGACAACCGCTCACACTCAAGATGGTCGGCAAGAGTTGCATGGACTGGCACCTTTGGCCCGTATACCTCATTGGTGTACTCATGTGGATCCCCGTCACACCAGTATCGTATTACCTCCAGCTCTCTTTCAGGCAACTTGGCTTCTCCAAAATCCAAGCCAATCTGCTCGCCGTCCCATACGGTGTACTGTCGATCATCAACGTTATTCTTATTGCCATGATATCCGAGCTGTTCGATAATCGATCGTTCACCGGTATGATCCAGTTCGTTGTAAGTACTACATCACTGCCTTTGGATATCAACTGATGATCAGTGGATCACACCGTGTCTAATTGCCTTGGTTGCTATCAAGAACATCTCGGGCTGGCAGTATTTTGCTATTCTCACTGTTCTGCTCGGATACCCATACGTCCACGCTGTACAGGTCGCATGGTGCTCGCGCAATGCGGGATCTATTCGAACTCGAACTGTCGCTGCCTCTCTCTACAACATGGCCGTCCAATTATCACAAATCATTGGTGCGAATGTCTATCAGGCGAGCGACGCACCACGATACGTCAAAGGAAACACCGCCCTGCTGGTCATTTGCGGCGTCTGTCTCATCTTATATCCAATGACATATTTCTTCTACCGTAACGTGAACACGCGGAGGGACCAGAAATGGGATGCGATGGATCCCAAGGAAAAGAGCGAGTACCTCAGGACCACCAAGGACGAGGGTAATAAACGTCTCGATTTCAGATTTGCTACATAGATAGAAAATAGGTTTAGCCGGTAGATGACTCGAGTGTCAGGGTAGTACTTTAAGTTCCGCTCATTACAGCGCTATGCATCTCATGTCGCTCTTTCTGACTGCCTTCCACTGGACGGTATCATGCACGTTCTCCGCCGAAAGATAAGTCATCTGCCGGTAGTGGGCGGAACGTGCGTCAAAACGTAATTATCAGTCCGGACTTGGGCTTGGCATTCGACTTTTGAATTCGATCACGCTTGACGTTGACCATTACTACCATATAAAAGGACGGGTCCCTATCGCAGAGATGTACCTCGCCATATCAACTCACTATGATCTCCGCCTTGGTCACTTCAACGCTACTAGCCGGCTTGACCAATGCCGCTTACATTGCTAAAAGGGAAAATGACGGAGACTTCTTTTCCGACCTGTCTTTAAGGACTGTTGGCGCCCGAAACACCCTTGTGAGTCACCCTTCTCCAAGGTTTGGGTTTATTCCTGACAATGATAGGACTGGCGGATCTGGCTCGAGAAGGCTGGAAACCCCATCTCATTCTGGCACGATGTACCCCTTTATCCCGACGAGAGCAACAAGCGAATCGTTAACTTTGTTGTAGAAGTACCAAGGTGGGAAGATGCCAAGATAGAGATCAGGCGTCAAGAGCCCTTGAGTAAGTCAAGCTCACCGCTATTCGAGTGATTCAGCTGATCGTAGACCCAATCTTCCACGATGATAGGAACGATGCCCCTCGATTTGTCGAAAGCGTATGGCCCCACAAGACGTATCCTTTCCTATACGGGTCAATCCCCCAGACCTGGGAGTCTCCCAACTTCCCCCACGAATTCACCGGGGAGGAAGGGGATAACGATCCCATGGATCTTTTCGATATTGGAAGCGAGTTGGGATATATCGGTCAGGTCAAGACCGTCAAGATTCTAGGCGCTTTGGCTGTCAACGATGTAAGTTGTCCAAGCCGGCAATCGCTCAAAGGCTGACAGCTGAGGGAGGAGAGACCGACTGGAAAGTCCTTGCTATCGATGTAAATGACCCCTTGGCACATTTGATCGACGGTACGTACTCACACTCACCGAGGATGACCGTTGACAACGCAGATTTTGAGGATGTTGAGAAGTACCGCCCTGGCGTCCTACAGGCCTACCGAGATTGGTGGACCTACTACAAGGTCGCGAGAGGTGATGAGCCTATACCGATTGTTGGTCATTGGTATCAAAACGCATCCTTCACCGAGCATACCATCGAGGAATCGTATGGTTTCTGGTCTGACCTTGTCAATGGCAAGGTAGATTCCAACTCGATCAATTACAATCAAACCTCCCAATCAAGCATTCAGGGCTCATACATCGCCTCGAGTGCGGCCACTGAGTCTTTCGATATTCCTACCGAATCGAACGAGTTGCCCGCTCAGCCCAAGCCTTCTCAATTTGATCAGTGGTACTACCTTGCTGGAGATGTCAAGTTAATCGAATCGCCTGAAAAGGCTTGATAGCGAGGAGAAGTGGTCTTGAGTACTAAATCAGCAAGCTGGGGAGAAGAGTACAGTATAATCATGCAAGGTAGTAGTACCAAGCATCCATGCATCTGTGGACCCTACCGATGTCTCCTAAAGTCGAAAGTCACGTCGCCAAAGGACAAGCCTAATGCTTCGTTCCGCTCTCGATATGCTTCTCCTGGTCATGGAATTTGTCTTCGTGGTAAGGCTCTTCAACCATGCCGTCTCTGACTCGGACGTTCTCGTCACCGAAGAGCAAACCGATTTCTTCCAAAGTTTTGCCTATGTCATCAGCTAAGCCTTCGAGACGAAATAGCGAGACTCACCCTTTGTCTCTGGGAAAAGGAAGTAAGACACGACCGCATTACTGGCATTGGTCGCGACGTAAACGAAGAAGTACTTCCAACCAAGCTTAGCGAATCCGTATGGCGTAATCTGTCCGATGATGACATTGTTCAACCAATTCGCTGCTGTCGAGACAGCTGTACCGAGAGCACGCTGGTTCATCGGGAAGATTTCAGACTGGTAAATCCACGAGACGGGGCCGAAAGAAGCGGAGAAGGCGCCAGAGAACAGGAAGATGGATACCAGTCCAGCGATACCGACTCCTTGGTTCTTGTAACTGGGGTCGACGAATTGAGAAGCGATACCAGCCTGCCAGGCAAGGAAACCACACATGAGGATAGGTCCGATAATCAATGGCTTTCTTCGGCCGACTCGGTCGACTACTTTGTCAGACGCTGAAGCGAAACGAAGGGGGCATCACATACCGATGAACTGAATGAAGACCCAAACGACCACAACCTGCCAAGCACCCGAGATACCGTTGATCATAAGAGTCGTGTTTCCTCCAAAGCCGAGATTCTTGTAAATGGTGGGTCCGAAGTAGTTGCTACACATCAGGATCGATGACGTAGCAGAATGTGAATACTCACTTGACGTTCACACCAGTCCACTGACACATAGACTGGACGAGCATACCACACAAGGTCCTGTGTCGACTGGCTTTCGTGGCAAACAGCTCCCTGTAGCTGGTTGAAAGGTTCTCTCGTTCCCACTCGATTTGTAGAAGCATTTCGTTGAACTCGGCCTCGACCGTCTCGGTGTTGGCATTCGCTACTCCTCCGTGTAGTCGAAGTAAAGTGGATTTAGATTCTTCGAGTCGTCCCTGGGTAGCGAGCCATCGTGGGGAGTAAGGGAGCAGACTCATTCCACCAAATAGGGCAATAGCGGGGACGATCTGGATAGCCAGAGGGATTCGCCATTGACCGCTGTTCCTCAAGAATTGACATCCGTAACCGATCCAATTAGCGAAGAAGAAACTGATGGTCAGCTAAATATCTGACGTGGCATCGAATGGACGCACCCCCAGACGATCATCAATTGAGTCCAACCAGATAGAAGACCTCGAGCATGCTGGTAATTAGTTTTGTCGACTACCGACCAAGGCAAAGCAGCTCACAGGAGGAGAGATCTCGGCCTGGTAGACAGGGACGATCATCGAGAGTACACCGATAGAGATACCGGCGATGAATCGACCAACAATGAGCATGGCGATGTGTACAGCACCTGTTTGGATGGCGCAGCCTTTCTATCAGCTAACGCAATGGTATGTCTCTCACCGATCACGGCAATCAAGGCGCCAAGCTGGATAGTCCTCTTTCGACCAATTCTATCAGCAGTCTGTCCAGCAATAAGAGCACCGACTGCCTGTCAGCGAGGTCCCATTGTCCCCGCACATCACCTACAGAAAGCTCCCCCGGCGAAAACAGAGACGACAGCTCCGGTGATACTGGGGTCAGGGTTCTTGAAGTAGGTGTGAAACTCGTCATAGCTGTCCGAAATGACAGAGCCGATAATTCCAGAGTCGTATCCGAACAAAAAAGACCCAATGGCACTAAAGAGATGAGCCAAGTCTCAAAAAGATGAACGTTAATCCAGCCAGCCCTATCAATTTCATGATAAAGCCAGCTGCAATGAACTATGGCGGACGCACGCGAAAATTGCTGCAATGTAGTTGATTGCTGCTGGCTTGGTATGCAGGACAGCATTGTGTCGAGACGAGGATGTAAGCATGGTGTTGAAGGTGGCGGTGTCGAAGAAATCGAGCTGAAAGAGGCCGTAATTTATGTCTTATTATTGACGCGTCGATCATTTAACCTCCACTTTGCATATCCGGTTTTGCCGGTTTTTAGTGCCTGGGGCGCTATATTCTCGGCGTAAAAAGGAAGGTGCCTGATCAAGAATAGCTATTCCAGAACAAACAAAGGGATTGCGGTGGAATGAAAAGACAGATATTGTTTTTGAAAACCCTAATATCACTGGGGCCGCGAGGTGCGTTTGCCATATCTGCCGAGTATTGGAGATACTAGACCCCACACAAGCTCCGGAAGGGGATCCGTGCTGACATCCCCCCTTTATTGCCAATCCCAGGTCATAGGCGGTGGTTGGCACAAACCCCGCAGGGTCGCCTGTGAACGTTTGAGGGGTGTCGATCGAGACATCCTGAGTGCAGGCGCGGGTCTGGATGGAAAGACGTAACAAAGGTCGGGCTACGCGCCGGCGACTCCTTCACTCCTAACTTTCAGTCGATGCATCGGACCTTGGCTTCTGACCTCCACATCGCTGGTAGAGTTTCCGAAGACAGTATCTGAGTAAAAAGCTTATCAAAATACTTTCATTCATCCGGGATCTTCGCGGTACTCGCTCCTTGTGCGATTTAAACATTATCCGACGCGTTGCTCTCCTTCTGCCTTTCCTCCGAAAGCGACTCCTCCTCGTCACTAACAGGCTCACCTCTCGCCATCTTACCCCGCCTGATCCAGTCCAGCCGCGATACCCGATGACTAGATCCACTAGCCGTGCTGACTGGATCGGTATTAGTTCTTGGAATCGATAGGTTCGAGGTGGTACATATAGGGGCTGGGTTGGATGTGATGCGGGTAGGCGGTGGAGGGGACCGGGTCCTCGCGCGGAAGGGGTACTTCAGAGACTTCGGGTCGTCCTCACTATGGCGTTGATCATCATCGAGAGCTGCCGAATCGATAGTGACAGTTCTATCAAGGTAGTCTCTCGCACTAGCTCGGCGAGTGTTGCTCCTCTCCAGCGCCAGATCCAGTTGCGACCGATACGCGCTTGGCCGAGTGTCGCCTTGATTAGGAATAGAGATGTGCCTCGACAGGTACTCTCTAGCGGATTGCCGCCTTGTACTCGTCCTCGATAGCGACAAGTCACCTCGGCTATGCATGTTCGACGCACTAATGTAGAGATCGGCACCAGGGCGGATGGGGATTGGTGGATCATCGTTGGGTTCAGGATGGCCCTTGCCGACAATGGACCTGCTTGCCTGGAACATCCCGATCGAAGTACCATGTACGAGCACGCTGAATACGATGAGGAAGTAGTTGATTGGAAGGAGGACTTCCCGGAGATGTTGGCGATTGGGGGTATCGGGTAGGTATTCGAGGGCCTCGGACGTCCAATACAGTGTCCCAACACCTGGAAAGTTAGCTCAAACTCATCGAGGAGAGCCATTGCTTACCAATCGGCCCAAAATAGCCTACAAACGCTGCCTCCTTCCACCCATCAAGAGCGGGCATCAGTCGGGTCTCACAATTCAGCTCCGGATACGAATATCAGAAGACGCTCGAGCTCACCATCGGAATCACAAACGGCAGACGCCTGAGTATCAGAACCAGCAATCCCAGCACAAACAGCCGCCAGCCGTCCACAATATTGGTATCCGCATGCCAGTAGTCAAATGGCAGTAGCGCCCCGATAAAGAGAAAGATAAACTACTTGGTCAGCCACAAATCATACAAGGTGAAGGCAAACCTACCGTAGCGAGATACATGTCCACGATTTCTGCAAAAGCCTGTCCTGCCGTCTCTTCCTGATACCAGCCATCCCAATTGACCATACATCCGGCCAGAAAGCATGCGATAAAGTCTGAAGCACCGGCCATGTGTACTACACCGAGGATGAATAGGGATATGGCTACTCCATATGCCAGGAACGATTCGTGGTCAATAAGACTGAAATCTTAGACTCTAACCCTCAGTGTTGGAGACTGCTCACTGTCTGTCATGGGCCCATCTGAGTCCCTTTCTCGCCGAGAAGCCTATGATGACGCCCATTACTGCACCAAGCATGACTTGGTAAACTACGACTTCGTACATCCTGCATGATCAGCTTCTGTGGTGAGAGGGTGATAGAGGCTTACCAATGGCCTATAGCTGAGCCTAACGATGACCAGGCATTACTAGGATCGGCCCGTCGGACGAGATAAACAGCCAGCATGAGGTATGGTAGCGCCAATCCGTCGTTGGCTCCCGATTCGGCAATGAGCAGTGCTCTGACTCCAAGCGGTACATATGTCTCGGCAAAGCGACCTGCTCGTCAGCCTTTGTCCATCCCTGCTAAACGATTCTCACCTTTACAGATCGAATTTGCCAAAACAGGATCCGTCGGTACGATACAAGCAGCTATGACCAAAGCTTCCAGGTAGCTCAGATCGGGGATGATGCCCCAGATGAGCATTCCAATGAGGAGCCACCCGAAAGTCATGATTGGCAACAAGACCATCACCAGTGACAGCCATTCAGTCTTGATGTACTTCTTTGGCAAATTGGCTCCATTGAAGAACACCTGGATACCGATGATGATCCGGGAGAGATGTAGGGTGAAGTTCAATAAGGTGTGCGTGTCGTGATTAAACCATTCGTATGGATTGATAAGATTTGCGCATAGTGGACCGAAAAGAATTCCGGCGATGGTGGAGAAGACAGCGTCGGCTAGCCAATGTCAGCTTAGTGATATGCAGGTACAGAAGGGGACGTACGGATGTAGAGATTCTCCTTGGAGTAGTACGAGATCAGGCCCGCAAGCACAAGGTAGCCTCCAACAACCGACGTGGTCTTGCTGACTTCGCTGACCTTGGGCCCGAACGCCATTGCGGTACACCGTGTTGGACGGGGCCTTGACTTAGAATCCTACGCTCCGTGACAACGCTCAGTTTGATGTCGAAAGTCCAGCTCTATTTGATACCGATCCAGTTCTCCAGGTACTTTGCAGTCGTAAGATGGGATTGAGCTTTATCTGTCTCGGGATCCTTCGAGTCCTATGGAACCGTTACTGTATGGCCGATCGAGCAGCTGCTACAGGTCAAGTATGTACCGACAGAATGTACCAGAGATGGTAGTAAGTAGAAGTCATGCATTCTCCAGTACTAATCCCGGTCTGACGGAACGAAGGATAGCGACAAACGACTTGTATCAGGGTCAATATATACAGCCAAGATCGCCAAGATACCAGTCAATCTAAGTAGCTCCGGCGCGATCCGGGCAGAATGCTGAGGTGATGAGCATGATAGGGTGAAGTTTCCGGACCCCGCGCTAGAAGCTTGCTGATGCTCATCGCTGGCGGTATGAGCCCAGTGGAGCCATCAAGATAGAGGAGGAAGAAGGCGGAGCTGGCCGGGAAAAGTCGGGTTAACCTTATCGTTATATGCTCCTGCCTCTATGCCTCGTTCTTGTCGACCTTATGCATCTCCGTCAGTCTACCCAGCTAGGGTATCACACTCTTCGTCTTTGACTCCTAGCCTTTCTCTATTCAACTCGTACAATTCAGCGCAGCTCAATCGGATCAATTCCGACATTTATCGAGCGAATCTGAAATCTAATCGCTTGTTACCCTCATCTTTGGTTGTTCTCAAATATTCTGACTTCTCCTCGTTCGACATACCGCCCCAGATCCTTTCTCGCTTCTTGTTCACCTGGCCGAAGAATAGCCAAGTACCAGGATAGACTATCACCAAGTTGAAGACTACGACCGCAAGCATAGCTTTGTTTGCGGTATAGTACCTCGGCGCGTCGGATGGCTGGTAGACGTTGGCTCCGATGATCGAAGAAAGCTGGATAGACATGTTGTATAGGCTGGTTTGATAAGGATTGGAACACATGAGTGAATAATAGACTCACGCTGAGGCTACTGTTCTCGTTCCAACTGTACCGGATATTGTGGAAACCCAGGAAACTTGGATTGCGTGTACCCAGGGGTAACTGAGGAAGGCGGTTGCTATACCGAAGTACTCCCAATTGCCAAAGTTGCTAACGGTAACAAGTGCGACGAGACAGGGGAAGAGCCACTTTGAATTTCAGCCATTGATTCTACATGAAGACGTGTGACTCACGACAGTCTGGGTCATACAGACGAAACTTCGATTATTCACTGCTTCTGACACCAATGTAATGATGATCAAGTTGATTATCGAAAAGACCGTACTTGGTACTGCCAATAGATTGGCCATCGGGCGAGAGAATCCAAAGCTTCGAAACGAGATTTGGAGATAGTTCGTCACCGGAACGGTGGGTAGATTGAAGGTGAGCGAGATAAAGTACAGAGGCCAGATATGGTATGACTTGAGAGCCTCCCAGATGAGTTTGGGACTAAGTGCTTGTCGATTGTGCATGCCTCCCTGTACTATCAGTCGCCATAACCTGATACTGTCGACAGCTACTTACCTTTCCGGGATCGTCGCGCAAAGTTCTGTTGACGATGATCTTGACCTCCCGATCGGTGAGGTAGCCATTCGGTCGATGCTTCGACTTTGTCTGGGATGGAGATGGTGGCATTAGCCAGAAGGATGCGATACCAACCCCAAGTGTCAAGATACCCCTATCGATCAGATTAGACCCGTCTCCCAAGATAGGCAAACCCACTCGATCAAGAACATCCACCTCCAACCTGCTAGTCCCGCGACTCCACGCAT
>Ga0308160_10006909_pt1 | contig 11407 bp, 11 predicted proteins | sample PhyFR1_FD_201036 | JGI IMG/M metagenome (GOLD analysis project Ga0308160, IMG submission 201036) | Phyllosphere microbial communities from UC Gill Tract Community Farm, Albany, California, United States - DLSLF.R1 | ecosystem: Host-associated > Plants > Phyllosphere > Unclassified | place: USA... | reverse complement strand
CGACTCCAAAAGTGACGGACAAGGCCGGGTCAGCTGAGATCTAGATAGGAAGAATCCATTAAACGCCCAGATCGTTTGGAAGATCTCGAGAGATAAGCCGTAACAAGCCTCACTTTTGCGCCTGGGGGCCACCGCCGTCGGCGCCCGTCGGGATCGTGTCTCAGGATATATTTATTCTTCCAAACGCCCGGCACAGAGTAACACGACTTCGACCCGTCGTAAGGACAATTGTCCCGTCGGCTAGTCGGATGAGCGTATGATATGTACCAGACCGAATGTCATGAGGAGACCCCATCATACACCAGAAGAGTAAAACACGATGCGTGGAAAAGTCGGAAACGAAAAGCTCTTTGTCAACGCCCGCATCTTCACCTCGGCGCCGGACGACTCGGTCTTGTATGATGCACTGCTAATACGAGACGGGCAGGTCGTATCTGTCGGTAGTCGAGATGAGACCAAAGCGAAAGCCGGAGAGGTAGACTGCTCCCTACGCATCGACAACGCTCACGCGCAGAATGCCGAGGTTATCGATCTGGACGGAAAGGTCATCCTGCCTGGAATTATCGACGCGCATACCCACTTGATCATGCTAGGGGCAAGTTACACCAAGATCGATATGATCGGGAAGACCAATGCCCAAGTGCAGGACGCCTTGCGTCAAGCCAAAAAGGCGGACAGCGAATACCTTCTCGGCAAAGCTTTCATCTTCGACGCGCTGGGATCGCCCCCAAACCGGTCAACACTGGACGATGCTGTTCCTGACATTCCGGTGTACATTGACTCAGCCGACGTACACTCTTGCTGGCTCAACACCAAAGCAATAGAGCTCTTGGGCATCACGAAAGACACTCCTAATCCCGATGGAGGGGAGTTCGAAAAGGACGAGCATGGAGAATTGACGGGTCTGTTCAAGGAGACAGCAGTGACGGAGTTTGTGTGGCCATACCTCAGCAACTTGCTTACACTGGACGACAGACTACAGCTATTAGACATGGCGTTCGAGGGGTATCTCGCTACCGGCGTGACCGGTGTTGTGGACATGGCAATGCAGGAGGAGGATCTCGTCGCTCTGGAGGAATACCACAAACGCCGACTAGGAGGTCTGCCCATCTCCGTCGCAGCGCATTGGATCACGCACAACACGCCTACTGCCGAATCGAGGATCGAAACCGTTCGGACCGCTGCGCGTCACCGGGATCGATTAGCCGCCATCGACTCTCCACTCAAAGTCGTCGGGATCAAGATCATCTCGGACGGAGTCGTGGATAGCTGCACGGCATACCTTACCAAGCCATACGCCAACGGCTCACAGTGCGGCCCGATCTGGCCTTTGGAACAGCTCAAACCCATCGTGGCGCTGGCTGACTCACTTGGTCTGCAAACAGCAGTCCACGCGATCGGTGACGCAGCTTCGGTAGCCGCTCTCGACGCATTTGAATATGCGCTGGAGCAGAACGGAGAGCAGCCACTTCCACGTTTCAGAATAGAACACCTCGAGGTCGTTTCGGAGGAGAGTATCGCACGGCTCACACGCCTCGGCGTGGTGGCCTCGCTACAGCCGCTGCACGCTGATCCGGTGTACGTCCCGAATTGGCGGGAGCAATTAGGCCAGGACGAGCGATGCGACCGAGCCTTCCCCTGGACAGAGTACGAACATTCGCACGTCGCTTTTGGGTCCGACGCACCGACCGCACCACACCATCCCTTCCCAAATCTGTATACTGCGACCACACGGCGGTCAGGCGTGGACCCGACATTGCCTGATCCAGTCGATCCTCGGATTCTGTCTTTGGACAGGTTCTGCCTCAAACTCGAGGCGGCCATTAGGTACTACACAGCGGGCTCGGCTTATTCTATCCGAGCGGCCAAGGAGCGAGGAACGCTCGAGCCGGGTAAAACTGCCGACTTCTGCGTGCTCTCGATCGATCCTTTCGCCCAGGGTGTCGAGACTATGCGTCGAGCTCAGCAAGGGGTTCTTGAAACTTGGGTGAATGGAGAGCGAGTGTGGCAGAGATCAGCATAGCTATCTCGCCGGATCAGCAGAGTCAAAGTAGCAAACAGCGTGCACATGTAACACGTTTCACGCGTTGTTTCCATCTCGGCCCCAGCCTGAACTACCCGAACATCTTGCTGTACGCCGCTCGCTCCTTGTCTTTCCTGGCTTTCTGCTTTTGCTCCACTTCTCGCAGTGCTTTAGTGATGCCCGCATCTCCTGGCACCGCTTCCAAAGCCTTCTTCAAGTCTTTCTCCGCCTCTTCTTCCTCCTTCTTGGCGATCCTGCCTAGCGCCCGTCGGTACAAAGCTTTACCCTGCTCCGCAGGCGTCAGCTTGGGAATGGCCAAAGCACGGGTAGTGAGGGACACAGCGAGGCCCGCTGCTTGTGGCGAGCACTTCAGAGCGGCCAAAGCAGCATTCGTCAAAAGCGGGATCCGGCTGATGGTCAGTCTAGCAAACCGTGTCGCGATATGCACTCACGTCGTTCGGAACGCCTCGACCTGGTCTTCCGCCGCATCGTCAGGGAGCACGGGGTGTTGGTCGAGATACCTCAACGCCTTCTGGTATTTGTCCAGGGCCGCAGCGAATCGACCGGCTTTGAACTCGCTTATATCAGCTCGATCTCTTGTCTCAGGTTTCTCAACTCACGCTGTTCCGATATCTTTGAGCTTCATGGCGACTGACAACGCCTCGTCCGCCTTCTCGGCATCAATTCCCTCCTCATCCGCAGGGTAGTCCTCCCATATGTCCTCGCCAGCGGACTTGTCCTGCGCTTCTTTCTTGTCGGCTTGCTCTTTGGCTAGATCGTCCTCGCTCAGAACACCTGCCGCGGCGATAGTGACAGGCTCTTTCGGCTTGTCGGAATCAGTGGGGATGCTCTCGATCTTTCGGACAAGACCTTTGTTGGAGCGGACTTTACCGAAGACGACGTGCTTTCCGTCGAGATGGGGTGTGGGTACTCTGATCGTCAGCTCAGAGTGATTGGGCAGCTAGCGACGATATATGAATGATCTACTTACGTCGTGATGAAGAATTGTGAGCCGTTGGTGCCCGGTCCAGCGTTAGCCATAGACAGCATCATTGGCTTCTCGTGCTTCAGAGTGAAGTTCTCATCTGATGGTTAGGACACTGCGCACTTTGACTGTTAGCACTGACCTTCGAACTGTCGTATTAGCCAAGACTAGCAATAAGACAATACAAGCTCACCTTCTCTCCGTAGATAGACTCTCCGCCGGTTCCGTTGTGATTGGTGAAGTCTCCGCCCTGCAACATGAAGCTTGGGAATTAGCTGGACCAAGCTTGCGGCTCTCAGACCTACCCCTTGATACATCGATGGAAGCCAGACCCAGCATACGCAAGCTTCACACCCTGAGCATTCGTCTTCTCTCCAATACAGAGCTGCTTGAAGTTGTCGGCGGTCTGAGTATCAGCTGTGCCGTTGTTGAGGGTTACAGAAGCCTCACTTTTGGCACAACATCGTCGAACAGCTCAAAAGTGAGCCTACCGGCGGGCGCATCGCCAATGGTGATGTCGAAGTAGACGATCGAGTTTGGCATTTTGTCTAGACTGTCTGGATTGAAAGGGTGTCAAGATTGTAGAAGAGGACAATTCGAGCTCGACAGGTTAGGCTGAATTTCCAGCAACTTCGGTCGTCGACCTCCACCTCCACTCCACGGTTCGACACGACTGTTCTTACAGACAACAAACCTTCACATCAGTCCAACCATGGCAGACAGTTCATTCAGCGTTTCGAGCATTCAAACAGAGTCATCAGAGTATACTCAACCTCCCCCAGAAATCGAATCTACTTTGGCCCGGTTGTCAGCGTATCGCAATGTCCGAGGCGTCATGATCTTATCACGGAGCACTGGCGACACCGACGTGGCAGGCGGAATCATCCAGCACACCGGGTCGATCTTTGAAGGCGAGAAAGGTAGAACGTACGCACGAGTCGTGGAGGGCTTAGTGAAGTCTGTGAGCTCGGCAGTGACAGAGGTCGATGAAGGGGTATGTTCGGGTCCCTTTCTGCCTTCCTTGATGCTTCTCATCACACCAACGCTGTAGCTCGGATGTGCCTGTAGCGCTAACGACCAGGACGAGCTCAAGTTCATGCGCATACGAACGAAGCGGCACGAGCTCATCATCACCCCCGGTCAGTGCGGCCGGACTGGCAAAACTCTTCATCGCTGATATAAAAGACAATCGATATCTCCTTGTCGTGTTACAGGATCCTGGGCAATAAGGACGAGACTAGCTTTCTACTACACGATAACGAAGACATGACGACTGCATACAAAACGACGCGATGAATCATCCCGAAGATGTCGAGACGGGTTCATCTTCCGCTGCCTTTGCACTCTTTTACTGCCTGGTCATGCTTGATGACGCAAGCCGTACCATACAGTCGGCTTTGCGTACCTTCTCATTGTCGTCGCACTCGATGTCGACGTTGCATGTGTCCATGCTGCCGTTTGAGTTGTTGACATGATGTGATTTTCCCTGAACTAGCGGATGAGTGTTGAAAAGTCCAGAGGCTAGACTCGTTCCTTATACCTTATCCTCCTGCCAGCTGTTGACCCTTGTATAAACCTCTCGAACCCCGTTTTTCACAACCGTTGTCTCTGTTTTATATCTGCCCGACTGCCGAAAAGACCTGACGAAGCGACACGCAATAGCGCCAGCGGAACGAACACGTTATTAAACGCCAATGGCGCCTTCGGTCGCCCCGTCCTCGACGCACTACGCACTCGTAGTCGATGCCGGATCTTCGGGGTCTCGTCTCCAAATCTATTCATGGCGCGATCCAGATCTCGAAAGGGCGGAGATCTTGCAAGAAGTAGCAAACGCAGCGGACGGCGGACCATCAACACGGACATGGTGGTACAAGAATCGAGATTGGCTCAGCTCGAAATGGAAGGGAAAAGGCAAGGAACGGGAGGAGAGCATGGAGCGAACGGCATTAAGGCGTCTGGTGAGAGTAGGCAAGGGTGTCGAGGGCGATGCATGGGTGAAGCGGGTCGAGCCGGGTCAGTGCAGCTGACATGGGGTCTGATGGGGGAAAGCTGATCAGACAGGTATATCGACTGTATCGCCTGAAGATATCCCGGCCTATCTATCCCCTCTCCTCTCGCATGCGCTGCAGCAGATACCGCCGTCTCAACATGCCTCTACTCCGATATACGTACTCGCAACAGCCGGTATGCGCCTTTTATCGCCCCAGGCTAGAGATGCCATCCTACATGCGACATGCCAAACGCTCACCCAGTCTTATCCCTTCTCGTTGGATGGTCCCTCGTGCTCGGAGAATGTGAGAGTCATTTCCGGAGAGGAAGAGGGGATGTGGGGATGGGTAGCGGTCAATTACCTCATGGATGGATTCGGACACGCCCCAGAGCCGTCTTCGGCTTCGACTGCTTCGAGTTCCAGCTCGACAGGCTTGCTACCGCTAGCACCGCTGGCTGATGCTCCGCCAGCTTCGACCCAAGTATCTGTCACGCCTGTGGATGTGAATCATCACTCGCCGACATTCGGTTTCCTCGACATGGGCGGAGCCTCCACGCAGCTTGCCTTTTCACCCACGGAACAGGAATTGCAACGATCAGGCTATCCAGAATCAGATCTGCGGAAGGTGTCTTTGCGGCTGTTATCCGGTGAAACGGTGGAGTGGCCGGTCTTCGTGGCGTCTTGGCTCGACTTTGGCACGAATCGCGTACGAGATCGATATGCCGAGACGCTTGTGTCCCGCTGGAGGTCGCACAAGATGAATGGAGAACTCGACTTTTCAACACCAATTGCCGATCCTTGCCTGCCAAAGGGGCTCATGGTGCCGTCGGAAGATCCTGGCGCTCACCCAGGATTCGCCGGTACAGGATCTTTCTCCACCTGTCTGACAGAGCTCAAGCCGTTATTGGATCACGAGCATCCATGTCCCGCTCAACACTGTTTGTTCGGAGGTGTTCCCACGCCGCATATCGACTTTGCGAGGGATGATCAGCGTGGATTCATCGGCATATCCGAGTACTGGTATACCGCGCAGCAGGTGCTCGGTCTAGGTGGGATGTGGGATTGGGGAGAATGGGAAAAGGGAATGAACGGGTTTTGCGGCAAGGATTGGACGGAGATTGAACATCAAGTCGAGCAGGATAAAGGGGGTCCGAGTGCGGGGGTGAGTCTGACTTATCTTGCAATGAGTTCATAATTGACTTCAGCTCGAACTGGGACGGCTGCAGATGCAATGTTTCAAAGGCGCTTGGATCTCCAACGTCCTGCACGAGGGAATCGGAATTCCTCGGCTAGTCGATGTTGGCGGCAACGACACACTCACGGGCGGTGATATCGGCGACACAAACGCCGAAGCGGAACGACGAGCTCGGGAAAAGGGACTGCTGGAAGAAAAACGAAAGCACCATTTCCAGAGCATGGACGAGATCGGCGAGACGGCCATCTCGTGGACTCTAGGCAAGATGGTGATCGAAGCTTCGAAAGCTGTCCAGCCGCGCTCGGCCGCTGTTGAAGCGGCGTGGACTTCGCAATTGCCGAGTCTTGGTCTGGGCCACGTTGAACAACGGCTGAACGCGCTGGGCATCCAGACAATCTGGGCGTATGGCTTCATGACGTTCTTCCTCGTTGTCTGTATCTTCAACTACATTCGGAGACGGCTACGCTGGAGCTGGAACTTCTTCCCTGCCGGTCCCAAGCGGGGGAGGAAATCCAGCAACCCTGTGAAACCCGACACGAGCCGACCCGGGTGGTTCTGGGGTAAAAGCGAGTACAGCACACTGGAAGACGGCATCGATCTCGCTTCGGGCTCTGGCAAACCAGCCTCGCGACCTATGACGGGTACAATTCGATTGTGGTCGCGTCGTATAGCGCAAACCATCAAAAAGGGGACCTGGACCCATTCAGATAGATCACGTCCTAGCCGCCACAGCTCACTCCCGCTCAACACTACGACTTATGCGCAAAACTCATGGAGCTCGCAGCCTCCTTCTCCTCATAGCGCGTTCTTCACGCCGGCTCAGGCTGCGACAGCGCCAGTCGAGGCGCGTGGTGGCACCGCGTCACCTGGGTCGATTTTGGGAACATCTTCGCCCCCTCGTCTCAAGGGTTCCGGGAGACCAGCGAAACTCTCGCGGCAGTCATCACAGAGCGCAGTCTCGAAACTCGGTATACCTGATCCCAACGGAGCAGGATGGAACGATCCGCCGAGCATGATGTTGGGCAAAGAGGAGACTGGACGGGCATACGAGAAGAGCATATCGAGGCAAAGCAGTAGGGTCAATTTGAGCGAGATAGGGCTGGCGCAGAGGAACTCGAGCCGAGCGACGACACCGCATGGCTTCGACGAAACGACATCGAGTCGGTGAACCAGTATTTAAGAACGATGTGGACTTTTTTGGACACTCTGGACCAGTAGGAGTGCAAGTATAGCCGGACATTGCATGTTTACAGTAAATGAACAAAATATCTGAATTCGATCAGGCTCGTCTAGGCAGATGTTGTACTGATAATCGCGGGTTCGTTCGGGTTCGCCATTACTTCCGTTGCCCGACACCGTCTATCTTCACTGTGAACCGCGAGTTGATATCCTCTTTGACGCGCTCCCATCCAATCCCTCTCCTGGGCGTGGATCCTCGCCTTGACAACATTGTTGCTGATTGTCCGATGTTCGTCTCCTCCCTGCTCCCGCCGATATCGTGGCACGGCATCGATCGCGGCGGTCCCCTGCGTCCTACATCGTCTCACTACCCAGTGACCTTGCCAGGCACGTCCATATCAATAACGAGTTTCCCGCTCCTCTTCCTCTCACGAAGCCTCTTGACCTGTCGATCAGCCTGTTGCTGCCGTGAGACGAGGTATCGCATACCTCTCCCCACACACTTTCCCTGAGCTTGCTGAGATCTGCTGCATGCTCTGGCCTGAAACCTCTGAATCGTTAGCCCGAGCGACCCACGCGGCACCAATCTCACAAGAACAGGTTACGAGCACAGTTTAATGCCGCGAGCGAATTCTGCTGCTTCTGCTCAGGCGGCGAGAAAGTCGAAGTCGTCTGAATCATCAGAGCGTCTGGATCGGGGATCTTGAACTGCGGCCAGGCGAGACGGATTGCATACCACCCTGATTGTTAGCTCACTTCCCGGGCTGAACAGCCGACTAACAGCGAAATGGGCGTCCGTCCACCTCGGACTCTTCGCTGCCGAACTTGTAGCTTCGCAAATGCGCAGAACCGAGATCGAAACGATGAGCCAGCCAAGTATCATGCTGAAGTCAGTCCAGAAGTCCAGTACAATCAGGATCAGCTAACATTCTTCGGGTCACGAGTCAGTGCGATTATCACCCGAGGTGGATCTTTGAACAGGAACGCTGGTCATCAGCTGCCACCAATGCACTCGTCAAGCCGGCTTACGGTACCATAACTCCTCGAGCATTTGCTGTGCTGCTTTGTATTGTTGCTGCCATCAGTATTGAGGCGATACTTCTCATGCCCCACTCACCGCATGTACTGCTTGGTTGATAGCTTCGGCAAAGGTTGGCGGGGCGAATAGCTTGTCACAAGTCCTGCGAGGTGTTTCAGTCAGACTTCTCCGAAGCATCCTCGCGGTCAGCTCCGTATAAACCTCTGTCGCGGCCTCACCTCTTGAATGTCATCATCATGAAGATGGTCAAAGCGAACTCTCCGACTTGCTTGCCCAGACTGATTTCCTCCATAGCATGACTGAAGGAACCTTCCTCCCAAACCACAGCCCAGCCGTACAGTTTGTGCATGACAAGATCCCAAGGGTTGGGCTCGGTGACCGTGGCAGCAGAGTCGACAATCGTGGTCTTGTCCTTCTGACCTGATGGCGGCGTCCCCGCGGAGGGGGACTGACGGGCGGTCTTGTAAGCTGTCTGAGCGCTCTCAGACGCGGGTGGCTGGGCCGGTTTGAGCACTGCCACTCGAGCGTAATTGACCACTGTCGGTTCTGCCGAGGGGATTTTGGAGAGGCGGCCGGATGATATGAATGGGTCCGACTGGCCAAGGGCTTCGCGAAGGGAGATTGGGGTTTCACCCCGCTGTCTGTGAACAGGCGAAGCGACAGGAGTGCCAGTGGCGGATGACGAGGGGCGATGAGAACGGATACTCTCCGATGGGGGCGGAGGTAAATCTCTCTCGGTAGGATCGGGCATAGCTGGGTGCGACACATGGGCCTCAGTGTACCGCGACGAGGTCGCTCGGGCGTCCTCATCGGCGTCAACAGTATAGCGTTGGTTCTGAGTATCGCCTGGCGACCGAGTCGACTGAGCTGTGCGAACCGTTCCCGCCTGACTCCCACTTGCGTTCCTCAAACTCTTGCCGAGGTAGCTTTCGGTTGGCGGCTGTATATTGATCGTCGGTGGCTCGTTCTGGCCTTTGTCCGGAGGATGATCCGACCTCGATTTTGATGGCGGACTGAACTTTGCGTCATCCGCTGGTAGCTCCACCTCTGAGCCCCAGGACATGATGGCTCCCGTTGCGTCCCGGATTCTGCTGCCGCCGCTGTTCTTTTCGTCGCTGGACAGCTTCCGTAAATAGGCACCGCCCACAGGAGCGAATGATTGGCTTGATGGCCCGCCAAATGCAAGCGAGAATGGATCGAACGCAAGAGGGATCGGGAGACCGGGAATACCACCTGAAGCCATTGCGCCCGCCGACATGTCCGTGTTGAAAATTAGATCGTTGAGAAATTCAGATGGTATGTCTTGAGATGGTTCAGGAACGCGGCGGCGATCGAGAAGCCGGTCACTTCCATGGTCCATTTGCGACAAGCGAGCATCAAACATAGACAGTCGGTTCAAGATCTAGAGTCAGCGAGCAGTCGATAACCGTGAGGTCCATTTACCTCCTGAGCCCATTCAGGCGCATTATTGGGCTGCGGCATGAGTCATAACTTTATCCTGAGGTGTGTACTTACTTCGACTTTTTCAGCAGCTTGCTGACGAGTGTCGTCTCTGTCAATCGACCGCTTTTGGCCCGGTAGAGGGGGTATATCGCTTGGATTGCTGGCTTTCCTCGACCTTCGGTCCTTCGACTGCGATCGCTTCTCTTTCCTATCCTTTCTAGGCGGAGTCCTTGGAGGGGTTCTTGGGAGCGGGATACGGCCTTCGCCACCGATCTGATATCAGTACGACTCCAAGCTGCCATATCGACTCACCTCTCCGTTGGCTCTCATATCCCGCAGTTCGATGACTCTCGCTCTGGCTGCTCGATTCAGCGCTCTCTTCGCCTCCTCCCCGATAAGATTGAGCCTTGCCGCATCGAGCAGCTGGCACAAAGTCTCATCATGGAACTTGCTCTCGGCGACGATGTGCTTGACGTTGCTAGGTGTCGTCGAGACGCTCGTGAAAGCGGGAGAAAGGATCTGTTCTTGCTCCAGCTCCCGAGGCTGAGACTCAGGAGAACCCCTCACAGTCAGATTGGTGGTGGTCGAGGGCATGCGCAAATCAGTCTGCCGCTTTTGTAAGGCCGGTGTCAAACTTCCTTGGGTCGGCATCTGAGACGTCATTGACGGTATTCCAGGCATTGGCGGATGGAGTATCGCCGGAGAAAGAAGTTCAGCGGGGAACGGAAGACCTCGTCCGGAGTGGGTCATGGCAATTTGGCGGGCGATGTCCGCGCCATAGATCGGCTCCATTGCGACGAACAGGTTGTTCTCGATGTTACCTTGTGACATATCACGGCCTGATATCCCCGGCATTGTCGGTTGATCAGGAAGACGGCCGCTGCTAGTTCCAGCTTTGGCCTTTTTGCGGTCGGGCGGAGAACGATGATACTTTTCAGTCGAGCCGGCAGGAGGCTGATTGGCCTGGGACTTGTTCGTCCACAATTCGTCACCCTTGTGAATGTCCATGCGAGATGCGTCGGCCAGTTGGATGCCGATCGACTTGTCGGAATTGAGTCTGCTTTGACGATGCGATTCGTCGCGATCTATCACGAAGTCAGGCTGGGATGCGTATCCGGATCTGGCAGGCTTGACCGTAGGGTCTTGCTCCTGTCGATGAGCCTGTGCTGACCTACTTCGACGAGGACAAAGGAACAGATCCTGCAATGTCCCATTTGTGAAACACTTACGTCGGTGACAGATTCGACAAAGGCACTCCTGTCGGACCTCCTGTGACGGGGCTCGTTGTTCTCCGGTCCTGCCTGTAGGACATGATCATCGACAGACAGACCGCCAGGCGCAGCTGGTGCGAGCGGAAGTTGGATCCCCACGTTCCCGCCGAAAGGAATGTGGAACACCGCCTTCCCAAACGAGCCGGAATCTCCATAATTCTCTGCCTGAAACGAGGCATGCCGTGTCGCTGGCGCACCGTCGCGATGATAGATGTGGCCGAAAGAAGGACCGGATGTTGCCGTTTCGTAAGTGTTCCGCGGGCCCTTGAACATTCCATCAGC
>Ga0308160_10006908_pt1 | contig 11407 bp, 14 predicted proteins | sample PhyFR1_FD_201036 | JGI IMG/M metagenome (GOLD analysis project Ga0308160, IMG submission 201036) | Phyllosphere microbial communities from UC Gill Tract Community Farm, Albany, California, United States - DLSLF.R1 | ecosystem: Host-associated > Plants > Phyllosphere > Unclassified | place: USA... | reverse complement strand
ATTAGATGACGATCAAGTTGAAAACTCCGTCAGCTCCCGGATATCACGTGGTCAATTACCGGGGCCTCAATCGGCATAAGTCATGTATATCCCCCCACTCTTCGTCAATAATACGCTATCGATATCACCATCAGGCTCGGGATAATACAAGATGCCCAGCCAGGATGAGTTACTAGCCGCGCTCAAGACGAAATTCGATGTTCCCCTCGAAGCCGATGTTCAAGCTGAAATACTATTACATCCTCCCTTTGTTAAAATCCCCGGCAGCTTTAACGCTCGCTACTTGACTTCGGATCTCCCACTACTCCAGAACGAGCCCTCAGAATCATCTACCATCCGAGAGAAATACATTTACCGCTCTGGCGCACTCGCACATCTTAAGGCTGAGGGCCTGCAGGCGGTCAAGGATCTTGGGATAAAGGATATCTTCGACTTGAGGTCAGAGAAGGAACGCGATTCAGAGCCAGATCCTATTATAGATGGCGTAGAGGCTCACTGGTATCCGAATACCAAGGACAATATCACCATCATTCCCGATACCGAGATCCAAGCGGATGGTACTGTCAATGTAAGCTCTGCAGCCCACATTGGGGGTCGAGCTGACCATATTAGTTCGAGGACAACTACCTCGAGCTCCTCATGAGCCACAAAGACGTCTATCGAGCTGTGTTGTTACACATCAGGGATAAACCAGACAGACCATTCCTCTATCATTGTCTCGGTAAATGCCCTGTAATGCGTATCGACCTTGTCTGACAAATCAGGCGGAAAGGACCGCACTGGTGTTATATCGGCTCTGATACTCTACATCGCGGGCGTACCGCTCGAGACTATCAATCTCGATTATATCCTCACTCGCGCAGGGGTGGAACCCGCAAGAAAGGCCTTGCAGCAGAAAGCCAAGGAGGCGGGAGCTTATCTCGATCCCGAGAACCCCAGATTCCAGCTCTGGGCCCAGTGTCCGTAAGCAGCGCTGTTGTTCAGTCTAGATCTGCATTGATAGCTAGCGATGGCGCTTTGCCAAAGCTGTTTAAGAGGATGGAGGACCAAGAGTATAAAGGCGTCGATGGGTACTTCAAGACGATCTTGGGACTATCGGACGAGGATATAACACTGATTCAGGATCGTCTTAGGGAGAGCGGCGGTCGCATCTCACTCGACGAAGCCACGGCTTCCCACAAGTTATGAGCGACAGCACAGTTCAATTAGGATTGGCGAAAGCGGTCGTGCCACGAATGTATACATACACTCGGCCATACAACCTCAATGTCAGGGCATCCTTTGTTTACCGCGTCCTTTGATTGACCATGTGTGTCAAAGGTCGCCCAAAATATTTTGCGAGTCCGCCAAGGGGGCAACTAGTGACGGCTACAGAACCAGTCAGCTACAATTCTTCTTCACATCGCCATCAGATATTATTCTTTCCTATTCACCAATCAAGCCAATCATCCCATCAATATACGATTCACTCAATTGGCATGTCTTTCACACGGAGCTCGAATACCGACGCGCTCACCCAAATTTGTGGGCCTTTCTCCGGCGAAGGTGACTTCGTACGTCTCGAGAAAGATCCTCAACAGCCCATGACATTTTCTGGAAGTGTGTTGCACAAAGGCTCCGGATATCGAAGTCATACCACTGTTGTTCGTCGAAAGCCATTCTATGAGTCCGGTCAGCCTTCGCCTTCACTTCTGCCTGTGCAAAGCTTGGATGTCCGTTTTCCAGCCTCGACAAGGATCACGGCGGTGGATGAAAAGCCGTTGTTCTTGGGCGAGGATCAAGGGAGTTACGAGTTGGGTATTCCAACTCGATCCGCCACCGGTACGGTCGACTGCTTGTACAATCACAAAGGCAGACGGATTGGTGGGCAAGCGCCACGTAACGAAGAGTTCGAAGTTCGTCAGAAGCTATACCTTGATCCGGCTCTCGCAGCCAGCTACGGCTTTGGGCAGTCATCGCGACACCCAATGGACCATGTGAGTCGCCTCTCTGCATATTTCGCGAGACGAGCTTACTACAGCCGCCGGCATGGGTCCAGAGCCTTCCACCAAGTCAGACGTTTGCCGCCGCCAGGGGGGATGACCAGGGCAGAGTAAGTCTCCTTTCTCCTCGTTACAAGTCGCCGGGCGCTGATTATGTAGCAGCAGTCCGGCCATTCTCCTCCGGCGGGCTGGACAGTTTCATCCATCGCTAAGCCTTTGCCGTCATCTTGGACTTCTTGGCCTTGGGGACAATCTCTGCGCTTCCACGGATTTGGCTATAAAGAAGCTTACCTCTGTCGCGGCTTGCCCACGGTACCGAGTTATATGGATTTGACGCGAGACAGCGACGGCAAACACTACAGTGCCGAAATAATTCCCGACCAACCCATATCGGCTCGGGTCCGCTCAAATCAGATCGACATGAAATCAGTCATGTCTGTTGCGACTGAAACGATTGAAGCTCTCCTTGGGCCGGATCGACCTCCTGCTCTTCGTGATTTGCGACATGCTCCAAGCATAAGGTGGTTCCGGGGAACGGGCAAGGTACAATTCACTCATGTCGATTTACCCGGCAACGGAGTCGAAGACACAGTCCTACAGTTTGACCCGACTTTGGGTACATTTGCTCATTCAGCGATTCTGTGCACTTGTGAGGGGAGCTTGGCATCCGGCGGAATGCTCAAAGCACCCATCAAAGTCACCTGGACCGTCGATCTCTCAAAATTCAGTCCGGATGCTCTGAAGATGACTGGCGACGGGGGCCAGCTTGTTCTACGCCCTCAAGATCTGGTAACCTACCACCATTGCTCGGTCATCGAGAAGGCGGTAGCTGATGTTGCAGATTAAGAACCAGACGACCCAAGCAGGAGGGTCCTCATGCCCACAAAGTTACGCGTGACAGCAGTGAGATCCTCTCTGTTACGGATTCATAGAATACATGGGCACTGTACCGCACATGAGAGCGCTAGGTTTGTTGGTCTTCAGAACATTTGTGTATAAATGTTTTTGTTTAAGTCGGTTTGGGTTACTGTACAGTTGAAGGCGAGGAGCAGGTCTGGGAGCTATGGTTGATCTTGTCTATGCATATGTTTACAACTCGACTTTACCGCTGAAGTCTCCAAACCACCTTCTAACGACGTCTAAGAAGCTTCCAAAGGGTCCCCTCCCTAACGCAGTAAAGCAGACATCTAGACAACCACGACAATTTCGCCTCAAGGTCTCTATTGCCGACAGTATAAGACCCATCAAATTTGTCCAAGATAATTTTGATTGCGCTTCGCGTAATGCATTTGCAGTCTTGTCGTCAGCTCATGAATTGCCAGAATTATCGGTGGACTTACAGCGTTGGCTTCTAGTTCTAGTTTATGTGCCAATTCAGCCGCTTGAGTGTCGGCGTACATTTGCCTGAAATGCTCGACTGCCGCTAATGATTCACTTGTACGATGTAGTGTGTTGAATAATGCCACTACTTCAGACCGCTGTAACAAGTCGGGATTGATCTTGGGACTAGCCATTAGTAAGAACCATTCCGAAGCTGTGAAGTAGCTCACTCTAACGCCTTCTCATCCAGCTCAAACAGAATCTTCAAGGCTGTTCCGAATCCTGACACCTGGAGTTTCCCCCACAGACGACATTTGTCACAGCCAACACAGTCCATTATACGAGACACATTCCTAAAATGCGTCTTGAATTGTTCTTTCAGGATCTGTCGTATCAGCAAACCGCGTCTCACTAGTGTATGGTAAAAGACTTACGACTGCATCGGGACCAGCGAAGAAATCTCCCTCATCGAAGCCATTTTCTAGTCCGCCCTGCCTGGCCAGATCCAAGACATTCTTGAAATCCGTCTTTGCATTCTGATCCTGCTCCTTCAGCTCCAGTCCCCTAGCATCTAGGTTTCTACCGGAGGGAGCGACTCCAATATCGTATGCCTCGAGGTATGGTGCTGCTCTAGCGACCGCCCGGAGAAGTAGGACAGCATTGAAGTACACGTTCGATAAGCGTTCTGGATGAGTCGCTAAGCGATTGATGAAGCATTGTAGATTTGGCGACCACAGTCCTGTCTGTTGGTCGAGATATTCGTGACAGATATGAATCGAGATGGAAGCATGTAATCCTAGGAGTCAGTCGAGATGGGATCAAGCAAAGTGAGCAACTGACCAGAAATGACACGATAGTAGACCTTCTTCTCTTCGCACATCTCCCCTTCCGTTGTCGACTTGATCATATCCGTACCCCAACCATGACTCAGTCCAGATGTCCCAGCTGATCCCATCCCAGAAGCACTGAACCCACCAGCCATCGATGCCATTCCCAGCTGTTCCGAGACTTTTGTTGTATCCAGTGATGCTTCCGACAAGCCAAAGCAATTCTCCTCGTATATCGTCTGCCAGACATGGTGTGCCGATGGTCCGGCGTACCCGGTGAACCGCTCAGGATTCAGCGATAAGTCGACATACTGACCGTCTATAACTCATTAGCTGGCGCAAAAAGCCGATAGTGCGAGTCCAGCTCACCCTGATTGGCATCATCTTCGATATAACAGAAATCCTGTTCTCGGAAATAGCAGCTCGATATCTGATCTTGCGGTGACGATACCCTCACTTCAGACAATGCTCTCGTCCGCCATTTCTCAGGTATTTCAGACTATCATCAGCCCACCTCGATAATTCACACCTCAGGTGACTCACCTCATCTGCGGTTTCTACTCCACAATCCCTATTCATACAGAACCCATTCTCATACCAAAATGGACATTCACGGAACAAATCCACCTTGTAATGTCGAAAGAATGGGTATTTGACGAGATCTTTTACCGCAGGGAACAGCTTGGCATTCAGCGATTCTACAGTCTCATATAGACAATGTGTCGATTCTATAGGTCCAGATGGCTGCCTGTTAGCTGATTCGAGGCAACAAAGAAGGCCTAACTCACCGAGCAGTATCCTTCTGATTTGCCTTCTAATACATTCCTTGCGATCTTCGAATCGGGCTTGGAGACTTTGCGTGCGCTTGCGGAGGTGAGCGAACTCGAGACCAGCCCGAGAACGGTGATGACTAATGAGGGGAGCATGCCGGCTGGCTATGGATCGGGATAATCGAGATGATACTTGGGTTTCCGATAGGATTCTTGGGTCCAGGTCTCTGTGATGTCTATGCTGTAGTAATGAACATGCTATGGCTATATGGGTACAAAGGGATTGTCGATTAATAATGGTGAGCTGGAAGTAGACGTGTCCGAATTGGTTCCGTCACTCGTCATGACGCAAGTAGCCAAAGATAGCAATCATCAATGCATAGACTATAATCTATAAAGGCAAACCCAAGACATCTAGTAGACCTCAAGAACGTATCGCTCATCCTCCTTCAACTCCTCAATGAAGTCCTCGGCCCTCTTCCTCTCCAACCCAGCAACCTCAGTCAAACTGCTAACCAATGCCTCGTAGACATCTGGTACAGGCCATGTAGGTCCACATAGGTAGAAGTAGGCGGCGTCGGGTCCAGTTCCCATCAACGACTTGGACAAGAGTTCCTTGTCGTTCTTCATCTTGTGCTGAATGTACATCTTGTCTTTACCGTCTCGAGAGAAAGCGAGACCGGCATGCGAAATGATACCAGATGCAATGTAGGCCTCGATCTCTTCACCGTAAAGGTATTCTTGCGAGCGGTATCGGGAACCAAAGTAGTAGATGAGGGGACCGACTTCGACACCTTGAGATCGCTGCCATGCTCGGTGTTGCATGAACGCTCGGAATGGAGCGGCACCTGTACCGAGACCGGCCATGATGATGGGTTGTCGGTCATCAGGAGGAAGCTTCATGACGGAAGGCTTGATCGAGACGGTAACCTCGGCGCCGGGAACGAGAGCAGCAAGGTATCGAGTACATTGACCGTATCGTGGCGAGCCTAAAGTCGATTAGCACTATCACATTGGCCAGGCGGAGTAGCAGACTCACCTTTGGCATCAACCCAGTCGACGGTAACGATCAATAGCTCGACCTTGTCACCGACAGCCTTCTGACTACTGGCGATAGAGTAGTGTCGAGGCTTGATCTCGGGGATGAGACCAACCAAATCTTCGATGCTGACACGGGCACTCTTGAACCTCTGCAAGACATCGGCAAACGTGACGGTCTCCTTCTCGGCCATCCTCTTGAATAGCTCAGCACCTTCGGGGGCAGAGATGAACTTGAGGGTCATTGCCTCTGATTTGACCTTGGCGATCTTGGCCAATGATGCATAGAATGCTTTTCCGGGTTGACCGAATAGATCGACATTCTGCTGCAATAGCTGGAAGGTGGTTCGGGATTCCATCGTACCAGCCTTGAGGGGGTTGGGGAAGGTGACGACGGCATCTGGCTCGAGACCGTAGGAAGCACAGAAATCGAGAACTTCCTGGGTATCGTTCCATCCGTGAATACCGATAGCTTCTCCAATCTCGTACTTGAGACCAGTACCGGTAGAATCGAGTTCGAGGTGGAAAACGTTTCGGTCGTAGGTCTGAGGAGTGAGTCGTCGGTTCTCGGAGACCTTGACGAGGAAAGTCTCATCGGCCATGCTAGGTCGAAGACCGGCGATACCGGGCAGACCAGAAGACTCGGCATCGACAACCTTGGCTTCGGGTACAGCGAAAGCCTCCCGGAAGAGCAAATGTCGAGCAGCGAGATCCCAAGCGGATACAGAAGGCTTCTCGTCCTCGCCAAGCGTGACGATACCTGCCTCTCCGGCGAGAGCATCCCATTCCCAAGCAGACTTGATCTTTTCAGTCTTGCCTTCCTCGAGTTCGGGAATAGTCCAATCGGAGGGGGTGACTTCGATCAAAGCAGCCTGAGCGTCCTCGACAGGTTCACGACCGAGATTGCCAGAATGGAAAGCGTCGAGCACCTTCCAGACACCCTGAGGGAGCTTTTGCTGACCAGTGTAGAGTAGCAAGAAAGCGGCCTGTTCTCGGAGTGGGTTGACGGAGCATGATGGATCGAGATCGAGCAAGAATACTCGGATATTGTTCTCCTTGATCTTGATGATTTCGGATCGAGTGAGCTTGACTGGGACTTCCTCCTCGGTCCAAGGGAGCTCAAGGACAAGGATACCGTTCTTGTTCAAGTTGGCGAGCACATCGGTGAACTTGTGGACGTTGGCGTCAGAGACCCAAGCGACATCGGCGGCAGTGTCGACGGCCAAAGATCGAGCAGGCGCGGAAGCAGGAGCAAGAGACAAGACAGACTTGACACCTCGAGCGGCAGAAGAACCGAATTGAGCCAATTGTGTGTGAAGGGTGGGCGACGAGAGGAACAATTGAGCCAAGAGCTCGGGAAGGGGAGAATGAGGACCGGTGAAGAACGAGATTGTCTTGGTGTTCTCAACGGGGCCGGGGGCAGAGACAAGGTCGGTGGCAGAGGTGGCAATGACAGTCTTGAAAGCGGGAAGGACAGCCTTACTGGAGCTGGAAGCCGAGTAGAGCGAGGCAAGTACAACAGCTTTCAAAGCCTCGGCATCGGACTTGGAGCTGGCGACGATCGACAAGGTCTTTCGGGCCTCACCAGTCAAAGCGGCTGATAGTTCGTCGGCATTTGGCGAAAGGGAGGCGATGGTCAAAAGACCCTTGGAGGCGGGAAGTGAGGCGGCAACGTCGACAGCGAGCGATCCAGCAGGAACAACGTAAACGTCCTCGGCGTTCTTGTTGGTAAACTCGAATCCAGCGCTCTCGATGGATGAAGTGGAAGGGAATTTGTAGCTCAAAGTCTCTCGACCAGAGTATGTCGATTCGACAACTTGAATTATTTTACCGGAAGAACCGTAAATCTTGGAAGCAGAGTGGACGATATCAGAACCAGAAGAGAAGACGACATCCCATCCAGAAGGAAGATTGGTGAGGAACTTCAAGACACCGGGGACGTATAGCGAGTCGGTGAATTCCAAAGTAGCGCTTGGGGTGGTAGTAGCGAGGTGGATTACGACGTCGCCCTTAATGGCATCCAAGCTGGGAAGCAAGTAGGGCAGAGTAGCCAGAGTCGCAAAAACACTGATCTTGCCAGAAGAGGCAGACTTGTTGGCGTATCCAGCCAATTCCAATCCAGCGCCATCCCTAGTCTGAAGAGCAAAGATCTTCTCACTGCCTTCGACTGCCTCCTCTGCCCACTTGAGTGCCCGTCGTCCGAAGCCTACTTCGGAAGCATCGTCGTAGATCCAGACAGCCTGAGAGTGCTGAACAGCAAGAGCTTCAAGTACTTCGATCGCCGATCCGAAAATGGTCGATCCGGCCTTGGTGGTGGGGACAGCATTGGACGAAGCGAGAAGATTCGTGAAGTATCCATTGTCTCCGGGTAGTGCTCGAGAAGAGGCCAAGCTCTCGTCGACTAGTGCCTTTTGAGCATCACCAGACTCGGATACGGCGGTAGAGGTAGCAGAGTAAGGGGTAGCGGAACCCTCGCTGTCAAGTGCGATACCGCTGTTGGCGACGATACCGGCTTGGTTCTTCTTACTGGGAGGCCCAGGGGGAGAAGTGAGGGATGAGGTGAGTGCTACGGGAGCCATGATGTATACGAGAAGAAAGGGGAAGAGTGATGACAAGAGTTGATGCACGACTTTTCACTTTGATCTTGATATTCGGACGTGCAAATGGCGTGATTTTTGTACAAAATGTAAAACCCGGAGCTACGGAAGTACGGGTGGCAAATTCAGCTGTGATATCTCATGTATCCCCCTTGACTACGTATGGCTCAACCTCGCGATGTCTAACTATATACCACCAAAACGATTTCCAGTGTAATATCGATCCCTGTCATCAGCTTTGCATTTCCTCGGATGCCTCAGTATGACATACCCTTCTACGGTACATGACCACCAACGTCTGACCCTCTGCTTGTATACTATCATTCGACCTGATCACGAAAGACCCCTCTACCGTCTTCTGGCCAGCAGCCTTTTGGACATACATGATGATCTTGTCGGGCAGAGACTGGACTTTGATCTGACTCTCGCCAAGTTCTGATACCAGGAATTGGTGCAGAAGCTGAGCAGCTTGCTCCGGAACAAGAGCCAGCCAGAATCGTGTCGTCGTACTATTCAAATCACCACCTTGCGTCTGACATGAGCACGACACGACGTGATGTTGACAATTACTCACGACATTACCGGTCATACGCATGAATTGCGATTCCTGCTTATTCCACTGACTGTTCAGTTGACTTTCGGTCATCATCCTCTGTGAACGCCTAATAATCATCAGCTAGGCTGGTGCAATACACCAAGAGAATGACGTACTCGATGGTATATGCCTGGTGGGCGGGCGCATGGAACGTAGGATCCGCAACCGACATCATCCCCTTTGACCTCATACCCTGCGTTAAAGCTTCTGGGATCTGCTCGCGGCGTAATTGACTCTGTCTATTTGATCAGTTGAGCTCTATCACTGCCTAGACTCACGTCATTGACCAATTGTGTGATCTGATGCCCTCCATTGTCAATCTAGCGTTTGGGTCGACCGTCAACATGCCCAACAGTATTGCTGTATCGTCAGCTCCGAACAAAATCGAGGAGACTTACATCTGGCTTGGCCCTGTATGCGTGTCCAAGGATCGTAATTCAGAAGCTCCCCAGAAAGATATGCCATATACTCCGGACTACTATCGGAAGGTTCGTCCCAAGGTGTGTCTACCATCAGCATTCCCGCTTGAACGCGATAGAGAGCAACTTACTGCCAACTAGTAAAGTGTATAGCACAACACCCATGCCCCAAATGTCGACTGGCTCAGCAGCGTATCCCTGTCCTGCCGGACCACCAAGCTGATCATCAGTGCGCCGACTCGTGTATACTTGAACACATAGACTGACCTCGGGTGCGACATAAGGCAAACTTCCACATCTCCCGCTCAGTAGTCTTGATTTGCCTTTGTGCCTGAACACTGCGCACAGGCCGAAATCCGATATCTTCAAGTTACCATTTACAGCCAGTAATAGGTTCTCGGGTTTGAGATCACGATGGGCTATTCCTTTGCCATGTAGGAATGACTATCTGCTTAGCTCAGTCGTCACTGCATTAAAGGGACTCACCATGCCCTCGCAAATCTGTGCAAAATAGAACTTTGCCAATTCTTCCGGTATACCCACATCAGGTGCTTCCTCGTTAGCACGTTCCGTGGCCAAAAGGGAGACATACCGATCTTATCAAACAGATCTCCACCCACTGCCAGCTCCAATATTAGGTACAGTCCCGGTATCCATCCCTCTTTCTCCTTCTCTTTATCCAGTATCTCCGAATGCAAGAACTCCAAGATATACTGATTCTTCAATGATTTATGCACCTGAACTTCCTTTTGCAATTCTTTGACATTCGGTGTCCCGACTCCCAGTGATGGGGAGATGAACAAATTGACGACTTTACAAGCTGCCACTGAGCCGCTTGTGTCATTGAGAGCTCTGAATACTCTGACTGTCAGCTAGATCACTTTTCGGTAGTATGGAGGTCATGTACTTGGAGAAACCTCCTCCGCCTATCTCTTCTCCTATACGATACCCGTGTACAGTGGGATATCTGAGTTGCTGTCCATCCCCATTTACTTCCATTACGGTGTCGGCGAACTGAAGGCTCGATGGGTTCGATACTGCCATTGCTGTACTCAATAGTGAGGCCAGAAAAGCAAAATCACGGTCGAGCTCATCTTCAGACGCGCGTCAGCTCTCCCACGGTCTTTCCCCCTTGCCCTAGGTCCATGATCAGCTGGTGTCTCATGCATGCGAGATAACAATGGTCGAGGTCCGTCGTATTGACGCGAGTCAACTACCTCCCATACGCCATGCAGTCCTCTGGCCAAGTGTACCGCTCGACAGTCAACTTCTGCCATTTGATCATGCGGACACGACGACTCATTACGGCGCCTTCCTCTCTTCAACCGACTCCGAACCGATAGGCTGCCTTACTTTAACGCGAGAAGCTTACAAGAAGGATCTACCTCCATTCGTCGCCGATATTCCACCAGAGGATCAATATCAAATTCACAAATTTGCTGTCATGCAAGAATACCAAGGCAAGGGAGTTGGAACAGTACTTTTCCGATATACCCTGCAAGAGCTGCAACATACAAAGGCTGGACCGGTTTTACTGCATCTTGATGCTAGAGTGGAGCAGAGGGGATGGTATGAGCGTTTCGGACTGCAAGTATTGAACGAAGAGATCTTCATCAAGAAGGGCCCTACGGGTACTGGACAGCCAGTAGAGTATATCAGATTAGGGATCGTTGTGATTTAGCATCATTTCATTCAAGTTCGTTACATGGTGTACCATCCCTTGCTATACAGAGAAGGGAGTAAGCGGAATAAGGAAGCATTCGTATCGGCTCCGCTCAAAACTCCATTATCTCCATTGTTGGTTTTCTAACCCTGACGACCTGTTCTTCCTCTTCTGAATCACTGTTCTCCGCATCATC
>Ga0308160_10006906_pt1 | contig 11410 bp, 7 predicted proteins | sample PhyFR1_FD_201036 | JGI IMG/M metagenome (GOLD analysis project Ga0308160, IMG submission 201036) | Phyllosphere microbial communities from UC Gill Tract Community Farm, Albany, California, United States - DLSLF.R1 | ecosystem: Host-associated > Plants > Phyllosphere > Unclassified | place: USA... | reverse complement strand
CGCCGCAGGTGGTGGCCGCGACCACGGCGGTGGCGGCGGGCGCGATCCTGGCGATGCTGGTCGATACGATGATCCCGGAAGCCTTCGAGGCGGCCCACGATTTCGCCGGCCTGATCACGGTGGCCGGGTTTCTGGCGGCGTTCGCGCTCAGCAAAATGGGTGGCTGAGCTGGGTGCCTGAGCTCAGGACCGGGCGACGGTGCGGATCAGGTCGAACGGTGAACTGGCGCCGGGCCCCGAGCGCGACGACAGCAGGCCGCTGTCGAAGCGGCCGAAGCCGGCATGCGCCTGGTCCGGGCGCGGCGTGCGCCAGCTGCGCGGCAGACCGGCTCCTTCGTCATCCATGTCGTCGTCGTGGTCGCCGGCGCCGCGCCGCGCTTCCAGCAGCGCCACCCGCGCCGTCAGCGCGGTCACGGTGGCACGCAGGGCGGCCAGCTCGGCCTCCTTCGCGCGCAAGGCATCGTCGTGCGCCGCCTGCAGCGCCGCGACCCGCGCCTTGATGCGGGCATCGGCATTCGCATGCAGGCGCTCGGCCAGCTGGGCGACGGCAGCGTGCAGCGCTTCCTCGGTATCGTCGCGCTGCATGCCGACGTCCGGATCCTCGTCACGCAGTTCGCGCAGGTATTTGTGGATGGTCGACTTGGAGCCGCTGTCGCCCAGCGCATGGCGCACCGCATCGACCGACGGGTACTTGCCGTCCGCCAGCATGCGGTCGCGCACCGCCCTGACCTGTGCCTTCGTGAGTCCGCTTCGCGCCATGATAGTCCTCGCCCGGCGATGAGATTCAAGAGCTGGCCTGCTCCACCAGCCCGCGGTGCTGTGCCCGGTTCAGTTTCGGATGCACGACCGGGACTGTCAACATCGTGCTGCCGACCGCCATCAGCAGCAGGGCCGTGAAAGTCTCGCTGGTGATGATGCCCTTGTCGAGCAGGATGTTGGCAAAGATGATTTCGATCAAGCCCTTGGTTTGCAGCAGCCAGCCGATGATGCTGGCTTCGCCCTTCTTCCACTTCAGCATGCGCCCGGCGATGTGGGCGCCGGCCAGCTTGCCGCCCACCGAGGCGAACAGCAGCAGGCCGCCGACGAAGAACACGGCATAGCCGCCCATGTCCCATTTGGTGCGCAAGCCGGTGCTGAGGAAGAACACTGGCATCAGCACCAGCAGCACGTTCTTGAACAGCGCATCCAGCTTGTCCTGGCCGAACCAGGCGGCGTCCATCACCACCCCGGCCAGGAAGGCGCCGACCATGAAGTGCAGGCCGGCCCAGTCGGCACCGAAGCCGCAGGCGATCAGCCAGATCAGGGCCACGTACCAGCGATCGGCTTGCGGCAGGCGCGCCATCAGGCGCCGGAACACCAGCGTCAGCAGCGCGAAGCCGGCCAGGAAGCCGGCCTGGCGGCCGACCCGTTCCCAGTCGAGCATGATCAGCGCCAGCACGCCCCAGATGGCGACGTCGTCCAGGCTGGCGTAGCGCAGGATGCGCTGGCCCATCGGCTGGCGCAGGATGTCGAGCTTTTCCATCAGCAGCACCAGCACCGGCAGCGCAGTGACCGCGCAAGCCATGCCGGTTCCGAGCGTAAACTGCCAGACCTGCGCCCTGGGCCCCATCCAGCCCGGATAAGCGACCAGCAACAGCGCCGCGCCGCAGCCGAACAGCAGCGGCACGCCGAGCGACAGGCCGGCGGTGGTGACGCTCTCGCGGCGGTAGGTCCATACTTTTTTCAGGTCGAGCTCGATACCGGCGAGCATCACGAACAGCATCACGCCCCATTGGGCGATGCCGTTCAGGGTCTTGACGACCTCCGGGTTGAATACGAACTGGTGATACTGAGGAAAGATCGCGCCGGCCACCCCGGGACCCAGCACGATGCCGGCGATGATCTGGACGATGGCCAGCGGTGCAAAGTAATCGGTGCGGCCCAGTCGCCAGATCAAGAAGGGCACGCTGAAGATCAGCAGCATGGCCAGGAGGAAGATCTCGGTGGTGCTCATACGTCTCCTTGGTGTTATGTAATTATGTAACGCTATGAGCCGCCTATGCTAGCGGACAATTGAATGTTTGGAAAGCAACGAGGCTGCTAGGTGCCTGATAGGTTGCATGTGTGTGTCTTGGCTCTGACACTTTGGAAATTGCTTGATAGAATTGAATTCCCAACAACGCCGCAACTATTCACCAAGCGCCGCCTCATGCATGAATTCAGGTTCAAGGTCTTCCGCAGGCTGATCGCCGTGACCGGTGCGCCCGGCGCCTGGCGCGCCTTTTACCTGGGCGCCGACGGCAAGCGACGGCCGGCCGATTTCGTCGTGCCCGGCGACCTTGCCGAAGCCGATCTCGCCGACTACCTGGCCGATCTGTTCCACGAGGATGCGACGCCGGGCCACGACAGCGTGCGGAGGCTGCCCTGACCCGGTTCAGGTGATTCTCCATTTCGCCACGACGTCTTCAGGATGTTGACGCGTATCAGCTATTTTCCCTCGCCTGGATGCAACAATTCTGTTGCAGCGTAATACCTTCCTTTCGCCACCTTCACGCACCGAGGGTACTCATTCTCGGGAACATAGGAAAGCCAGGCATGCACCTTCGCCAGTATCAAGCGGCCGCCGCTCATCTGACCGATGCAAACCGTCCGATTCGACTGCGGCTCTGGACTGAACGGGGCAGCCTCAGCGACTTGTTGTTGGTGAAGTACGTCAGGGGGAGCGAAAGCCTGTGTGGCGGTGTCGAATACCGTGTGCTGTGCATTGCAGACAAGGCCGGCCTGCCGTTGAAACAATTCACCGCAATCGCCGCTGAACTGCAGTTCGTTACCGATCGGGGTGAGTTGCATATGATCTCCGGGATCGTCGCCGAAGTCGTCGAAGGCGAAAGCGATGGCGGCCTGGCAAGCTACCAGCTCGTTATCCGGGATGCTCTCACGCTGATGGAAAAACGGGTGAACACACGCATCTTCCGCAACGCGAGCGAGGTGGACATCACCAACACGATGCTGCGCGAATGGATGCGTATCAACCCCATTCTCGCAAGCAGTTTCGACTTCCTGCTGCAGACCGCATCCTACCCGGCCAGGGAATTCACGATGCAGTACAACGAATCGGACGCCGCCTTTCTGCGCCGACTCTGGAAGCGGCGCGGCCTGTCCTGGTTCTTCAGTCCCTGCCCCGCCGGCGACACGTATGTGGATCGGATTCCCCGTCACCGGCTGATCGTGTTCGACGATGCCTGGACCCTGGCCCGGAACGCGGCCGGGAGCGTGCGTTACCATCGGGATGGCGCCACCGAAAGCCGCGACAGCATCACCGCCTGGCACGGATTGCGGTCGCTTTCGGTGGGTCGGGCGTCCCGATACAGTTGGGATGGCATGCAGTCGTCTCCCCAAATGGCCGAGGAGTCGAGCGCCAACCGGCAGGGCGCGCCGGGCGACCGGTTCGCCACCGGTCTTGACGAATATCTCGTTGACGCGCCACACGCGGGCGACGATGCCAGGGATTACGACAGCCTGGCCCGACTGCGCATCCAGCGGCACGAATACGAAGCCAAGCATTTCGCCGGCGAGAGCGGTGTACGCGACCTCCGTGTCGGAGAATGGATAGCGGTCGAGGGCCATGCCGAGATCGACAGGCATCCGGCTCAGGAGCGGGAATTCGTCATAGCGAGTCTGAGTCTGGATGCGGAAAACAATCTTCCCAAGGCGCTGAGCGACCGTGCGCGTCGTCTGTTTGCACTCAACAAATGGCCTCGTGCCGATGACGATCTCTCGACGGCCAGCGCGGAACGCGGTGTGCGCTATTCCAATCGCTTTACCTGTGTCCGGCGCGGCATTCCGGTCGTGCCGCCCTTCGATCCCCGGGTGGATTTGCCGCGCACCGAGGTACAAAGCGTCATCGTCGTCGGCCCCGCAGGTGAAGAGGTGTATTGCGACGAACATGGCCGGGTCAAGGTAAGGTTTCCGGCATGCCGCCCGGCCGATCATGAGCATGCCCATGGCGCCGGCGCTTCGGATACCGATACCGACTCCGCCTGGCTGCGCGTGGCCACGACCTGGGCCAGCGACCAATACGGTGCGATTTCGCTACCGCGTGCCGGCGACGAGTGCCTGGTGTCTTTCCTTGGCGGCGATCCGGACAAGCCGATCATCATTGGCCGGGTGCACGGCCGCAATACCCCGCCGCCTGCGTTTTCGCATCAGGGCAGCTTGCCCGGCAACCGCTTCCTGTCCGGAATACGAAGCCGCGAAGTGAAAGGCCAGCGTTACAACCAGTTGCGCCTCGACGATACGCCGGGACAGATCAGCGCCCAACTGGCGAGCGAGCACGGCGACAGCCAGCTGAACCTCGGCCACCTCGTCCATCCGCGCCGGGACGGCAGCGCTGCGCCGCGCGGCGAAGGCGCAGAATTGCGCAGCGACGAGTACATCGCCGTGCGGGCGGCCAAGGGCATCCTGCTCAGTGCGTGGAAGCGCCTGCATGCCGTCGACAGCCAGTTGGCGCGCGCCGAATTCGTTGCCCTGATGGCGCAATGCCTGGAGCAGTGCCGCAGCCTGGGCAGCTACGCGACGGAACACGGAGCACTGGAGACGGACGCCAAACCCTTGGCTGGACTGCATGCCCAACTCGAACAATGGGAGAACGGCGCGAACACGATGCCGAAAGGCCAGGATGGCGGCGCCGCGGTGATCGGCTTGAGCGCGCCGGAAGGAATCAGTTTCGCCACGCCCAAAGCGCTAGTCAGTTATGCCGGCAGCAATCTCGACAGTGTAGCCCAGCAGCACATGCAGCTGAATGCCGGGCAGCGTTTCAGCCTCAATGCCGGCCAGGGCGTATCGCTGTTCGCCCACCACGGCGGACTGCAGGCAATCGCGCATCACGGCAAGTTCTTGCTGCAGAGCCAGCACGACGAGATGGAACTCAACTCGGCCCGCAACGTGAAGGTCACTGCTACCGACGGCAAAGTCGTCGTGATGGCGCAGGAAATCCAGTTGATCGCCGAGGATGGATCGTTCATCAAGGTCGGTGATGGAGTCACGTTCGGGACCAAAGGCGAAATAAAACACCAAGCGGCGCGCTTTCCTTTCGACGGCCCAGCCACCATGCGAGCCGAACTGCCGGGTTTCGGCAGCGGCACGCCCGACCAGAAATTCATCCTCAAGTACGGTGCCCATACCGAGTCGGCGGTGGTGGCCCCCAATCGGCAATTCGAAATCGAAATGACGGATGGCAGCGTGGTCAAAGGCGTCAGCGATGCCGAGGGCAAAACCAGCCTGCTTCAGCGTGACGCGATCCATATCGCCAACGTCCGCATTTTGACGGGCCAGAAATAACGCGACTAATCGGGAGAAGCATGCGCTATCCACGCCAGCAATACTGCATTGGGCAGGCGTCCAGTGTGCTGCAATCGAACCGCACGGCCGACAAAACGGTCGACCTCAAGCCGGATTTGCCGTGCAATGTCATTGTGATCCATGGCGTTAATGATGTTGGCGTTGCGTTTGGCGCTGTCGAACAGGGTATATGTAATGGACTCGGTGCTCGCCTGTACCAGACCAAGGCCGGTCAGCCAACCCATTTCGCGCCAGGGACCTATCGCATGCCCTTGGAGGCGGACAAGGATGTGGTGCAGGAAGATCCGGACGCGGTGTTTTTCAAGCGGGCTTTCGATGATCAGACGCATAGCCCCGTCATCCCGTTCTATTGGGGATTCCGTGAAGTGGCGCGAGAAGCCGGGGCGAAGAACGGACAACGCATCGACCGCTTCGGCAATCGCCTCGACAAAGACCTGTCGAAAGGTGGCGGCCCGTTCGGCAACGCGACCAGCACCCTGCCCGACATGTGGAACCGAGGCCTATCCTCACCGGCCGATGTCGGCGGCGACCCGATACGGCCACTGTGCAGCGCACCCGGCCGCATGTACATGGTGTTGGCCGCGAAGCGCCTGGCCGCGCTGGTCACGATGATCCGCGATTACGACAGTAACGAGGTCGTCAACATCGTCGCCCATAGCCAGGGTTGCCTGGTGTCCCTGCTGGCCCAGGCCTTCCTCCTCGACCAGGGACAACGGCCGGCCGATACCTTGATTCTTACCCACCCTCCCTACAGCCTCGAGGAAAGTACGTCACTCCTGTTCGACACGCTGGAAACACTGAAGGGCGGTACCGACGCGGCCATGGAAGGCCACTACGACATGATCAACGGGCGCCAGACCCTCGACGCCCGTCTGCGCACGCTGGTGAATATCGTGCACGGCGTCGCCGCGAAAAAGCAGACTACGCCGGCGCTGGCGGCGCTGACCGACCAGGCCACTTTTCACGGCATGGTCGGGGCGAAATGGAGCGCGGGTAACGACCGCGACAATCGCGGCAAGGTCTACCTCTACTTCTGCCCGGAAGACATGACCGTGGCGCTCGACAATATGAAGGGTATCGGCTGGCAAGGCGTTCCGGATTTCGTCACCGGTACGACCCTGTCCACGACAGAGCGGGAAAAACGGCGCAGCATCTGGGGCGATCCGCCTCCCCAATGGAAGACCACGACCGGGCAGCGCAAGCCGCTTGCGGAGCTCGGCGCCGGATTTTTTCAGCGTGTGTTCACGAGCAAGCGACGCTTCGATCCGGTGCGCAAGACCGAGGGGCCGGTTCTGGTGGGACGGCCGCCGCACGATTTTGCCCTGCGCACAGACGGCGAGGATGATCATGCCCACGTTGCCGATGCCAACCGGGGGCACCGCGCCAACCATCCGGAGGCAGCGTGGCCGCAGAAACCCGGATTCTGGGACTTCCTGCAGACCGAGGCCGGCAAGCGCGAGGGTATCAGGACCATCAACGGCGAAGCCCTGCGCGTGCCTGTTCAGGCCGACTTGCGCGGTGCCGGACAGCTCGATCCGAAAGACATACCGAAGACTTCCGATCAGGCCAGGCTCAAGCCTGCGGATCAAGGGCCGTGCGAAGAAGTCGACCCGATCGACGCGGCGATCGCGGTCACCAGCGGCAGTGGCCTGAAGTGCTGGCGCGAAGAGTGCCCCGATCCGACTGGCGCCGTTCGCAGGCCAGGCATGCCGCAGGTCCTGCCGGTGCCTGAGCGCGCAAAGATCGAGACGCGCTACAACGTGGATAACAAGCTGGCAACAAAGGAGCCCGGGTGGCAACGCCGCGTGCTGGAAGCCGTGCGCTACCCAGATGGCAAGGTGAGAGCGCTGATCCAGGAAAGTCCGAACGAGGCGAGACGGCGCTGGCAGCATGAAGTCAGTCCGAAGTCCTTTCATAGTTCGATCTTCGGCAACGCGAAGAACCACATGGATGTTACGGCCTACGATCTGTCGATCGGAGGCGGACAGGCATCGAGTGATCCGCAATTCTACGGATATTTATGTGCGGTGGCCGATTGGCGATTGCAACAACAGTCATCGGAGAGACCGGGCATCCTCAAATGGAAGGAGTTCATGAAGAAATTCGCCATTTACTGGGCCGTAGAGACATCCCAAAACAAGGCTGTTATCGAAGGAAATGCTAGATATTACAGCTATGGCGACCTGCCGTCGTGCGTCCCGCCTCTGCATATCGGCTTACCGTCAGCGGTCGTATGCGAAACCTTGGATGGTTATCGGTTGCCTCATACTCAGTCTACGAGCGTACCACAGCCCCAGAATTCAAGCGCACACGCCGAGAAGGCAAGCAAATGAAGCCGGCGATCATTGGGAATGCGCCCAAGCCGCGGAGGAACACGGCCCGAGCCCTGCTGCTTCTGACGATCCTGGCCCTGCTCTGCTCCCTGCTCACGGCATGTTTCATCCAACCGGATAGTTTCAGCTCAGCGAAGGAGTTGCCAATGCAAAACATGGGAAATCGATCATACGGCAGGTGGATTGCCCTTCTTTCGGTTGTATTCGTGTCTGGTCTTGTGGCGTTTCGTTTCGTATCACACGGGAACAGTACCGGCACAGATGGAAGGGGTGCGCCCATCACGGCACAAGCCGCCAAGCCAACCGAATCCGATAAAAAGGAATACGTTCTCGAGATCATCGGATTGGGTGTGACACTCGATAAGTACCGACAAGGCAAGCTCTGGGAAGTACTGCAGCATGGGAATCCCAACGGGTCCATTCGTGAACAGGATCCCAGAAAATATCCATGGCCTGCACAAGACAAGAAAGGTATCGGTGGCGGCCGTGGCGGCGATAGTCTTGAAAACGGCGCACAAGACACGCCGATGTATTACGGTGTTCCGGCCTTCAATGCCGAGCCGCCGATACCCGACTACGATTTCGCCGACAAAGCAGACGAGCCGAATACAGGTCTGGTCGGTGCCGCTCCAGTCGCGGGGATGGCCTGGCACCTGTTCGTAGTGGGTCCACGCCGCTTTGCAGAGCGCCCTGACCGCATACTCGACGACGTTTTTGCCTTCTTCGATGCGCATCCCGACGTGCCTTATATAGTCCTTGGCTCGGACGATGGCATGGGCCAGCGGGATAGTTATCGGCTGCCCGGGACGCCGGAACTCTTGAAGGACGGCTATTACGTCCCTGAAATGCCGGATGCGTCTTCGCTGTTCGTATTGGCGCGACGTGAGCGTGTTGACCCGGTCCGTCCCTACGTTTGGGATGACCCAGACAACGAGTTTGTACAGAAGATCTTCCGCTGGATGTACTGGGAACTTGCAGCTGCCGTACCGCATCCCACAAGAAAACAGGTGACGCGTACCCCGGCGCAAGTGGGTGCGGATCCTACGCGCCACGCTTCCCCGGGTGGCGTCGAACGCCAGCCTCTCGTCAGCGAGTGGCTCGAAGCCGCCGCCGCCTTCGCCCAGCGCCCCGACATCCGGGGCACCGGCGTCAGCGGCGTACTCGGCCACCTGAATCCCTTCGCGCACCACCCGCCGAAGGAATGGAAACCGACGCCATGGTTCCCGATTCCCTGGAACCGTGAGCAACTGGAGACGTTTGACCGCCTCCCTACCCTCGGCTACCTGCACCGCCCGACCTTCGTACGCTTCACGGATGCCCAGGGCAAGCCGCTCACGCGCCGCGACGATCGCCAGAAGGCGCTGCTGGCCGGATGGCAGGCGGCGCTGCAGACCCTGCCGGAGGCTGAGCGTGCCAAATCCCCTGCCCGCGTCGTGGCCGCCACCGGCGGCAATACCGAGCAGCTGATCGCCTTGCACGGGGTACTCAACGCCCAGGCTGCGGCCGGTGCACCGGAAATCGACAGCGGGAAGCCGAGCCAGTTCATCGATACCGACCAGCGTCTCGGCAATACCGGCGCCGCCACCTTGTTCGTGCAGATGGCGATCGGCACGATGGGCAGCTACCGCGATGGCGGCGTCAGCGCGGCGGTCAACCTGCGCGATCCGGACGAAGCGTCGATCGTACTGATCACGCCCCCCTCCGAGGAGAAACGTAGGACGCAAGACGCGCACCGGGACGATGTATTCGCGCATCGCGGCACACCGGCGATCGATCCCGCGAACTATCGATAATCGACTGGGAGCCGAACATGGCAAAAGTGATCCGGATGGGCGATCAGACCAGCCACGGCGGCAAGGTCGTGCAGGTCACGGCGACGCACTTTACCGTCGGTGGCGTTGCGGTCGCCTGCAAGGGCGACAAGGTCACCTGTCCGATCCATGGCTCCGGCACGATCGTCGAAGGCGATCCTCGCCACACCATCGACGGGGCCCCGGTGGCTTACGAGGGCCACAAGACAAGCTGCGGCGCCACGCTGCTGCCGAAGGTCGACAATTTCATCCTGTCCTGACCGGCCTCGCAAGACAGCCGGTATGCGAATCGCGCCGGCTGTCCGCGATGCCCTCTTACACCCGCGGCGGATCGGTCTCGCGCACATACACCTTGTACTGCGCCACCGCCCTGGCGAACGCCCGCAGCGCCGCCGGCATCTGCGCCGGATCGGCCACGATCAGGCCCGGGTCGGCTTCGCCACCCGGCAGCGCCGGCGGAATCCCGGCCGCGGCCACCAGTTGCCGCCCTGCCCCCAGGATCAGGAAGGCCTTGTCGTGGCGGTAGGCGTCGCGCACGAATTCCAGCACCCGGCCGTCGCGCCCCAGCGCCGCGGCCGGACCTTCGCCGGGTGCCACCACCACCGCGTCGTACATCACCGAGGGCGTGGTGTCGACCGTCACCTCGACGTCGAGCGGTTTATCCGTCGTGGCTCTCAGTTCGCCCAGGCGCTGGCCGACGATGCGCGGCTGGGCGCCTTCTTTCAGCAGGAAGGCATACACCTGGCGCACGGTGGCGGCGTCGACGCCGTCGCCGGCGAGGATCGCGATGCGGCGCGTACGCATGCCGGTCCTGCCGGGGCGCGCCAGCAGCGACAGCGACGGCGACGGCGGGTAGTCCGGGATCGGGGTGTCGTTCACGCGCGGCAGCGGCGGCGGCACCGGGATGCCGAGGCCGTCGGCCACCGCGCGCGCCAGGTTGGCATCGACATTGGCCAGGCCGGCGACGATGCGGACGCGCACGGCCGGGGTCTGCACCCGCGTCAGTTCGAAGCGGAAGGCGTCGATGATGTGCTTCTGCTCGACCGGCGTCTGGCTCTTCCAGAACAGGCGCGCCTGGCCGTAGTGCTCGGCGAACAGTTCGGGCTTGCCGCGCACCTTGCTGGCATCGATATGCTCGGCGTAGCTGACGAAGCCGCGGGCGCCGGCCTGGAACGGGCAGCCGCCGGCCAGCGAGTTCGGCTCGTAGGCGACGCGGCCGCGGTTGATGGCCTGGCGGTGGAAGCCGTCGCGCTGGTTGTTGTGGACCTGGGCGACCGGGCTGTTGATCGGGATTTCGTGGAAGTTGGGGCCGCCCAGGCGCGTCAGCTGGGTGTCGACGTAGGAGTGGATGCGTCCCTGCATCAGCGGGTCGTTGGTGAAGTCCAGGCCCGGCACCAGGTGGGCCGTGCAGAAGGCCACCTGCTCGGTCTCGGCGAAGAAGTTGTCCGGGTTGCGGTTCAGGACCAGCTTGCCGACCGGGCGCACCGGGACCAGCTCCTCGGGCACGAGCTTGGTCGGATCGAGCACGTCGAACACCCTGAACCCGGCCGCCTGCTGTTCGGTGAAGATCTGCAGCCCGAGTTCATACTCGGGGAACTGGCCGGCCTCGATCGCTTCCCACAGGTCGCGCCGGTGGAAGTCGGGGTCGGCGCCGGCCAGCTTGACGGCTTCGTCCCACACCAGCGAATGGGTGCCCTGCAGCGGCGTCCAGTGGAACTTGACGAAGTGCGACTCGCCTTGCGCGTTCACCAGGCGGAAGGTGTGCACGCCGAAGCCCTGCATGGTGCGGTAGCTGCGCGGAATCGCGCGGTCCGAGTTCACCCACAGCAGCATGTGGAAGATCTCGGGCGACAGGCCGGCGAAATCGTAGAAGGTGTCGTGCGCGCTCGAGGCTTGCGGGATCTCGTTGTGCGGCTCCGGCTTGACC
>Ga0308160_10006905_pt1 | contig 11410 bp, 10 predicted proteins | sample PhyFR1_FD_201036 | JGI IMG/M metagenome (GOLD analysis project Ga0308160, IMG submission 201036) | Phyllosphere microbial communities from UC Gill Tract Community Farm, Albany, California, United States - DLSLF.R1 | ecosystem: Host-associated > Plants > Phyllosphere > Unclassified | place: USA... | reverse complement strand
TCACATGGCGAGACGACGTGGACTGTTTCTATCGCCTCTGTCAATTGGAATGAGATGCAATTTTGCGTAAATCACTTATAAACGAAAAGGGTCCCCAGCAAACAGTCCCTCGGATTTGGAGATACATTTATACAGAAATCAGAGTGGTAGTCTTGGTCATCAAATTCAACCTGCCCTTATGACATACCGGAACATGATCGCATGCCTGATCATCGAGCCTCTTGGCGTTGCAAAATCAAAAGAAGACCACGTTGGAGCATCAAGTCTGGAGCTTGTCGAGACGAAACCCTTCTTCCGGCTCTTGTTGACATCGCTCACGTTTGGGCATTGCTCGAGGAAGAATAGAGAAAAATAAAGATTTTAGACTCCACCCTCGGAGCGGATCGTAATTTAGGATTTGTAAACCCCATCTTGCCAGATCTGCGTGGACGTTCAGTCGGATTCGTAGCTTGATGTAAAGACATGCAGCTCTCAAATAAAAATCTGCGGAGACAAGCGGACCTGCACTGAGAAGCGATGAAAAGAACGCTCCGGCATCAAGCTCACGAGCTGCTTCTCTTGCGAGTAAGGCAGCAGGTGAGTGCTGAATGATGATATGTATGCAAGCTACAGTAAGCCATCAGCGTTAATCTTAAAGTTTACAGACCGTTCTACGCAGATCCTCATTCCAAACTAGTCGAGCAGTTGCCTTTCAAGCCGTCTGCGCGGAATTCCTCGAGGCGATACTGGGTTCAGACGCAGAGCTGTTCTTGTCCGCAGTGCTAGCTGTGGTAGCGGCTTTTGACAGAGATTCCATATAGTCCACCGTGAGACCCTGATCATTGGCTTCTTCAATGATGTCTGCACCCCGTTCAAATCGATTTGCATCAGGTGTTTCTTTTTTCCATGATGACCACTTCTGGTACGCTTCTTTTTGCTTAGGGCTAAGTTCGGCAACCATTCTGTAGTGGCGATTTGCACAATAGGATTCGACTTGGTTCTGCTTAAAATGATCGGTAACGGCGAATTCAAATAGAGTATGCTGCGACATGGCCAGTTCCGGCCATACCACATCAGCTGAGGCATCTTATACATGTCCAAGGTGGATGGCGCTTCTCCGGGTGGCAACCCTCCTTTCATCCAAGTGACATCATCGTCATAGTGGATACATGATCAAATCGACGAAGCAGATGACGAACCAAGGCGAAGCAGCCGGAAAAACGAAAGCGGTGCAGTTGAGATTTGGTGGCAGGGGTATGGCCGACAGTCACCACACAAAGATTACCTTGAAGAAGTGGAAGAAGTCGTATTGAAAGTAATCTTAGGAGGTTGGCTAGGACCGCTACCATGAATAGAGTCACATAAGCTCACAAATCTTGTCTTCAGTCCAGCGAAATCACGACTGCTTTGGGTCCGATTCGTTGAAAAAACAGTCTGACAGTTCCCTGCAATGTCTATCGTCAAGCCATTGACATATCGTCAAATGTATTGATCGAGAAGATCTTGATGTTGGGGACTTTCCGTGAGCAAGATTGTGAGCACATGTACGCAGTGGAAACAAGGCGTCTGACATAAAGATAACATGGCAAACAAGCGATGTGCTAGGACAAAGACAAGTTCTGTGACCACGTTGTCAATTTGAGTAACCTCGCATGTACAAAACGCAGAGCTATACTCGTGGTTTTGTACCCCCAGATCCAGGATCGCGTGAAACCAAGCAAGGAAGCCAACGCTGACAAAACCGGTTTGCTTTGGGTCGCATCCTGGCTCAAAGTCGTTTCGACAGATCGATTATCATGCGGTGACCCTCCTATAAACCTGGTATCTTCGGGTTCTGCAGATGAGTGTGTATCCGTCCTATGGTTTTCGATTCCGTCGGCCTCTGCTCTGGTCAAGTCGGTTTTGACCTCACTTCCAGTAACACCCTCGAACTTCCCGAAGTCTGAGTAGTTCCACTCTGCCAATTCTTCCAGTTGTTCGGTATCATCGATAAGACCCTTGCTATTGCCCATATGATGTAAGCCATCCTTGTCCATATGCTGTAGGAGTGTCGTCCGAAGCTTTCCAGCTTGTAGCGTCAACTCTTCTGTCTCGTTCTCGCTAGCTTTGGACCAGTTCTCTCGATTTCGGCGATACTTGATCAACATATTCTTGACTTCTTGGTCAAGCTTCTCGTAAGCTATATTTCATTTGATAGCGTTCGAGCTCTGATCTGCTCGAACGGTCTCTCAATTCAACACAGCTATGCGATGCTTCAAACAGGAAAAGTTTTCTCAGAACAGGAAATTGGTCTACCAGAGTTTCCTATGTCGCGAAGAGACGCTGCGCTGATCGGTTCGATATCAAGCTTTATATCCACTCTTAGCCATGTGATAAAAGGTCGGGACCCGTGACGCTGCACTCGCGAGCGTCGAGGAATGGCGCAAGCGCATAAAAGCTGTACAGAGAGAAGAAACTGATTCTGAAAGGGGCAAAATGTCGTGAGATTCCGCTTCTTTGACGCCATCGTAGTGTCGATGAAATGATGACTTAGAGTCTTAATTGTCCCTCTCCTGACTATCTCCATTATTCTCAGGGCGATCGGAGGCTCATCTATCGCATTTGCTATATTGTATGATAATATGATCATACCTCTGTTATCCATGTATGTCAAACTCAGTAATGCCTGGGGCTTATACAGACTGCCAGGATGTACTAGTACGAGAGCCGAGGTTAACATTTACGCGAACCGTAACCGCTTTATATCTAGATTCCCCTTGAGCATTATGATTAACACCCAATACTCAAGACCTAGATCGCATGTCCCGCTATGGCCAATCTGTCGAGCGTTGATGGACCTTGCCCTTACATCTGCACCGCAGTACCAGGTGAAGCGTCGAGATGGCTGACGATGATTATCTGGAGAGTGCAATTCGTCGTGGTCTGGCCCAATCGTTCTCCTTGGTCCTTGGTTCTACTAGTGGCAATCAACGAGGCCGAACGGCAATTGCCCTCAAACGACGCCACTGCTCGTTCCATCTAGTAGTGATCGTAGTGACAGATAGAAGCAAGACGGTTCACGCTCGTATCTCGCCATCGTATAACCCGACCGATTGCAGATTGCCACAATACTGCGTCATCTTGGCGAATGTAAGCTCGAGCCATTCGTTTACCCCAACATCAGAACTGATGCACGACCTGCTGAGAGATCTATAGGTCAATTAGCCGATGGGGTTTGCCAATCGACCATGACCGAACCATCTGGTCTAATAGCATCGCTATGGCTGATGTTTCCGGCTTACGAAAGTACAACTGCAAGTCATCGATCGGATAGAACTTTTGTTTTCTGAGCTAGCACACTTGTTTCAGGCTTATAACACATTCCTTGGGCATTAATCCGGTAGTCTTGTTTGACAGCGGATGTGTATATTACCCTGTTTCACTCGGCCGACGTTCCCGCTCAAGCGGTCCTTTCCTTCAGCTCATCCGCAGCCATGTCGACCTTGGTTCGAGTGCTCGAGAACTTTCTCGCAGAAATACCGGCCTCGAACATCTCGTCGATCTCAGCTGGTGTCCTCCCTTTCGTTTCGGGCATGTAGAAGTACATGATGACGAGCCAGACGCAGGTCAGACCACCAAAGAGATAGCCTGGACAAGAGTCGTAGATCAGTCAGCGCGACTGTCCAAGCATAATCGACACAGTCCCGGCTCGACCAGAGGATGACTCACCGATGCGGGCCCCCCAGTTTGCCCCAAGGGGATCCAGCATAACGGGAACAGTATATTGCTATAATCGAGCAGAGCCAGTCAGCAAGTCGCTCGACCTCCGACGTGCACCAAACACCAACTCACTAAGATCAAGTTGATAAAGGACTGTAGCGTGACACCAATTCCGATAGCTTTGGAACGGAGAGCCACAGTAGATATTTCTCCGAGGTAAGTCCATCCCACGGGGGGGATCCCGACCGAGTAGAATGCCATCCAAATGCAGGTCATGGCAACTATTCCGTTCGGGCCGGCCTTGTTGGACAAGGGTACCGAGGCAAGCCCACCGATAGCCATGACACATAGCATACAACCGGTGGCGGAGCAGAGGACCAGCGTTCTTCGGCCAACACGTTCGATCAAGAAGACTGAGCAAGCGATGCCGACAAGCAAGATAATGTTGGTGATCAGAGTGGCGGTGAACGGATCTTGAATACCGGCCAAGAGGAAAAAGTAACTAGAAACGACAAATTTATAGTCTTGTCAACGATCGAGACTTCAAGATTGGGTCATTGCTTGGCAGTACTCACGTAGAGTAGCCAAAGGTCAGAGCAGCCCCCGCGATACCTTGCAGCATCAGAGGCAAGGCTCCGATAGCGACTCGCTTCAGGTTCTTTCCCTTGAGAACGGAGAGCCAGTTCGATTTGGCGACCAGTTGCTGTGCAATCTCTGATTGTTCCACTTCGTACCGAATACAAGCATATTCGTGATCTAGATCGTATCCGTCGACGTTGCCGATGAGCCTGGAGAGAGACTTTTTGGCTTGTTCGTGTTTCCCCTTTTTGCAGTAGAATACGGGAGTTTCAGGGAGCAAGACGAGCGGGAATAGCCAAAGACCCAGAAAGACGAATTGAGAGTAGAATGCGGCTCGGAAAGAGCTAGGATGGGACTATAGGAGGAACAACAAGCCAATAGATTAAGCAAAAGTTCGTATGCCATAATTATTCTACTGCTAGTACCGCCGGGACGTACCTGGATAGCCTTGAGAGTTACGGATCCAAACAGAGAACCAGCGGCGAACATGAACGCGAATGGCATCGTCATTGCGCCTCGGATTTTCGGCATCGAGATCTCGGATACGTAGCATACGAGACCAGGTCCAAGGTAGGCGTTCGCGATACCGGCAAAGATTTTGGCAGCCAAAAACACCTTCCAATCCTTGGCAACAATCTCGAGGATGATAGCCTGTCGTTCGAGTGACAAGTCAGAAAAGGACAGATGAGACGATGTTTGCGCCTATCGACTCACGATAACGATTGCTACAGTGGGAATGTACAAGTTCCATTTCACTCCATAGCGGTCTGAAGTGAGGGGGGACAAAAGCTGAAACAAGATCTGGACGGCGAATTGAGTGCCGCCCCAGAGCGAGACATAAGTCGCATCGACGATTTTTTCCCCATGAGGTCCGAGCTTAGTTCCAAAGACTTCGATGAATCCGGCGTTGGCGATGATGTTACCAGGAATAGAGAGACCGTAACCGATATAGCTGTATGAACAAATCATGAGCTACGAACTGAACAGAACTTCATTGGACTGTCGGTACTTACACGGCTCCGAGCGATGTGGCGATAGCAGCGCAATAAAGTCTCCAAAACTTGCGCATTGTTTGATTGGGCGTGAGGGTCGCATAATTCGAGACCGGGACCACGTCCGCGGTCTCGATGACGGGCTTGGCATCTTGAGCATATTCTTGCTGTATCTCTTCGCCCTTTACATCCAACTCGTAGATGTCTTTGCTCTTTTTAGAGTAATCGAGAGACATAGTGATAGCGGGGCGCCGTTCGAGCAAGTGTCGCTACGTGTGTGAAGCAGTCACTGTTTGCAAGGCGATGAGGTGTTCAGCGATGGAAAGCGAAGTCGCTGTTGTTGTCGGGTGGAGAATAGGTGTTGGAGGCTTGATAAGGTTATTGGCGGTGAGCAGCCTCGATGGAAGAATGAAACATGTTTCCGAGCATCCTTATATCTTCCTCTTCACGGGCTGTCTCAATAGCGATTTTGCCAAGGAGGTGATACGTACGCTGGAAGACGATACCACCAGTCGTACCACAAGATTGCCCGGGAGGATACTCGGTACATATTCGTGCCGTACTCGGATGGTGGCAGGAGAGGTGAACACGACGACGGCGATGCAGGGATAGACGATCGACGGTCATCCTTACTGAAGATATACGGAAAGACGGAAAAGGCGGCACGGCAGTATTTCTCGGCCCCGCTAAATTAGCCTGTTCATCCCACGACGACCACGAAACAACATTGCAATTCACAATGCCATCTGATCAGAGCAAGATCGTACAAGGGTTACAAAGGTCCGAGGAATGTACCGGTCGGGAAGTAACCTTCTTCGATGATCAAAGTAAGGAGCATGTCCAGAAAAGGTGCTGTGTTGCCGCCGGAAGAGTTCATCCCGAATATGCTCCCGGTCAAATCCGCCTTTTCCGTTTCTCGACAATTATCTTCTCAACTCATCCTACACCCGTTGTCCCCGTTGGCTTGAAAAAACAAGTATACATTAAATTCAGATGAACACTGCAATGTAAATTATGCTACTGATATGCCGCCCTTCTCATCTCGAGCTACTCACGATCTTCAAGAACAGTTCAAGTCACTGCCGCGCCTACCAACATGAATTCCGACCCTATCGCTACTTCTCCACTAGGCTATCGAACGGCCATCGTGCCGGGATTCAACCCTGATCCGAGTATGATCAGGGTAGGAAATGATTATTTCCTCATCACCTCGTCATTCGAATACTTTCCTGGTATTCCCATCTACCACAGTACCGATCTCGTCAATTGGAAATTGATCAACCACGTACTCACCAGGAGGTCGCAGCTGGATCTCCGAACGGTCGAAGCGGGAGGTGGTATCTTTGCCCCCACTATAAGAGAACATCGAGGGCGAATCTACGTCACGTGTTGTCAGATGCAAAAGTCTGACTCGCTCGGGGGCTACAAGGTGAGTGACGCCGATCGAGTGACTGATAAGAGGCATGTCTGATAGACCTGTCTGGCTCTTACCGTCATTGCATAGAAAATGGTTGTACCTCGCGGGTTTTACCTCTCGACGGATGATATCTTCCGACACGATTCGTTTTCTGAACCCACCTGGTTGGAGAATGCCGGCATCGATCAAGATGCAAGTCGGTCTTGTCGTTTTACCGCTCTGCAAGGGCGAGACGTGCTCCCCGCACAAGACGGCTGATCCTGCGTCACTTTCATTCGACTTTGCAGCTCTTCTTTGATGACTCGACCGGCAAAGTATGGGTATCCACCGCCGACTTTATCACTGATCGCAAGATCCTCGATAAGAAGACAGGCGTACCCATTGTCGTTGTGACCCGTGAGATCGACCTCGAAACGGGCAAAAACCTTACACACGATGTCGTCAATTGCTACAGCAGTGTCGGAAACGGAGTTGCCGAGGGACCTCACATCTTTAGACGTCGAGGTCGGTACTACTTGAATGTGGCGATCGGTGGAACCGATGTGTGTCATCAGCAGTGGATCTATCGAGGGGAGTCGCCACTGGGCCCGTGGGAAGCAGCGCCAAGCCCCATCAACCCGATGATCTACAACGAGCTGCACCCTGAGATCAGACTGACAGGCCATATGGATCTTTGTCCCGGAGACCAAGGTGTCGACGGAGATCAATGGTGGGCATGTTTCCTCGGAGTACGACCTCAGTGGGACGACAAAGGCCAAGTACATGACTCGCAGCTCGGTCGAGAGACCTTCCTCTGTCCCGTCGAATGGAAAGATGGTTGGCCGATCGTCAATCGAGGTCAAAAGGTCACAATTGATGGGCTCGCCGAGACCGGGCTCGCTAGATTGCCCGACGCATTTACTGAAGAGTACGGCTATAAGCCTGCGGATAGTGAGTGGCCGGGCCTTCATAACGGAAGTCGTCTCGATCATAGGCATCATTTGTTGATCATTCGATCGTGTTCACAGCACTTCCACTCGGCTGGTACCACGCTCGAACTCCATTGCGAAGGGACTATGATCAGCACGTCCGACCAGGTAGTATCGCACTGTACGGCAATTGTTATCGACTCAAGGATGACGAATGCGTGGCCATGCACCTACGAAAGCAACCATCGCATGAAGGCGTGTGGAAGTGTAGCCTGGAGTTCGTGCCTCAGAGAATCAATGAGGAGGCAGGTACTACCATCTGGTGGTCCAAACATTGTCACGCAACTGTGGGTATCCGAGGAATCGGTGAAGGAGAAGGAGATTGCACAGACAGGGCGATTGTGTTCAAATCACCCGATCCTAGCCTCCCCGAGGAAGTCAAGTTTGTGGCAAGTATCCGATCTCGACGCCTAGCGTTGCATACATCGAATCCATTCTAATCGTCTATATGAACTAGCAGGAGGTTCAAATACCCTATAACGAGGACAAGATAGATCTCATGGTCAAAGCAGAGCGCCTGAGCTACGAATTTTACTACAAGAGTCCCAAGGAAACTGAATATCAAAAGATTGGGTCCATGGCCACGGACGCCTTGACCCGACATCGTATCTTTGATTCCTTTTGCACCGGAACGATGGTAGGCATCTACGCATTGGGAGAGTGGAATCGACCGTGTCTCCAGCCTGCCTACTTTAACGGCGCTTCGTGGAGTGGACTTCGTGGGGGTCCATCAAAATGGACACCAAGCGGAGTTGATCAGCAGACGTCAGACACTTCGCGAGCAGTCTTGGATTTCCAATTCGATTGAGCGCGAGCATGCGCGTGCATATCCTCTTAATACAAACGAATGAAATGTGTACTAGAGTCGTTATCCCCATCATGATCATTAAGGCTGTGTGATAAACCTTTGTAGCAATGGCTATCAAAATGAATTTTGATGTCAGAACCACGACTGGAGTTTGAAGCCGGGGAACTAAGCTCTGGCAGCTGGGAGAAACGTATTGCGTCGCGTGACTCGTCTTACGGTAGGCGCCTCTCTCTCTCTCTAGTAGTACTTAGTACATAAGGTCTACTCTGTTTTTGTCTCTCTCATGTCCTCTATATCTTGACACCTGTTGTTCTCTAGTGATTTGCTAGTAACAACGCAACTTGCTTGTTTGTCGATGTGGATGAATGTCAGTCACGCGCTCGGTTGATATTCGGGTCAACGGCACGAGCGTTTCCGTAAACACGGATGTGTTTCCGGGCCAAGACAATTAAATGGTCCGAGAAGTTGTGTTTCTTGATCGAGACAGCTGATAAGAGATCACATCGGTGACCGACCAGTAACGATGGTCACGATCGCTCTCAGCCATCTTCATACCGCTATCTCCTCTCATCCACGCCTTCACCAACAGGCGCAACCGTCGCATCGAATAGCAGACTGATAGCATCATGATAGAGACCATCCGATCGCCTTGTCAGCTGGTCAAGACCGCAGCTGGCGGATGGCAACTAGTCCGCCACGGGGAACCCTTCCTCATCCTAGGAGGCGAGCTTCACAATTCCTCTTCCTCGTCGGCTGGTTATATGCGTACTCTCTACCCAGGGTTGAAACGTCAAGGTTTCAATACCGTGTTCGCTGCAGTCTCTTGGGAGCAAATCGAACCCGAACAAGGCCGCTTCGACTTTGTCGAATTCGACGCCATCGTCCGTGATTGCCGGGCAAGTGGATTGCATATCATCGTCTTATGGTTTGGGTCTTTCAAGAACGGTAAGTCCCTGGAAGTCGTCAAGGAGCAGAAGCCGCGACCTGACAACGCTTGGTATCGACCTTGTCCTAGGCGATTCGAGTTATGTACCTCTTTGGATCAAAAGGGATGCAAAGCGCTTCCCTCGTGCTTGTGTCAAAGATAAGCAAGGTCTTGTCGTATCAAAGCAAACTCTATCCGTATTTGCCGAGTCCAACGTGATCGCCGATGCCGAAGCATACACCACTCTCATCCAGCATTTGGCGGAGCTCGACGCTGAGCATGGCACCGTGTTGATGGTTCAGGTCGAAAACGAAGTCGGCTTGACAGGGTCGTCGAGGGACCATAGCCCGGCTGCCGAGACCGCTTTTCAGGGACAGGTTCCGGCAGAGCTTGTCGATCGCCTGCATCAAGAATGGGACACCTTGCACCCTATCTTGCGACGAAGTCTCGAACACTTTTACGAGAAGAAAGACTCCTCGTCACGAGCGGGTACCTGGACTGAGGTATTTGGCGAAGCCGTGGAGACGGACGAGCTATTCATGGCCTTTCACTATGCGCGCTACCTCGAGCAGATTACAGCTGCTGGCAAGCGTTACTACGATATCCCGATGTACACCAACGCATGGTTAAGCAGTGTCGACCTCGACACCACGCTAGTGTTGCCTCCTATCCTCGCGACGGCTGGAGGGGCGCTACCTGGGGTATACCCTTCTGGCGGACCCGTAGTGGGGGTTCTTGACATCTGGCAATTGTTCGCGCCCTCGCTCGACTTCATCAGTCCTGATATCTACCTGCACGACTATTCCAAACTGTATCGGCACTATCTTCATCGTGGTCAGGCCCTATTGATACCGGAACAACGGCGTGATCCTAGCGGCCTCCGACGTCTCTGGGATGCCTATGGATCATGTGGTGCTCTCTGTGCGGCGCCATTCGGTATAGACCCACCTCATTCATGTATGGAAGATGTTCAACGCCACCTTTCCTTACTTAATCGAGTCGGCCCATATATCCTCAAATTGCAAGCCGATCGAACCAAGGGCGTTGGGTTCTACTTTGACGAACTTCCTCAAGGTCAGGCATGGAACGCGGACGTCAAGTCGTATCAACTGGGCAAGTGGAAAGTCTCGATATGTCGTCATGGCTTATACGTGCCCACCACGACCGGTCACGGACTCGTAGTCCAGCTAGATGAGGATCGTTTTCTTTGCGTAGGGGCTGGCTATTCGGCGAGATTCACCTTAGAGGGTCACGTATCCGGGATCGCGAGGGTGACGGAGGTGGAGGTCGCTCCAAAGACAGGGGAGCTGGTGCCGAGGCGACAATTGAACGGAGACGAGACGCTTCATCACAGCTGCGTCCAGATGGCTAGCTTGGCTATCATTGAGCCGGATGCTTTCGACATTGCGCAATCGAAGCGGCCGGAAATTTGTGAAGTAGAACTATGGGTCGCAGCTGACTGAGTGGGCGAGCACGTCGGGACGCGATAAGATCAGGTGTGAAGCGCTTTTGCTCGAGGTTTACACCATGTGCAGTCACCGAGAACACAATTGAGGCATGTCGTTTATCGTGAGGAATATGCTGCTGACATGTGCTAGGAACAGTAGTTCCACGGTTTTCAGCCGCCGGGATACCTGTAGAGAGGTCTTAGTAGATAGTCGAGGCAAAGAGTCGAACGATCGTCACGGCCGACAGGAGGACCGCTCTTGTTGCAAGTATTTACTCGTAGGGATTATGTGTGTTTTCCGATCACAGCAGTGCTCGTGAATGTTCGCACAGAGCTGAGAACTTGCTTATGTACATTCCGTCATACTGTATTCTACCTCGATTTCAGCGGGGGATCTAGACCAAGAAGAACAGCTAAGAAGAGCGTTCAATCTATAATCTCACACGTGGAAGTCAGACGGATCATTTCAACGACATACAACAAGCAATGTAAGAGAGTCGAAACCCTTGCAAGCGAGACGGAGTGGTTCGGCAACGGTGAGGGAAAATCGGTTTGAAGATGCAAGAGTTTCGTATGGATCTCATCAAGCATGATTG
>Ga0308160_10006904_pt1 | contig 11410 bp, 8 predicted proteins | sample PhyFR1_FD_201036 | JGI IMG/M metagenome (GOLD analysis project Ga0308160, IMG submission 201036) | Phyllosphere microbial communities from UC Gill Tract Community Farm, Albany, California, United States - DLSLF.R1 | ecosystem: Host-associated > Plants > Phyllosphere > Unclassified | place: USA... | reverse complement strand
CGCTGGAATTCCAGGTCGGCGCGCGCCAGGTCATCAAGGGCTGGGACCAGGGCGTGGTCGGCATGAAGGTCGGCGGCAAGCGCACCCTGATCATCCCGAGCGACCTGGCCTACGGCAAGCGCGGCGCGCCGGGCGGCTCGATTCCGCCGGATACCGACCTGATCTTCGACGTGGAACTGCTCGACGTCAAATAAGTCTAATTATTACTGGTGGGGAGTACGGCTATGCGCATTGCAAACGACGTCACTGAATTGATCGGCAATACCCCGCTGGTAAGGATCCGGCGCCTCGGCCGGGGGGCCGGCGGCGACATCCTGGCCAAGCTCGAGTTCTACAATCCGGCGCACAGCGTGAAGGACCGGATCGGCTGGGCCATGATCGAGGCGGCCGAGCAGGCCGGCAAGATCGGCCCGGACACCATCATCGTCGAACCGACCAGTGGCAATACCGGCATCGCGCTGGCCATGGTGTGCGCGGCGCGCGGCTACCGCTGCCGCCTCGTCATGCCGGAAACCATGAGCAAGGAGCGGCGCATGCTGCTGCGTGCCTACGGTGCCGAACTGGTGCTGACGCCCGGTCCCGAAGGCATGCTGGGCGCGATCCGCCGCGCCGAGGAAATCGTGGCCGCCGACCCCAACTGCTTCATGCCGCAGCAGTTCAACAATCCCGCCAACCCCGAGGTGCACCGCCGCACCACCGCCGAGGAAATCTGGCGCGACACCGACGGCAAGGTCGACATCCTGGTGGCCGGCGTCGGCACCGGCGGCACCATCACCGGCGTGGCCGAAGTGATCAAGGCGCGCAAGCCCGGCTTCCGCGTCGTTGCGGTCGAGCCGGAAGCGTCGCCGATGCTGTCCAAGGGTACCAAGGGTCCGCACCCGATCCAGGGCATCGGCGCCGGTTTCGTGCCGCAGGTCCTGAATACCCACGCCTACGACGAAGTCATCACGGTGAGCAACGACGCCGCCTTCGAGACTGCGCGCGCGGCGGCACGCGAGGAGGGGCTGCTGGTCGGCATCTCGTCCGGCGCGGCGCTGTGGGCGGCCGTCGAGGTGGCCAAACGGCCGGAAAATGCGGGCAAGGTGATCGTGACGATCATCCCGTCGTTCGGGGAGCGCTACCTGAGTACTGCGCTGTTTGCCAATTTGGCCGGCTGAGTTTGCCTGGACGTAGGGTGGGCTTTCCGAGCCCGCCCTACGGTACAGCGGAACCGCTACCTAATTAATTAGTGTGCGTGAGCATGATCATGGTCATGGTCATGGTCATGGTCGTGATCATGCTCGTCATGCGTTTCGCGCAGCGCACATCCTGCATGCCTGGTCGTTCCCTGCTCGACCTGCAGCGTGCAGTGATGAATCGAAAAGTCCTCGCGCAGCTGCGCGACGATGCCGTCGATCGTCGCGTCGCCCGGATACCCGCCCGGGATCACCAGGTGCGCCGTCAGCGCCGTCTCGGTGGTGCTCATCGCCCAGATGTGGACGTCGTGCACCTCGGTCACGCCCGGCTGCGCCGCCAGGAAGGCGTTGACCTTGCCGGCATCCACGTTGGCCGGCACGCCCGCCAGCGCCATCTGCACCGACTCCTTCATCAGCGACCAGGTACCGGCCACGATGATGACCACGATCACCAGGCTGACCGCCGGGTCGAGCCAGGCCCAGCCGGTGTACATCACCACCAGGCCCGCCACCACCACGCCCAGCGACAGCGCGGCATCGGCCGCCATGTGCAGGTAGGCGCCGCGCACGTTGATGTCGTCCTTGCTGCCGGACATGAACAGCCAGGCCGAAAAGCCGTTGATCAGGACGCCGATGCCGGCCACGATCGACACCGTGGTGCCGGCCACCGGCTCGGGGTGGGCGAAGCGCAGCACGGCTTCCCAGGCGATCGCGCCGCAGGCCACCATCAGCAGCAGGGCGTTGAGCAGGGCCGCCAGGATCGAGCTGCCGCGCAGGCCGTAGGTGAAGCGGCGCGTCGGCGCGCTCTTGGTCAGCAGCGCGGCGCCCCAGGCCAGGATCAGCCCGAGCACGTCGGACAGGTTGTGGCCGGCATCGGCCATCAGGGCGGTCGAGTTGGCGATGAAGCCGTAGAAGAATTCGATCGCGACGAAGGCGGCGTTCAGGCCGATCGCCAGCACGAAGGCGCGGCCGGCGTCGGCCGGGGGCGTGTGGCTGTGGTGATGGCCGAAGCCATGGCCATGATCGTGGTCATGGCTGTGATTGTGGTGTTGGCTCATGCGTCGGGTCCTGTGGGTTCTGCGATGTGTTCGAACATGTTGGCGAGCAGGCTGCTGATGTGGGCATCGGCGGCCGCATAAAAGACCTGCTTGCCCTGGCGCTCGGCCTTGACGATGCGGGCGGCGCGCAGCAGGCGCAGGTGGTGGCTGACCAGCGAGCTGGACAGGTTCAGGGTGGCGGCGATATCGCCCACGGCGGTCGGCTGCGCCAGGCAGGCGAGCACGATGCGCAGGCGGGTCGGATCGCCCAGCAGGTGGAACAGGTCGGCGAGTTCGTCGACCGCGTTGTCGGTGTCGTGTGGAAGGCTCATGCTTAACGTTTGAAGAAGTGTTCACATGTTAAGCGTGACGGTCGGCATTGTGCAAGCCTTATCTGGCAGCCTTACTGGAATGTAATGCGGGATGCGCGTCAGTGGACCCGATTCGCCTTGCAGGCATCGCTGTCCGAAACAACGCCGTGGGCAAAGCGCTTGCACTGGTAGACCCGGCGATTGCCCTGGAATCCGCCGGTGAACACCTCGAAAACGGCGCTGTCGTCGTCCAGCCTCGTAATCGACGAGGGCGCCGCCTGCAGGTCGACCAACTGCTGCATGGCGGGGCGTCGATCGGCATCCAGGCTGATCTCCAGGACGGCACCCTGGTTGATGTCCATGTGGGAGAGGCCGGTAAATACGAACACGCGTTGTTCGAGCCTGAGGATGCCCCGGATATTATTGTCGGACATGCGGGTGATGCCGCCACCCTGGTCCAGGAAGATCAGCCCGCCGCCCCATTCACCGCCGTCGAAGCCAAGCAGCATGCCGTCGAAAGCCGGTAACACGTGCTGCAGTTTCACTTTCGGGTTGTAGCCAAGGGTGATATGAACGTCAGGCGATGCTCGTGTGCCGGCCCAGGCGCACGCGCAGAAAGCCAGTGCGGAAAGCAGGCACGACATCAGCGCCATGGGTCGGATGGGTATCCTCATCAAGGCAACTGCCCATCCGCATCGCGCAATTCCGGTTCGCCCAGTCCCAGAGGCTGCAGCTGCGGCAGGATCTTGTTCCGGTCACCGACCGCGATCACTTTCATCTGGTCCAGGCGCAGGTATTTATCCGCCACCGCCTGCACCTGCGCCGCCGTCACCCGACGGTACTGGTCCGGCAGGCTGCGCCAGTAATCAAGCGGCAGGTCGAACACCCAGGTTTCGGCCAGGCTGGCGCCGATGCCGCTGTTGGTTTCGAACTGGCCCGGCAGCGAATACACCTGCGAGTCGCGCGCGCCGGCCAGTTCGGCGGCCGGCAGCGGCTGCTCGCGCACCCCGCGCACTTCCTTGAAGATTTCCGCCACCGAGGCGCCGCTGACGTCGGTGCGCACGCTGCCGGCGATCGTGAACGGACCCGGCGTGCGGCTGTAGCGGAAACCGGAGAACACGCCGTAGCTGTAGCCCTTGTCTTCGCGCAAGTTGAGGTTGATGCGGCTCGAGAACAGGCCGCCCAGCGCCGCGTTCATGACCTGCAGGGCCGGATAGTCTAGCGTCTTGCGGCTGGCGGCTAGCGTGGTGACGCGCAGCGCGGTCTGCGGCGCGCCCGGCTTGTCGACGACGACCAGGCGCGCCTTGCTGCCGCCAGGCTGGCCGGTATCGGGCGCGGTGGCGGCGGCGCGCGGCCAGGCACCGAAGCGGGCGGCCGCCAGGGTCTGCAACTCCTCGCGCGTGACCGCCCCCGAGACGATCAGCGCCGCGTTGGAGGGCACGTAATGGCGGCGCCAGAATCCGGCCAGCTCGTCGCGGGTGGTGGCGCGGATTGCCGGTTCGGTACCGAGCTGGCCGTAGCCGTAGGGATGGCGCGGGCCGTACAGCGCGCCCGCTGCCGCCACCGCCGCCACCCGCGCCGGGTCGTCGCGCTGGCGTGTCAGTTCGCCCAGGCGCGCGGCGCGCTGGCGTTCCACTTCGGCGGTCGGAAAGGCCGGATGCTGGACCACGTCGGCCATCACGTCGAGGGCCGCGCCAAACGTCGAGCGCAGCGACAGCAGCGACACCGTCGAGGCATCCGCCGTGCTGTCGCTGCCGAGGAAGGCGCCCAGCTGCGCGATCTCGTCGGCGATGCGCGGCGCGCTGCGGGTCGCGGTGCCTTCCTGCAGCAGCTGGGCGGTAAAGCCGGCCAGGCCCGAGTGACCGTCCGGATTGGCGTCCGAGCCGCTCTTGACCACCAGCTCGGCCGCCACCAGCGGCAGCGCCGGGTTGTAGTGGTGGATGACGGTCAAGCCGTTCGGCAGCTTGAACGATTCGCTGCCCGGCAGCGTAAAGGCGGGCGCCGGGCCGGCCTTGGGCGGCGTGCGGCGCCAGGCTTCGTCCCTGTTGATGCCGGCGACGGCTCTCGTCTTGGCTGTCTTGACTGCCGGCTTGGGCGTCGGAACGTCGGGCCCGAAGTCCGGCGTACCCGGCACCCCCGTCACCACCACGCGCGCATTCGGCTGCAGCCAGGCCTGGGCCACGCGCCGCACGTCGGCCGCGCTGACGCGGCGCAGGCGCTCCAGGTCGCGCGTCAGGTAGCCGGGATCGCCGGTGTACTGGTTGTACTGGTTCAGCTGGTTGGCAAGGCCGGCGCCGCCCAGTTTTTCGATCGAGGTCAGCATCGCCGTCTCGATGGTGTTGCGGGCGCGTTCGACTTCGGCGTCGGACGGGCCGACGTCGCGCAGCGCCTTCAGTTCGGCATCGATCGCGCCTTCCAGCTGGGCGCCGTCGATGCCGGGACGCGCGGTGGCGTCGATCATGAAGGTGGAAGTGAGCGCATACGAATTCTGCGAAGCCGCCACGTCCTGCGCGATCTGGCGTTCGTAGACCAGGCTTTTATACAGGCGCCCGGCCTTGCCGCCGGCCAGGATCTGGCCGGCGACCGCCAGCTCGGCGTCGCCTGGCTGGTAGGCCGGCGGCGTCAGCCAGGCCATGTACACGCGCGGCAGTTCGATGCGGTCGGCCACCGTGACGCGGCGTTCGCGCGTGATCGGCGGCGTGGTGACTTTGGGTGCCACTACCGGCGCGCTGCGCTTGAAGCTGCCGAAGTACTTCGCCACCAGCGCATGCGCCCTGGCCTTGTCGATGTCGCCGGCAATCACGATGCTGGCGTTGTTGGGACCATAGTAGCGCTTGAAGAAATCGCGCACGTCCTTCAGTTTCGCGTTCTGGATGTCGGCGTGCGAACCGATCACCGAGGCGTAGTACGGGTGGGTCTGCGGGAACAGCGCATGGTTCATCGCTTCCTCGACGATGCCGTAGGGCCGATTCTCGACGCTCTGGCGGCGCTCGTTGCGCACCACGTCCTGCTGGTTCGTCAGCGCCGTCTGGTCCAGCACGTCGAGCAGGTAGCCCATGCGGTCGGCATGCACCCACAGCGCCAGCTCGAGCTGGTTCGAGGGCACGGTGTCGAAGTAATTGGTGCGGTCGTAGTCGGTGCTGCCGTTGCTGTCGGTGGCGCCGGCGCCTTCCAGCAGGCGGTCGGCCTCGCCGCGCGGGATGTGGCGGGTGGCGGCGAACATCATGTGCTCGAACAGGTGGGCGAAGCCGGTCAGGCCGGGCGCCTCGTTGGCCGGACCGACGTGGTACCAGATGTTGACGGCGACGATGGGCAGGCGGTGGTCTTCGACCAGGATCACTTCGAGGCCGTTGGGCAGCACGGTCTTGTCGAAGGCGATGCGCGGCAGGGTGGCGTCGGCGGCCGCGGGCGATGCCTGGGGCGCCTGCGCTGCGGCCGGCACGCCGGCCAGCGCCAGCAGGAGTGGGAACAGGCAGGGCAGGCGCGGTTTCATGGCAGCTCCGGTCGGTGGCAACTCAGTGGCAAGATTCGCTGCCGCGGTCCGGCGGCGGCACGCCGAGCGTGGTGACGCGGGCCGATTCGACGAACTCCCAGTCGTAGCCGTCGGCGCGCAGGCGCAAACGCAGCACGCCGGTGCGGCTGGCGTCGCGCACCTCGCTGTTCTTGACGGTCAGCAGGAAGGGCGTCGGGTAGGCACCGCCGGTGCCGACCACGAACTGGCGCATGCCGCGCGCATCCTTGCGGCCTTGCGCGTCCTGCGGCGCAAAGCGTTCGTAGTCGTGGTCGTGGCCGGACAGCACCAGTTCGGCGCCGGCCTGCTGCAGCAGCTCCCATGCGTCGCGCATGACCGCGACGTTGCCATGGCCGCCGGAGCTGTACAGCGGATGGTGCCAGAAGGCCAGCGAGCAGCGCGCCGGGTGCGCGGCCAGGTCGGCGCGCAGCCAGGCCAGCTGGGCCGCGTGTTCGGGCGCATGCTTGACCGGGTCGAGGTTGCTGTCGAGCGAGATCAGGTGCCAGCCGCCGAGGTCGAGGCTGTAGTAGCCGCGTCCGGCACGCGCGCCGAAATAGGCGAAGTAGGGCGCCGCCTTGGGCGTGTAGTACTCGTGGTTGCCGGGCGCCGGCCAGGTGCGGTCCTTGAAGCGGCCCCAGGTCGGCGCGTAGCAGTCGCGGAACTCCTTGGCGGCGCCGACCGGGTAGGTATGGTCGCCCAGCGTCAGCACCACCGATTGCGGATCGGCGGCCAGCCCGGCAGCGACGGTAGCCGCGGTGTCGGCCGCGGCCGAGTACTTCGGGTCGGGGTAGGCGCAGCGGGCGATGTCGCCCACAGCATAAATTGTAAGGGGAGGAAAAACCGCATTGGCGTTCTCCACCGCTGCGTAGGCGCCAGATGGCGCCAGTGCAGCGGCAGACAACGCCAATGCCGCGGCTGCAGCCGATAAAACCGGCATCCCTTACTCGATGAACTTGAGCAGCCCCGCCAGCGCGTGCGCCACGGTCTGTTCGCGCACCGCCTGGCGGTCGCCCTGGAACACCAGGCGTTCGGTATGGGTGGTGTCGCCCTTCGACCAGCCGAAGCAGACCGTGCCGACCGGCTTGCCGGGCACCGCGCCAGTGGGGCCGGCGATGCCGGTGGTCGAGACGGCGATGTCGGCATTGCTGTTGGCGACCGCGCCCTGGGCCATGGCGCCGGCGACTTCCTCGCTGACCGAGCCGACCTGCGCGATCAGGGCACCGGGCACGTCCAGCATCTCGCTCTTGGAGGCGTTCGAATAGGTCACGAAGCCGCGTTCGAACCAGCCGGTCGAGCCGGGGATCTCGGTGATCGCCTGGGCCACGCCACCGCCGGTGCAGGACTCGGCGGTTGCCAGCAGGAGGCCCTTGGCTTCGAGGGCGCGGCCGACGCGTGCGGCCAGGTCAAGAATATCGTTCGTCACGTCATTTCTCCATCGCTGCATTCGTGGTTCATTCTAGCGCGCCTGGCCGGCGCACGGCGCTAAAATATTAACCGCAAGCCATGCCTTGCCCGATCTGCATGGCATGCCGTGCGACATTATCGCGGGCCGGGCTGCTATCCTGCTCGCCGGCCGGCCTCGTCCGCGCTACCATTGTTCCACATTCACCACTCATTGGTTCCGCATTGACATCCCCCATGCTCCGGCGCCGCTCGATCCGCGAAAAGCTGGTCACGATCGTGATGTCGACCACGCTTGCCGCACTGGTGGTGTCGGTCGGCACCGTGGTGGCCTACGACCTGCGCAGCTACCAGCGTTCGCTGCAGAACGACATGGCGACCCAGGCCGAGCTGGTCGGCCACATGACCTCGGCCGCGCTGGCCTTCGACGACCCGCGCCTGGCCCGCGAAAACCTGGCGCTGCTGCGCACCCGGCCTTCGCTGCGCGCCGCCGCGCTGTACGACGAGCAGGGCAGCCTGTTCGCCTGGTACGTGGCGCCGGGCGAGCGCGCCGTCTTCCCGCCCGCGCCGCGCAAGGAAGGCCGCGGCAAGGAGGGCGACGACCTGGTGCTGTACACGCCGATCCGGGAAAACGGTGAAGTCCTCGGCACCGTCTACCTGCGTTCCGAAAACCTGCTGGTCGAGCGCATGCGCGACTATTTGTTGATCGCGGCCCTGGTCACCCTGCTGGCGCTGCTGACCGCGTGGCTGCTGGTGCGCCGCCTCGGCCACACCATCACCACGCCGATCGACGCCATCACCAGTATCGCGCGCGAGGTGGTGGCGACGCGCGACTATTCGCGCCGTGCGCCGCGCATCAGCGAGGACGAGGCGGCCGACCTGGTCGACTCCTTCAATGCGATGCTGGCCGAGATCGAGCTGCGCACCCGCGCGCTGGAAAGTTCGAACCGCGAAATCGCGCGCGAAGCCCAGGAACGCGCCCGCGCGCGCCAGGAAGTGATGCGCCTGAACGAGGAGCTCGAGCAGCGCGTGCACGAGCGCACCATGCAGCTGGAACTGGCCAATTCCGAACTCGAGCTGGCGATCGAGGAAGCGCGCGCCGCCAACCAGGCCAAGTCGGCCTTTTTGTCGGCGATGAGCCATGAATTGCGCACGCCGCTGAACGCGATCCTCGGCTTTGCCCAGATCCTGTCCTCGAACGCGATGCCGACCACCCCGGAGCAGAAGCTGGAGTTCTCGAACCATATCCTGAAGTCCGGGCGCCACCTGCTTACCCTGATCAACGAGATCCTCGACCTGGCGAAGGTCGAGGCGGGCGCGCTGACGCTGTCGATGGAAGCGGTCGGGCTGGGCGACATGCTGGCCGAATGCCGCACCATGATCGAGCCGCTGGCAGCGAAGCGCGGCATCCGCGTGCTGTTCCCGGACGGTTGCCTCGACGTCCAGCTGCGCGCCGACCGTACCCGCCTCAAGCAGGTACTATTGAACCTGTTGTCCAACGCGGTCAAGTACAATCGGGACGGCGGGGCGGTGGTGCTCGACTGTATCGATGCCGGGCCGCAGCGCCTGCGCCTGTCGGTGCGCGATACCGGCATGGGCCTGGATCCGGGCCAGGTGGCGGCGCTGTTCCAGCCCTTCAACCGGCTGGGCCAGGAAGGCGGTACCCAGGAAGGCACCGGCATCGGCCTGGTCGTCACGCGCCGCCTGGTCGAGCTGATGGGCGGCGAGATCGGCGTCACCAGCAGCCCGGGCGTGGGCAGCGTGTTCTGGATCGAACTGGGCCTGCAGCCGGCGGCCGCGCCGGCGCCGGCGCAGCCCGAGGAAGGCGCGCAGCAGGGCGCGGCAGCCGGCGCTGCGCTGCCGCAGGCGGACGGCGCGCCCCACCTGCTGCTGTATATCGAGGATAATCCGGCCAACCTGAAGCTGGTGCAGGAGATCGTGCGCTTCCGCCCCGACCTGCGCCTGCTGTCGGCGCCGGACGGCCATGTCGGCCTGTCGCTGGCGCGCAGCCAGCCTCCGGAGGTGATCCTGATGGACCTGAACCTGCCCGGCATGAGCGGTTTCGAGGTGCTGGCACAGCTGCGGCGCGACCCGGCCACGCGCGCCATTCCGGCGATCGCGCTGACCGCCAACGCCATGCCGCACGACGTCGAGCGCGGCCTGGCCGCCGGGTTCGACCGTTACCTGACCAAACCGATCGAGATCGGCAAATTCAACGAGGCCATCGACGGCGTGCTGGCCCAGCGCCGCGCCCGCATCGATGTGACAAGGACCGTTTCATGATTTCGCAATCCGACATCCGCCGCGCGCGCATCCTGATCGTCGACGACGAGCCGGTCAACGTGCAGCTGCTCGAATTCCTGCTCAAGACCACCGGCTACGAGCAGGTGTCGAGCACCACCGACCCGCGCCAGGTGGCGACCCTGCACCTGCAGCACGGCTACGACCTGATCATCCTCGACCTGCAGATGCCGCACATGGACGGCTTCCAGGTGATGGAAGCGCTGAAGCCGATGGAGCGCGAGTCGTGGCTGCCGGTGCTGGTGGTGACGGCCGAGCCGGATAAAAAGCTGGCGGCGCTGGAAGCCGGCGCGCGCGACTTCATCGGCAAGCCCTTCGACACGGTCGAGGTCATGACGCGCATCCGCAACCTGCTCGAAGTGCGCCTGCTGCACCGCGAGTCGCGCGAGCACGGCGCGCGGCTGGAACGCAAGGTACGCGAACGCACCGGCGAGCTGCAGCGCTTCCGCGGCGCGATGGACGCCACCGCCGACGCCATCTTCCTGGTCGATGCCCACCACATGTCGATGATCGACGTCAGCGACGGCGCCTGCCGCATGCTCGGCTTTTCGCGCGAGGCGCTGCTGCGCATCGAACCGGTGGCGCTGGGCCTGGCCGAACGGGCGCAGCTGGAGCGCTACGCCGACCCGGCCTCGGCGCCGCGCGAGCACGACATCGTCGAGACCGAACTGCTGCGCTCGGACGGGCAGGGCGCGGTGCCGGTCGAGATCAGCTGGCAGCTGCAGCAGCTGGACGGCATGCGCATGCTGATCGCGGTGGCGCGCGACATCAGCGAGCGCCTGCACGCGGCCCAGCGCCTGAAGCACATGGTGAACTATGACAGCCTGACCGGCCTGCCCAACCGCTCGCTGTTCTTCCAGACCCTGCGCGACGCGATCGAGCTGGCGCAGGATAAAAGCTGGCGCATCGCGGTGCTGTTCATCACGCTCGACCGCTTCAAGATCATCAACGATTCGCTGGGGCCGGCGCTGGGCGACGAATTGCTGCGCCAGTTCAGCACCCGCCTGGTGCGCAGCATCCGCCTGCGCGACAGCGTCGGCCGCCTGGGCGGCGACGAGTTCGCGCTCATTCTTACCATGACGCGCGAGCAGAACGGCGAAGAAGCGGTGGCGGTGGCCAACGACGTGCGCGAGCTGCTGCGCACACCCTTCGACCTGCACGGCAAGCAGGCCTTGCTGACCGCCAGCATCGGCATCGCGATGTACCCGGACGATGCCCTCGATCCGGGCACCCTGGTCAAATACGCCGACGTCGCCATGGTGCGCGCCAAGGAAGCGGGGCGCGACGGCTTCCGCTTCTTCACCTCCGGCATGAACGTGCAGGTGCTGGCGCGCCTCGACCTGGAACTGGCCCTGCGCGGGGCGCTGGACGGCGAGCAGTTCGAACTGCATTACCAGCCCAAGCTCGACCTCAACACCGGCCGCATCAGCGGGGTCGAGGCGCTGCTGCGCTGGCACCGTCCCGGTTTCGGCCTGGTCTACCCGGCCGAATTCGTGCCGGTCATGGAAGACACCGGCATGGTGGTGCGCGTCGGCGCCTGGATCATCGACGAAGCCTGCCGCCAGATCGCGGCCTGGAACGCGCAGGGCGTGCGCGACGTGCGGGTGGCGGTGAACGTCTCCAGCCGCCAGTTCGTCGAGGGCGACCTCGAAGGGGACATCCGCAACGCCCTGG
>Ga0308160_10006902_pt1 | contig 11412 bp, 10 predicted proteins | sample PhyFR1_FD_201036 | JGI IMG/M metagenome (GOLD analysis project Ga0308160, IMG submission 201036) | Phyllosphere microbial communities from UC Gill Tract Community Farm, Albany, California, United States - DLSLF.R1 | ecosystem: Host-associated > Plants > Phyllosphere > Unclassified | place: USA... | reverse complement strand
CCACCATCTGGGCGGGTCTGCTCACGCTCGTTGTCCTGGAAATCGTCCTGGGCATCGACAACCTGATTTTCATCGCCATCCTGGCGGACAAACTGCCGCCGCACCAGCGCGACAAGGCGCGCCTCATCGGCCTGTCGCTGGCCATGCTGATGCGCCTCGGCCTGCTCACGATCGTCTCGTGGCTCGTCACGCTGACGACGCCGCTGTTCGCGCTCGGCTCGATGGCGTTTTCCGGCCGCGACCTGATCCTGCTGCTGGGCGGCGTCTTCCTGCTGTTCAAGGCCACCGTCGAACTGCATGAACGCATGGAAGGCGTCACGCACGTACAGACCAGGTCGCGGGTGTACGCGGGCTTTGGCGCCGTGGTCGCGCAGATCGTCGTGCTCGACGCCGTGTTCTCGCTCGATGCGGTCATCACCGCCGTCGGCATGGTCGACAACCTGTACGTGATGATGGCCGCCGTGATCATTTCCATCGGCGTCATGATCCTGGCATCCAAGCCACTGACGCGTTTCGTCAATGCGCATCCGACCGTCGTCGTGCTGTGCCTGAGCTTCCTCTTGATGATCGGCCTGTCGCTGGTTGCCGAGGGTCTGGGCTTTCATATCCCGAAAGGCTATCTGTACGCTGCTATCGGTTTCTCGATCCTGATCGAGGCGCTGAACCAGTTCGCACGCCGCAATTTTTTGAAGCAGGAAGCGCGCGTGCCATTGCGCGACCGCACCGCCGATTCGGTGCTGCGCCTGATGGGCGGCAAGAAGCGCGCGCACGTGGATGCCGATGCCGAACCGCAGGATGAACCGGTGACCGAGCCAGAAGCGTTCGGCGCCGAAGAACGCAATATGGTCAGCGGCGTGCTGGCGCTGGCCGACCGGTCGATCCGCTCGATCATGACGCCGCGCTCGGAACTCACGTGGGTCGATCTGGACGACGATGCCGATACCATCCTGCGCCAGTTGCAGGCGTCGCCCCACAGCGGCATGCCGGTCGCTCGCGGCCAGCTGGACCAGCTGGTGGGCATTGCCCGCACCAAGGACCTGGTCAGCGCGCTGATGCTGCACGGGCGCATCGACGCCGCGCCTGACGGCGGCATCGTGCGCGCGCCGATCCTGTTGCCCGACACGGCCGGTGTGCTGGGCGCGATGGAGACGCTCAAGCGCGCCCACGGCCAGCCGGTGCTGGTGACGGACGAATTCGGCATCCTCCAGGGCCTGCTGACGCCGGTGGACATCCTGGAGGCGATTGCCGGTGAGTTTCCGGACGAGGACGAACAATTGGCCATCCGGCCGCAGGGCCCTGACCTGTGGGAAGCCGATGGCGCGGCCGATCTGCACCAGCTGGAGCAACTACTGGAAACGGACGCGCTGGTGGGCGGCGACGATTACACGTCGCTGGCCGGCTTCCTGCTGGCGCGCTTTGCGTCGATGCCCGAACCGGGCCAGGCCATCGAGCTCGATGGCTGGCGCTATGAGGTCGTCTCCGTCGAGGAGCGCCGCATTGCGCGGGTTGCGATTTCCCGTGTGGCTGGCGCCACAGCTGCCGACGACCTGTAAGCGCTACCCGCCGCCGCCCGCCGGTACTGGCACACCGGGCGGCATCCCCAGGGTCTCTGCCCGGGCGATGGTGGTAGCGGTGGGCAGGCTGAATGAGAACGGAACAAACGACGCGAGGGTCCGGTACGGCACCGGATCGCAGACATCGCTCGCGCCCCCGGGCAAGCAGATCCGCACCCTGACCAGCTGGATGCAGTTAAACGCATTGGGATTGGACGTGCAGTTGATCCGGTTTTGCTGGGGACTTGCCGGCAATCCTGTCCCGATCGGGATGGGATCGGCCGTCGCCGGGATCTGCAGATAATCGATCTTGACGTGGGCGTCCGAGATGGGGTCGGCAAATGCAAGCATGCCGGGTGTGGTGCGAAACACGGCCTGCGTGCGCACCCGCGCCATCGCCGCGGCATTGGTGAAGTCAGTGTTGACGGCCAGCGCCGTCGCGCGCCGCGTTACCTCCTGCAGGATATTGCAGATATAGAGTGCCCGGATGACGTCGACAATACCGAAGAAGAACATGAAAAAAATCACGGCCACCACGGAGAACTCGACGGCGGCGACACCGTGTTGCCGCGTTGACGTTTGGCGGGTCATGTCAGGTCCATCCGTCAAGGGTACAAGACAACGCGGGTGCCCAGGGACTGCTCGGGCGCCAGACCTGCGAACTCGCCGTACAGAGAGGTCTGCGTGGCGGGAACGGTCATGAAGAATCGGCCGATGCCACGCACCGTGGCGTCGCTGCCAGCGACCGGGCAGGCAAGCAAGGGCAGGTGCAGGACGCGGCGTCTGGCCAGACTCTTGTTGGCCGCCGCCGGCCCTTTGAAAAACTGGGTCCCGGACGTATAGGAGTAGGGCGTTGGTGTCTCCGCGCTGTTGGGATAAGGCGTGGTCAATGATGTGGTCGGCTTGCCCGGTGTGTACAGGTTGCTCCATTCGGTGACGTCATACGTTGGATAGCCGGTTGCCGGTTCCGGCGCGCCTGTACTGGCATACGATGCATACGGGACCGCCTTTGCGTACGACCAGAGCGGACCGAATTGCACGGCAAGGGTGCCGGCGGGCGCCGTATCGGGGCCGGCAACCGTCCACCGGCGCTCTGTTGTCGCCAGCAGCGCGGCTGACTGCCCCGCGGGCGTTGCGCCCATCCAGGGGGCGCCGCTGTTGAAGATGAATTCCTTGATATTGATGTCGGCGGGCGCCGTGCGCGCATCGCATGCGGTAGCGCCCGTCCCGTAGATACCAAAGCGGGAATTGAGCTGCTGCCAGAGCTTGTCGATCGGGAACGATGCCGAAATCTTGACCGCGCCACCGGACAGCCGTGACATGGCCAGCGTGCCGGTGCAGACAAACGGCGCCAGCGTCGCGACGTCGGTGATGGGCATGGCCTGCGCAACCGGATTGACGATGAAGGTCTGACCGGTGGTGGCGCCGGGCAGGTTCAGGTCCAGCAGGTTGTAGCTCACGCCCCGGCGAAACCCGAATTCCTCCAGTTCGCCTCCATGGTTGCGGTGTGCTTCGTCACGCATGGCGCAGATGCCAAGCGGGGTGACCTTGATGGCAGAGCGACCGGCGACGGCGCGGGCGCTGGTGAACGCGTCACGGATGTCCGTGAAGGTCGAGAGGAACAGGGTGGCGACCGTCCCGTATTCGGTATCCAGCCCTGCAGTATCGACTTGCACGTACAGCAGATTGGCAGGGTTTGTCATGGCATCACCGACCGGGCGCCACGGGCCGGACGGGCTGCTGGCAAATTCGATGGCAGCATCCGACCAGGTCATCGTCGCCTTGCCGTAATGGTAGGTGAATCTGCCGGCGCCTTGCAGAAAGCGCTGCGAGGCCGTGGTCAGTGCGGCGTTCATGCCCGCCGCAGTCCCGTCCAGTTCATGCGCCGCCGACAACGCAACGGTGTCGGCGACGTTCTGGAGTTCCATCTTGCGGTGCATGACAAGGGACAGGTCGATCGCCAGCGCGAGAAACCCAAGGATGATAAACATGGCGGACACAAACAGCCAGCTTATGACGCCGGCCTGTTTTCCGGGGCATGGCGCGTCTTGCAGACGCAGGCGCGCCGGACAGGTATTTTCACTGAGCGACATAGCGCATCGTGACTTCACTGTTCATCGTCATACCGGCAGAACCAAGGTAGTCCATCGTCAGGCCGCCGAGAAGATTATCGTGCAACCCGATACGCACGGCGGTGCGAACCCTGACAGGCGCCAGCAGACCGCAATTGTCGCCGTCGCATTGAATCGTGATGAGAATGCCATCGGAAAACGTGACGATTTCGCCCAGCTCCTGCTGGGCGATCCAGCGGGCGATTGCGGGGACGCGTGGTTCGTTGAAGCCGCTGCCAGCGGTGCGAATTTCGGCCTGTGTCGCGGTCGCGATATAGCGCGTCGCATCGTGCGCCGCTTTCTGCCCCACGCTGTAAAACCATGCAGCGCGGGCGATATACAGCGGCCCGGCCAGCAGGATCAGGAACAGCGGCAGGATCAGCGCCATCTCGACGGCGACACTGCCTCTCGCCGATCGGCGCAATTGCTTGTAGTGCCCAGCCATGGTTGCCCCCTCGTCGCATTCGACCATGGTCGATACTAGTGGAAGCTTTCGGTCCTGATTTGACTTGCGGCAACTAGTGCAAGTGCCGGCACGGTGGCCTCAGCGAATGCCGGGTACGCCGATGCGGATCGCGCGCGAAAAATCGCTGCCGTCGATATCGGCCTGGCGCGCCCGCGCGTTGATATGGCCGCGCTGCTGCAGTACGGCATACGGCACGCCCGGCGTCAGTGCGTTCTGGTCGTAGGCATATTCGGCAAAGTGGCCCGATGCCAGCAAACGGTAGTCGAGCGGCAGGTCGGGTGCGATGCGGTGCGCCAGTTCGTACAGGATCGTCGTGCAGTTGCTGGTGAGCGTGTTGTAAAACTCGGGCTGGCGGCGCAATGCGTCGGCGCGCTCCAGGTAGGCCAATAGCACAGCGCGCAGCTGCTCGGGCGTGGCGCGCAGGCGGTACAGGTAAACTTGTTCGCCGCGTGCATTGCTGCGCGTGCGGATCAGGTCGCGTTCGTCCGAGGCAATGATGACCTGTTCGAACTGGCGAAAGAAGCCGCCGACCGCCGAGAACGTCTCGGTGCGCTCCTTGCGGATTTCGAGCGAGAACACGAGCTGTTTGCCATCCTTGAAGCCGAACGTCACCAGTGTGTGCGCGATGTGTGGGCCCATCCAGTACGACAGGATCAGGTCGGCCGACACAATGCCAGCCAGGTCATAGTCACGCGTCTCCCAGCGCGGCGTGTAGTCGGTTTCAGTGCGCCATTCAAAATTGCGCACGTTCTGCAGCAGGAGGCGATCGCCATCGACATGCGAGACGAGCATGCGCGACACGTCGTCGGCCCACACGCGGTCGTGCGATGGCGTGAGCGAGAGCCACCAGCCCAGCAGCACGGCCAGCGCGACGGCGCCGGTGACCAGCGCCCTGGCGCCCGGCCACTTGCCCGGGCCACGCGCGATGGCGATGGTGGCGGCCAGGCCGGCAAGCGACCAGAGGGCGATCGCAGCGTAGCCGCCGGGCCTGGAGAGCTGGAACCACAGCGCCAGCGCGCCCCATGCGGTGACCAGCAACGCGCACACGGCAAGGAGGGCGCGGGGAACGGGGCGGCTCATGATCATCTGCTACTTTCGGAAACGCTGGGGTGGTGCAGTGTAGCGGGTCGGTTTGGCAACAACAAGCGCCGTCCCGAAGCGCGCCCTGTAGAATGCCGCCTCCAAAGGGGGACCAATGACGACGCCAGGCTTGATTATTTCGCGCATCCTGCATGCGGGGTACGTATTCGATTGCGAGGGCGCGACGATTGCCTTCGACACGATCTTCGAGAACCCGTTCAGCCGCAACTGCCATGCATTTCCTGACGTGCGCTTCGATGTCGCGGCGATCCGCCGCCAGCGGTTCGACGCCGTCTTCATCTCGCACTTCCATGACGATCACTGCTCGCTCGACAGCCTCGATCTGCTGGATCGCGCGACGCCCCTGTACATCTACTGCATCTTCGATGAACTGTTCGAGATGGTGCGCCAGCTGGGCTTCACGCACGTGCATCCGCTGCGCCTGAATGCGCCGGTCACGGTCGGCCCGTTCACCGTGACCCCGCGTGAGGCGATGGACGTCGATGTCGACTCGATGTTCCAGGTGCAGGCGGCCGGGCAGAACGTGCTTAATGTCGTCGACTCGTGGATCGACGACGACACGCTGGCCCAGCTCGTCGGACTGGGGCCATGGGATATGGTGCTGTGGCCGTTCCAGACGATGCGCGAAATCGAGGTGCTCACGCCGTCGCGCGCCACGGCCGCGCCGCCCGAGCTGCCGGCCGAGTGGATCGCGCAGCTGCAGGCGCTGCAGCCGCGCTATGTGGTCCCCAGTTCGTGCCAGTTCGTACAGGAGCCGTGGTCGTGGTACAACCGCGCGTTCTTCCCGATCACCTATGCGCAGTTTACGCGCGAGGTGGGCGCGGCGTTACCAAGGGCATCGATCGTGCGGCTCGATCCCGGCACGGCCGTGCGGCTGGAGGGCGCCTTGCTGCAGCCGGCGGCGCCGCTGGCGTGGCTCGAACCCGTGGGACCGCAGGATGTCGATTACGTTTATGAAGGTAATGGGGCGCCGCCGTCGACGGCGTCGATCGCACAGCATTTTGCGGCCCTGAGCGAAGCGCAGATGGCGCGCGTCGTGGATTACTGCCGCGCGGGGGTGCCTGCCAAATACGGTGAGGTCGAGGCAGCATCAAGCTACTTCGACGGCCCGCGCTACTGGCGGCTGTCGGTGTATGACCAGCAGGGCCAGGCGAGCGTCTTCGATTACCTGCTTGATGGTGACGTCGCCACGCTCGTGACCGAGGCCGGCCCGCTTGGCTGGACGACAGAAATCCCGGCCGCCAGACTGTATGGCGCGCTCGAACAGGGCGAGTCACTGACCACGATGTACATGCGCATCAACGATGCCCGTTTCGATGCCGATGCTGAACGTGATCTGCTGGACGTCGACGTGGTCGACGATCCGCTGATCCGCTGCCTGTTCAGCGATACCTTCGGCGCGTACCAGGCAGCGCAGCTGCGGCGCCTGCTGGCCCGCGCATGACCTGATTTACTTGCCCAGCAGGCGCAGCGACTGTTCCCAGTCGTTTTCCCAGTCCAGCAGAAAATCGTGGGTCTGGAATGCGCGCCGTAGCGGGCCAAGTGGCACGCGGTGGAGGTCATGCAGGCCGAGCGCCAGCGTCACCGGGTTCCACACCGCATTGCGTTTGGACTTGCGCACGCTTGCCTTAACGCGCGCGCCGTCGTCGCCAAAGATGCCGATGGCATTGTCGAGCGCCGCGCCCAGATCCATGCGCGCATGGGCGGCAAAGGCTTCCACTACCTGCGCCTTGTTGATGCCGAAGGCCGATTCGGTCGGCGCTTTCGGTTCCGGTGGCGGCGCGGCCGCTGCAGCGATGGCCGCCTGGGCCTCGCGTTCCAGCCTGGCCACCAGCTGCGTCAGGTCCTTCTTCTGGAACCGCAGCGCATCGAGTGGGCGTCTGAAACCCGGCGCTGGCAGGTGCGCGACGATCTTGTAGGCGTCCTTGGTCATCGTCATCAAGACATCGTCGCTGCCGGCGATCAGGCGCGCGATATCGTCCTGGAAGAAGATCGGCGCCGCGTAACCGCCATTGGCGTCGCCAAACAAGTCGGCGTGGGCCGGGTCGTAGTCGAGCCAGACATACGGCGTGACCGCGTGTTCGAGCAGGCGCGCCAGGGTCCAGGTTGATGCGGTCTGTTGTTCGAGCCAGGTGCAGGCTTCGAGCAGGGTGGCACGGTAGGGCAGGTCGGTGGCGCTCATGTCGATTCAGTGGGGGGGGGCGTGGCTGGCCCCCATTGTAGTGCATGCATTTGCCCGTTTGGGTTCAGCGGCCGTCGCGATTGTGGTCATTGGCGTCCGGCGGCTCGATCCCGCGCGCCGTCGGCAGATGCCAGCCATAGCGGATCGCGGCCAGGCGCAAGCCGAAGCACAGTGCTGCGCCGACGCAGGCGGTGGGCGTCGTGGGCCACTGCAGGGCGTCGCCGATCACCACCACCGATGCACCCGCCAGCGCCGCGACCGCGTAGATATCCGACCGGAATACGGCCGGTACGTTCGACAGCAGTACGTCGCGCGCGACGCCGCCGCCGATACCGGTGAGCATGCCGAGCAGCGCAGCCATCACGGGTTCCAGCCCGAACACGAGCGCCTTTTGCGCGCCCGCCACGCAAAACAGCGCGAGGCCCGCACCGTCGAACAGCAATACTGGATTGCGCGCGCGGTGGATGAATGGGTGCCAGAAGAAGATCGTCACGCCCGCCAGCAGCGATACGCCAAGATAGCGCCAGTCGGAAAACGCAGCCGGCGGCGTGGCGCCGATCAGGACGTCACGCACGATGCCGCCCGAGGTAGACGCCACGAACGACAGCACGAGCACGCCGAACAGGTCGAGATGGCGCCGCACGCCGGCGGTGGCGCCGGACAGCGCAAAAACAAAGGTGCCCACCAGGTCAAGCGTGAGCACCAGCGTTTTCATGGCGGCCCCCATGTCGAGGGCGAGAACGGCAAACACGTGAATCCACCTTGCAAATACTGGTGCGCGCGGCACCGAAGAGGGCGATTCTAGCGCATGGCCGCGCCTACTCCCGGATGAACGCCAGCAAATCGGCGTTGACCTTGTCTTTGTGGGTCTCGGTCAGGCCGTGCGGTGCGCCCGGATAGACGATCAGCGTGGCATGCGGCACCAGCGTTTTTGAAGCCCGGCCGGCGGCATCGATCGGCACCACCTGGTCGTCGTCGCCGTGGATGATCAGCGTGGGGATCGTGAACTGCTTCAGGTCTTCGGTGAAGTCGGTTTCGGAAAACGCCTTGATCGAGTCGAAGGTGTTCTTGTGGCCGCCCATCATGCCCTGCATCCACCAGGTGTGGACCAGACCCTGCGACACGGTCGCGCCTGGGCGGTTGAAATTATAGAAGGGACCACTCGGCAGATCCAGGTACAACTGCGAGCGGTTGGCCAGCTGCGCAGCGCGGATGCCGTCGAACACCTCCATCGGCAAGCCGCCGGGATTGGCCGCCGTCTTGAGCATCAAAGGCGGTACCGAGGAGACCAGGCTGGCCTTGGCGACGCGCTTTGTACCGTGCCGGCCGATATAGCGCGCCACTTCGCCGCCGCCCGTCGAAAAGCCGACCAGCACGGCGTTGGTCACGTCGAGATGATCGAGCAGCTCGGCCAGGTCGTCGGCGTAGTGGTCCATGTCGTTGCCGTCCCATGGCTGGCTCGAACGGCCGTGGCCGCGCCGGTCATGGGCGATGCAGCGGTAGCCGTGGTCGGCCAGGAAGATCATCTGTGACTCCCAGCTGTCCGCATTCAGGGGCCAGCCGTGGCAAAACACGATGGGCTGGCCGCTGCCCCAGTCCTTGTAATAGAGTTCGACGCCGTCCCTGGTGGTGAATGTGCTCATAAGCGCTGCTCCCGGTGGTGAGTGGTGAGTGATGTTCGCTCAGTAGAACCGGAAATGCACTTGTGCGCATCGCACTGAAGGTGCGCGCGCGCACCCCACTTTCGATAAAGCGGCGTGCCGATGAGGCACCCTGCGTCTATTTGGTGATGCGCAGGATCGCCGAGGCCAGCTTCGAGAAGCAGGGTGTCAGGTCGGCATCAGTTGCGGCGTAGCAGTACATGCCGACCGGCTGGTCGGGCTTCTGGCAACGGGGCAACGCGTCGACCGTGTTGGCCATGCACTTCATGATCATTTCGCCATTGGTACTCGTATCAGATGTAAATGGTTCTTTCAGTCCCGGACCAAAGCCTAGGGTAAAAACGTAGACGCCTTCGCTTCGGGTTTTTGCAGCGATACTTTCGGCGAGATTGCGAGAAGCCCGCAGAATATTGCCTTCAAAAAGCTGCGGAGTGCTAATGTCGGCCGTCACGACGCGCGGTGTGGTAGTCACGATCGGAAACTCGCGCACAGATTCGGGGCGCGCGTTGTACCAGTCAGGTAGCCTCCGTACTGCTGGCTGCGCCTTGTTGTTCACCATGCGCCAAGTCTTGCAGCCTTCACTTAAAATTTCCAGCTCGCTGTTCCCCAGATTGCCAAGCCCGCCGTCTTTCAAGATACGATCGACAGAACCTGCGCGCGTGCAGTCCGTAGGCGTATTGAACGTCAGATAAGAGCCGAACGAGGTGGGCGCACCGTCGGAGAAAAAGACGACGACGCGCATCGTTGAGCGACTCGCCAACGGTACGGTATTGAGCTGTTCACGAGCCCTGTACATGCCTTCGAATGAAGACGTGCCACCGTAGAAGTTGTATGCGTTAATCTTGCTGTTCATCGAGGTACGATTGAAACCACGTGCCAGCGGGTTGATGGGAATGTCCGTTTCGACACCCGAAGCGAAGTGGATCAATGCCACCCGGTCTTGCGTCACGTTGAACTTGTTAAGGAAGCTCTTGGCGGATGCTTGTACGGTGGTTGCGGAATCTTCCAGCGAGCCCGACGTATCTACCACCAGCGCCATATCCAGGTCATTCCGAATCGTCTGCGCCGCCGCCACCGGCATCAGTGTCGTAAAATTCATGATCTGCATGATCGACACCGGCATCGGCGCTTCGGCCTTGACATCGATCGTCGCCTGGCCGCCATTGAAGGTCACGTTCGTGCTCGTGATCCGTGGCGACGACAACAGGTAATTGTTCGGGATATTGGCAGCAAAGAAGTCAGCCGCAGCCGCCCGCGCACTGGCGATCTGTTCCGTCTGGTTATTGCCGGTCGTGACCGCGCGTGCGCCGGCCAGCGCCGCCGAATCCACCGCCGCATTCAGGCGCGCCTTGACCAGATACGCCAGTCCGGCATCGACACACAGGCCCACGACCGCGAGCAGCACGAGCATCGACACGGCCACCATGATGGCGACCGCGCCGCGCTGACGGGGAAGATTCGGATTCATCTCAGAACACACTCATGGAATACAGATCGGGCCCGAACGTGGGCAGGGTGTTGTTACCGGTGGTGAAACCGCTGACCAGCATGTCGAAGCGATAGAAGGTCTCGACCACGAAGACGACCTCACCAGGGTCGAGCTTGCCAGTCATGATCGTCGTCGTCGGGCGCGAGACACTGCTGACACTCGAACATTTGCCGGTGCCGCTCCAGGCGCTGCAGCCATATACCTTGCTCTGCGGCGCGTAGCCGCTTCGGCGAAACCCCTGCAGGCGCTCGGCATCATCCCAGCGGTACTGGTCCAGCACAACACTGCGCGAGACGCCATTGGTGACATCGCCCATGACGCGGGTGATGTACATCATCCCCAGCTGGTTGACGTTCAGCGGCGGGGCGCTGGCCATCAGCGCATTGATGGTGTCCTGGCTGCTGTCGTCCAGATCGGCCCCGCTGCGCGACAGGATGTTCGCGCCTTCACGCGAGATATTGGTGATGATGATATTAGCCTGTAACGCGCGCGCGCCGTCGATGGCGCACAGCAGCAGGACCACCAGCATCGGCAGCAGCAGCGCCAGCTCGACAGCGGCAACGCCACGCTGGCGGCGTGCATGGCGGACGACAGCAAACAATATGTGCCGCATCAGAAATACTCGTTTCGCATGGTGGCGCCGACGGCAAAGCTGTTCTTGCCACCGGTGAAGAATGCCGAAAGCAGCGGTGTCGTTACCGGCCAGGCACAGTTAAGCTGCAGCACCACCATGTCGCCCGCGCCGCCAAACATGGCGTTGCTGTAGCTGGTGCTCGCGTAGCTCTTGCCATTGACCGACACGACGCAGTTCATGCGCTCGTACATGCCGAGCGAGTTGTCGCGGATCTT
>Ga0308160_10006901_pt1 | contig 11415 bp, 17 predicted proteins | sample PhyFR1_FD_201036 | JGI IMG/M metagenome (GOLD analysis project Ga0308160, IMG submission 201036) | Phyllosphere microbial communities from UC Gill Tract Community Farm, Albany, California, United States - DLSLF.R1 | ecosystem: Host-associated > Plants > Phyllosphere > Unclassified | place: USA... | reverse complement strand
TATCCTCCATCACATTATAGCTGAATAAATCCCCTTTGACGTATCCACCTTTCCCAAAGATGTTCAGTCCTGCCCACATCCCCCAGCTCTTGACGATCCATTTAATAGTTCCAGACTTTCCCCTTCCACCCTCGGCTCTGGCCGATGCGGCCTGGATAGACTTGACTCTCGGCCTGCGAACTTTTTCAAAATAGTCGAAAAGCGCAGGAAACCCTTTGCCGACAGCAGTAGGTGAAGAGAGAAGTCGAGCGAGGAAAGCGATATCTTCGAAAGCTTGAGCTGAACCTTGTCCGACGGATGGTGAGATGGCATGAGCTGCGTCACCGACGATACAGACGCGATCGGTATGCCAAGTCGGGATGGGAGGGACTTCGTATGGTGCCCAAAGTCGGAGATTGTCGTTGGAAAGTGCATCGACGAAGGTTCGGATGGGTTCCATGGTAACATCCTTGTACTCTTCCTTCAACATCTTGACGGCTTCTCCCGAGGCTCGGAGTTCATCCCATCCATGTCGTCTGTCACGTTCGGGCGTGTTTATGGATGTGGCCCATTGGATCTTGTCGTTCGTGTTGTCCATCGCAAAGATCAGGAATGTTCCGGAAGGTGTATAGAGGAAGGCTGGTAGGGTCATGTCGGGGGGAAGATTCGCTGCAGAACGATCTAGAATACAGCCGATAGACATGTAGCCAGTGTATCGGGGCGTGATATCGTTCTCCCCGAGGATGTGTTTTCGTGCTTTTGATCGTATGCCATCAGCTCCAACAAGTATGTCCCCTACGACATTAGCTTGTAGCGATCTATTCGGGATGAACTACTCACCTCTGACAACTTCCCCGCCTTTCAATATAGCACTACATCCGTCCTTGTCCTCCTTGATAGATTCCAGTTCAGCACTGTATCGTATCTCGATCATATCCGACATCTCCTCGCATTGTCGTAGTAGCTCGCGATGCAGGACTGGCCTTGCAATAGTCAGGGCCTGCACTCCCTTATCTTCCACGATAAATCCTCCAATCGCGTCGAGTGTAGTAGATCCCTTGGTATATAGATTGATTGCTTTGAAAGTGTCGCCTAGGCTTCGCAGCCGGTCTCCCATGTGCAGGAGGTCTTCCATCACATGCATCGCATTGACAGCTAACATGATAACTCCTCCGATGTCCTGAGAGTAAGGTCGACGTTCGAGGATGGTGCTTCGGATCGATTGTTTAGCGAGGGCGATAGCTAGAGCTGGACCCGCGAGTCCAGCACCTGTGATGATGACGTGTAGGGGGTTCGCCATGGTGAACGTGTTGTTGTAGAGCGTGCTGGATGGTATAAGGCTTGTCTGTTCGAGATGTTGTGTGATCGAAGTGAATTGGGTTGAAGGGACGTGTTGATGTAACGCGTTCGATGATAATGTATTTGTCTGTCCGGGATGATATGGTTTCGCTATCAGATAGGTAGATTTATTGAATGTCCGAGATTCAAACCCCAGTATATATCAGTACATACACGGTCAATAGTCCCCTTGACCGAGACATGGGGAGCAGCGGTCATTCGGTCATTCGGTCATAAAAGGCCTTGTTGGTAGATGTTGTTTCAACCAACAAAGGGGGTTGAGCGGTCATCTCCGCCGATCGTAGGATCTGTACCCGATCTTAACCTTAGTCCTATGCTCCCTTCACGTCATCCATACCTCTTTGTTGGTCTATCCACTATGCATTGCATACCTATACATACATCACAACTCTCGTCTCACGTAGCGGTCTGCCGAAGACATGGTACTATCCTATCTAGTGTCGACAGCTGGTCACGCGCAACACCAGAATGAAACATATCCCCATGATATCAGGACAATTGTTCAACTGATTACAGAGGGTGCAGGGGAGTTTGGAGATGAGAATGTTGTGGGATTTACCTCGCCTGAGACTGGAGCGGTCGTAGGGGATGCACCTTGGAGATGTGATCGATACTGTACGTCTTTATTCGGATGTTGCTCTGGGCTGACATACAGCCTTCAAGCAACTTCTGAAGATGTCGGATGCAATGGCAGCGGAGTTGGAGAAGCTAGGTGTAGAGACGAATAGGGATGCAGTCAAGATGATCTCCATCCTGTTCCCGACTGGGCTGGAGTTCTTGGTCATTTGGATTACCTTGATGCGGATGGGATATGGGGTTGTTTTAGTTGCGTGAGTGAGGTTCCTCTTTCATCACACCGCACTGGCTCACCCTCTAGGCCACAATGCTCTCCACCAGCCATCCTCAATCTTCACACAACCACCTCATCAGTGCGCACTATCTACCATCCCAAGTACTCTTCTCTCGCCGAGGATACCCGTCGCCTCGACCCCTCAATCCAGCTTGTCGAGATGAGCTCGGGCGTCGACACATCGAATCACGACACCGCGGCGATAGATTACATACCTATAGACCCAGACTCGGTGTCACACGTCTTTCACTCATCGGGAACCAGTGGATTACCGAAACCTATCCCAAATACCCACGCTCGAAGCGTCGAAGTCTTGCCCCGCCGCGCCCTACCTTCCTACTTGTCATCGACAGAAAATAATACCTCCTCCAGCGATTCATCACCCCCACCTTCCGAGTCAGCGGCATTCACTACGACACCCCTCTTCCATGGTGGTGTCTCGGATCTCCTACGAGGGTGGATGGCTAGGAGCATGGTCTACTTTTACCCAACTTCCGACGTACCCATCACCATGCGGAATGTAGTCGCTGCCGTAGAGGCATGCCAAGCTCCACCTCCCGATCTACCCACCCTACCAAAACTCACCGGTCTCTCCTTGGCAGAGAGGGTGAATAGATTCAAACCAACAGCCTTCCTATCGGTCCCATATATCTTGTCAACGCTGGTCGAGGACCTTGATGGGGATGGAATGAAGATGTTGCAGAGCATGGACTACGTTAGTACTGGAGGAGCACCCTTGGATACTTCAATAGGAGATGCGATGGTGGAGAGAGGTGTACGCTTGGTCAGTAGGCTAGGAAGTAGTGAATGTGGTTGTGAGTCCTTCCACCTGCCTACCTAAGCGTAGCTGACACGTCCAGTCCTGTTGAGCTCTCATCGAGACTACGAGTCGGAGAAAGACTGGGAGTTATTGCGGAATGATAGTCCATACGCGGATGCGCTGCGCTTTGAGGAGACTTCTGATGCTGGACCAAGTGGAAGCAAGAGGTACGAGATGGTCGTCACGTCGAGGTGGTCAAGCTTGGTAAGTCTTTCTTTGCTCTCGAATGGGGCGCTGACGTAGTAGACCAAGAGTAATCGAGATGACGGATCCTATGCTTCAGGTGACCTTTACGAGAAGCACCCGACCAAGGATGGGGTCTGGCGATATGTGGGGAGAGGAGATGATGTGATTGTAATGGTAAGCCTACTCATTCATTTCCTTCGACCACGCTAATTGCAGTCCAACGGTGAGAAAGCATCCCCAGGCCCCATTGAATCACTGCTGCGCACATCTCCCGAATTAGCGGACGCCCTCGTCGTCGGTTCGGATCGATCTCAACTCGGTCTCTTACTTTTCCCTCGCAACGACACACCCCTCAAGAACCTCCTGACCGCAATCTCACCACTCATCGATCAAGCGAACCAATCATCCCCTTCATTCGCTCATATCGCTACCGATATGTGCGTATCTGTTGGAACCGAACGTGCAGCGCAACTCCCGAAAAGCAGCAAAGGCACAATACAGCGGGGTGTTGCCAATGAGGTTTACAAGGAGGAAATCGACCGTCTGTACAATGGAGCATCAACGGGCGATAGCGCTAGTCCAATCGTCAAGCGGAATGTGAATCAAATACGCGACTTCATCCTTGAGACAGTATCATCGGTCGCTGGTGATCGAGCACAAAAGACTCCAATCGAGCCCGATACTGATCTCTTCAGTTGGGGAGTCAATTCCGTAATGGCTACTCGGATTAGGACTGCCATGCAAAAGGTAAGTCGTGCATGCTGTATAGAATTTGCTGACGCCTAGTCTCTCAATACCGGCGGGCGTCCACTTCCTCAGAATATCGTGTTCGAGCAGCCAACTATACAACTGTAAGTACTCTCCTGTCGTGACATGCCGGTCGTCGCTGACGATACAGCTTAGCCGATTACGTCTACAAGCGACAAGAGGGATTGGAAGAGAATTCCGATCTAACCAACAACTCTTTGAAGCTCATGGAGACTCTTGCCTCTCGCTATAGTACCTTTACCTCTGCCTCGCCTGCTTCGGGCTCTGGATCTGGATCTGACATTGTGAGTAGTCCATCGAGAGACGTACACTGCTGACAATCAGCTTCTTACCGGTGCTACAGGCTCTCTTGGCGTCCACCTCCTACATCGACTATCTTCGAACTCGCCAGGAAACGACCGCAAGATCATTTGCTTGGTCCGAGCCACAGACGACGCCGCGGCCCGTACTCGGATACTTGACATCGTCTCATCACGGGGTCTGACGATCGATGAAAGTAGACTGGTAGTCCTAGCTGCCGACGTCACGAAGAAGAACCTAGGCTTGTCGACTTCGGTATACGAGGGTCTAGTCAAGACGGTAGAGACTGTGATTCATGTGAGTGTTATATACACGTAGCAAGAGCTGGACTGATGTACAGGCTGCGTGGCCGGTTCACTTCGCTTCTAGTCTTGTCTCTTTTGAGGATCAGATCAGAGGTATGTTCGAATAGGTCTCACCAAGCTGATTATCAGGAACTCGCCATCTGATCGACCTCGTTCGTCAATCTCCAAGCAGATCATCCCGATTTCACTTCTGTTCCTCCATCGCCTCGGTACTTGGTGGTCCTGCCCAATCGCAGAGCAAGATCGAAGAAACCCCATCGCATGATCCAGCTACAGCTTCACCCATCGGTTACTCCCAGTCCAAGTGGGTGGTTGAGAAGATTTGCGAAGCGGCTTCTCAACTTCCGGGTATGGATGGGCGAGTACGGATTTTGAGGATTGGTCAGTTGTGTGGGGATACCGTTACTGGATATTGGAATGAGAAGGAGGGATGGCCTCTGTTGATTAGGACAGCTCAGACGACGGGGTCATTGCCTGATTTGTCCGAGGTACGTCCTTTCCCGAACTCATGCAATCGAAGCTGACCTTTCAGGAGCCATCTTGGCTACCAGTGGATCTTGCGGCGCAGACCATGTATGTCGTGTCCATCACAAGCTATACCAGTGAGAAGCTGACAAGCAGTATTGACATCGCTGGTCAACCTAATGCACGATTGGTATATCACGTCGTCCATCCCATTCGGGTATCTTGGAAGACGGTACTAGCTGGACTAAAAGAAGCCGGAATCAACTTCGAGCTCACGTCAAGGAAAGACTGGCTGAGGAAGGTGCAATCCAGTATCTCGGCCAGAGAGGAGGATCCAAGTAGTGGAATGCTTCCATTATGGATCAGTGCAGTGAGTCCCTCTTCTCATCCTTCATGCATAGCTGATGATTAGTATGGCTCCGATTCGGAACCAAAAGCCGAGCCCCCGGTGGTTTGCGATAACGCTCGGGGCGCTCCTTCGACCTTGGCGAATATCAAACCGCTGGAAACGGAAGATATAGTCAAGATGGTCAGTTGTTGGCGTAAGAGTGGGTTTATGTAATCGCATCATAGAAAGTCATGCATATTGCCATGTCCTCCGCGGGGACCAGTTACCTGGAGGAGTTGCCATGGCGCAAGAGATTGCATGTCCGGCAAGGTCCGGCCGGCGCTTTTACCGTTTCACCCTGGGTAAAGGTATACTACCCTGGGGCGTGACGGCCAGACGATTTCGGGTGTAAACGGCGCCAAGCCTAAAGTGATGGGTTCGGGTGTGAACGACGTCTAATAGGTGATGAAGAGCCGTCAGCTCCGCGGTCACCCGGCAATCTTTGCCTTAGGTCTTGCACTTGACCTTTGCCATGTCGCAACCTGATTTCATCCACAACAACCATGCTACGAGCTACGAATATATCTCGCCGCTGCAACACGACCTCGCTGGGAAGCATGTCTTGATCACCGGCGCCGCATGGCTTGACGGTGTGGGAGCCGCAACAGCCACTGCTTATGCTCGAGCAGGCGCTTCTGTGATCGCCATCTGCGACATCCATGAGATCTCTGGGGACATCGAAGCTCGTCTATTGGCAGCAGCCGCTGACGCAGGACGATCCAAGCCCGTTATTGTCACCGGCCACGTCGACATATCCAATCTCGCCAGTGTGCAAGCTCTCCGAGATCATTTTTCGTCGGCACTGGACTCGCGTCTCGATATCCTCGTCAACAACGCAGCTGTGATGGAGCCTATGGGAAATCTTCTCGACGCTGATCCAGATGTTTACTGGCAAACGTGGGAAGTCAACATACGTGGTTTATTCAATATGACACGAACCTTTTTGCCGATGTTGCTTTCAACACGGGGGCTCTGCACGATAATTAATGTCGCATCGTCTGGTGCTCTCAGTCCTCGCCCACTCAGTTCTGGATACCGCACCTCCAAACTAGCAGTCCTGCGATGGACAGAGAATACCCAGCTCGATTTCGCCGACAGCGGACTGCTTATGTACTGTGTGAACCCTGGAGCGATAAAGACGCAAATCACCGTGGCGCAGCCAGATACGGTACGAAACATGCTACCTCATAAACCGGAGATGGCCGGCGACACTATCGTTTGGCTTTCTGCGGAGAGGAGGGAGTGGTTGGCTGGGCGGTACGTGAGCTGTCCTTGGGACCTGGAGGAGTTGATGGCACGAAAAGAAGAGATCATGGAGGATGACAAGCTGAAAATGAGGATGGTATATTAGATGGGCCGGTCCTTTGTTTTTGGCTGCATAGCCAGGTAACAGTATCCACTACGTGCGTGAGTGAGGAGCCGTTTCCGAGAGCAAAATGTACCACCGCGGCCAAAAGACGCTTTTCCCACTGAGCGGGGCTGAGAGCTTCATCCGATTCCCGTCCGCACAAGATATCTTGTGAATGCACATGGGCTCCTAGGCCCAGACATCTACATTATGTACGCGTTAACTGCACGTCTCACGATCTTGTCAGTGAGTCTCTGAGCTGCTGAGGGCACTGGATAGGGTTCACATCCAAATGGAGTCGAGATCATTCGGGCAGACCTGTCTCGCAATGACAGCTTAACTCCTGCGAGGTTTAGATCTAAACATCGGTCGAAGTCGAGAAATCGTCATCGGTCTGGCTGAAGACCAGATACTGGTTTCTTGTGAGCGATCGCGGCTTACATGAATGGCCACGAGGACGGATTCGTGGAACGTTGAGCATTGTTGTAAGAAGCTTGTACCCTCGGTGAGCCGTCATAGAGCTTTCAGCTAGCATTAGGGGACGGGCACGACTCGAATGTCTGAACTCGGATGGGGTGTCTCGGCGCATGATATAGTCAGAGCCGCTCAACCTGGCTCTTACTACCCGCCCTCCAGGAACGCATTCATTTGCGCATGTACCGGTGTCCTGGCACCCGCGCGTTAAGCCGCGCTGAATAGGATATCGAAGTCCGCGCGAGGCCCTTCACGCGGAAATGGATAGACTCGGCTCTGGAAACCCAGCACGAGAGCACGTATGCGTCTTCATTGCCGACGACCAGTCATGTCTGAGCTCTTATCTACCCTTATCGAAGACATCTATTCTAGGCGAGGTATGACAGGTGCCACTAATTACGATTTGACCGAGCAAAGGGAAGGCGAAAGTCCGGAACATGCCGGATCATGGATCACAAGGCACCGCTAAGCTCAAAATAACTGATTTTCCCCTACTCGAAATTTACTCGACGGGGAGTCCCGGTCGTCGTGGACTCATGGCTACTTGAAAAGCGCTCCAATGGACAGGGTACTCTTCACTTCGACTCGCGTGACGTTCTATCACACACACAATCATGTCTTTTGATGAAAAAGACGGCTACGACAAGGTCGGTACGAACGGGATTCAGGCCTCGTCTGGTCCAGCGTACGGAGCAGATGCTCAACTACCCAAATCTGATTTAGAACACAATGGAGTGGAAGGTACGTCTATGTCAGTAATGTAGAATAGTCGCTTACAACCAGCAGCTTCGGCGGATGGACAAGTCAACCGAACACTCAAGGAGCGACATCTTTCCATGATTGCCCTCGGTGGAGCTATCGGAACAGGTAAGCGCTCTCATAGCTCTCCTCATTATTCAAGCGCTGACGAATCAAGGTCTATTTGTCGGTTCAGGTGCGGCATTGGGCACAGGTGGACCCGTTGGTGCTTGGCTTGCCTACATCATCATGGCCATCATGGTCTACTCTATGATGATTGCTCTCGGAGAGATGGGTAGTTTGATTCCAACCAGTGGAGCTTTCACCCACTACTGTGCTCGATTCGTCGACCCCGCTCTCGGATTCGCTACTGGAATCAACTACTGGTGTGCGTGCATCCATTACTTGTCCGATCAGCGCTAATAGATTCAGACAGTTGGGCAATCACCATTCCCGTAGAGGTAGTGGCCACCTCGATTGTCATCAGTTACTGGGGTACGTCTGCGAATCTTAAAATCAGACTGCGTTGACGAGTAGATGAGTCCACTCACCCCGCTGTATACATGACTGTATTCTTGGTTCTCATCCTCGCAGTCAACTTCCTCGGCACCAGGGTTTTCGGAGAGATGGAATTCTGGTTCTCCAGCTTGAAGGTCATCGCTATTATTGGTCTCATTATTCTCGGTATTATCCTCATGGCCGGAGGTGGACCCAACCACGATCCTATTGGTTTCCGATATTGGCGAAATCCAGGTAAGTCATTCCTTGTCTTTGCGGGTCCTCAGCTGATTGTTCAGGTCCCTTCAACCAGGTGTCCATCGACGGTGGTGATTCTTCTATCCCCGGCACCACTGGTCAATTCCTCGCTTGGTTCGCTTGTCTCATCCAGGCAGCCTTCTCTTTCCTTGGAACCGAGATCATTGCTACTACCTTTGGAGAAGCCCAGAACCCCCGAAAGGCAGTTCCCAAGGCCATCAAGCGTGTCTTCTTCCGACTCATGGTCTTCTACGTTTTGGGTATCTTCATCATCGGTGTCCTCGTCGCGTACGACGATCCAGGACTCCTCAACGGAAAAAGTGGTACCGCAGGTGCTTCACCCTTCGTTATCGCTATCCAGAATGCCGGTATCCCCGCCCTGCCCTCGATTGTGAACGCCGTCGTCTTGATCGCCGCATGGTCTGCCGGAAACGCCGACTTGTATGCCGCCAGTCGAACTTTCTACGCATTGTCATTGGAAGGTCAGGTCCCCCGAGTATTCCGAAAGTGCACCAAGCGGGGACTTCCTATCTGGTGTGTAGTCATCACCGCCCTCTTTGGCTTCCTAGCCTACCTCAATGTCGGAAGCTCCACTGCTGGACAAGTCTTCACATGGCTCTACAATATATCGACCATTGCTGGTATCTTCACCTGGTGGTAAGTCGCCGTCGGCGAAACCGCTTGACCTAGCTTACATTCAGGGCTATCTTGCTTAGTTACATCCGCTTCTACCACGGTTTGAAAGTCCAAGGCATCAGTCGAGACAATTTCCCCTACAAAGCTCCATTCCAGCCATACCTATCGTACTTCGGAGTGAGTGCATTATCTGATCCCAAGGTTATGCTAACATCCAGTTCATTTCGTTCTCCGTCGTCCTCATTTTCAACGGCTTCACCGTATTCCTTAGAGGCAATTGGAACGTCAGCTCTTTTGTCGCTTCGTACATCGGTAAGTAGTGACATCACATGGGTGGCCACCGCTGATCACATAGGTCTACCAATATTCTTCTTCGCATGGCTAGGATGGAAGCTCGTCAAGAAGACCAAGATGGTACCCCTCGCCGAGATCGACTTTGTCACTGGTATGCGAGAGCTAGACGAGCAACAGGCGGAAGATGAGGAGCGATTCAAGCCAGACACCCGATGGAAGAAGTTTGTATCGGTGCTATTCTAGATCGTAGCCGTGATTATGACATTCCACTATAATTCTTGACACTCAGAATCGCCGACAGTCACTACTGACCAGGTGTTAGAGAAGTATCTCAAACCTCCGCGACACATCCGATACCAGGCTACACCCGTAATGTGTTCTGCTACACGACTGATTGCATAGTGTCCCTCGCTAGCTATATATTTCGGACGCCTCGAGCCTTATGCCCGAACAGCGATCTCGTCACCGAGCTCAGCTGGCAAGACCTAAAAAGAACAGAACCCAAGCCGTCACGACAAATCCAGCCAAAAGGGCCAAGCAGGAATAGGTGACCCATGGCACCGGAACTCGTCGAAGTAACGGGTGAAACTCCTTTTCCTCCTTTGGAATCGTGCTTTCGACCCCGTCCCTCTGCTTGCGAGTCATTGTCAACCCCGATCCTAGGTATATCTTGTCGATGAGAATATATCCTACTCCAAGCGCAAACGCCCAGGCCTTGATGCCGATAGTCAACTTGAGGACGCGGTCGTACCCCTTGCCAGGGGTCCTGTCCTGGATGCGGCCGTAACTGACATCCTAGATCATCAGCAATGAAGATACGTACCGCTAGACTCACCATAACTACGCTTCCCGAATTGTTGAACGCTCTCCACACTGTCGATCAGTACTGAGGTGCTGTCGAAATCATGACATACCTCCGAAGGCGGTCCCTATCAAGCGGTGATCGGCGACGAGCAGATGTAATGCCATTTCTACAGAGGTCAGGAGATGTCTCACTTCAGGGGTAAATCCTACGCAACGGGGCAGAATTGATGACACCCGCAAGACTGGCGAACACCAATGCGACCATCGGATGAGTATCGGTAAATCCAAGCAGTGCACAAGAAGTGATCCAGAGCAAGGGAGCTAAGGCGACATAGTGGAACCGATGACCCCACGTATCGACACAATAGCCAAATATGGGAGCCATCACCACCTGGTTGTCAAAACTGACTGGTACATGGGACTCAGTGACTTACCTGAATCACAGTACTTCCACTCTGCAGGAATCCAGCCGTCGCTTCGGTATATCCCATCCTACAGCTCAGTCAGGAACATACACAAGACTCACATTCTGATGATATCTGCCCTGGCGACCGAAAAGCCACCTGCGGCTCCAGACTGCAGAAGCTGAGTGGCCGGTAGCACCCAGAAGCACCAAGGTAGCAGCCATAGCGATTCGAGAGACAACAGCTTCCGAGCCCCTCCGGCTTGAGACCTCTCTCTACCTGTCGAAACGCGATATTGGGCTGGCATCTTTCGTTTCGCATAGTACAGATAGGCGAAATTGAGTAGAGAAGAGAATCCGCAGAATGCGACGGGGATCCAGAAAACGTAATTGGTGCCAAGCGAGTCTCGGACAGGGATGGCGGCGGCTTCCGATGCTAGGCTGGTAGCGCTGGCGATGGCATTTTCGAGGCCGAAGGCAAAGGCAAGACCCTGTCGTCGACCGAAAGCGTGGAAAAAGACTTGCTGGCAAGAGTCGAGCAA
>Ga0308160_10006900_pt1 | contig 11417 bp, 17 predicted proteins | sample PhyFR1_FD_201036 | JGI IMG/M metagenome (GOLD analysis project Ga0308160, IMG submission 201036) | Phyllosphere microbial communities from UC Gill Tract Community Farm, Albany, California, United States - DLSLF.R1 | ecosystem: Host-associated > Plants > Phyllosphere > Unclassified | place: USA... | reverse complement strand
CAATCTACTAAGTCAGCGGATGACCGGTAAGCTGTTTGACTTGGGCCTGAAGTTATAGCTGACCTCCCAGGTATTCTAGCTCAGCTCGATACCCGTCTATCAAGACTGGACAAGACGATAGCTCCTCTCGGCATCCAGCCACTCACGAGGAAGGGTCACAGTACGCCTTTTCAATGTTGCGACGCAAGGCTGACAAGCAGACATCGATGCACTACTAGCAGCGCTCGACGGGCCATCCGGTCACGCCTCCACACCCTCAATCACATCCCAATCATCCACTAGATCACGCACGGTTCCCCCTAAAATCCAGCCAAGGGGATACTCGCTGGATCCTATGTCCTCAGCACCAGGGTCCGGGGTAGCCACGCCTGCGGATGAATCTGCTATCCTGGCTCGAGGGCCGGATTTAATGGCCTCGAGTGAATTTACCAATGCTTTCGATAGCGTCGCAGCGGATTTGGAGCGGATGTATAGGGGCTTCAAGGAAGGTAGAGGCGGAGCGAGAGAAGCTGGAGTTCGAGATCTGGTGAGTAGACTCGTTTCAAAACGAGTTATTGCTGATCATGCAGTCTAAACTGGTCGAGGTCGGCTTCACAGGTCTGACGCAGCTATTCATGAAACTCGCTCGTGAAGGCACTGGCAAGCTCTGTGACCCAGATGCAATGATCCGACACGGTCAGCTACGATCCCGTCTCTTATCAAGATAAAGCTGATTGTGCAGGCGCACCAACACCTCCAAACTACTTCCCGCCGTTACAGACTCTCCTTCCACTCACGACATTCGTAGTCAAATACACATCACAGCAATCATATACCCAATCAATCATTCAGCCAATCTTTGACGAGACGATAGCTTCCTTGGCCAATCTGAGAGGTGAATGGATGGTCAAGAGTTTCCGAGCGATGTTGGTGAGGGTTGAAGAGGTGGATGAAGGAGGTATTTGGGAGGGTGGAAGGGGGAAGGAGAAGGTTGCTGCGTTGATTGACCTTTGGGATGCTATGCCCGTCATGGCGGAGGTGAGCTTCATTATCCCCGTGCTGGTCAAGCTGACGGTCAGGCAGAGACATTGCTGATCACCTCTCTCTTCCCCAACAATCCACCACCGTCACTGCTTCCCGGAGTCATTGGCCCACCGATTTCAGCCATTATATACGCCATCCAGCCAACCATCACCACCATCAAACGATCCCTCTCTACGCATACGTTCCTTGCTCTCGAGCTATAGACTGCCCTCATCTCCGCCCAATCGACCTTCGAACACGTCTCATCGCGTTGCTTGGAAATGGCACATTCCCCACAAACGCCAGAGATGATCTCGCCCCTCTCGCCAATACTCTCAATCCTGCGATCTTTGGTACTACGTTCGTTCCCCGAGTTGCTGGTTGATATCCGTTCGACGAGTGCTGCTGGGAATACAAGTGGTATTGCCGATACGACATATACGGTTCTTACATATATCGAGACGCTTCCAGCGTATGAAAAGACTGTGGAGAATTTACTTGGCAAGAGTCACTCGGAGAGAAGTTGGCTGATGGGAGCCAAGGATGCTCCGTCGCCAGTGAGGAGTGCTGCAGATGAAGGAGGTATTGTGAACCTCTTTGTCGGTAAGTCATCTTTAACTTCCATCTGCGCCGAAGCTGATCTTCGCAGCGGATGTACTGGGGACGTTGCTTTCATATCTTGAACAACGGGCCAAGCCGATGCGCAAGCCAGTCGGACCTACTTTCCTGCTCAACAATTGTGAGTACCTAATATGAAGCTCTGCTGATGTCAGTATCTCATATACGGAACACAACCTCAGGTCTTCACTCGGATATCATAGGTCCCGGAGCTGAGGATATGATGAATAAAGCTTTCCGAGAAGCCAAGAAGTAAGCTTAAACCAGCTCGAAATGAAGCTGATCATCAGCCAATACCTCTCCGAATGGTCATCTCTCCTAAGCGTCCTTTCAGCACCCCAACAATCCACCCGTCTAGCCCTCAACCCCGAACGGGCAACCCTAAAAGAAATGGCTAGTACATTCTTTGACCGCCTTGGCGAGATTGAGAATACCACAAACCAATATCCATTCGCTCGTAACGATCCAGATCTGAGAGAGCGAATATCAAAAGAAGTAGAGTTGAAAGTCAAAGATGGCTATGGAGCATTTTGGACAAAGTCGCAAGGTAAAGGTATCGAGAAATGTGAGTCTCCCACCACGCCCCGAATTCTCAGCTGACGAAGCAGATTTGAGAGGTTCACCTGAGGAGGTTGTGAAGCGTGTACAGACTATATTCCGTTAATTAGACTTCTTGTACTGCTGCTTTCATGTACTTTACTCGAAATGGCCTATATGCTCACTACTAGCTGACAGCGCCGCTTGAGCCGGAAATACGGTCCGGTGTTTTCGCGGGGTTTTGTCGGGACAAAGTCGTACCGGTCAAGTGGGGTCGGTTGTCGGTGCTCGGTGCTCGGTACGCATGGACACCTCCGACCACCGACTTTGCACTAGGCTTATTGTCAACTGTCTATCACACTACCTCGCACATACTTAGCTCTTACGACCAAAATGCAGACCCCTCTGAAGACACAATTGGCGGAAGGAAAGCCCGGACTGGGTTTCTGGCTCACGTACGTCCACCTCTTCCCGCTCATTCCTCCGCTTACGTGCAGCTACCCCTCGGCACCACTTGCCAAAAGTATCATCCACGGTGGAGGATTCAACTGGGTCCTCATTGATGGAGAGCACGGTTTAATCAATGATTCGAATTACTACGAGGTTAGTCACCCCTCTCTATCCAATGCTGGGCTGATGATAGCTCAATAACGCTATTTCCCATTCTGGAGTTAGCCCTATCATCCGAATCCCCGTTGCTGAGGAATGGTTGGTCAAGCGAGCACTCGACCAGGGTGCTCATGGAGTCATGACTCCAATGTGTCATTCTGTCGTACGTCCCATTTGTATCGATGAAAATAGCTGATGAAGTAGGAGGACGCAAAGAAGATTGTCAGTTACTCAAAATACCCACCGACTGGTACTAGAGGTTTCGGACCCATGTTCACCTCCCATTCGTTCCAAACTACCGACGCAAATTACATTAGTGGAGCAGACAAGAACTTATTGGTCATCGTCCAGATTGAGAGTGTTCAAGGAGTCGAGAATGTTGAAGAGATTGCTAAAGTCGATGGTATCGATTGTTTGTTCATTGGTGCGTACCATCACATCATCATTCAGTGAGTGCCAGCTAATAATTAGGCCCATTCGACTTGAGTAAATTCATGCAAGTTGAGTTCGGAGGAAAAGAGCACGAAGCAGCTATCGCAAAGATCCTAGCAGCTGCCAAAGCAGCCAACAAGACTGCTGCAATTTTCTGTACGTCTCAATCCCCCTAGTGCAATGAAGGAAAGCTGACCCATAGGTACATCCGGTGCTCAGGCAAAGAAGAGGCTGGATCAGGGATTCAACATGGTTTCCATCATTACGGATCTTGCTGCTGTTACCAACTCTTTCCAGAGGGAATTGGCTGATGCTAATGGTGTTGAGGCTGGAGCTGGTAGGACCGGGTACTAGTCGATGAGACTTGATGCATTGCGTTATGAAGGCAAGCATTGTGCCAGAAGAGGAGCAGAGACTTCTGTCATGGCGAAGGAGAGTACTTATGCATAGGGCATATCATGAACTGTACTATTCGAGCGCTTCCAAGACTAATTTTCTACACATACGAATTTGTCAAGCAATCCCCACGTTGAATCCCAGTCTTGAGAACCCCAATTTCATCCATCCCCCCGTTCCGTCAGCTCGGTGCCACACCGTAATAATTCCCTCCAGACCGCCTCGGAACTCTACCTATCATCCTTCACCGCCTCCGCGTTCAGACCTAATGCCACTCTCAAACCGCTGCCCTACCAGCCCGTCCCTCATACCACCTCTGCACTGACTTGAACAACGCCAAATGCGCCCCAACAAGAAGTACCGGTAAGATACTAACCGACTCCCCCAATCCAGCGAAGGCAGGCGGGATCCTCCACCCAGTAACTCCACTAGCAAGAAGAATAGCAGCCGCAAAATATACCCCACAAGACGATAAAGAGACCACAACGTGATTCCTGGTCTTTCGGGAAGTATTCAAGATCTGATATACCGCCTTCGGGACGTCGGAAGCGAGGATGATGATTTGAGATGAAGCGTTTGAGGCTGATCCGGTTGCGATCGAGATATCGGCGGTGGAGAGGGCTATGGTATCGTTGATTCCGTCGCCTACAAACGCCACCAGTCCGGGGGTGTTGTCTTTCAGATGTTGGACCACTTCCCCTTTCGAGACAGGAGTCTGAGAGGCGTGGACGTTGTTATGGGATATCCCAATTGTCTGGGCGAAGGAGTGGACGGCGGAGTGATTATCGCCAGAGACTAGGGATACTTGTTTCCCCTGTCCTTCGAGGTGTGTTACCAGCTCGTTCACCCACGATCTAGATTGATCTTTCATCCCGAACAGGCTGATAAGTTGGCCTCCAAGAGTAATCACGAGGATAGTCATCCCCTTCGAGAGATATTCCCTGACGAGGGGGTGGTGGGTAGTATCGGTAAATTCGGCGTTACCAGCCATCACAGGGAACCCAAAGAAGGTCGCATTTACACCTTTTCCAGGAAAGATGTCCACATCCTCCAATCCCTTGATCTCTTGAGATAGCTGGTATTGAGACTCGATATACCGCTTCGCAGTCTCCGATACAGGGTGTTTACTAGCGGCAGTAACGGCGTGAATGAGCTGGATACATTGTGGATCTTGGTCGTGTGAGGTTTGTTGGACAGTCATGATCCCTTGTGAGAGGGTACCGGTCTTATCGAATGCCATAGCTTTTACAGCATGGGCGGTGAGGAAAGCTTGGGTCGATCGGAAAAGGATCCCATCTTGCACCGTAGTGGCCATTGATACGGACGTAACTAGGGTCACCTGACTATCAGCATGAACCTCGAAACAGACATGATGACTTACCGCAATCGCCAAAGCACAAGGACAAGACACTGCAGCAATAGCAATAGCATACCCAACTCCGCTGATCACCGCTTCACCCCAGCTTTGCCCTCGTCTGAACCTCTCCACAAACATCCAACCAAGGAACGCCGCCAAACAACAAATTCCAGCAATAGGCAACAACCATCCAGCCATCCTATCGGCCAAATCCTGATATTCGGATCCAGTAGATGATGAAGAAACAGCATCGACGATTGTCGAGACTGAATTCTCGGGGATCAAGCGGGTGACGGCGATGTCTAGTTGACCATCTTGGAGTTTGGTACCGGCTGTCAAGCTTGATCCGGGTGATTTGGCTACAGGGACAGATTCGCCGGTGAGGGACGATTCGTCGACTGTCCCATGGCCCTCGACGACCACGCCGTCCGTGGGAACGATCTCACCAGTCTTGATTCGGATGATATCATCGTAGTGTAATAGTCTTTTCGTCAGCCTTATTATAGCCACCGTGAGGCAAGGGGACTGACCGAACATCAATCTCCATCTCCTCTTGATTTACCAGCCTCGCCATCTGAGGCTGTAATTTGCCCAGATTATCAACGGCCTTCAACCCGAACTTCCTAGTTCCAGCTTGTAAAGTCCTCCCAGCGAAAATCAACGTAATCAACAATCCAACAGTCTCAAAGAATGGTTCCCCAATCTCCCTCCCGCCCACTTGGAATCCAAAAGCAATGACTGAGAAAACATAGCTAGTCAAAGTGGAGAAGGAGGTTAAAACACCTAAATCGGCTCTGTGGAGGTAATAGGCTGATCTGAATGATCCGGAATATATCGGCCAAGCGACCAAGATTACCAGGGTCGCGAGTGCTAGTTGAGTGCCGTGAGATACGTTGGGTGAGGCGAGGGGCTGTGGAGACCAAACGAGTACCAAGATTGGGATAGTAAGGATCAGAGAGGCGAGAGTTCTGGAGGCGATGTTTCGTAGATCTCGGTGAATTCGAGCTGAATTCTGGTCCGTTGGTTGGGGTCGGAGTGTAGCGCCATAGACTGCGAGGCCCTCGAGTACACTACGAGGCTGAATGGGTTCGGAAGAGTCTAGGCGGAGGACAATGTTGATCTGGGTACCTTGTTCGGAGCCGGTGCGGCCCAACAAGTTGGTCCAGTTCTTGACAGGACTTTGATCGCCCGTGGTCTCATACCCATCGAGCACACCCTGAGGGGGGACTGAGGTGAAAGCCAGAGGAAGTACCAGCACCTTTGATTTGTCGAGCTGATTGTCACCATCAAGAATGTTGATAGTAAACCCCGAAGCTCGAGCGGTGAAGGTTTGGATCGCTTTCAGATCGATGACACCTGATGCATCAGCTGTCTGTCCATTATCAGGGGGCACGGGACTCACGAGGATCATATTTGATATCCACCAAGCCTCTGACTCCATCCGCATTGATCACCTCAGCACCTGAAAGGATTCGTACCGCTTGAGTGACTTTGGAGAGGCAGTCTGGGCAATCCATCCCAATCACCTCTAACACTATCTCCTCCTCTACATCCGTTTCTTTTCCCTTGTCCACGATGTCCGAGCCCTCTTTGCCCGCCGTCAACTCGTCTGCGTCCTTATTGTATGGATCCTTGCCGCCAGAGTATTCGAGATGAGGAACCGAGGTTCCATGTTCATCCTGACACGCGGTTTCGCAACATCCCGTTTCAGTCTTTGACTGAGCACAACATAGGTCAGCGAAGGCAATACAGCACCTCTTGAACTTCTCCTGAGCTTCATTGACCCGAGAGAGAACAGCGTTGAGGACTAGCGTCAGCGAATTCTGCCCGGATGACTTACCAGTGAGATTGAGCTTGAGCATACTCTGTACGCAACATGGACACATTGCTTCTTCCTTCATTCCTACTGCATTAGCTCATGTCCGCTTTCTGGAGCTGGAAGAAGAGCTCACCCAATGAAGCAGCTCGTGATTTCGGTTTGGACGACTTGGACTTTGAAGCCTGCTCAGATTTCCCTTTTCGAGGTCCTTTTGAAGAGTAGCCCTTCTCCGGTCGTACAGGTGAATCGACAGTGCAGCAGCTCTTCGTATTACAAACGACCGCCTCTTTGGCCGGGCTGCAGCAACCATCGTCATCCGGAGATTTGGTGTCGCAGGCCCCATCGTCGTTCTTGGAAGGCTGCGTAGTGGAGCAGCATCCCGAGGTCTTGCCTTCCTGCAAAGGGGATTCCGATGTGATTGACTTCGGACCGCAACACCCCTTCTTGGGTGATTGAATCACTTGCGGGACGGTCGAGCAGCAGCCGGAAGGTTTGTGCTTGGTGGATGGGGAACAGGGAGATGGTTCTTCGATGTTGAGTAGCGGTACCTTTGAACAGCAGCCGGGTTTAGGGATAGGAGCTTCGACGGCGGCTTCGTCGGGAACGGTGCAGCTTTGAACTTTGTTCTTGGTGGATGCGCAAGGAGCATTCATGTTATTGTCTTTGGGAGCACAGCACCCAGAAGAAGGTTGAAGGTCGGTTGTGGTTGTGCGTTTGGTTTCCTTGTCGGTACCGCAGCCGGCTTTGATGGGTTCAACGACGACATGCCCACAACAGGCGCTTTTGCAAGTCGTGTTTTCTTCGGTTGTCTCTTGCTGGATGCTCGAAGGACAGCATCCATCCTCCATCTCCTTATCCTTTCCAAAAGCACCGTCCATATTGCAACATCCATCCTCACATCCCTCATCCTCTTTCATAGTGATCTCATCATCACAACATCCATCCTTCGAGACTGATGATCCGCAACCCTTGTCCATCTCCTCACATGATTTGATGTCCTTGTTCTTGCTGGCGCAGCAGTCATCTGGGAGTAAGACTTGGCCGCATGAGTCTTTGGTTTTTTGATTGTCATCGTTGTTTTTGTCTGTGGGAGTAGATATGCCGGGCTCACCCGTCACACTAGCTTCGGCCTTGCTCGAACAGCATCGTGCTGACTGATCCACGGCCATCACTTGATCTTTGGCCGGTCCGCACATGTCTTGTGGTATATGTGTTGTGTAAGTCAATGGGATGATAGAAGATAGAGCAGAACTTGTCGGTAAGATAACGACGCAAAGGCGCGCGTCAAGATATCGCGCAAAATCGCGCTTGGCGGAAATGATAGATACTCTACTCTATGACATTGGCTGGTCGTACAACATCTAACTATCTATATAACACACCATCAGAACCCTTTACCATTTGGCTTGAATCCGGTAGCATAGATCTTATCTTCGAAGTCCTTCAATAAGTCATGGTCGGACCATAAAGCCAGCTTGACGGTCAGCTTGTGCTACTTAGCAGAACGAGAGACCCACTTGAATAGGACTTTGATTCCAATCGGGATATGTTGGTTCCCTCTGATTTTCTGCGTCTTGAACTGGCTCGGGAAGACCTGCTGAGCTGGCTGCATCCTTAGCAGATTGCCATTTTTGCTCTTTCTCCGCTTTCTGGATATTTATGTTGTCGAGGATGAGGCGGTCTGCTGTTTGACGATCTTTCGGTCGAGGGTCGATATATTGGAGATCGATACTGCCGCGTTAGCCCCGTATGATTGGAGGAGAAAAGATAACTCACCACAGGGCAGAAGTTACTCCTCCGTGATATACCACCTTGACCCCCCTTTCCCTCGCTGCTCTCCGCATAACCTCCTCCGGTGCTTTTGCCCTCGCAACACCCTCCTCATCCGCATCAGCAAGCATATCACAATCCATGTCCCCACTCCCTCCGATTCCATCATCGATCAAAGAACCGCCAAGGCGAGCAGTTGCAGGTGAAGCGGGATAAACGTCAAACATCGGCAATCTCTTCATTCGTCCCCATGAGAACCCCTTCCTGACTCCCGAGGGAATTTGCTTGAGGAGGTTGTAGTGAACAAACATCGGTTCTCCGTAGGCATCATGTTGCAACATTGTGTTTCCACAGAAATCGCCAGATTGGGTTCGGCGAGGGAATCCAGCGGCTGATACCCATCGTCCTGGGACTCCCCATCTCTTTCTCAAGGCGAGAAGGGCGAATCGGAAGATGTCTTTATCGCCATCTGAGAACCTAAACCACTAATATCAGATTGATTTCCTGTTGCAGACTCACAAAGTCGTGGTGTTCCATCATGTACCGCACTAACAACATTACGTCCAGATGACGTTTCTTGTCGATCACCATTTGCCCACTTTCCATCTCCCACTCGTTTCGACATTTCACACCCATGATCGCCCACATTGGATTATTGGATGGTGTCTTCCAGTAGTCGGGAGTCGCCCAAATGCCCAATCGTTGGTATGAAGGTGCCGAGAAAAGAGCGTCTGGGTCCGCTAATGGGATAGAGTCCGAGTCCTGCAATTCAGTGCTGCTCGTTAGACAAAATGACATAGAGACTTACCAGGTAGATTACTTCCCGCCATGGACAGTCGGTTATAGATGCGGCCTTGATGTGGTAGCTCTTGCTCTTTCCCTCGTCTCTCATCTGACCCTTGACAGCCACCAGCTCCGCTCCTAGCTCTGCAAGCGCTGTACGTATTGGGTCATCATCCGCAGGAGCCTCGGATGGGAAGTGATACTACTCGTCAATGTCCGCCAGTCACTGATTACACTTTACTTACGATCTGAACAGGCAAACCACATCCATACCCTCTTAACATCATCAATGTCCACTTGACCCTCTCCAGCGTATCAGCATTCCCAGCAACCATCACGATTCCTCTTCCCGCCCCATAATGTTGAGTAGCATTGCGAGAAAGTACATCTTCCATATAGTCGATGAGCTCCGTACGGTGCTCATATATCGATTGTCGAGTCTGAGATGCCCAGAGTTGATGTGAATGTTGAATCATGTGGGTATTGAGATTATGGTCTATCGTTGGACCGCATTGCTGCCTGTCAGCTAGGTCGGCTTGGTAGACGTACCTCTAGATTCCATTGAACGAATTGCCCAGGTTCGACTTCCCCGGGTACATCGCCCCTTCCGCCAGGAGCATTGCGCCATGCGTCCAACCGTTCCCTCAGAGTGGCTTCTAGTGGTAAAGCATTCGAGGATATGTCGATATCTCGAAGCCCGACTGCGCCCGAACCCGGTCGAACGCTAGATATACGATGACCATGTCTGGAGGCATGTACCTACCCATGAGCATGGGTATAGAAGTGAGGTACGTACACGCTGCTTGCAGAAGTACAGGCCTAACCATAATAACCCAAAAAGCCCTAGAACAACTAAACGCCGAGCACTTCCTCCTCTGGCTTTCCCGTGAATCCACCGCTTTGTCCTCTGCCACCTTGACCGGTCCGTCTTGAATGAATAGCCATCTTCTAGATTATCACCTGGTATCGGAGTCGGAAGAGGTGTGACTTTTACATAGGGCGAGGTGAAGAACGTGTCTCTACCGGTATCGAGCCGTAAAGTTGGCTTCATCGTGTAGATGTCTTCTCAGAGTCCACTCGGTCAGTTCCAACGTAGACACATATCAGTAATAGTGAGATTGGATACAATTCATCGCTCGCGGTGGCCGCAAAACTACGGCGCAGTTCGAATGAAGCATAAGCATCCAGTTGTGCGTAATTGTGGCTTGATTTTGCTTGATCAGGCTATCTTTGGCTCACATAAGAGATCGCCTACTAATTCAGGCACAATCACCTGCTGTTCCTCGCAGAGATGTGCCACACCTCGGGGTTATCTCGCCACAGGGGGGCTGTGTAGATCGGTGATCGCCGACTCGGACTTCGCCGAGGTTCCACGGTTCCACGTCGACAGTTGATTCCACGTCGTTGATGTTCTTGTTGTTCCGACCATTCCTCATTCTTCCACGTAGTTAGTTATTTGTTTCACCCGTTCACTCCTTATCGTTTTGTAGACCTTCGTTTTATCTTATCACTAGTTGTAGTTGTACCCCATTCATACCCTATCACCCAAACTCTTACGTCCACCTGCCACGTCAACACCTCAATACCTACTGCTCCTTTGTTAAATCGCCACCATGTCTGTCACACTATCCACGCCTCAACCTACAGCGGAGAAGCGAGCAAGGGAAGATAGCGAGGCCGCAGAGATCCTCGACGAGAGCGCAGCAGCGAAGAAAGCGAGGAAAGATGCTCGAGTAAGCTCAACCCTAGTTCAGCGCGCCAATGTCTTATATCCAGGTCATGCGTAATCGTGAATCAGCTCAACGATCCCGTAATCAACGCAAGAATGAACTGGCATATCTCCAAACCCGTGTTGAAGAACTAGAAGAGGAGAACAGACGACTTCGAGAACAAACACCTCAACTCACCTCGTCGCCATCCTCCTCGATGTCGAGTCTGCGCCAAGCCACACCTGAACAAAAGGTGCTCTCATTAGCCGGCGACCTCGGTATCCCCCCCTCGATGGTCAGTGCTGGCGTCAACATGTCGTCTGTCGCTCCCCGCCATGCCGAGTCCGAACTACCGGTAATCAAGGAGGAACCCATCTTTCAGCAA
>Ga0308160_10006899_pt1 | contig 11417 bp, 10 predicted proteins | sample PhyFR1_FD_201036 | JGI IMG/M metagenome (GOLD analysis project Ga0308160, IMG submission 201036) | Phyllosphere microbial communities from UC Gill Tract Community Farm, Albany, California, United States - DLSLF.R1 | ecosystem: Host-associated > Plants > Phyllosphere > Unclassified | place: USA... | reverse complement strand
ACAGCAACCGGGATGCCATCATTTCGGAGCTTATTGCAATTGACAAGCTCGTGCAAGTCCCGAGGAAAAGTTTACTACATTGCTGAACGTGGAGGTGGAAGCACTTTTGCTTGTGTAGAGACAAAAGCGAGCAGTGGTGGCAGTATACTTCTGGAGTCATCTATCATTGGAGCCTCTGCAATTCCCTCATCCGGTTGCTAAGCCAAGGAACAATACAAGGTGCAGTAGGAAAGATAAAGTGGGCGCGAGGACCGTCGCCGGAGAAGTTTTGCCCTGCGACTGCAATAAAGCTTGCCATGCTCGATCTTTCTGGTGACCCGTGCGAGCAATGTCGACCTCAGTTCAACAAGGACAGCTTTGTTTCGACACGCAACATGGTGCTCATCGCTCCGTATCCTGTGAAATAAAGACGTAGCTCGACTTCTAAGCTCAGATCGAGAACCGAGTCTGTTTCAGGGCTTTCTTGCTTTTCCCCGTCTGATGACGTTGGAACTCCACTTCAGAGCAGTAGCCGACGTTTCCGGCGTTGACGGTCTGTTCTTCAGTATATCCCATGTACATAGGTCTTGAATTGAATCCCTAGACTCCGTACCGACGTCATTCCAGCTATGGGTGTGAAAAACTTTTCGGGAGCGGATTTTACCCACAGAGCGACAAGGAAGCTGGAAACATCGTGCATTGGGAATTAACTCTGAGCCGACAGCCGAGCGGGTGCGAGTCTCCGTCTTCACCCTTCATCGTACCTGTCAATCTGCGACTACCAGTCTCAAGTCTCTTTGTCGGACGCTTTGCTGATGCGTGCGTGTATGAGTGATCCCTATATGCGGTGTCAAGCGCAACACAGAGATAAAAAGCACTTCATATCGTATTGGCGAGACCGATAGTGATGATCTTCCGATACTCACTTACAAAGGGTCAACGAAAGCTCGAGGTCTATTCGGAGATTCGGTGCTCGTAAGTGTAGAAAAGCTCATTCAAAACTGCTCCACGTTGATACGGGGATTGCCATTTAGTTGCCGGCCATCATACGGACAGCAAAATTGGCTATTCACAGATTATTTTTCCCATTGCCGTCACCCCGTGCTCAAAGCCACAAAACCTATGGTAGCAGATAGTGCCGTGGTTACATGCTGGCTGAGCCAGATCTCATTATCAATTGGCGGGCCATCAACAAGGACTATGCTGGAAATCCGACGTCGGCGGTCTCACAGAAAACTATGGCGTTCTGTATGGAGAATCTGCTGCTCTCAAAGAGGTCGAGGAAGGCTAGTTCAGCTCAGAAGTTCCCAAATGACCCGGAATTCCGCCTCATACCGTACAAATGCATGGAGCTTTCACAGACGCGATGATAGCGACAGCATGGCTGCTGACAATCGTGCGGACTCCCAAAGCTCACGCCCTGCCGCTTCGCCCTTGCATGCTCAGCCGGACTTCGACGACAGCTCGCTCGATAGCTGGGAATCCGGTCGCTATGTTCCGCCGCCACCCTTCGTTCCACTCTACAAAAGGTATAGGGAGCAAACCATGGCACACCCAAGTGCATATTCTAGAAATTTAATGCGCGGCACCGCGACGCGATTGTCTGGCGACTACTATGTGTACAGCAAGCCGTAATCATCAATCAGGGTTCAGGGGTCAATGCCAATATCAAATGAAGTGTTTCCCGGAAATCCGCTTCCCAGCCGTGCAAAGGCTAGATGGTCTCTGATTTGGATCGCATCGACTGCTTCCATAGTGACGACACGATGCAAGCCTCGAGCTCCACGATCCTACGAGCCGAAAACTCGACCAGAACCCAATATATGCTGCTCCAACAAGCTTTCTTTGAACACTGCTTTGCACGGCTTGGAAGTCTCACTAGGAGAGGACGATGTTCGCTGCCAATTGATCGCTGTCATTAGACTCCACCCTCAACTCGTGTTATCCTTCGGAAGATCCGACTCTCAATAGAGAATGCGTCTCAGTAGAGCATAAGGGCGTTTCGTTCACAGAAATGGTCTCGGTTGTATTGACTAGAGCTTTGCAACTCTTTGGTGGCTGCGCTCCTAAACCGAGCTGCATCAATAGTAAGAATATAACAAACGTCCATGGATTGTCTCCTTGCTAAAAGACACCGTGTCTTTCCAGTTTTTGACCGCTCGGCTCCGGTCACAGACCCCTAGGCCGACTATGGTTCACGCTGCTTATGCACGCTGCTTATGAATGGGCACACTCTTTGGACTCCGGCTCGACCGATCATGTCACTGCTGTCTGGAAATGTACGGAGATCGATTAAGCCGATGTGAGCATCGTCGAGTTTCAAGGCTGACTTGCACTTTCATGGTTCGCTCGTTTGCCGCCTGCTGACGACTTCCTCCTCCCGCTTCACGACGGGTTGTCTTCCAATGATTCAACTTAGCTGTCCGCCCTCAAGACGGCCAAGCCAGACACTACTGGTATGAACAGCAATAGAATGGAGCAAGAAGCTTGGATACTGGCGACCTTGAGGCATCCCTGCGTAGTCGTGTGTGAGGGGGAGACAATGCTACCAACGCCAGGAATCTTAATTCGATAATATGCTGGGAGCGGCGTGAGGGATAAAATCAGGTGGCATCAGGTTCATGAGTGCGCTTCTTTTCTCTGCAACGCTCGCACGATCATAAGGCACGCGTCTCAAGATGTATTTATATTGTTCACTGCACCTGGGTCTTTTTCGTGATCCTGGTCTAGCCAAACTCCTTGTTCATTCACAGCATCGCGATGTCAGAAGGGTTCATTCGTAGGGTTATCTACCGAACACTTCCGGCTTTGCACCACTTGTATACCGCATACGGAGAAAGACTTGTCATTGGTCTTCGCGCTCTCAGCCCAGAAAAGCGTGAGCTGTTGTGGGTCCTGAATACTTAGAACGCAAATCCGGGTTGACCGATCGCCAGCTGGATCGGCAGTATACTGAAAGAGTGTTTGCTTTCTCCAAGACGAACGACGCAATTCTTTTCGGTTGCGATAGCAATTTCGTTTTGGTTGGATTTGGTCATGCTAGTTATGACCCGCCTCGTGGGCAGTTCTTGCAAGGTAACGCGACTGTCAGTATAGCGAATTTGGGTCTCGCTTTCCCGGTGTCCCGTCTGTCTTGACCACGAGAATCGGCTAGAACAAGACTTATACTGCTTCGGTAAGCCTATCGTGCACCCCCCTTCCGCTGCCCCCGAAATCTGGTTCGCGCGACACACGATGTTTGCTTATATCTACCGCAATCGTATCATGCCATCTTCCGCGTTATCCCACCTTCCGCCACGTTGCATCTCCCATTTATGGAAATTTCGGCGCCATTTCAGGAAATACGTCTTGGTCGAAGATACGGTCCGCTCGTCGACATCTACGCGCTCAGTTGCATCGTTTGCGAATGCTATACGAGTAAATGCAGAAAATCAACCAACTTTGGATCGTGATCCAGCATTGTTGGTATTATGCATCGTTGAATGGTAAAATAAGCGAGGGCGAGCGTCCATGCGGTTTGACAGTCAAGAGCTGATCATTGATCAATGCAGACCGCAGAAGATACAGATGTTTACTATCGACAGAGTAGCCAGGTAAGATTTCAACACGAATTCGAACTGCACAAATACATGAGAGGTAGTAACAGTAAATCGTATGGAACTTTGACTATCCCGGCTAGGCTGATACATAGCCCAAGCTGATCTTTCGAAGCCATGATCCCCGCCAACCAAGGGCCTAAGCTGTAGCTCATGGTTTTGATATCGTTGATCATACCCATAACAGCCGCCCGATCTTTAGGTGAACAAGCTTCGCCAGTAAGGCTTGTCTCGGAGCTTGATCCATCGATTGTAAACACGCCCGTATGGCAAGGCTGCCAATTGCGAGATGCGGTCGACCGTGCGCAAGAGGCAGTACGGCCAGCAAGATAGCGCATGGTAGATGTATCGCTACCATGGCTCGTGCCAAGCCTAGACGAGCAGCAAGTCCAGGTGCGAAGAGGTGAGAGCAGGTGGAAATCATGCTCGTCGAAAAATAGAGCTTTCCAAGGTCGGTGAACGAGAGAAAGAATTCCTTTTGAAGGTAGAACGCCATCCATGAATGTGCTGACAGGCCAGATCCAAGAGCATCAAGGGCGAATAATACGTATAGGTATCCTATAGACGAGGAGAAGCGATGTCGCTGATCCTCAATCGTCACGACGGCACCCGAAGGATCACTTATGGAACCGGGTGCGTTCTGTGGTACGTGCACTGATGCGGCTTGAGAAAGCAGCTCTTGCGAGGTAGATTCGCGGTGACGTTGGAGCAGAGTCGTATGCTCGTTGTCATGTTCATCATGTCCCTGCGTGACCTCATTGGGTAAAAGCGAGTTCAGCGTGGGTACCACAGTCTGGTCCTGCTGTCCATGCTCAGCGCCTTGTCTCATTGATATGGCTAGTGTGGCAGTCAAGGCTCCAGCGAGGACGTAGATCCGGAAACATCCTCGATAGGCGTTGCATATTACCGCAGGCTGGCCTCTTGGCTTTGCAGGAAGAGAAGCCGTTCCGCCTTCCGTCTTCCCCTTTACTGGCATTTTTTCCATAAGATCCACCAGGGCACCGAAGGCGAAAAGCCCTATTGCAGATCCTAGTGAGCCAGACAGTGAATACCAGGCATAGATGCGAGGCAGGTTGTGATCGGTTGAGACTTCCGCAAGTAAAGCTTCTTCTACCGCCTTAAATGGGCCGACTTCCGTCCCACTGGTCACTCCAGTACAAAAAGGCGAATACGAAGGGACGGGAGGGGAAGGATAAAAACTCGTTGTTCGAATTTCGATTTAACACTAGCCATTGTGAAGAGCTCCGAGCGAACTTACTCACCTAGGATTGATGACGCCAAACACGCCTGCGAGTAGCATCAAAGCCCAAGCCGATCGAAGTCCTATTGCGCTATGACGGAACTATGGTGCCAGGGTGATCCTTGCGATTCGGAAGTGAAGTGTCCGTGCCTCTATTGAGTGTTCTGGAAGGAGGAGTCGGATTCAGTCAGCACTAATGTAGACGAGCCATATGAAGTGATAAATATCAGGTTAGGATCCACTCCGAATGAGGATCTTTAGGCCGGGGCGGCCGAGGCCGGCGAGACGGACCGTTCCGTCACTCGATTGCACGCGAAAGGTGTTGGAGGAAGAGCGAAGACGCGACCAAAGATTGAGACGAGGAGCGAAGGAAATGATCTATCCAAGTGAGCTCTGAACGTGAGGGTGCGATGATGTGATTGCCAACCTGCCTAGCAATCACAGGAAAGGTCTCAAGCAAAGCAATGCACCTTTCTATCTCAACTGGCTTGTATTTGTCCATTCGACGGAATCATCGTGGAAGGTGCCGGATCGATCCCATGGCGACTCGCATCGAATATTCGCCTGTCAGATGGCTGCTCAAGCAGAACGAGCGATGCGCGATGAGCGATGTAAATGCTTCTCTCCCTCATACTGGTATGTCGACTCTACTCTATATAGAGGTGTAGTCGTGAGTGCCAAACTGATAGGGAACGTATAGCTGATGGCGAACAGAACAGAACGCGACAAAAGCGGAACCGGCCGGCCTCTCCCAAGCTGAAGAAGGAAGAACACCTAAGCTGACCGTGTCTGCTAGAACTGTGAGCAGAGCAGAGCAGAATTCGTCCACATCCCGGTTTGATCGCTCTAAAGATAACTTTCCCGCAAACTTCGATTACACAATCACAGCCAATAGAGCAGATTGACCACATCGCAACACACCCAGTATATCGCCCCCCACCGGACCTACGGAACAATGTCGGAGAAAACTGTTCTTCGCCCTCGATCGTCGATCTTCAGGCCGGCGATCCTAAGCTTCAAGATCTCTATCGATATGCCTTACATCTCCTCGGAGGAGAGGATCCAGCTCAAACGGCACATAACGCCTCCCTTCTGTTTCTCACCGTCGTCAATGCCTTTCAGCATGCCGGGATCACTGATCTGGACTGGGTGCCTAGTCTTTACATCAAGGTCGACTCGAGGGAATATGAGGTGAGTCAAAGGGGAACCAAGTGTGTGTTTCGGAATACAGACGAAGCTGGAGCCAGGCTAGAGCGACGAGGGGCTCATTATTCGTGAAATTGCATCCGCTGAACGTCATGAGCTGATTCGCTCACTTTAATCCTGCTTGCTATACTGCTATAGATTCAGGTTCACAATGCGCAACAAGAGGGTTCCTATACCGATAAATATGCCGGGTCATTGATCTCGGTCGATAATTCTGCTTTTGGCAGGAGGGAAAGCGACGCCTTCCCCGCTACGGCTCCGCTCCGACCGATCAGACCCCCTGAACAAGACCGTCAGATGCTGCGACGACCTAGTAGTTCGAGCTCGGGGTTGGATGCTAGCTTCTCAACAGAGATAGGCCGGGAAGACGATTGATCATCAGCCAGACAGGTCTCTATTGCCTTGCCGATACACAAGCGCAAACCCAATCGTGGATCTAATTTAGCCTAATAGACTTTTAGGGGGACTTAATACAAGATGATTCAGAGCGCAACTCTACAACCACGCCGAGTTCTGGTGGTACGCAGCATCTTGGTCGAGGTCAGCTTCGATCTCGTTCTTCTCATATCAAATAGGCGACCCAGCACATCGGCATGATCGCAAATTTGCACTTCTATCGCAGCGTTTAATCCGAGGATGGTCATTCGTAATTGTCAAGTGAGCTGAAGTCGTTCCTAGACTGATTGAACTCCTCACGTTCATTTCTACAGAGCCAATACAACAATGGCGTTGAACTTCGGCGTAAATCATTCATCTTCGGGCTATTACACCTACAACAAACACGGAAGAGGCTGGAAAGCATCAGATCCGCAGCTTGGTCATCATTCGCTGTAACAACATCTATCATCTCGGGCCGTCCCCTAATGTCCTGCTCTATGTCAAAGAAGAGTCCAGGTCGTGTCGGTCATGCAGAGAATCCTCGGAAGCGTGCCATTAAGCATTGACGGTAGTGCCACTGAGTATACTCTGGGTTTGGCCAGTAGGTAGAATAAGGGAGATGAAATCTAGCCGAAGATATAGCCTTCCCATGGTACTGAAACAGAGTGACATTATTGAACGTGTGAACATAGAATATATCGTCCTGCCGAACGAAAGGCGAAGGTTAACTTGACGCTTGGATAAACGCAGAAGCTGGAACTGACCTTGAAATAAAACGAGAGTTCAAGATTGTCGAACAACTTGTGTATATCGTTTCGGAGTAACAGCCCCGCAGAAGCCTCATACATCTCATTGACCGGCTCTGTATCGCGTAAGCCAATTATGGTACGGAAAACCTGTGATATCGTGCAGCGGAACGAGACATCAATCTGGGCTGTTGCCTAGGGAAATGAACGCGAGATGATTGGGGACGCTTACATCGGGCCTCGATTGGGGCACAATATGGGCCGCTTCACATTGTATGAAAAACTCCTCGGTCACAAGACAGTGTATATCGCGCATGCGGACCATGTTCCTGAATCCAGCCTTTCGCTTGATAAGAGAAAATTTCCCTCATATTATAGCAACCCGTGCGTGAACTTACTTGGTTTTTAGGGGTTGTTGCTGCAGAATGACGGCTTTGGCTTTGACTCCCGTCGATATCGGCTGGCTTGTAGGGTGTGGTATAAGATGGGCCCGGTGCGTATTGAATTGAGCTGCGACCTGCAACAATTAGAAGACACGGTAAGCTTGCGCCCTGGTGTGTAGAATAAGCCGAGAAGTACAGAGACACACCTTGTGACGAATACACGAAGGTCCCAGCGAATGGCGGATCTGCTAGATTGACCGGCTGGCCTCTGTCGAAGATCCAACCATCGTCGTCTATCACCATCTCCCTGGCCACTCGAACGACATATCCCCAAGTATTATCGCCTCCAGTCACAACGAAGTTAATAGGGATGTGAGCAATGGGTTTGTCGTCCGCGCTGACGATGGTGATTCGTGGGCACTTCCAGTAAGTCATCGAACGCTCGTAAGACTTAGTTTCTAGCAGTCTTGGTAAAGGAGGTTGCAGCGGAATATAATCCATGATCCTCTGGGCGTGAGCTAGATCTCTGTCAGTCTAATGAATATAGTTTTAGAGCTCACGATCATGGTAGAGCCGCTACATTAGGAACTAGAATAATGATAAGAACGCTGGGCCAGTTACAGGTGAACGCTACGCGATTAGCTCATCATTCGTACGTCGGTCAGCGCGCCGGAACTCACGTGACATATAGCTAGTCCAACTTCTGATCGGTCGTGACAACACAGCTCTACAGATGGGTCATATATTTCGAGACGTGACTTGAGGAACTGTGGTGCATTGCGTGCGATTGTCTTGAGTGCTTCACTTTGCTTCGTACTGAGCCTTCTTTCTTGACTAGAGAACGACTCTTCCGACTTCTATAGTCCCGGTGGTGCAGTTGAGGGGAGTGCTCGAAGGTGTTTAAGATATGACGCTGTCGTACCCCGTGAGTTACTTCTCAAGATGCTGTCCCAACTGTTGCTTAGGCCTCGTTCCAAACGTCACCAACTATGAGCAAGCTTGATGCTCCATTGCCGCTATAATGAATCACCCTTCTATCAAGCAACCTTGATGAATGGGGCTGTTCGTTAGGTTCATTGTAAAGCACGGTAATAGGCGGGGCGGGCTTCGCCCGCAGCCGAAGATAGATATCCTCTGACTGAAGGTCTTCGGCCGTTCTTCGGTTGCTGCCAGCGATGGCAAACCCAACTTTTTTCTCGCCCTGACGGCACGCTCATCATCGCGTTTTCTGGGTCAAACAGCTTTGTGGTATTGGGCAACAGTTAATCTCAGCGTAGTCGGATGTCAAACGACCCCTTCTCAACTCGCCACTATCATCGTCAACGTCTCAGCACTCTGACATGAGCTATCGCTAGGTGAGTCAACGAGTCATGAGCTTTTAGTGTCAAGCCCACGTCAAGCTGATGACGTCCCCACAGCGAGATAAATCTATCAGCGGCGACCTTCATCACCCCAATGCTGAGGAAGTCGGTGTTTGGACTAGGATGATGGACACCCGCGGTCGAAGTGGCTCTGTGTGATCATGCTACGATCACGAGTACTGCCGTCCTAGCCGCCAGTCCCCGATACTCTTCACCTATCGGATACCGTTTCAAGACCTTGTCAGGTGACCCGATGTCCAAGAATGTTGTCATCGAAGAGAAGGGGGAGGGCTTCGAGCCGAATTCTTCCCAAGACGTCAACGGTGCACTTGCTAGCGACGACTGCACAAAACCCCTCCGAGAAACCTTTACGGAAGCACTTTGGCGCTATCACAAAGATTTTGCGAAACAAGGAGCGAGCGATACTGGCAAGCCTTGGAGCGACCTAGTCAATCAAGCCTGTTGGGCAGATAGGACAGTACACTTGAGGACCACAGGATACACGCCATGCCGATTGATGATGGGGGAAGAACGTGTTTTGCTGTTCGATCTAGAGGGAGCGACGTTCATGGTTCGAAGAGGCGGGACCACTGTTTGACAAAATCCTTTCAGCACATAGGCCCAGCCAGCTGCGAAGGCGATAGGTGGATTCGCAGAAGGTGAAAGGAAGACCCACTTTGGCTCGAGACATTCCGTTTGAGACCATAACAGTCGATACGACAGAAGGAAGCACGAACCTTACGAGACAGGAGATTGGGTGATATCACGCGACTCGACCCAAGAGGTCAATCACTAAACAAAGGAGAAACAATAGTAATTCGAACCGTACATAGTCGTAGCGCGAACGCAAGGGAGCGCTCATCAGATCAGAGAATTGGACGGATCCGTACGAATGGACTTAGTCGATCATAACCGCTCTCTTACTGGGGTTACGAAGAAATCGACCAGGTAGAGTGGATAGAGGAAGAGGAATCCAACCAAAACTTCCTTGAGTCGGACAAGGAAGGGACACCTGAATCGAAGGACGTTCATCGGGACAGAGAAATCGACGGCATGGATCGGGCAAGAGATTTAGATCAGCCTACACGAAGAACGAGAGCGATTCGACTCGACAAGGGCTCTTTGATTCTACGTCGAGAAACCATCCAGATCTGAAAGCTCTAGTGGATGATCTGCGTCGATCGCGCAGTCACCTACAGAGAGCGACGAGGGGAGATAGAGGACGAGGAATTCGTCTGAGAGTTGTAAGCGAAAGACGAGTTCACTCGTGGAGCGGTAAAGTTTAGAAGAGAGAACGAAGGTATTCCGCGTCGAGAACGTGGAAGTCAAAGAGATCAGTTGGGAGTGTATCTAAGTCATTGATATATGGGAGGGTTAGACCGCCGGAGGAACCCCCGGTGGAGCCAGAACCTCAACGCACCGATACACATTAGATAAATCGATCTCCTCCTGAGAAAGCAACTCGAGGAAGGCCTCGGCGTACCCCTCTCGATCGACCTTACCACGCTCCTGATACACCCGCCTAGCTAGAGAAGACCCTGATTCATCAGCTCGATAGTCAGAAACGAAAAGAGTATGAAGGACAGCCAGTTCTCTTCGGGGCCGAACGACAGGCCGATGGTAAGGGCGCGCCTCCCATCTTGGCCAACAGCGTGATGACCGGACCACATCGACCAACGTAGTCCTCCTCCGACATAGACTCCGCTTACCATGATCTTCTTGAATGAAGTCCTGACTGGTGCCTCATTGTAGCCTCCATCATATGACACACCCTCGGTTGAACATCTGCCAAAGGCGAAATATGATATCGGATCGAACGCGAGGAAGATACGAACCTGATGTATGGTTCCGGATACTAACCAACCATCGTGCACGCCTGTTGTGATTTTAAACCTCTTTATATAGTGCGACACCTACACTGTAAACTTGCTTGCTCTCTCCAAGTAATAGTATAAAGGGCCAGTTGAAGGAACGGAAGCCATTCGTTGGGGCATTACCATCTGATCGAGCGGATACGAGCAACGCTTACATGGATGTCGGCGAACACGCCTTACTCCGGCGGGCCGGTCCGAAATCAGCTCATGCTACGCTTGCAATTAGACGTGTTTGTAGTTCGGGGTACGACGCGTGAGAATAACGTTCAACACCGGGAGAGTCAGCTTGTCAGGCAGGACCTGGGTCCTGACTTGAGATCGGATCTTGGTATGAAGGGGTTTGGTTTACCAAGACACAGCCCAATCACAGAACGGTAATATTCTCCAAGATGTCTCGATCGGACGCGTCGTCGAAAGCTAGTTTGTCGACATTGGGCTTCCGGGAAAATCGTCTCCGGCCTGCTGGCATCTTGCTGGACGAAGTAAACTGGGAAGCCGCTCCCCTACCGGTAGTCAATCTCTGCCGGGCTTTCCGCAATTTCTCACATACTGTACCTCAAGACACTCCCGCTGTCAGTATGCATCCCCGGATTTATGGTCCAAGATATTCGAACATCGCATTGACTATGGGAGCTCACCTTACTAACCCCTAAG
>Ga0308160_10006898_pt1 | contig 11417 bp, 13 predicted proteins | sample PhyFR1_FD_201036 | JGI IMG/M metagenome (GOLD analysis project Ga0308160, IMG submission 201036) | Phyllosphere microbial communities from UC Gill Tract Community Farm, Albany, California, United States - DLSLF.R1 | ecosystem: Host-associated > Plants > Phyllosphere > Unclassified | place: USA... | reverse complement strand
AAACGTATGGAGGAGAATGACAATAAGAGAGAAGGGGATGATGATCGTCAGAAGTCACTTTTGTCCTATAAGGGGTTGGTGACGCGATAGTAGGTATACCGTGGGAAAGTAAGCAATGAGGGGTATTACAAAAAGTTGGTTGAATCAATCGATCTTAAAGCAGCATATAGCTATAGTCAATCAGAATGGACCTCTCATACGATCTTGTAGCATCAAGTAGGTATCTCTATGCATGCTCATGTACTCCACAGTACCCTGGCGGAATTTCAAGGACTGATGTTTAGAATGCGCTTCCCAAATGGCGAGATATCAAGAGGTACCTCTTTCCCATCGGGCCACATCCGTTCAAGAATCTAACGAACTAGTGCGTACTGAAGAATGAACAAGGAGATTGGGCGAATATATGTCGACCCGAAGGAAAAGCCCTAGCAGCATGCGCAGATGCCAGGTACGCTTGTTTTCAGACTCAAAAGCTAATAGAAGTGTCCCACATTTATCAGACTTGAAAAACGCCTGCGCAGAACCAATCTCGATATATCGGACATGCCTGGATAAAAATGCTTCATTGTCGAATGAGACTATAAGTGAAGTATGTGGAGAGCCTTTGAAAGCATTGTGGGAATGTACAGAGAGGACGATGGGTGAGATTGAGCGGAATACTGGATCGGTTTCAATTTCGACCTCGACCTCGAGTGAGAATGACGGTAGTAAGGAAGGGTCTTCGAGATTAGTCTAAGGGGACAGAGAGGAGGTGGTTAGATTCACATAGGCTCAGGACGTAGGATGAAGGGAGGTGAATTGCCCGGACTACAAGCTAGAAGGTCAAATACAGTGAGTCTACCCAATCCCTTCATCTATTCTCGGGCTCATGCCCCAGGTCATCATAGGTTATACCAAATCCCTTATCTATCCTATTCCAAATAAAAGCACGTAATAGGGAAACGTGCCTTCCACACTCGCTCTATCCGTTCATCAGCCCGGCCCTGAGAGGCGGACCTACGTGACACATACTACAAAGGATATAGCAGACTTTCACATCATCATTCCTCGTAAAGCCCTGTGTTCTGTATAATCCATTCATTTACAATTGGCCTTTGTCCTGTACTGATCATGATCATGGGTGTGACCACCAAAGAGGACCACGGCCGTGATTGGAAGTCAATCGTACGTCGTCATTGCTATACTAGATATAAAAAGGTATCATAGCCCTCTCTCTACCTCTGTCCCAATTTCTGTCTTGTTTGTGATTATGAGCAAAACTTTACTGCAATATTTAACATCTACTTATTCCAGCGTATATGATCGGGAAACAACGATCAGCCTCAAGTGGGCAGCAGGTCAAGCGGGAGGCGAATCCAGTACCACCCCCAACATCCAGATACGAGGGTAGAACCCTCTCACCGTCCCTTACTCCTCTCGAACCTCCCTTTCCCCCTCCAGCAGAAACGGCCCGCCCACCCCTCCATCCTAGACCGAGCAATCAAAACCTCTTGACCCGCCTCAGAACCCTCTTAGATTCAGTCATATCAATCCTCAACTCCCTCCCGCCCAACCCTCGAACTCATTCCCTACATATATTCTATCATCGCCTACTCGACCTTTTACATTCCAATTTGCACTTAAAAGAGGAGGTGGTAGAGTGTATGGAGAGGGAATGGTGGGGTAGTGAAATTGTTGCTGCTTGGTATGGACCCACCCGTGCTTTGAGGGAGAGGGGTGGACTGGCCGTAGGGGCTGGGATGGGCGGGGTGAGGGTAAAGACCGACATGATGTATGTTGGATTACATGATGAATGACATGATGAGTCAATGGAGGTAGACTGATTGTCCCGGACGAGTGCGGGTGTGTTGCATGTGATCTGCAAGAGAGTAGGATACAATGTGTATGTCCAAACAAAATATAGACGGCCCAGTAAGGTAGTTCAGACGAGATGGATATGATTGTGCATACACCCTAACCCCTGCGAGTCATCTGGTTGAGGAGGTCACACTTTCCTTTGGTATCACATAAGTAGATGCAGGTCTTCTGCGAGACCAGCATACTCGGTACAATCAGAGCATGCGTGCTGAAGACGGATCATACTGTTACATATCACGGACAGACTAAAGAAGGAAAGACAAGACAAGCCAGTACAAGATAAGATGTCCGACCCAATCCACTTCTTCCCCGTCGCCGTTGACTTTCACTATCACTATCACTATTAATTTATCCTATCTCGTGTGTTCTGATTTGGGTATGAATGAATGGGAGAATGAAATGGGGAAATGAAGAAATGGTATGGAATTGATTATACTTCTTTCACTTGGTTTGGGTACTAATCTTGACATGTGTTGGTGGATACCGTTGACCGTTGAGTCCTCGAGTCGGATTGGACTGGACAATTACTCCATGTCGACATCGCTTTGCCGCCGGGTCTTTGCTCCGTCCATATCCTCATCATCCTCTTCATCCGAATCGACATCCTCTCCATCATCCTCATCGTCATCTACCGCATTATCGTTGTCCTCTACAGAATCGCTCTCCATAGGGTAATCCGCAAGCATCGAATGTGGCTATCGAGATGTCAGCATTGGCCCCTCGTAATACGTGGAAGACGTACCATGACCGATTCTCCGGTATATGTGAATCCCCTAAAGTTCTCTTGAACACTTTCAGTCAATGGACTATTGTTCTCGCCCAGAATATTAGGTCGTTTGGCTTTACTGATATTCATGGCCTTGTTCTGACCTTGACTCTGGCCCAAACTCATCCCCGGGCCGAGATAATTATGCCGACTGCTCGATCCGGGTTGAACATATTCTTCGTCGACCCCAGCATCAGCCATGGTAGAGTTTGTGAATTCAGGATCGAAGTTGGCGACTGATTCGTCGGAATCGACAATTGGCTTGAAGGGAGGAGTGATCTGTTTCTTGTACAACAAGTCCCAGTCGATCGAGGCGAAGAAGGGATGTTCTTTAAGCTCGGCCGTATCGCGCTTGGCACCCAATCGGTTCTGGGGGTTTCTATTCAGGAGCTGAATGTCAGCTTGGGATCTGGGAAAGGAAGGAAAGACATACGCCCTTGACGAATTGTTTACCGTCATCGCCAATCACTAGTCGTCAGCTTATGCTTTTTAAGCACATTGTGTACGTACCATGCTTGGGGAACCGGATCTTTCCATAACCTGTACATCAGTATGATTTTTTCGCACATAAGACTCGACCTACAGATTAACCTGTACATCTCCTGAGTTTGCTCGGCGTAGAAAGGACTCCATCCACAGCACATTTCGAAAAGAAGTACACCAAGCGACCAGAAATCGACGTATCGTCCATAGCCCTTTTCATCCAGCAAGACTTCAGGTGCGAGGTACTCGGTCGTTCCGCAAAATGTGTTTGTGAGCTCGTTGTTTGAGAGGTCAGGCTTGGATAGACCGAAATCACATAGGGCGACGTGGCCAGTGGCGTCAAGTAGGATGTTCTCTGGCTTCAAGTCACTGACATGTCAGACAGAAGATTGTTTTTTGATCCAAGAGTCACTCACCGGTAGACGATATCGTATTTATGTAGGTGTTCCAAAGCGAGGATAAGCTCGGCGATATAGAACCTAGCCCGATCTTCACTGAACCGTCCTTCCTTTTGCAAATGCCAGAATAGCTCTCCACCACATTTGTAATCGGTGACAAAGTATAGTTCCTTTTCAGTTTGGAAAGAGAATTTAAGTCCGACAAGGAAAGGACATTCCAATGACCGTTGTAGGATCTTCCGTTCTCCGATCGTATGCGCGACTTCCTTCTTGGCGATGATTTCCCGCTTGGACAAGACTTTCATGGCGTAGATACGTCGAGTATCCTTCTTTCGGACTTGGAAAACTCGACCGAATGTACCTCGTCCAATGAGCTTGAGGAATTCGAAATCGGATGGCTTGAAATGCGCTTTGTTCTGATGATCAGCTTTCTGTAGTGAGTATTGAACAGAAGACTCACCCGGATGGCAGTGTAGATCATCTGAACCCAGAGCTCTCCAGTAACGTGCTCGGTCCCCCTCGTAGCTAGCTTGTACCAGTTGTCCAAGCAGTAGCCGTCCTTGAGAACAGGTTTGATATCAAGCATTCCCAAGAATCCCTCTCCGTCCTTGTTCCGGTCGTACACAGAGACATGAAGTGCCGATGTCGATGATGTCAAGTCGCTATTTGGTCAGCTCAAGACCCTGGCTCGTACCCATGATGACTCACAAAGAGACCTCCTCCTTCCATACGGGATCACCTGGCCCTGGCTTGCCTAGCCAGCCTCCGCCACTTGGCTCTTCGGCCCTGGGAGTCTGCGCTCCACTAGCTTCTGCATCCTTCTTCTTTCCTCTGACTGCTTCGGCGAACGCCCGGGTGATGGTGGAAACGGCTAAACCGGATGTGCTTCGTGTGAGGTTTCCAGGAGTGACGGGTGTTGGCTGGGCTTGGGTGAATGGGACTGATGACAAAGACGAGTTGGCGTGTGGTGGACGAGAGACGAATTCATTCTGCTCAAAAGTCATGACGACATATGGTTGCGGGTTGGCGTCTGCGGCGTGCGAAACAGCGAGTCCTCTAGCGGAAATAAGCTTGACATTTAATGTCCCTCTCGGTTGACCATTTGCGGCGTGTGATTGGCCTTGTGCCATGGGTGCGGATGCTTCATCCACTTGCATTGTATCGGCAGTTGCTTGTGTAGGCGAAGCGCTAATGTTGGTAGTAGTCGAGTCTGCGGGTATAGTATTGGATTGATCAGTGAGTTTGCTCATTGCTTTCCGCATCTTGGGTGGTTCGTGTAATCCGAAACCGATTGATCCACTGCTCCCGACTTGATCACCAACAGTAACTCCGGTAGTAGGCTGACCAATCCCAGGTGTACCCAATGGCAAAGGCATGAATCCATGAGGTGTAGGTGTCCTCAGGCCCGATGGCATAGGCGATTGTGATCGCTTGGTATCGAGTGTAAGCCCAGAAGTAGCTTTTGAGAGACCGGGAGTTTGAGCGCCGGTACTCGCAGAGTCGAAAGGGTTGTTAACGGCGGATGCACGGGGTGTAGCCTGATCGCTTGGTCCGCCGAGCGAAGCGAATGAAGCAGAAGGCGACATGGAGGGGGATGGTGCAGGTGGACGTTCCTTGGTGCTGGATTGACTGTTGGCTCGATCGCCAGAGGACGATGGCCATAATTGCTGTTTACGTTAGGTTTTAAGCTTTTCACCGAAAGGATGGAATGTGATGTGCGGCAAAGTTTGGATGTGGGTGTGGATAACTCACTTTGACGCCCTTGAGCATGATGATTGGCGTGTTCTGGGGTTGTTATCGATTATAGGGGTAGGGATGTAACGAGGTCTCTTTTAGATTTGCAAGCGAGCGAGGGACACAGGTAATTCGTTCCGAGACAAAAGCGAAGTAGATGCGGTGCTTGTGATCGTGGTCCTCCGTCTATGCACAGTTGGCTGTCGATCTAGGTATGTGATCTATCTGCAGCTGGTGCTGATAGTGACACTGGTTGTAGACTATCAAGGAGTAGGTATGGATGGTTGTATATAGGTGGAGTAAGATGGCTTGGTAATGTAATGTGTGTGCGTCGACTAGCTGCGCAGTTTGAACGCGGCTGTTACCATCATTTACTAATGCCCTAATGACCACTCTTGGGAATTACTATTGACTGATAGGTGCCTTCTCTAATACGCTAATGAAACTCTAATCAAAACTGTAAACCCGGCTATTCAGGTTCGGCATGCGTGTGGCAGGCGGTCAGTCACGTTCATCCACGCATCCATTGTACAAAGGTGTGCGGTGCTTCAGCCAGCATTGCGTGGTCAGGTTACAAAGCTCTCATTACACCTTGGATGACACCAGCGATACTACTGGACCTCGAGAAAGACCGTCCGGGGAGCGCCACGCTAAAAGCCACAAGTTCTCGCGCCAATAACCATCCGGGTCGAGTCCGGGTCCGAGGAGCAGCCAGTCAAACATGAGCGAGCGTCCATTCATGGCGGCTGGTGCCTGTCATTTGCAGCAAGCCTATAAATCCGGCAGGAGGGAACACCAATCAGGCCAAAAGCATAAACCCCAATATGAAATCTCCACAAGATATCGGGCTCCTTATCAGCACATGACCCCGCCAAGATAAACCCTGAATCTTGGATATATCAATTTGATTGGTCTCTTACAACTCCACTTCAATTGACTTTAGATACCCAGAGATATCCAGAATTCACTAGTCTGCGGGGCGGACAGGTTTGGGGTAAGATGGAAGAGATTGTCTTGATTAGTCGGATCAGCTCGGATCTGACTTGTGAAGCTATATAACCCCCGCCGGGCTAATGGGAAATACTCACGACTTCTTCCTACTGCCCAATATTGACCCAATTAATCTACTTCCAAGATGGCAGAAAGTAGCGCAGTACTTCCTCAAGCAGCGGGCTATGGTGTAGTCGTAAGTCTATCCACCTTTTAGTGAGGAGTACCCTGACGGTACAGATTGGAATGGGTTTCGCAATCAGTTTCTTGATTCTTGGATTTACGAAACTTCAAACCCGATACACCCAATACAAGACTACTTCAGCCGAAGAATTCAACTCGGCTAGTCGAAGGTATGTTAACTAGCTTGGAGACTGCACAACTGGCTGACGGGCAGTGTACCTCCAGGACTGATTGCTGCTGGTATCGTCAGTGCTTGGACATGGGCAGCTACCCTCTTGCAATCTAGTGCGACAGCGTAAGTCTTTCGCTAGGCCAGTTCTTCGAGTGTTGATCGCCCAGATATCGATTCGGAGTCAGTGGACCATGGTGGTACGCTTCAGGTGCAGTTATTCAGAGTGAGTCCCTTCGGGTAATCGATGCATACAATCGCTGATCGACAGTTCTGTTGTTCGCCATGATCGCTTCCAAGCTCAAGATGAACTCTCCCTACTGCCACACGTAAGCTCTCTCTATCGCAGGTACTAGACGCTTCAATAACGAGTTCAGCTTCCTAGAGATCATCAAAGCTCGATGGGGTACAGTCGCTCATATCGTCTTCATGTTCTTTGGTCTCGCTACCAACATCATTGTCAGCAGTAAGCCAAAGGTCCCTTTGGATATTGCCATTACTGACCATCAGCCATGCTTATCCTCGGTGGCTCCGCAACCGTCACCGATTTGACAGGAATGAACACCGTCGCAGCCTGTTTCCTGATCCCCCTCGGAGTATCCGTATACGTCCTGGCAGGAGGTATGCGAGCATCCCTCATCGCCGATTACTCGCACACGATCGTCCTTTACGCCATCCTTCTCGCTTTTGCATTCACCGTTTATGCCACTTCGCCCATTCTTGGATCTCCTGCTCGGGTCTGGGAGTTGTTGAGGGATGCTTCTATTGCCTCGCCTGTATCTGGGAACGCAGAGGGGTCTTATTTGACTATGCGATCCAAGTCGGGCTTGATCTTTGGTGTCTTGAATATTGTCGGCAATTTCGGTACTGGTCAGTACTGCTCCGCACAGGTCAGAGACATGAGCTGACATACAGTCTTCAACGACCAGGTATGCAAATGATTGCATATTGATCCCGTACAGTAGCTGACGATGCAGGCATACTGGCAAAGAGCTATCGCTAGTACTCCCCAGACCAGTGTCAAGGCATTCTTGATGGGTGGTATCGCATGGTTCGGTATCCCCATGGGTATTGCCACTTCCATGGGTCTCGCCGCTGTCGCTTTACAGAACCAAGGCTTGATCACTCTCACCCCCGCCGAGATCTCTGCCGGACTACCCGCTGTCAAAGGTGCGTATCCGACAAGCATACTTGGTCATTGAGCTGATAAGCAGCCGCTGCCGCCCTTATGGGATCGTCCGGTGGACTCGCCATGCTTTTCTTGCTCTTCTTGGCAGTCACTTCTGCCGTCTCGACCGAACAAGTTGCCGTCTCGAATATCCTCACATACGACATCTATGCTACTTATGTCAACAAGAACCCCACCGAAAAGCAGATCTTGTGGATCAGTCGAGTCACTATCGCCATGTACTGTGTCGTCATGGGAGGTATCGCTACCGCTTTCAACTATATTGGTGTCTCGATGGGATACCTTTATGTCCTCATGGTGAGTTCAGAGCTTTTCTGAAAGACTTGGCTGACCTGGACAGGGGTGCATCATCGGATGTGCTGTTGTACCCATCGCCATGTGTATCACCTGGAAACGATGTAACGGTACAGGAGCAGTCGTAGGAACTATCACTGGATTTTGTTCCGCCATCATCGGTTGGCTAGTCTGTACCGCCAAACTTAACGATGGAGTCATCACTGTCGAAACCACGTTCCAAGATTATCCAATGCTCACTGGAAACCTGCTCTCGATCGGAATCGGTGGAATCATCACTATCGGATGGTCCCTCATCCGACCTGCAAACTTCGATTGGGAAATCACTAGGGCAATCAACCGAAAAGCCGAATTTGCCAATACGACCATCGAAGAGACCGCTACTCCCCATGACGAAGCGTCTTCTCCCGGAGGATCGGATGACAAGGACAAGGATACGGACGAGAAGAATGTGCAGACACCACACGTTGGAGAGGTGGATGTTAATGCTTTCTCTGCTGCTCTCGAGTCGAGACGATTGGAGGAAGAAAAGGATATGGAAGGTTTGAAGAAAGCTTTCCGATTCGCAGCGGTTTCAGCTTTAGCTTTGACTTTTATCCTCATCATCCTTATTCCCCTACCCCTCTTCTTCTCATCTCATGGTAAGTCCCCCATCCTGACATCCGAGAGATCTGCTGACAATCCAGTCTACCCCGTGCAGGGCTTCACGGCGTATGTGGTCATTTCCATCATCTGGCTATTCCTCGGCGGGTTCATGGTTGGTATCTACCCGCTTTGGGAAGCTAGAAAGGGTATTTGGGGTGTAAGTCTACCTTATGCTGGGACTGGTCTGGATATCGCTGACTTGTACAGATCTGCACTGCTGTTGCAGAGGACATTCGAGGGCGGACCCGAAGGGGATAGATATTTAAGAGCTTATAGAATTAGACATGCCGCTTGATATAATGCAAAAATTGTAAAGGTCACTGAGCTCGCCCTTGACGCCCCGATCGCGATGAGTTCAACAGGAAACTTCCATGCATCAAATCGCAGAAACCTATCTACCTTTCTACTATCGTTCATCGTCTGACTATATACTGCTCGTGCTTATGACGTTCCTCCGTTTCATCCCAGTCTACATAGAATCGACAGTTTTCTCGGCTCGGAGCTAAGCCATCAGCGCCCATACTCCCATCTGAGAAGGTGACTCACAGCATTATCGTCTCCCTGCCTTTGAGCCTTGATCTGCCTCTTGCCAACAGTCAAGAACCCAAGGAGCTGGAACAAGAACATGACGACAAGTACCGCGACAAGCGAGACCATTGCTCCAATAGCTCCAGATTGAACATTGGTAAGTCCGCCCTCGGTCGAGGTAGTGTTCGACGCAGCGGAAGTGTCGTCGAGTTCACCACTCTCCCTCATTTGAGTCAAGGTCGGGTTGGCGTTCGATCGCATTTGGGTAGTCTCAATCTTGTTCTCGCACGACATCGAGTAGTTGAGTGCGGCAAAGTCGGAGGGGGAAACGAGGGTCAAATCGGCACACTAATCTTCAGCACCTCGATATATACATAACGAACGACGGACCTCGAAGGACTGAGACTTTTGAGGACCAGCCTTGAAAGACCATTGAAGAGTGACCTGATCACCGGCAGAGAAACCAAGTGCCTCAAAGTCGGGTCCTTCAACACATCGACTTCCAACATATCCTCGACCAAAGTCGGCATCGACATTGGTGAACTCGTCTTGAGAGGTGGCATCGCCATTAGTCGAATAGGCGAGGGTAATATCTTCGATATCCCTAGTAGCGGTCCATGAAACTCGACCGCCGTTCAAGGGGTATTCGACTCGACCACCGATTTCGTATCCTTGACAAGGACCAATTCGTGCGACGGCAGCATCGGATCCTCGCGATGGCGGGAAGGCGAGTTCTCCTATCTCGATCAGTTTGGCCTTGCATGTAGATAGAAAGAGAGATGTACCAACAAGGAAGGATCCACCACCTCGCTGAGCGAGAGCCATAGGGGCGGCAACAAGTGCCACAAGTCCAGCAGTAAACATCATTTTGTTTGGAGATAAAGTATTCAAGGTTGTTCAACCGAGTAAGAAGAGGAGACCAGCTGTCGATGTATCAAGAGGAAAGAGGAGTGAATAACCACAATCCAGTCGTCCAAGTGATGCATATATACCTTTTCAAAAGCATGTCGACCGGGATTTAGTGGAGTTGAAGAAAAGTTAGTTCATCCGCCACAACCTCACTTTATCGTAATCACTTGGCATCGGCCGATATCAGATAAGCCAACGCTAAACCGGCATCCTCCGAATATTGCGTCCTGCTTGCATGTCGCTCTCTGTGATGTATTGACGGAATCCAGCAAAGACCCTTGTTGCCCTTGCCAAGAAGATGCTAGTGAGCTCTAATCAGATAAAGGATCGATCGGGTACGGGAATCAGATTGCGTCCGAGGCTTGAGGCGGAGAAGGACGCGTGTGAACGTCAGCCTTGATGGAGCAAGTCGGGCTTGTGTCATCTCGTCATCTCTTGGAATTTCGTGTCAATTCGTAGGAGCCGGCCGGACGGGGGCGAGACTGAAGGACTTGCACCGGCCGTGGTGGGCTGCAATGTGATTAGTAGGACCGATCTTACCCGACTTTCTTCTCACGCTAAGCAGCTCCGCTCCATATGCTTGTGCTTGGCTTCGGGTCAAAGTCCGCTGGGCGAGAAGCGGCAGCTCCGCCGGAGATGACTGCAAGATCCACCGGTTCGTCCTGCGAGGAAATGTGCCAAGACCCAAAAACGATGCATCAAAAGACATCCTCGGCTAGTGGACAATCGACAGTATCATGCTCTGTACTCTGCTTCATCAGTCCCTATCCCAGTAATTCGTCAGCTGAGATGAAGACGTACCTCGCAATCCGCACAAAACTTGCCAGTATTGCTCTTGGCTCCAGCTGGATGAACATCATCAACGACCTCACCAGAGAAGACAGGACAAGCATCCAGACTATGTGGACCTTCACATAATTCACATCTGTCATCGTGGTCCGTCCCTGTGGTTGCGACTGAAGAATTGCGACTGTGACCGTGTTGAGAAGGATGGTCATTGGAGCGTAATCGATCAAGTTCACGTTCAAGATCGTGAGCACGTTGTTCCAGCTCGTCTTCGCGGTAGATCTTGGATTCGATGAGGCTTTCGAGTTCGCTGACTTCGCGGTTGAGCTAAGAGTCAGGTCGAATATAGCAGGAGGAGAACAAGGTGGCATACCTCTCGGATGGTCTGCTCGTTGGCATCAATCGTTGATCGAGCCTCCCTGAGCTCCTTGACATCGGCACTACCTCCCTCGCCAGCTTCTTCCAACAGCTTGACCTCCTAGCGAA
>Ga0308160_10006897_pt1 | contig 11418 bp, 8 predicted proteins | sample PhyFR1_FD_201036 | JGI IMG/M metagenome (GOLD analysis project Ga0308160, IMG submission 201036) | Phyllosphere microbial communities from UC Gill Tract Community Farm, Albany, California, United States - DLSLF.R1 | ecosystem: Host-associated > Plants > Phyllosphere > Unclassified | place: USA... | reverse complement strand
ACCCGCAAGCGGTCGGCTGGGCCATGGCCTCGGCCATCAAGGGCGACACCAAGATCGCGTCGGCCTGGATCGGCGACGGCGCCACCGCCGAATCCGATTTCTCCACCGCCCTCACCTTTGCCCACGTGTACCGCGCGCCGGTCATCCTCAACGTGGTCAACAACCAGTGGGCGATCTCGAGTTTCCAGGCGATTGCCGGCGGCGAGAGCGTGACCTTCGCCACGCGCGGCGTCGGCAGCGGCATTGCGTCGCTGCGCGTCGATGGCAATGATTTTCTGGCCGTGCTGGCTGCCTCGCGCTGGGCCGCCGAACGCGCGCGCAGCAATCTGGGCCCGACGCTGATCGAATGGGTCACCTACCGCGCCGGCCCGCACTCGACGTCGGACGATCCGGCGCGCTACCGCCCGGCCGACGATTACGCCCGCTTCCCGCTGGGTGACCCGATCGCCCGCCTGCGCCAGTACCTGACCAACCTGGGCTGGTGGTCGGACGAAGAGCACGACGCGACGCACACGGCGCTCGAAGCCGAGATCCTGGCCGCGCAAAAAGAAGCGGAGAGTTTCGGCATCCTGGGCGACGAGCGCGCACCGAGCGCCGCGACGATGTTCGAAGACGTTTATAAAGACATGCCGGAGCACCTGCGCCGTCAGCGTCAACAGCTGGGGGTATGAGCATGGCACGCGACGATTTACCAAAAGATGCGGCCACGGTGCCGATGACCATGATCCAGGCGCTGCGCTCGGCCATGGACGTGATGATGGAACGCGACGACAACGTCGTCGTGTACGGCCAGGACGTCGGCTACTTCGGCGGCGTGTTCCGGGTGACTGACGGCTTGCAGGCGAAGTACGGCAAATCGCGCGCGTTCGACGCGCCGATTTCCGAGGGCGGCATCGTCGGCACCGCGGTCGGCATGGCTGCCTACGGCCTGCGCCCGGTCGTCGAGATCCAGTTCGCCGATTATTTTTATCCCGCGACCGACCAGATCGTCTCCGAAGCGGCGCGCCTGCGCTACCGCTCGGCCGGTGAATTCACAGCCTCGATGGTGATCCGCATGCCTTGCGGCGGCGGCATCTACGGCGGCCAGACGCACAGCCAGAGCCCGGAGGCGTTCTTCACCCACGTCTGCGGCCTGCGCACCGTGATGCCGTCGAACCCGTACGACGCCAAAGGCCTGCTGATCGCGTCGATCGAGAACGACGATCCGGTGATCTTCCTGGAACCCAAGCGCCTGTACAACGGCCCGTTCGACGGCCACCACGACCGGCCTGTCGTGCCATGGTCGGGCCATCCGAAAGGCGATGTGCCTACCGGCTACTACACGGTCGAACTGGACAAGGCGGCCATCGTCCGCCCTGGCAACGACGTCACCGTCATCGCCTACGGCACCATGGTCTGGGTGGCCGAAGCGGCGGCCCGTGAATCGGGCGTCGATGCCGAAGTGATCGACCTGCGCAGCATCTGGCCGCTCGACCTGGACACGCTCGTCAAGTCGGTGCAAAAGACGGGCCGCTGCGTGATCGTCCACGAGGCCACGCAGACAAGCGGCTTCGGCGCCGAACTGGCGGCGCTCATTCAGGAACACTGTTTCTACCAGCTGGAAGCGCCGATCGGGCGCGTGGCCGGCTGGGACACCCCGTATCCGCATGCGCAGGAATGGGCTTACTTTCCAGGGCCCGACCGTGTCGGCGCGGCCCTGAAACGCGTGATGGAGGGTTGATCATGGGGATTCATGTCATCAAGATGCCGGATCTGGGCGAAGGCATCGCCGAAGTGGAAGTGGTCGCCTGGCACGTGCAGCCGGGCGACACGGTGCGCGAAGACCAGGTGCTGGCCGACGTCATGACCGACAAGGCGACGGTGGAAATTCCGTCGCCCGTCGCCGGGACGATCACCAGCCTGGGCGGCGCCATTGGCCAGTCGCTGGCCGTTGGCGCCGAACTGATCCGCCTCGAAGTCGCCGGCGCGGGCAACATCAGCGCCGACAAGGCGCGCAAGGAGCCCGTGCAATCGGGCGCCGCCACCGCGCCGGCCGAAGAAGTCGCTGAACCGCAGCTCGAGGCCGTGGCGGCGCATGCCGCAGAAACATCAGCGCCGGCCGCTTCGCCAGCCAAGCCGGCACCCGCTCCGGCAGCCAAACCAGCGCCAGCCAGGGCCGGGTCCGGGTCCGGAGTCGGCGCGCCATTGCGCGCCGACGGCGAAAAACCGCTGGCCCCGCCGGCCGTGCGCCAGCGCGCCTGGGATCTGGGCGTCGAGCTGCAGTTCGTGCCCGGCAGCGGGCCCGCAGGCCGCATCACGCATGCCGACCTGGATGCCCACGTGGCCGGGCGCCGTGGTGGCGCGGCGGGTGGCGCGATGGACGAGCGCTACGCCGAACAGCACGGGGAACACGCCACGCAGATCATTGGCCTGCGTCGCAAGATCGCCGAAAAGATGCAGGAAGCCAAGCGCAACATCCCGCACTTCACCTACGTCGAAGAAGTCGACGTGACCGAACTCGAAGCGCTGCGCCTGCAACTCAATGCACGCTATGGCCAGGAACGCGGCAAGCTCACGCTGCTGCCGCTCCTGATGCGCGCCGTCGTGCTGGCGCTGCGCAGCTATCCGATGATGAGCGCGCGCTACGACGACGAGGCCAACACGCTGACGACCTACGACGCGGCCCACATCGGCATCGCGGCGCAGACCGAATCGGGCCTGATGGTGCCGGTCGTGCGTCACGCCGAATCGCGCGACCCGTGGTCGAGCGCGGCCGAGATCGCGCGCCTGGCCGAAGCGGCCCGCAGCGGCAAGGCCACGCGTGACGAACTGACCGGCTCGACGATCACGATCACGAGCCTGGGCGCGCTGGGCGGCATCGTCACGACGCCCGTCATCAACCGGCCCGAAGTCGCGATCGTGGGTGTGAACCGCATCGTCGACCGTCCCGTCATCCGTGACGGCGCGATGGTGGCGCGCAAGATGATGAACCTGTCATCCTCGTTCGACCACCGCGTCATCGATGGCATGGTGGCCGCCCAGTTTGTGCAGTCGATCCGGGGTTACCTCGAATTTCCTGCCACCCTGTTCGTGGAGTAAGCGATGGAGACAATCAACACGACACTTCTGATCATCGGCGGCGGTCCGGCCGGCTACGTGGCGGGCATCCGCGCCGGCCAGCTGGGCATTCCCACCGTGCTCGTCGAAGGCGCGCAGCCGGGCGGCACCTGCCTGAACATCGGCTGCATTCCATCGAAGGCGCTGATCCACGCGGCCGACGAATACGCGAAGACCGTGCACTACGCGGCGCAAACCTCGCCCCTGGGGATCAGGGTCGACGCGCCCAGCATCGATCTCGAAAAAACGGTGGCCTGGAAGGACGGCATCGTCAAGCGCCTGACCGGTGGCGTGGGCGCCCTGCTGAAGAAACAAGGCGTGCGCGTGGTACGCGGCTGGGCGCGCGTCCTCGACGGCAAGACGGTCGAGGTGCAGCCGCATGAGGGGAGCGGCCAGGAACCGGTGCGCATCCGCTGCGAACATTTGCTGCTGGCGAGTGGCTCGCACGCGGTCGAACTGCCGTTCATGCCATTCGGCGGACCAGTCATTTCGTCGACCGAGGCGCTGTCGCTGAGCGAGGTGCCGCGCCGCATGGTGGTGGTTGGCGCCGGTTACATCGGGCTGGAACTGGGTACAGCGTTTCGCAAGCTGGGCAGCCAGGTCACGGTCGTCGAGGCGGCCGAGCGCATCCTGCCAGCCTACGATGCCGATCTGGTCAAACCGGTTGCCAGTTCACTCGAGCGCCTTGGTGTCGAGGTCCGCCTGGCCACGTCAGTCCTGGGCATGGAGGGCGAGCGGGTCAAGGTGCGCGACGCGTCCGGCGTGGAAGCCTATCTTGAGGCTGACCGCGTGCTGGTGGCCGTGGGCCGCAAGCCAGCAACCACCGGCTGGGGCCTGGAGCACCTGATGCTCGACATGAACGGGCGCGCCGTAAAAGTCGACGAGCAATGCCGCACATCGATGCGCAATGTCTGGGCAATCGGCGACCTCACGGGCGAACCGATGCTGGCGCACCGCGCGATGGCGCAGGGCGAGATGGTGGCAGAGATCATCGCCGGCAAGCGGCGCTGGTTCCATCCGGCGGCGATTCCGGCCGTGTGCTACACGGATCCCGAGATCGTCGTGGCCGGCATGTCCCCTGGCGAAGCCGCAGCGGCAGGCATCGACGCCATCAGTGCGAGCTTCCCGTTCAGCGCCAACGGGCGGGCGATGACGATCGAGAGCACCGACGGTTTTGTGCGCGTCGTCGCGCGCAAGGACAATCACCTGATCCTGGGCTGGCAGGCGGTGGGCGTCGGCGTGGCGGAACTGGCGGCGGGCTTCACGCAGTCGATCGAACTGGGCGCGCAACTGGAAGACGTGGCACGCACGATCCACGCGCATCCAACCCTCGGTGAAGCGGTGCAGGAAGCAGCGCTGCGCGCGCTGGGCCACGCACTGCATATCTGAAGCAGGCGCCGTCCCGCACCGGGGCGGCGTCGGGAGGCCCGGCCATACGCGCGCTGGCCGCCCGATGCGGACTCAGTCCGCGACAGGTGCCGCCGCAGGGCGCCGGTTCACCAGCACGGTGCCCAGGCGCAGTGCTGTGGCCACCGCCTGATCGATCGGGGGCGTGTAGCCACACGCGATCCAGCGCATTGCTATATGGATCACACCACCCACGACCCCCGCCTGCAGCAATTCGTCGTCCAGCGCTTCCGGCGCCAGCAGATGGGCCACGGCCTTGCCGATCTGGCGTAGCGAATCGTCGAACGTACGGTCCACGGCAACGCTGACGCCACGTATTTCCACAAGGAAGACGCGGGCTGAACGTGGCTCGCTCTGTAGCAGAGAGAAATAAGCGTAGAGCATGGCTCGAGCGCGCGCAACCTTGCCGCCGCGCGTCGAATCGCCAACGTGCAGGATTTGTTTCAGCACTGAATCTGTCACGAAACTGTAGCAATCGATCAAGAGCGCTTCACTGTTCGCGAACGATTCGTAGAAGTACCGCTCGGTGAGACCAGCGGCGTCGCAAACAGCCTTGACGGTCGCATTATGATAGCCGCGCTCGCCATATACGCTGATCGCGCCCGCAATCAGTCGGCTGCGTCGATCGGCGCGACGTTGCTCCGGCGTCTGTCCGCGATAGGAGCGGGTGTTGGATAGCTCTTGAGTCATTGCAACATTCTGACACATTATCACTAATAATGATGACAATCGGTTATGTCAGTACCGTGGCAGTCCAGGCTTGCATCGGGGTCGGTACACGCGCAGCTTATCAGCCTGGGGCCCTGGTGGCGTTGTCATGACAGTGAAACGAGGTTCCGGCCGGCTCTACAGTCGCTGTCGGCGGTGATGTGCCGTAAATGGTGAATGGGTGTTCCAGCGGCGTGAGTTGGCAGGTTGCCATGTACCCTGCTGGAAGAATGTTATCGAGAAAACCAATCGTGCGCTGGTGACAGCGACAGATTGAAAACCAGCAGGCGCAATGCGCCAGGCGAGGCATTGCGCCTGCTGACTAGTTACTTCGTGTCGTTACCGGTACCAGCTGCCGACTGGCTGCCCTGGTTACTATTGGCATCGGTCTTGCCCTGAAAGCCTTCATCGCCCTGCTCTTCGCTGGACCCGCCGGCCAGCAAATCGTCGGTACGACCGGCCAGCCCGTTTGCCGGGATTGCATCCATACCGGCCTTTTTATCGTCCGAACCGGTTGCCGACTGCTTGCTGCCGCTGCCGGCGACGTCGCCGGTGGAACCGGCGCCCATCGTCGCCACGCTCGTCGTGCCGGTGGTGAGCTGGTCCCAGTTACGGCCCTTGATGTCCTGATCCTTGTTGTCGTTATCGATTGGCATGCTGCGCTCCTGATGAGGTTAAGTGCAACCATCATAATCGCGTCATCGCCTGCCGCAATAGGCGCGTGCGCCCGTCCCTTGTAGGACTGGGAGCGCACGGCATGCATCATCCGCGAGCGATGGCAATCAGCACCACTACCGAGTTGCATATTTGCCTGAAAGCAACATTTTCATCATTCCCGACGCTATACTCCCGGTGAACCGCATGCACGGCGCCGCCCGTATCAATGCGGCTGCGGCATCGTGCTATCCGCAGCGCCGTCGTACCGCGCTGCACTACCCCACCGTCAGGACCATCCCCATGAAGAATCTCACCATCGGCGCCCGCCTCGCGCTGGGCTTTGCCATCGTGCTCGTGCTGCTCGCCGCACTGAGCGTGACCGCGCTCACGCGCATGGATCAGGCAGGCAGCAAGACGCACCGCCTCGTCAACACCAGCATGAAAAACCAGCGCAACATCGCCGAATGGCGCCGCAACATCGAGGTCAACACGGCCATCAACGAGACCGTGTACCACGCGCCCGACGCGGGCATCCTGGACGTGATTGCCCCAAAGCGTGCTGCCATTACCGCACGTTCGAACGTGCTGCAGCAGGAAATCGACGCCGCACTTGCCAACCCGGGCGTACGCGAACAATTCAAGACCGTCCAGCAGGAGCGGATCGCCTATATGGCCGCGCGCGACGCGCTGTTCGACGCCAAGCGCAGCGGCGACCGCGCCCAGGTTGAGCAGATCTACCGCAATCGCATGCTGCCCCGGACGCGTTCGTACCTGGCAGTGGTCGGCAAGTTCGCCGACATGCAGAGCGCGGCCACCAGCGTCATCGCCACCACGATTCTCGAGTCGTACGCCAATACCCGAATCGTCCTGTTCACGTTGTCCGGGGCTGCGCTGCTGCTGGGCGGCGCCTGCGCCTGGTTCATCACCCGCTCGATCACGCAGCCGCTGCGCAGCGCGGTCGCGGTGGCCGAGCGCGTTGCTGCCGGCGACCTGACCAGCCGCATCGAAAGAGACCGGCGCGACGAAGTCGGCCAATTAATGGAGGCACTGGGCCGCATGAACACGAATCTGGCGGGCATCGTCGGCCAGGTGCGCGACGGCACGGCGACCATCGCGCAGGTGTCGGGCGAGATCGCCAGCGGCAACCAGGACTTGTCGGCACGCACCGAGCAGCAAGCGGGCTCGCTCGAAGAAACGGCCGCCTCGATGGAAGAATTGACCTCGACCGTGCGGCAGAATACCGAACACGCCCATCGCGCCAACAGCCTGGCGGCCACCGCCGCCGGCGTGGCCGGCGAAGGTGGGCGCATGGTGGCCGACGTGGTCGGCACCATGGGCCGCATCGACGCGTCGTCGCAGCGCATCGTGGACATCATAGGCGTGATCGATGGCATCGCGTTCCAGACCAACATCCTGGCCCTCAATGCCGCGGTCGAAGCGGCCCGCGCCGGCGAGCAGGGCCGTGGCTTTGCGGTCGTTGCCGGCGAAGTGCGCACCCTGGCCCATCGCTCGGCTGCCGCGGCGAAGGAAATCAAGGGCCTGATCGATCATTCGGTGACCCAGGTACGCGAAGGCACGCGCCAGGTGGATCTGGCCGGCACGACCATGCAGCAGATCGTGCGCAGCATCGACGAGGTCACGCTGATCATGAACGAGATCACCGCTGCCAGCGAGGAGCAGACAGCCGGCATCGAGCAGGTCAACACCGCCATCGTCGAGATGGACCGCGTCACCCAGCAGAACGCCGCGCTGGTCGAAGAAGCGGCAGCGGCCGCCGACGCGATGCGCGAACAGGCCGGGCAGCTCCACGCCGTGGTGGCCACCTTCCGCCTCGATGCAGGCGCAGCACCGGGCACGCGCCTGGCGCGGCCGGTATCCCGCATCGCCTTGGCAGCCTGAGCCGCTGCTAGAATGCCCGGCTGACGCGATCACGGGAAAGAACGGCATGGGTATCGGTGTATTGTGCGGCCTGCTGGCCGGGGCCCTGTGGGGCATCGTGTTTCTCGCGCCGGCCTACCTGGCGGCGTTCACGCCCCTGCAACTGACCGCCGGCCGCTATCTGGCCTACGGCGCCCTCTCCCTCATGCTGGCGGGCCCGCGCCTGCGCGCGCTGCTTGCCCGGCTGAGCCGGGCCGACCTGTGGGCACTGGTGCGCCACGCGCTGGCAGGCAACCTCGTGTATTACGTGCTGCTGGCGTATGGCGTGCAGTATGCCGGGATTGCGCCCACCTCGCTGATCGTCGGCATGGTGCCGCTGGTGGTCACGCTGCTCGGGCGCCACGACCACGGCGCCGTACCACTGCGCCGCATGCTGGCGCCGCTGCTGCTGGTGGCGGCCGGTATTGCCTGCATCAATCTCGACACCTTTGCGCATGCTCCGGTCGACGCATCCGCCATCGCCATCGCCGGTGGGGTGCTGTGCGCTGCGGGCGCCTTGCTGTGCTGGAGCTGGTACGCACTGGACAATGCGCGCTACCTGAAAACCAACCCGCACTTCAGCAGCGCCGAGTGGTCGGCATTGTACGGCCTGGCCACGGGTGCGCTGTCCCTGCTGCTGGTGCCGCTCGCATTCTGGCATGCGGGCGGGCTGGACACCGGCGCCCGCGACTGGACGGCGTTCTGGGCCTGCAACGCCCTGCTGGCGCTGGGCGCCTCCGTCATCGGCAACCATTTCTGGAACGTGGCCAGCCGACGCGTGCCCGTGACACTGGGAGGTCAGCTGATTCTGTTCGAGACACTCTTCGCACTGTTATATGGGTGCATCTACCGGGGCGCTGCGCCCCGTCCACTCGAACTGGCGGCGATCGCGCTGCTGATCGCAGGCGTGGCCTGGTCCGTGCGGCTGCATGGGGGCGTGGAAGATGACCAAATCTTCACACCGCCGCATGAGCACCATTGACAAGCTGGCCACGAACAGCTGCCTGGCGTTGCGTGTAAGTACCATTTTTGTTCAATTAACCTGGCGAGACTTTTTCCCGTAGTAATGTACTGCTAGACTCTCGGGCGTGGAATTGCGCAGCGCAATAACATTTGCCAAAAAGAACAATATTGGACCTGCCCTGCTCATGACGGGCACGCATCGGTCCTATCGGGAGTCGTCTACATGAAAGCAACACCAGCCCGCCTTGCGCGCACACTGCTGGCCGCAGCCGTATCGGGCATCGTCTGCAACATCGCCACCGCGCAAACTGCCCCCGTCGGGCAACACGACATTGCCATACCCGAAGTTGTCGTTACCGCCCTGCGCACCGAATCGCTGGCGTCGCGCACCCCGCTCGCCATCACCGTGCTGTCGGGCGAACAGCTGCGCGACCTGGGCGCCGACAGTGCCGGCACGCTTGGCCCACGGCTGCCCAATGTGTACATGGAACAGGCCTTTTCCGGCCTGCGTTTGTCGATCCGCGGCATCAGCAACAGTGACACCACCGACAAGGGTGACCCGTCGACCGCCTTCATGCTCGACGGCATCTATATTGCCCGGCCCGCTGGCCAGAGCGGCAACTTCCTCGACATCGACCGCATCGAAGTCTTGCGCGGTCCGCAAGGCACGCTGTACGGGCGCAACACGACCGCCGGTCTGGTCAACGTGATCTCGAATGTGCCGACCGACCGTTTCGAGGGCGCACTGGGGTTCGAAACCGGCACCTATCACCGGCGCAAGGTCGACGGCGTCATCAACGTGCCGGTAGGCGACATGCTGTCGCTGCGCGCTGCCGTGAGCAAATTGCAGCATGATCCCTACCTGAACAATGGCCAGGGCACGCTACTCCGGCCCGGCATGGACCAGGACGACACCGACGCGCGCCTGAGCGCGAAGCTGCAACTGGGCCGCGACGCGACGCTGGTACTGCGCTACTCCCATGGCAAGGCCGAAGGCAATAACGACCGCTTTGTGCCGGACACGAACTTTTTCACCGGTGTGGCCAGCGGCAAGCCGGTCTACCGCGACAGCACCACCGACGCACGCCTGACCAACAGCTTCCGCCCGCCGAACATGACCCCGGTGCAGGGCTGGCAAGACCGCGTGGCCCGGGGCTGGTCCGCCGACCTGCGCTGGAACCTCGGCCCCGCCACGCTGTATTACCTGGGCGGGCACCGCACGCTGGACCAGGAACTGCGGCAGAACTACTATTACCGAGTGACCCCGCGCATTGCGCTTGGCGTGATCAACAACTACGACAGCCATAACGCGCAGGATTCGCACGAACTGCGCCTTGCCACCAACGGCGCCGGTCCGCTCAGTGCCCAGGGCGGCCTGTACTACTTCAGCGAAACATCCGACACCTCGTATGCGTTTCAGGGCCTGCAGGCGGTCGGCCTGCCGCCGTACTATGCGTTTCCGCTCGTGACCGAAGCGCGCAGCCGCGCCGTGTTCGGCCAGCTGACCTGGCGCGTGGCCGATGGCGTGCGCCTGACCGCCGGCGCGCGCCGCACCGAAGACGACAAGGACCGCGTCGGCTCGACCGATTTCCGCCAGGGTCCCGTGTTCAACGCCGCCACTGACCTGCGCCTGCTCAACGCGGCAGAACTGAACACGGCGCGCACGACCTGGCGCCTGGGCCTTGACTACGACCTGCTGCCCACGACACTGCTGTACGGCAGCCTGTCCACCGGCTACAAGGCGGGGGGCTTCAACGATGGCTGCATCGCCGGCAGCACCGCACTGGGCATTGCGTGCCCGGCCGCGGTCGCGGTGTCGGAAAGTGCGCTGTACTACCAGCCGGAAGAACTGCGCGCCTACGAAGCCGGCGTCAAGTCGCGCCTGTGGGGCGGGCGCGTCACCGTCAACGCCGCTGCATTCGTGTACGACTACACGAACCTGCAACTGAGCGGCACCGCCATCGTCGCGGGCGCCCCGCGGATCCTGACCGGCAATGCCGGCGTTGCTCGCTCGCGCGGTCTGGAACTCGACGGCGAGGTCCGGGTCGGCAGCCACGGGCGCCTGAGCTACAGCGCCACCGCGCTCGATGCCCACTATGTGTCGTACAACCCGACACCTGCCGTCTCGTGGGCCGGCCGCAAGCTCGATCGCGCGCCGAGCCACGTCTATACGCTCGGCTACGAACACCGTTTCGGCATGTTCGGCGGCCAGCTGCATGCGGGCGTGTTCGCGCGCCGCAGCGCCGACTACGTGATCACGATCCCGAGCCAGCTGCTTGAATACCGGATTCCGGCGCACACGACCACCGACGCCACGCTGCGCTACGCCCCGCCTGGCGGCGCCTGGAGCCTGCTGGCGCGCGTGCGCAATCTGGAAAACGCGGTGCGCCCGTCGCTCATCGACAGCTTCGGCATGGCCACGCCGACGGCGCCGCGCACGGCCGACCTGCGCCTCGATCTGCGCTTTTGATCAGTGCCAGGGTCGGGCTCCGGCCCGGCCCCCGATCCACTCACGCCACAAGGACACCCATGAACCGCATTGCGCATGACCTGCTTTCTCCCTCACTGCGCGCCGACCCGCCCGCCGACGACACCGTCGCGCGGATGCTGGCCGGCGCCGACGGTCCGGCCGAACTGTCAGAGCGCATCGCGGCGATCAACCGTGAGCTG
>Ga0308160_10006895_pt1 | contig 11420 bp, 10 predicted proteins | sample PhyFR1_FD_201036 | JGI IMG/M metagenome (GOLD analysis project Ga0308160, IMG submission 201036) | Phyllosphere microbial communities from UC Gill Tract Community Farm, Albany, California, United States - DLSLF.R1 | ecosystem: Host-associated > Plants > Phyllosphere > Unclassified | place: USA... | reverse complement strand
CCAATGACGTGGATATCGACCCCGAAGGCATGCCCATGGATGTGGAGCTCAAGGAATCGAATCACTCGGTGGTACCGACAGGGGGCGCAGTGTCGCTGGTCAAGTTCGAGACCGTCAGTGGCCGTGCGGTGGTGATCAAGGCGACCCATCGCAACGGTCAGCCGCTGCCTTTTGCCGCTCAGGTGTTCGACGAGCAGGGCAGGGAAGTCGGGGTGATTGGGCAAGCCGGCAAGGCGTTTGTGCGCGGCGTGGCCGACCAGGGCGCGCTGACCGTGCGTTGGACCGAGGCGGCAAGTGACCGCTGCTATATCCCATACCGTCTGCCACCGCGGCCACCGGGGCACCGCCAGGAAAATGCCGACCAACTGGTCAGCCGGTGCCACGCCAACACCGCCAACGATGAGGTCAGCAGCCGATGATCAGCCCCGGTACGCAACGTTTGGCAGGGCTTGTAATGGTGACCTGCATCGCCCTCGCCAGCGCGCCCCATGCCCAGGCCAAGGCGACGTGTACGCCCGCGCCGCCGACGGTGCTGTCGGTGCCGCGCATTACGGTGCCCGCCAACCCTGTGGTCGGCCAGGCCCTGGGCAACCCGGGTGGCTACCCCGTCGAGGTAGCGCACGGGTTGAGGTGCACATATCCGCCCAACCTTATTGTTCGCTATTGGTCTTCCACGCGGATTGCACGGGAGATTCCCTGGACAGGACGTAACTTCTTCCACTCAGGGGTCGTCATGCCGGTTCATCTGACCGGCGTGCAAGGCGTCGGGTTTGCGTTCATGGCGCAGGACCGTGACGTGGGGCCGATGCAAACCGTAACCACCGGAGTCACGGTGCTGCGCGGACCGATCCATCCCGGTTTGCCTACGTGGGGCTTGCGCGGCCGCTTGTTCTTCGTGGTAACCGGCCCGATCCAGGGCGGCACCATTACGCCGCGTACCTTCGCGGGCTTGTACCTGTACACCAGCGACACGCACCACGCGTTCAACTTCGGCAGTGTCGAAGTCGGCCCGCCGAGTAAACCCACCTGCACGGTCTCGACGCCCTCCGTGGCGATCCCGCTGGGGGCGGTGGAGAGCAGGGCGTTCAAGGGCATTGGCAGCGTGGCCGGCAATGCCACCCGCACCATCACCTTGCAGTGCGCTGGTGGCGGGGGCGCTGAGAGCGATGTGCTGTTGACCTTGACCGACCAGACCCAACCGGCCAATCGCAGTGACCAACTGACATTGACCGCCAACTCCACCGCAAAGGGCGTGGCGCTGCAACTGCTGTTTGGCAACCGCCTGATCAGCTACGGCCCCGACGCCGCCGCTATCGGCACGCCGAATCAATGGTTGGCAGGCAGCACCGGCAACGGCACCTTCCAGATTCCCTTGACCGCGCGCTACATACAAACCGGCGCCACCGTCCGCCCGGGCACGGCCAACGGGCTGGCGACCTTTACTTTGGCCTATCGGTAGTCGGCGTGATGATCCGAGTCTTATTGACCTGCGTGTCCGGTCTGGCACTGGCGGCATCTATGGCGATGGTGCAAGCGGAAATCGTCATTGATCGCACCCGGCTTATTTACCCGGCCGCGGCACGGGTGGTAACCCTCACCCTGCGCAACGAGGCGGACAGCCCACGGCTGGTACAGGTATGGATCGATGAAGGCGACCCCCAGATGGCGCCGGAATTGAGTGACGTACCCTTTACTGTCACACCACCGATTCTGCGAATGGGCCCCGGCAAGGCTCAAGCGTTGCGGGTGATTTATCACCCGGTACCCAGACAAGCCATGACCGATCCTCAGGAAGTGGTGTATTGGCTGAATGTGCTAGGGATACGGCCTACTGACGCGGCAAGCCATCAACTGCAACTGGCGTTTCGCACGCGTATCAAACTGTTCCTGCGCCCCAATGCGTTGCCTGGCAGGGCGGAAGATGCCGTGGCGGCGTTGCAATGGCAACTGGCAGACGACCGCCCGGTGCTGCGGGTGCGCAACCCGAGTGCCTTTCATGTGACCTTGTCCAGCGTGGCACTCAACCTTGAGGGCGTCGAATACCGCCATGAAAACCCACCGATGCTGGCACCGCGCTCAACGGCCGAGTTGATCATGCCGGGTTGGGTTGTACCGTGGCGAGGTACGCCGACGCTGCGCTTCACCACATTGGATGACTATGGCGCGACCCATGAGAGCACGCAGCGCATAGGCCGGTAACTAAGTAGGCGAGGGGTACAGCCCTTGTGCCAGCGCGATGAATGCCAGGGCAGCCGGGGAAGACTGACGCCGATCCAGCATCACAGAACCGATATGCATGCCGATGTTACTGGGCGGCGCAATCATCCTGCTGGGTATCTACCTGTGCAACAAACCCCTTGCGCCGGGCAGGGCAATGGGGATTTGATAAGAGTACGGACAAACCTGGTTACGCTGTGTAGAATCAGTTTACGCATACAAGAATATGGACTTGCGCTCACGCAAGCCTCGGCCGTCAGATACTTGGCTCCCCCCTCATCTTTGGTGACTTCCTCGCCCGCAGCGTGCGGGGCCTCTCTTGTGCGCCACCCTCCAGCCTCATCCTTGCTCGCAACTAATCAATTGCTACCTACAAGAATGATGAGGCACCGAACATGACCGACCAACTCGCAAACCCAATGGGCCTGATGGGCTTTGAATTCATCGAATTTGCCGCGCCCACCCCAGGCACCCTGGAGCCGATCTTCGAGATCATGGGCTTCACCAAAGTGGCGACCCATCGCTCCAAGAACGTGCACCTGTATCGCCAGGGCGAGATCAACCTGATCCTCAACAACGAACCCGACAGCCTCGCTTCCTATTTCGCGGCCGAGCACGGCCCGTCGGTGTGCGGCATGGCGTTCCGCGTCAAGGACTCGCAACAGGCCTACAAACGTGCCCTGGAGCTGGGGGCCCAGCCGATCCACATCGACACCGGCCCGATGGAATTGAACCTGCCGGCAATCAAAGGCATTGGCGGTTCGCCGTTGTACCTGATTGACCGTTTCGGCGAAGGCAACTCGATCTACGACATCGACTTCGTGTACCTCGAAGGCGTTGATCGCAACCCGGTAGGCGCGGGCCTCAAGGTCATCGACCACCTGACCCACAACGTCTATCGCGGGCGCATGATTTATTGGGCCAACTTCTACGAGAAGCTATTCAACTTCCGCGAAGCGCGGTACTTCGATATCAAGGGCGAATACACCGGCCTGACCTCCAAGGCCATGAGCGCGCCGGATGGCAAGATCCGTATTCCCTTGAACGAAGAGTCGTCCAAGGGCGCCGGGCAGATCGAAGAGTTCCTGATGCAATTCAACGGCGAGGGCATCCAGCACGTCGCGTTCCTCACCGACGACCTGATCCAGACCTGGGACGCGCTGAAGAAGATCGGCATGCGCTTCATGACCGCGCCGCCCGACACTTACTACGAAATGCTTGAAGGCCGCCTGCCGAACCACGGTGAGCCGGTGGACCAGTTGCAATCGCGCGGCATTCTGCTGGATGGCTCGTCGGTTGCCGGTGACAAGCGTCTACTGCTGCAGATCTTCTCGGAAACCCTGATGGGCCCAGTGTTCTTCGAATTCATCCAGCGCAAAGGCGACGATGGGTTTGGCGAGGGCAACTTCAAGGCGCTGTTCGAGTCGATCGAACGTGACCAGGTGCGTCGTGGTGTCTTGACCGCCGACTGATTGACTGGATAACGAAAAAGCCCGGTTTTTACCGGGCTTTTTCGTGTGCGTTGCGTTCTGTCGCAATTGAACGGCGGTGAAATAGGAACAGATGTTTCTTCACATATCACATAGAGGGCAGGACGCAGGAAAAGCCTGCGTCTGAACCATGAAGAGGCTCTCTTATGAATGTAAATTCTCCTACCCCTCAACGCCCGATCGGCCCATCTGTATCAACGGAGCAGGCAGGGCCTGTGCGCAATGTCCGTTCAACCGGCAATGCAGACCCGGTCGATCAGGCGCGTAAAAAGTTTCTCGATGACGGTGAAACCGAATACTTGGGCGGCACACTCAGCGCCGAGGGGTATCAACTGACGAAGGCAGCTGTGTCACCCAACAAACCGGGAAGTCCAAAGGTACAGGTTTCGACATTTGCCGTTGATGGCGCTCAGTCCAACGACATGATGGTGATCAAGCGGGTGCCGCCTACGGAAGAGGGGCCTAATCTCGTCCTGTATATGCCGGAGGATGACGTGACCTCGTTTCATGAGTTCAAAAATGAAGAGGAGATGACTGCCTGGCTCAAGGATGTGGCCAACGACCCGGCCGAGCGCAAGCGATTTACCCAGCATTTTTCCAGTGATAAAGCGCCGAAGCAGGAGGATCGGGTTAACAAGAAGTTCGGCGAGTTCGCTGATGGCGACATCAATGCAGTAGTGGGCAGCTTTGGCGACGAGAAGGGTGATATTTTCGAACGGTTGAACAAAGATGCTTCGGTGCCGCCCGCTCCGGTCGACGGGCTGGTGCGAACCAAGCTCTATAAACTTGAACCAGATGGCAAGGCGTTTTATGTCGGGCACCGGGCAGATGGGGAAGCCATAGTCTATAGCTACGACGCTTATGGAAATTTACAAGGCGCGGGGAAAAAAAAGGACGACAAGGAGTTCAGATATTATTTCGTTCAAAACGGGTTGACCGAAAATAAACCGCTTGAACCCATGACCGAAAAGGAGTTCGGCAAAAAAATAGCCCGTACCGCCCTGGACAATGTGGGTGCCAATAATCTAAACGGTCTTTACGACGAATTCCTGAAGCAACTCAGAAGCCCTGGGCATGGCCTTGCCACCGCGCTGAAAGCGCTGGGTGTTCCTGACGATGTGGCCCACTCCATCGAAACCATCGTGAAAGACCCCGTTAAAGGAACGTTGCTTGAATTGAACCGCGACAATCGTATCGGCAAGCTGTTTGGAGTCGATCAGGCCGAGATGGATGCCCATCTGGAAAGCACAGGCAGCCAAATCCAAAGCAACATTCCCTATTACGGTGCGTGGCGAGACGGGTTGGAAAATACAGCCAACGTCATTGAACAAGTCGCCGGCACACCTGAAGTGCCGACGACCGAAGTCAGGACCTGACTCAATCGACAGAGGGGTAGGGAAACCCCGCAACCGACATTCACGCTAAGCCGCCCATCAAGCCCGGCGCTGACGCACCAAGTGCTTGAACCCCTCATACACCAGCACCATCACCGCCAGCCAGATCGGGATATAGGTCAGCCATTGCCCACCCTCGATGCCTTCACCCAATAGCAACGCCACCGCCAGCAACAGCACCGGCTCCACGTAGCTCAGCAGCCCGAACAGGCTGAACGCCAGCAAGCGACTGGCAATGATGTAGCTCACCAGCGCCGAGGCACTGATAAGGCCCAGCATGGGAATCAATGCATAAAGCTTTGGGTGCCCATCCAAGACGGAAAAGCCTTGTTCGCCGCTTTGTACAAACCACCAGGCTACCGGCAGCATCAACGCCATATCCAGCCACAGCCCACCCAGATGGTCGGTGCTCAGGTACTTACGCACCACGAAGTACACCGGGTAGCCGATGATCACCACCAGCGTTGCCCAGGAAAAACCACCGGCCTGGTACAACTCGTTCAACACGCCTAGCGCGGCAAACACCACGGCGATCTGTTGTAACCGTGACAGACGCTCGCCGTAGACCAGGCGCCCGGTGAGCACCATGGTCAACGGCAGCAGGAAATACCCCACCGACACGTCCAGGCTGCGCCCATTGAGCGGCGCCCACATGAACAGCCACAACTGCACGCCGAGCAGGGCAGAAGACACCAGCACGCCGCCAATCAGCCGTGGCTTAGCCGCCAGCCTGCGCAGCAGTTCCCACACCCTGCGCCACTCACCGCTGACAATCATGAACACCGTCATGCAGGGCACGGTGAGCAACATGCGCCAGCCGAAAATTTCCAGGCCACTCAGGGGGGTAAGCAGCGATGTGAAGTAATACATCACCGCAAACAACACCGAGGCCAAGACCGATAACACCACACCTTTAGACACGCTGTCCTCGCGAAAGCCGATTATTTCGTCGGCAGTCTACAGGCGTGCCAATCGACCGGATACAAAATGCCCGACATCGTTGAACCCCGGCGAGGACGAATGCCCCGGCGTGACCAACGAATCAATGAACGCCTCGTCTTCGGCGCTGATCTGCACCGCCAGCGCGCCGGTGTAGGCGTCCCACTGCGCCTCGGTGCGTGGCCCGACGATCGCTGAGCTCACCGCCGCATTGTTCAATACCCAGGCGATTGCAAACTCGACGATCCCTACGCCACGCCCTTGGGTGTATTGCTGGATCTGCTGGGCAATGCGCAGTGATTCAACCCGCCACTCGGTTTCCAGGATGCGCTTGTCCTGGCGCGCGGCACGGCTGCCGGGTTCAGGCGTGACGTCCGGTGCGTACTTGCCGCTGAGCACCCCTCGGGCCAGCGGGCTGTAAGGCACCACGCCCAGCCCATAAGCCGCTGCAGCGGTGATCTGTTCCACCTCGGCCTGGCGATTGACGATGTTGTACAACGGTTGGCTGATGATGGGTTTATCGACCCCCAGGCGTTCAGCCACGCGAATCACTTCGGCGATGCGCCACCCCCGGTAATTGGACAGGCCCCAGTAGCGGACCTTGCCCTGGCGGATCAGGTCACCGATGGCGGACACGGTCACCTCCAACGGCGTGTCGTGGTCTTCGCGGTGCAGGTAGTAGATGTCCAGGTAGTCGGTGTCCAGGCGTGCCAGGCTGGCGTCCAGCGCAGTGAACATACGCTTGCGGCTCAAACCGCTGCGGTTGGGCACGCCATCGGCAGGGCCGAAGCCGACCTTGGAAGCCACCACCCAATCGTGGCGGTTGCGTGCAATCGCCTCACCGACGATTTCCTCGGAGCGCCCGCCTGTGTACACGTCAGCGGTGTCGATGAAATTGATGCCCTGGTCCCAGGCCTTGTCGATGATGCGCAGCGAATCTTCGGTGCTGGTCTGTTCGCCAAACATCATGGTGCCGAGGGTCAGGGCGCTGACCTTCAACCCGGAGTGGCCCAATGTGCGGTAAATCATGCAAAGCTCCTCATGGCAGGCAAAATGTAAGTGATGCAATACCAGACCCGAGCGCTCTGGAACAAGCCCTGGGCGCATTTCTTCATGTGCGTAGCAAAGTCACGCAGCGCGCCTGTAAAAAACGGTGCAGCACTTTCACGCGTTCCGACACTTGCAGGCGGTGCGGGCACATCAGGTTGAACGGCGCGGGTTCGCCTTGCCAATCGGGTAGCAAGGGTACCAACCGCCCAGCCTGGATATCACGGGCCACATCCAGGTTGGCCTTATAGGCAATGCCATGCCCCGCCAACGCCCAGCGGCGGACAATCTCGCCGTCATCGCTGAGGTAGTCACCGCTCACCTCGACTTCTTGAAGCAACGCCCCCTGGCGGAAATACCAGGTGCTATTGGCCTGGCCCCGGCGCATATAGCGCAGCGTGCTGTGGTGGGCCAAGTCTTCGGGCTCAAGCGGTGTGCCGTGGCGCGCCAGGTACTCAGGGCTAGCGCAGGCAATGCGATGGTGATCGGGTACCACCGGCAGGGCCACCAGGCTGGAGTCCCTCGGCACGCCAAAGCGCAAGGCAATGTCGACGGTGTCGCGAAACAAGTCGGCATTGCTGTCGTTGAGCAACAGTTGCAAGCGGACATCAGGGTGCTCCAGCTTGAACTCGTCCAGCCAACCCAGCAGCACATTGCGGCCAAAGTCCGAGGGCGCGGCCAACTGCAATAAACCGCTGAGGCTCTGGCCTTGTTGCTTGATGGCGTGCTCGCCTTCGGACAGCGCCTCCAGCGCCACCCGCACACTGTCCAGGTAACGCCGGCCTTCTTCGGTCAGGCGCATGCTGCGGGTGGAGCGGGCGAGCAGACGGATGCCGAGGCGGGTCTCAAGGCGCTTGAGCGCAATACTTGCCGCCGCCGGCGTGAGGCCCAGGCCACGGGCGGCGGCCGTCAGGCTGCCGGTGTCGGCGCTGCGCACGAAGACTTCAAGGTCGAGAATCGAGCTCATTGATAAAAATCCTTTAAAGATCTTGTCGTTTTACCCGGATTTTTCATCGATTACCAAGCTGGGAAGATGAACGCTCACTTTCTGACCCAGGTAGTTTTTCTCATGACTTCTTCCCTCAGCGGTAAAACCGTCATTGTTATCGGCGGCAGCAGCGGTATCGGCGCGGCAGTGGCCCAGGCAGCCTTGGCGCGCGGCGCGAAGGTGGTCGTGGCTGGGCGCCGCTTGGCGTCAAGTTCCGCCAACGGCCTGCACAGCGAGCCAGTGGACGTCACCGACAGCGCCTCTTTAAAGCAACTGTTCGAAACCGTGGGGCGGTTTGATCATCTGGTCTACACCTCGGGGCCTTCAGTACGGGCCAAGGCTTTGATTGAAACCGACCTGGATGAAGCCCAGGACAACTTCGATGTGAAGCTCTGGGGCGCACTACGCGCCATTCAACACGCGCTGCCCTTTCTGCATGAACAGGGCAGCATCGCCCTGACCTCGGGCCAACTGGGGCGCAAGTTGGCGCCAGGGCAGTTCATCAAGACGGGCATTAACGCTGCGACTGAGGCCTTGGGCAAGCAACTGGCGAAAGAACTGGCGCCGCGTCGAGTCAATGTGATCAGCCCGGGGGTGATAGACACACCGGCCTACGCAGGGCTTGGCGAAGAGCAGCGCTTGGCGATGTTTGCCAAGGCGGGTGGGGCGTTGCCGGTTGGGCGGGTGGGGCAGGCTGAAGAAGTGGCGGCGGGGTATGTGCTGGCCATGGAAAATGGCTTTATGACCGGGGCAGTGGTTGATATCGATGGCGGTGGTCTGCTGTAGACAAAGAGATGGCTTGTCGATGAGACGACAAGCCATCCCTGGCAGTGAAGTATCCTGGATTCAATCGGAAACCTTAACCAGACTGAACAGCCCATCGACAACCTTAAACTCATCACTCTTGTCTTTGTTGAACGTACAGTAAAAAGTGCCTGAGGCCTGATCATCATCAACGGCTTTGTTGAGCTGCATTTCATCGGCATCGCCCTCGAAACTCAGGGTGTGGTGGCCTATTACGTCCACTGTAAAAGCACCTTGAGTGCCCGTTGCTTTAGTGTTCATGCCGGTAGCTCTCTAGACGTAAGTGAATGTCTGAACCATCAGCCTAGGCGCGTAAAATGGGCTTTGGTACTGTTAGAAATAACAGGTCAAAGGCACTTTCATTGGTCGCACGGTTGCGAGGGTAGCGTCGGCAGCAGGTGACATAGTGTCCGTTGAAATAGGCTATTAAAAAAACATCTTTATACCTGTCAATGTTGACAGTTTCACTCACGCTTACAGGCCACTAACATCACGGCGAACTCCTTTATCAACTGATTATTGGCGAGGCATGACTAACATGGATCAATCAGTGCGCGTCCCAATTTTACCCTTGTCAAAAGGTACCTTCACCGCGACGTTGAATGGCTACCTCTCCCTTGATTATGTCGGAGATCCGACCCAGGAGCTGCGCCTTGATCAGCAGGTCTGGACCCTTATCAGTTACGGACGCCCTTCAACCGGCGGTAGTTTGATTGTGTTCACCATTAACGTCCCCAGCAGCCTGTGTGACGATGGTCAACCTCACACGTTCTCGATAGGTAGCCAAAACACCGCCATTTCGCTCTATACACAGCAGCTTGATTTCTCTGCCAAGACAGGCGAGATCACGGTGTCGCTTAAAGATAACCGGATGAGGGCGACGTTCAGTTTCAAAGCACAAGCAGATGCTCATGAAGTCGAGGTTTCCAATGGCATCTTTGAGGTCAGCAACGGGACCGGCTCTATCACAGCAGACTTTAGTGGCGCCGAGCCTCCGTATCCGACTTTTGAAGCCACAACGGTCGAGATAAATCATTTGGACCTGTTTCCGCTGCCCAAGGATGCTGACGCTATAAAAGGGCGCATTCACAACTATGACCCCATCCCGACTCAAGATGATCTCTTGTCTATTGTGGTCAACAAGGGAACGTCGCCAGGCACCTATAAGTTGGGTGGTGACGATCCTGCTGTAAGGGTGTTGTTCACGCAGTTCGCAAAACGTGCCTTATTAGAGGCACGCAGCGGTGAGGTGGTTTTAGAGCATGTACCTGAAACGGGACATGGCAAGGGGCAGTTCAAATGCGAATTCGACGATGAACTCAATAAATTTTCCGCTGTGGGCTCCTTTGATGTCCATCATCCGTAGGTATTGACCCAGTAGGCGCCCATCGGAGGTTATCCAGCACGATGGGCGCCTTGCCGGTGGCAGGCAAGGGCAAGCCTTATGTCCGCAAATTGGTACTCATGCCTTCAACGCACGGGTCATCCGCAACGCCAACACACTCCCACCCACAATCACCGCCGCCAGTAGGTACAACGCCACATCCGTAGACCCGGTGGCATCCTTCACAAAACCCACGATATAGGGGCTGAGAAAACCCGCCATCTGCCCCATTGAGTTGATCAACGCCAAGCCACCCGCCGCCGCACCCGCGCTGAGCATCGCGGTGGGCACCGGCCAGAACATCGGCAGGCCGGTGAGGGCGCCCATGGTGGCGATGGTCAGGCCGAGAATGGCAATGGCCGGCGTGGTGGCGAAGTTCACCGCAATGACCAGGCCGAGGGCGCCCATCAACATCGGCACCACCAAATGCCAGCGGCGCTCTTTGCGCAAGTCGGCGGAGCGGCCTACCAGCAGCATGAACACCGCCGCCAGCAGATACGGAATAGCGCTGAGCCAGCCGATCACCAGGTTATCGCTGAAGCCCATGTTCTTGATGATCGACGGCAGCCAGAAGTTGATCGCATACACGCCACTCTGGATGCAGAAGTAGATCAGGCCGAACGCCCAGATCGCGGGGTTCTTGAACACTTCGGCCAGGGAGTGGCTGGTGGTTTTGGGTTTGTTCGCCAGGTCCGTGGCTTGGTCGGCTTCCAGCACTGCACGCTCATGGGGCTTGAGCCACTTGGCGTTGGCGAAGCTGTCACTAAGCAAGAAATAGGCGAGGGCGCCGAGGATTACAGTCGGGATGCCTTGCAGCAGGAACATCCACTGCCAGCCCGCCAAGCCACCTTGGCCTGCGGCGAAGTGATTGAGAATCCAGCCGGAAAACGGGCTGCCGAGCAAACCGGACACCGGGATCGCTGACATGAACAGTGCCATGATCCGCCCGCGGCGAAAGGTCGGAAACCACTGCGAAAGGTACAACACCACCCCTGGAAAGAAGCCGGCTTCAGCGGCACCCGTAAACAGCCGCAAGGTGTAGAAATGCGTAGGCGTGGTCACAAACAACAGGCATGTGGAGAGCGTGCCCCACACGATCATCATCAACGCGATCCAGCGCCGTGGGCCGAACCGGGTCAGCGCCAGGTTACTCGGCA
>Ga0308160_10006894_pt1 | contig 11420 bp, 8 predicted proteins | sample PhyFR1_FD_201036 | JGI IMG/M metagenome (GOLD analysis project Ga0308160, IMG submission 201036) | Phyllosphere microbial communities from UC Gill Tract Community Farm, Albany, California, United States - DLSLF.R1 | ecosystem: Host-associated > Plants > Phyllosphere > Unclassified | place: USA... | reverse complement strand
TCGGCGACGACCACGTCGAGCGTCACCGTCGGCGAGGCAAGCTCTTCCTCGGGTTCCATGTCGAGCACCGGCAGACCCTCGGCCGACCAGTGCACCCGGCGCACGAACATGTCGCGTCCGTTCAGGTTGTTGTTGTCGGTGCGGGCGTGGAAGACGTAGATCATGTTGCCGTCCTCGTCCTCCGACCACATGCCGTGGCCGGTGCCGAGCTGCCAGGCGCCGTCGAACAGGCTCGACTTCTGAATCGGGTAGTTGAGCTTCGACCATGCCTCAGGGGTCGTCAGATCCGTCGAACCCGACGCGTCTGCCGTCGCGAGGCCCGTCGTGTAGGTGTCGCCGACGGTCGAGCCGGAGTAGATGAGCTGAAGTTTGCCGTCGCGGGTGGTCACGTTCGGGCCCTCTGCGATCGTGTTGTCCCACGCGTACTCCGGAGCCAAGATGCGCACCGGGTCGGTTGTCAGACGGGTCGGATCGGCTGGGTCGACCTTGGCGATGAAGAGCGCGCCGAGGTGCTGCCACACGTAGTATGCCTGGCCCGTCTCGTCTTGGAAGAAGGTCATGTCGAGCGAGATGCCGTTGACCTGGTTGAGGTCGGATCCGTCTGCGCGCAGGACATGGGATGGCTTCGTCCAGTTCGCGGGAACGGCCGGGTCGAGGTCCGCACCCGACGCATCTTGCTTCAGCTGCATGATCGACGCCCGGCCTGACCACATGTCGGGGCTGTCACCGTAGCAGGGCATGAACAGAATCGACAGTCGACCGTTGATCTCGTGATACTCGGGGGCCCAGAAGCAGCCGGTCATCAGCGCACCCTGCGCGTCGGTGTCGCCGCGTTTCAGCAAGTCGATCTCCTGGGCTCCTTCCGCATCAGACAACCCCGAGACCGTGTCAGCGATACGAATGGGCATTCTCGCCGAACCCTGCTGGTCGATGTTCGACCCGTACAGGTCGTTCGTGGCGATCATGAGGAACTTCGTGGTGCCGTTGAAGTCGTACTTGTAGACCGACGGATCGGCGCGCTCGTCGGCGAACGGGCGCGGGTACTCGGTCTGCTTCACGGTTCCGGTCACGGTGTAGGTGCCGGGCTTCGAGGTGTCGACAGCGCTGGTGTCCCAGGTGGCGACGGGCAGCGAACCGGTCGATCCGTCGGAGTACTCGAGTTCGACATCGGTCGGCAATTCGAGCGCCGACGCATCCGCACCGAGCGACAGGTCGACGTCGTCGAATGCCTCATAGCCGGTGTTCGTAATGCGACCGAAGCGTTCCTCTAAGGCTGTGATCGTGGCCGCGTCGACGGGTACGGTGCGCCCTGCAACGTAGTCGTCGACTCCGGATGCGGCCGGAACTACGTCTCGATCGTTGATGACGCCGACCACGACGTTCTCACGGGTGGCCGCATCGGCGAGGTCTCCAACCGTCGTGTACTTCGGCGTCCCCGAATCATCGGTCCACGCGATGAGGTACACGTCGGCGGAAGAATCGTAGACAGCATGCGGCCCGTTGACACCGTTCGTCTCGCCGAGGTCGAGGAGACCCACCTCGGTGTACGACAGAAGATCGGTCGAGGTCGCGATGAGGACGCTCGAGGTCTGCGAGCCGTCAGAGGCTCCCTCTCGGGCGGTGCGCGTGGAGATCACCCCGTAGCCACCATCCTTGAGCGCGAACACCTGCGGGTTCACAAGACTGCGGATGAGGTCGTTCGACGTCCCGTTCGGCGGAGGTGTGACGGAGGTCTTCGGGAAGAAGATGCCGTAGTTCTCGTTCAGTGGCGCCCAAGCGCCGCCGTCTGCGGAAGGGAGGGCGAGGTGCATGCTCAGGGCGACATCGGCGTTGTTCGCCGTGTTCGCGCTGGTGGGGGTGCGGTGGTAGCTCAGCAGCTCCTGCGAGGAACCGGCCGGCAGCACCCGCACGGTGAACGTCTTCGTCACCGTGACCGCGGGGGTTTCGGCGCTGGAGATGACCGCGTCGACCGTCCCCGTGACCGCCGATGCGCCCGCTGCATCAGGCGTCGTGATCTTGCCGTCGGCCGCGACCGTCAGGCCCTGCGCGTTGTCGAGGACGACGCTCGTACCGTCGGCGGGGGCAGGAACCACGGTCCCCGAGATGACGACCGGCGGCAGCACATAGCCCTCCGCTGCGGCGTCGAGTCGCTCCTGGTCGCTGGTCGGCAGCACGGTGAGGGCGATAGTGGTGGATGCGCTGACACCGCGAACGGTGCTCGTCGCCGTGGCGGTCACCGTCGCCGGGCCGTCCTCCTCCGAGGGCTGGCTGACACGGCCGTCGGCGGTCAGGATGGCCTCGTCCGACGTGGTCCATGTGACCGCGCCCCCGGCCGTCGGCAGCGCGACGTAGCCGGAGTCGACCGTCTGATCGGTGAGCCCCAGACCGTCGAGAATCGACTGCGCCTGTGCAGCCATCTCGCCCGAATGGATGGTCGCATCCTGATCTGAGACAGCTGCCACCTCGTCATCGGCGAGCGCGCGGTCGTAGACGCGGAATGCCGAGACCTCGCCGGCGAAGAAGCCGTCGGGCCAGGGCGAGCGACCGATCGCGTTGAGCGACTGGTCGGTGATCGAGGCGGGCGTGACTGCGGTGTTCGCCTGGCCCGTCCTTACTCCGTCGACATAGAACGAGATCGTGCCCGCGGTTCCGTCGATCACCGAGCTGAGGTTGTACCAGCGGTCGGCCTCGAGCGAGTTCGTCGCCCGAGCGTTGACCTCGCCGCCGTTCGACGCTGTGGTGATGGCCGTGCGCGGAACATCCCGCACTGTGGCGAAGAAGTAGGAGGAGGGCGAGTCGTTGCCGACGCTCCATAGGAAGTTGAACGCCGATTTCATCGAGGCGTCGATCTTGACCTCGGTGCTGATCGTCGCCGACGTCTTGCCCGCAAGCATGTCGTTCGGCAGGCGAACCCAGTTGGCATCGCTGTTCTTCGCGCCGCCCGAGAACTCCAGGGAGTCGCCCGTCCACCGGGCGTCGCTGCCGTTCACGACAGTGGCGTCACCGAGGGCGCTGGTTCCGGTGGCGGAGTTCACCACTGACAGTCCGGACGTCTGCGAGAAGACGTACTCCCCGATGAGGCCGTCGGTCGGGGCGGCGGCCGAAGCGACCCCGGCGGCGGACAGGCCCGCACCGATGACGGCGAGCGACACCGCGGCTGCTGCGCCCCGCCTGAGAATTCTGGTTATCACGTGTTCACCTTCGGTTGAGGGTATGGAGGATGGTCAGGCGGAGTGGCGGCGACGGATGAGTGCTGCGGCACCGGCTGCTACCAGGAGGCCGGCGAGTACCGCTGTTCCAGATGTGGCAAAACCCGCGGCCGCGAGCCGATCGGCAGCGGCCGGCGACGCCGGGATGGACGCGTCTGGCCCGTCCGTACCGGGCTGCCCAGTTTCGGGCACACCCGTACCCGGGTCGACTGGCGGGACCACCGCCTGATCCGCAGAGACTCGAACGGTCGCCGTGACCTCGATCGCTGTCGAGCTCGACAGCTGCTTGTCAGCCGCGTTCCACGTGGTCGATCCGCCCGCGCCGAACCAGTCGTTGAGGTTCGCACCGATCGAGCGCACCGTGCCGGTGACCGAATACTCTCCGGCGACGGAGGTGTCGACTCCGCTGAGATCCCAATCCACCGGCAGCTCGGCGACACCGCGTGAGTACGCCAGATTGACCGAGGCGGTGGCAGGCAACGAAGCAGCGACCGCCTCCGTCGTCGCACCTTGCACCATGGACGAGATGCCGAGCTCCGCCGACACCGCGGACGTCGCATCCGCCGCCCGGACCTCGTCGTACTGGGCCTTGGTCAACGAGATGATGCCGCCGTGCTTCGTACTCGGGGCCATCTCGAAACCGGCCGAGGTCAACTGCGTCCAGCCGTCGTCCAGATCGTTCGTCACCATCGGCCGGTAGCCGGTGGCGGGAATGACATCGACATAGAGATACCAGGTGTCTTCACTGTGGTTTTTGAAGACCGCCGGGCCTTCGACTCCACCAGCATTGCCGCCAGCCCAGACCGCACCGATCGTCGTCTGCACGGTCGTCCACGTCGTTTCGGGCTCCCACCAGCGAGTGGCCTCGGTCGACTCCATGTAGATGCCGTCTCCGAAGGAGTTGTCCTTCGTAATGCGGTAGGTCGTGGCACCGCTCTGGATGATTGTGGTGTCGATCGTGTTACCGCCGGTGTTCACGAAATCTCCGCCGTAGGAGTAGCTGCCCTGCGTGAAATCGGTGGTCGCTCCCCACAGCACCCGGTTGTACGACGGTGAGCCGTGCGCCGTATCTTCGGCGGGGAAGACGTTCGATGCCCAATAGACGACGAAGGCGCCGCGACCGTCGGGGTAGTAGTCGTCGACCCAGGTGGCCTCGGGAGCCCACGCCATTCCGAGCTGGGCCACCGTCTTGCCCTCGGCATCGGCGGCCATGTCGATCTGGCGCAGGTCGCCCCAGGTCACGAGGTCTTTCGACTCCCAGATGTTGAGCTTGGTGCTCGCGTTCTTGGTCCAATAGCACCAGGTGGTGCAGGAGCCCGAGCCGCTGTCTCCACCAAAGACCCGCAGGTCGGTGGCGATGATGTAGTAGGTCTGGGCCTCGGGGTTGTAGGTCAGGTACGGATCGCGGATACCCGTCGTTCCGAGGTCGGACGCGAGGATCGGCACGCCACCGTTGAGCGGGTCCCACTGCTCGGGATTGTCACCACGCGAGACATCGAGGTAGATCTTCTCGGCGTATCCGGCGGAGTCCTCGACGAAGTGCACCATCAGATAGCCGTAGTCGTCGGTCTGGGCGACCAGCGGACTGATTGTCACGGCGATCTCCTTCGACGCGGTGATTCCGCGCACGGTCGCGGTAGCGGTGAGAAAACCGGTGATGGGGGGTTTGCCCGCTGCCGGCTGCGCAGCCATCGCAGTCACACCGTCGGCGGCGATCGTGATGCCGGGGGTGCTCGACGTCCAACTCACCGCTCCCCCCACTGTGGGAAGCGCCAGCGAGCTGTCATCGAGGGTCACGGGCGAGATGCCGTCGACGAGGGCCCGCGCAGCTTCACCGAGGCTGTCGGAGTGGACGAGGGCGTCCTCGTCTGAGACGGCGTCGATCTCGTCTACGGTCAGCGCGCGGTCGTAGACACGGAACGCCGCGATCTCGCCCTTGAAGAACGGGTCAGGCCACGGCGATCGGCCAATGGTGTTGAGCGACTGGTCGGTTATGGATGCGGGGGTCAGCTCGGTGTCGGCTTGCCCGACCCGCGTGCCGTCGACGTAGTACGTGATGGTTCCGGATGCGCCGTCGATCACTGAGGTCAGGCTGTACCAGCGGTCGGCGTCGAGCGCATCGGCGGCCCGTGCGTTCACCTCGCCACCTCCAGAGGTGGTGGTGATAGCGGTGCGCGTGGTGTCTCGTGCAGTGGCGAACCAGTAGGCGGCATTCGTGTCGCCGCCGATGTTCCAAAGGAAGTGGTTGGCAGTCTTCATCGAAGGATCGATCTTGGCCTCGGTCGTGATCGTGGCCGAGGTCTTTCCCGCGAGGATGTTGTCGGGAAGCTCCACCCAGTTGGCGGCGCTGTCCTTCGCTCCGCCGGTGAAGACGAGCGAGCTCCCTGTCCACTGAGCGTCGGTGCCGTTCACCACCTTGCCACCGGCGACGGCACCCGGGCCCGTCGCCGTATTCGCCACGGCGTTGCCCGTGTTCTGCGTGAAGAGGTACTCCCCGATCAGCCCGTCAGCGGATGCGGCGTTCGCCGGTGCGGTGACGAGCAATGCCGAGGCCACCACGCCCATCGTCGCCAGTATCCCGGCGGCGTTGGCTGTCGAAAACGTCATCGTTCTCCTTCTGTCGTGTTGCGTACTACTGCGATGCGCGGAGTTCGCGCACGACCGGGAATGACGAGGAAGGAGAGGTTCGACCACGAGACAGGGTCGAGCAGGTCGGCAGCCGAGTCCGCGGTAATACTGGATCGTCGGGATCTCGTCATGACACTCACTTCGTCGTGGGTTGCTGCTCGGATGCTTCGCGGTGGGGATGGAGCAGTGGCGGCGCGTAACCAGCAGCGGTCCCGCTGCGAGCAGCACCACTCCGTCCACGGGCTTCGAGCAGATGGATGAGCTGCGAATCGTGATCGGCGCTAGGGGCAGAGCTTTGTGAGGGCTAACAAGTCCCGTGGCCGGTCTGGCCCTGATGGCACCTGTTCATCTCGTCGGTGAGAATGCTCAGCCCCTTGCGGAGAATTGTTAGCGCTCACAGTTTGCTTAGGCGAGACAATATCGATGTCCTGATCCTCGTGTCAAGCGAGTACCACGAGGATGTCGATTGTGGATGAACAACCGACACCGCGATGCAGCGCCACGGGATGATCCTCAATCCCGTGTTGGAATCTATGGTGTTCGGCGCGAACCTGGTCGGCGCGTAACCAGGCGAATACGAAGGCCGCATGAGCAGCATGGAGCTCGACACGATCGCCCGCGGTAGCGATGACCGAGCCCCAAGGCGCGTTCAGCCCGCTGCAGGAGGCACAGCTCCGTTCCGTCTGTGCCGAGCCTTATCGGTCGCCGTCGACAGGGCCGGAATGGGCGCTCGAGATCGTCGCCGCGCCCAACGAGCAGACCGCGGTCGTCACCGGCACAAACGCGGCCGCGCTGGCGATCCCGCGCCTCGCCGCGCAGTTGACGACCCTGCGCCGACATCGTGATGAGGTGGCAGCGGAGGTCGGGGAGTTGGTCGATGCGCACCCTCCTCAGCCCGTCCTGATGAGCATGCCGGAGTCCGCGTCAGTACAGCAGCCCGATTCCTCACCGAAGTCGCCGGCAAACACTTCCCCACTCTGGGGCACCTCGCCGCCTACGCCGGCCTCGCACCCGTCACCCGAAGATCAGGCACTTCGATCCGAGGCGATTATTCGTCGCGGCGAGGTAACAAAGTCCTGAAGAACACGATGTTCCTCTCCGCGTTTGCCGTGCTCCGAGATCCCGAATCACGCGCCTACGAGCGCAAGATCAGCCAGGGCAAACGTCACAACCAGGCTTTGCTCGCCCTCGCCCGACGCCGCTCCGACGTCCTATACGCCGTGTTCCGCGACGGCACCGGCTACCAGCAGCCAGTAGACAGGCCCGCGATGTAACCGACTATCGAGGTCGACAACCGCTCTTCGGCCGACCCGCACCCGATTAGGTTGATGCTATGAGTGCTCGCATCGCAGGCATCTACCGGAGGTTCGCCGAGTTCGAAGCGGAGGGCGTATCCGACACCTACTTCGAATGGTCTTCTGCAGTTGCAGAAGACCCGGAGATCGCCGATCTCATCTCCTTACTCCCAGGGATCAAGGTTCAGCCGAACCTGGTTTTCGCGGCAGCCCGACACCTTGGTGCGCCGGTCGGACCATACCCACCGTTCCGCGCATGGCTTCTCGAAAACTGGACGCGCGTGATATCAATCGTGATGACGCGAGCAACGCAGACCAATGAAGCAGCGCGCTGCGCGGTTCTGCTCCCAGTACTTGGCCGCATCGACGGCCCACTCGCGCTCATCGAGGCCGGCGCGTCAGCCGGCCTCTGCCTCTACCCGGATCGCTACAGCTACCGCTACGAAGTGAGCGGGCGAACGGTTGCTCTGGACCCAGCCAGCGGCCCAAGTGTCGTTCAGTTTCCCTGCGTTTTCGACGCCCGTGACGTTCCCGTGCGCCTGCCCAACATAGGCTGGCGGGCAGGCGCAGACCTCAACCCCATCGATCCCACGGATCTAGACCAGATCGCGTGGCTCGAGACACTCGTCTGGCCGGAGCACACAGCGAGGCGCGAACGCCTTCACGCCGCCTCCACAATCGCCGCCGACGACCCATCGAACCTCCAGCAGGGCGACATCCTGACCGCAATCCCCGAGCTCATCGAGCGAGCGCCAGCAGGTGCGAAGATAGTCGTCTTCCGCAGCGCGGTCCTGGTCTACTTGACGGCTGATCGACGCCAAGAGTTCGCTGAGCAGATGCTCGCGCTCGACGATGTCACATGGGTGAGCAACGAGGGGCCCGGCGTATTCCCATTCATCACCGATCAGGTCAAAAAGCCTGTCGCCGGCCGCACGATTCTCGCGGTTGACGGGAAGCCCGTCGCGCTGGTGGGCCCCCACGGTCAGAGCTACGAGTCCCTCAACTAACAACCACTCGTTCAGCCCATCCGCAGCCCTGCCCACCCCTGCCCCAACGAGTCGCTCAACGTATCCCAGTACTTGACGAATGGGATAGGGGCCACGTGAGGCGGGTCGTGTTCGTCGCGCGCTGATACGCGCGAGCGATTGTCGAATTTACCGGCACCGACCAATCGTCTAGGCCTTCAGCATCGGCATGCGCGATCAGCACGGACACGATCGTGCCCCAGGCTCCCTCCGCTGCGAGGCGGTGGCGCCAGGTCCACATCGCCTGCCACGGCCCGAACACCTCGGGCAAGTCTCGCCACGCGATCCCGTACCGATACCTACAGATGATGCCCTCGAGCATCGACCTCGCATCCGAGAATCTCCGCCCTGGCCTGCCCGTCGGCTTCGGCAATATCGGCTCGATCAACGACCACTGAGCATCCGAGAACGAACGAATCCATGACACGCGTTCAATGCTCTCAGCCCGCAGACGCGCCCTTGGTCGGGTGCGCTCTAGTAGGTCAGGGCCGCCAGCGCATCCCTGGCATCGTTCACGGGTATGCCACCAGCGACCGCGAGCAATGCCGCCCGCCAGCCAGCCGCGATCACCTGACCCACCAGAAGATCGTCTTCAGCGCCGATGGCGACTGGGCGGGCAGGTGGAGAAGTCCTTGCTGGTTGCGAAATCGAACCCGACCTGCAGCGCGGCACGCACCGCATGCTGCCCCGCTAATTCGGCAGCACCTTCCGTGCGGTCAATCAGTCTTCGTTCGACGTCCCGCCGAACGAAGACGTAGAGGCCGAGCTTGCTGCCGAAATGATGGTAGATCGCCCCCGTCGTGACGTCGGCCGCAGCGGCGAGCTCACCAACCGCCACATCGACAAAGGGGCGTGCGCCGAACTCTTTGACTGCCGCGAGTACCAGACGCCCCTTCGGCGAAGTTGAGATCGGACTCTACTCGCGCATCGTCACATAATGCCATTATGCTCCGAGAAAAAGCCGCTATGACACGAAAGTGAGGGACCCATGAAGCTCGAATTCCTCTTCTTGCCGACCACCGACCTTGATGTCACGCTCGCGACCTACCGTGATCTCGGGTTCGAGGAGGTGTGGCGCGAAGGCGACAGCACAACCGCCATCACCCTTCCCGGAAGCGACGTGCAGATCATGCTCGACTCGAACGATCCGACCGCAGTCGCAGGGCCGATGCTCGTCGTCGATAGCGTGCAGACCTTCCATGACGCCCGACCAGCCGCGCTCGACGTCGTGGCAGCACCCGCCGAAATCCCCGACGGTTTCATGGCGACCTACCGGGACGCGGGTGGCACCACCATCTACGTACTCGACCAATCAACCGCGGCGTAACGCCTCTAGCGCTTCGCCGTCCTTATTCTTGCTGCCGTCACCTGGGCTCGGGCTTTGTCAGCCATGCCCTAGCCCTTATGCGAGCAATGTCATGAGCGCCGGCAACCCGACGCCCAGGACATCGAACGCCCAGTGCCCGATCAGGAGCACCCAAAGCGATGCCCCCTTCTGTCGCAGGAGCCCGAGGATCAGGCTGGCAGACATCGTGGCAACGCAGGAGGTTCGTCGTGTCGGATCATCGACCCACAGGTTCGCTCGGCGAGGAACCCTACAACCCCGGGGCCCACCCGGTCGAGCAGCGCTCATGACCACCGCTATCTTGCACGATCAGCGAGTCAAAACCATCGGGCACTTGCTTAACTGGTTGGCAAGTGAAAGACTTGACCTCATGGAAAGAGACTGTGAACCCGGCGACGCGCGCGCAGCCCGCGACGCACTGTCAGCTTTGCACGCCGATCGACAGGTGCTGGCCGAGCGCATTCGTACGCCCGCCTGGTACTACCCGTCGCTCGGAATCGCCACCGCGCTCATTATCGGGTCACCAGGGATGGGCATGCCAGGTCGGTCGACTCTGGTCTCATTCGGGTGCATCGGCATCGTCTTCCTCTCGTTGGCCTATCGGCGCATCACCGGGATGACGGTGACCAGGATGGCAGGACCGAGGAGCCTCGCCTCCGCGGTGGCGCTTAGTAGCCTTATACTCCTGCTTCTCGGCGTATCGTTCAGCCTTACGGCCACCGGACATTCAGAGTGGGTATGGGCGACTGCGGCTGCGGCGTTCGTCAGCATGTGGCTCGGCGGCCGCTTGTACGAGCGCGAATACGATCGCGAGCTGCGCCGTGGTCAATGACGCACGGTTCGACGAACAGATCCACGCTCCGAGCCGGCTGCGCATATGCGGGCTCTTGCGGCCAGTCGACGCAGCGGAGTTCTCGGTCCTGCGCACCACGCTCGAGCTGTCGGAGGCGAACCTCTCCAAGACCCTGCGCAGCCTCGCCGAGATCGGATACGTGAGAGTGACGAAATCCTCCTCTGCGAGCCGCGATGACCAGCGCCGCACGACAGCGGTCTCCCTCACGAACGAGGGACGCCGGGCGTTTGATGGGCACATTGCAGCACTTCGCCGCATCGCCGGTGATCTCAGCACCTGAAACGCGGCCCGAAGGCTGGTCAAAGCAGGCCACCGCAGTTCCCCTAGGCCTTCCCGTCGCAACAACGTTGCGCCCGGCCTGGTGGCGTGAGGACGTTGGAGACTGAACATGAGGGGGCCACCTCAGGGTTGGGGCAGAACAGAGTGATGCTGTCCAGCATCGTGACTGCGAGTCAGTCAGGTCTGCTCCCGCGGTACCAGCAGAACCGGCGGCACGAACTACACCAAGAAAGCTGCGACGCAGCCCATAGCAATCAACGGCGCGTCTGGCGCTACGCCAGCCGCAGAAGACACACGGCCGGATGCAATATCAGCAGGAGGATGGTACGCGATGACTCCTCCGCTGGAAGTGCCCCCAGACCTTCTACCCCAGTACCGACACCTGCCCGTAGGCGCCGGCGCAGGTTGCGGCTCTGCCAGTCCCGAGGCCCTTTGCACGACGGCTCCAACCATCGTTCGAAGTCTCCGCCGACGCCGACGTGCTGCGGGAATGAGCGGCGTGGCGCGCCCTCCCTGCGGTCGATTTACGCGTGCGCCAGACGGGCCACCTGAAGACACTCCTTAGCACTCATGACCCAACGCTCGGACCACAAGCCCGCACAAATTCCGAGTCGGGATGTCGTCAGCGCAATGATTGCAATCTATCAAGCCTGGACCCTCGGGCTTGAGCAATGTCCTCCGAGTGGGCCGAAGCATCTAGCTTCGCACCACAGATCCCCTACTTCATCCACATCGATGCGGCAGAACTCTCAGGTTTGGCAGTGACTTCAGCGCACACTTCGCCGG
>Ga0308160_10006893_pt1 | contig 11421 bp, 11 predicted proteins | sample PhyFR1_FD_201036 | JGI IMG/M metagenome (GOLD analysis project Ga0308160, IMG submission 201036) | Phyllosphere microbial communities from UC Gill Tract Community Farm, Albany, California, United States - DLSLF.R1 | ecosystem: Host-associated > Plants > Phyllosphere > Unclassified | place: USA... | reverse complement strand
AAGCCCGGAACGTTCTTGAGGCCTGAATGCCGGTCACAAGGCGAGAAGGCCTCGGTCTCCACCTGTACCGCATCAAGTGGAAGGAATGTCACACCGGAACGTATGCTCCCTAGTCTGAAAGGAACTCATTTGCTCACCCCAGGTGGTGCAGTGTTTTCCGATGTACCTTTGCATGAGTATACAACCTTAGTGCTTGTCCCATCATTATCTTCAATGGCCTCCCTCACGGATGTGACTCTTGTTGTCCAATGCAGAACTTCTTGTTAGCTACTTGGAGTCCCACAACCCATTGCAACAGCGGCGCAAATCTTGTTTCAAGCAGCTCCCAAAGAATGACTTGCGTTCAAGAGCTTTCACTCCTTGGCCCAAAATGTGATTTACCTTTGTCTTTGCCCATTCTACGCCAGGAGCAAGAGAGCATAGACCTTGCAGGTGGTTTGAGAGGATTGTGGAATATGATATGTGTGGAGTCAGGCATGAAAGGGTTGGACGCTGTACGTGTCCTCCTAGGTTGTCCATAGCTGCAGCGCTGGTCCCTTGCAGAAAGAGGACTAGTCTGGATGAAGTACAAGGCAAGACCAATTTTTGCACCCTCAAAGAGGATACAAGCTTTTTGGAGCACGCTCTGCTGATGGAGTCATAGCACAATGCGGTCCACAACTTGACGCAAGACAGGATGCGGATTGTCTTCTGATCTCACAAGCTTGGTCATACCCATTCAGCAGTGTCAAGAGATTAACAAGGCCTTGTACGGACAATCAAGAGGTCAATATATACATGTCAAGTAAAAGTAAGAGGTCATATTGGAAAGGAATAGAGGTAGAGAGTAAAAAGAGGGGAAGACACAGTATAGTATGAGATGTGTTACTACTAGGCATGACTTGAGCTAGGGATAGTAGGAGCAGGCATCTGATTGTCCTTGGTTGGTTCTTGGTTGTCAACTGATCCCATCATTGTCTCCATCCAGACTTGAGATTGTTCCTCCGCTTTTTTCTTAGGCATGAATTGCCCTTTGTCACTGCCCTCAGCTTGAAGTCCTCTTTTCACATGGGCATGGTGGAGACTCACTCTGGTAGATAGATCTTTCAAACTCACCTGCAAGGCTCTGGGCTTTTTTCAAGAACTCTTCCTTTGCTTCAGCATATAGTGAAGCAATCCATGCATTAGTATTGTCTGCACTGGCTTGTCCAGAGCATACTGGCTGTGGGCCAGGTCGGTTTTGCCATTCTGAAATTTGGAAGCAGAGACCAGCATGGGATGCTGCAGCCCCAGCCACTGTGTCTTGGTCCAGCCACCTGGTATTCAGCAGGTGACAAGAATAGTACTCACGGATTGAGCTGTTGTTGGTCGTAATAACATGACTTGTTGCCATTGGTGTGTGTGATGACCTCCAGGATGGAGTCATTCAATGTAACGCTGCGGCCGGTTTGACCCCCAGGAAACCGATACTTTGGAGACCAAAATTGAGAGTTAATGTTGTTGTCTGTGGTTTGCATGGTGGATTGGAGTTATGGGATAGGTTGTGAGCTGTCAATGGTAATGTGTTAGTAAGTAACAAATGTTGATGTAGAGCTGATCAGGAGATACTCAAGTACATATACCCATCAACACCCCACCCACCCTTTCATGAGCTCCAAGTAAATGGATCAAGAGCTCCGAGTGAATGGATTGGGTAAGAGGGGGTTTGATCCCTCACAACCAAAAGGTGCTTTATAACAAGGGTATATCAGGGAGAAAGAGCCCTTTGTATTTTATGTACAGTGTGGAGCCGTGAGACATGTTTAGTCCTTTTCATGATGGGAAACGCAGTGGTCCAAGATTCCGGGGCTCTGACGCTGGTTTGGAGTTGACCAAGGGCCGTGAAAGGAGCTTGCCCGTGCCCAAACAACAGGCAGCTATGCTCTTGCCTTAACATCCGACTGGGTGGATAGCCGTCATTCATGTTCCTCTCTGATCGCAGTCCGTCACAACCTCCGATAAGTGGTTTGCCGGGCTATGTTTTCTGCGCAAAGCTATTACGTAATCATTTCACGTGCCACTCATAAAGTCTGTTCAATGTCGATCCTGAACTTATACTCTACCTTCATATCACCATCTACTACCTCACCTCGATATGCGTCCAACATCATCACTCCTAGGAGCATCAAGACTCCCATTAACGACTAAAAGAGCAAACAAAGATTTCTATAAAGGTACACTCGCCCCCTCTAGGAATTTTGCACAATAACTGATTGAATTAGGAACCGGTCAATCCTACGTTCCAGGTGGTGGACATCGTACTGGACCCCCTGGGAAACATGTTATTCGAGGAAAAGGGAGGTATAGGCTTGTAGATGAGAAAGTTAGGTATTACGTCGGACCAGGTGCCGAAGCTCTAGAAGCAGCTTCTACGAAAGGCGTAAGTTCTTTCACTTTCTCTTTTACACAAAGCTAATAGAATAGATAAAACCATACGTATCAACTCTAATCCCTCATTCACCCCCAGCCCGAATCCCATCTTTTTCACCGACACTACCTAAGGCTGGATTAGTGGTTCCATCGGCATCATCGCCTAATTCTGAACGGACTCTCAAAACACCTCAGGCATATTCGAAATGGTATTGGGCAAGAGGGGAGGATGAGAGGCAATGGGATATATTACAGGCTAGACGGAAATGGTGGGATGGGATGAGTTCGCATTTGAGTGAATTGAGGGGTGATAAGACGAAGGCTGTCGAGGCTGCTGCCGATAGGAAGTAGGGAGGGAGTGTAGATTGGGGCGATTGCATGTATTTCTACCATTCACCCGCTGGCGAGGAAATTGGACAGAACATCGAATACTTGTGCTAGCGATAACACTCACGCCTTCCATCATTACAAGCCGCCTTTAAGAAGGATCGATGCAAGGTTACGGCGAATTGTTCACTTCTCATGCACAGCACCGAGAACAAGTCTGTGTGACGAAGCTGCATATACATTATTCTATCATTACCAACCATCCCCTCTCTAACTAGTCGAAGCACCAACAGCCTGATCATCAGTATTCACCCATTTGTAAGAAAGAGGAAGACATACCAATCTCTTCAAATGCTCCATAAACACTTGCAAGCTAACATCATCCGTAAAAATAGCTTGTCCAGCTGGCCCTTGTCCATACCCACCACCCGACATGTGCGTTGTCGAAGGATTCAATTTACTCAACAAGAACCTAGCTTGTGATCCACCTTGGTCGGTAACTACATATCGAGGAATAGGGTTTCGGTCTTCCAATAACTCTTGGGCATCCTGGATTGGGTTTTCCAAGAGTTCTTTGAAATTTTCGTATCCTTCTTGATCTTGGTAATTTGCTTTTCGCCATTGTGCGATTGTTTCACCGTGGAAAATGAGGATATGGAAGAATGTATCTAGGAGGAGGATGACGTCGTTCTTGATCGATACGGAATCGAGTAAGACGGGGTGGGGTTCGACATCGAAAGTGTATGACATGAGGGTGGGTTGGATCATGATTAACGAGTTGTTGACGTCGGCGTCGTTCATTACGTGTCTATAGATCAGCCACATACAACTCTGTTAGGACGATGGGACATACCGGTAGAAAGCAGTCTCATCTGGCGAGTTGTTGAAAACCTGCAAGAATTGACTTCGACGCAAGTGGAACATGAATTGAGGATAAATCGAGAAATTCTGTCCCAATTGGAAACTCGTTGGATCTTCTTTTCGGTATTCAGCAAACTTCTGACACAATCGAATCAACATCCTGTCGAGCCACCTCAGAACATCGGGCGAATCGTCAATCTCCGCTTTGAAAACGGCGATCCTAGCCATGAGGACGGCTGCTGCTTCCTGATCGAAGGATTGGGCAATGGCGGGATGACCACCTTCATGGAATGTACGGGCTAGGGTTGTGACTCGGAGTCGGTATTGACCTGATGCGTGCTGGTAGTGCGTAACAAACTGGATTAAACCAGATTGATTGGGCTGGAGGGGTTGACCGGCGGGAGTGACGACCTCAAAGTAGGTTGCCAAAGAGGTTTTGGGAGTGAGGGAACAGATCTTCCAAGCGGATGTTTGACCGATACCAATCTCGGTCTCGCCGACACATGACGATTTCTTGTTGGCGGAAATAACGTGTCCGATGACTCCAGAGACCTTGAGCTCTTTGGTGGTCTATGGATCAGCTCTGTTCAGATTCGGGGGAGTCAGGCAGCTTACCAAGACCTCAAAAGTACCGTTGAATCCCATCTTCAAGTAACCCTGCTCATCCTTGGCGAATGTCCTAAGCAGACTCTGCTTGAAGATTGCAGTCATGAACGAATCGGAAATGATCATGAAACCGTTGGTGGCGTTTGTCAAAGACTTCATCTCGAGTAGACCAACTTGATCTAGACATCCAGCGTAAATGTCGACAGCGTGACCGTTTTGGGATGCCCGCTTGGATAGACCTTCGTAGTACTGTCATCAGCAATTACCCAAGATATTGTCAGGTAGCATACCTTGGTAGCACGCTTGAAATGCTTGACGCTATCTCGGTCGATATCGTGGTGCGATCGGATAGGTTCCCTGAGCTCTGGGCTGACGACTAATCCAGGTCCATCGGTGGGTGGCCCACCAGAGAACAACATGATTCGAGCACCAGTGTTGGGGAAAGCGGACTATACGTTAGCAACCATGTCGTGCTCATCAACAAGAGACCTACCTCGAGGAGAGCGGTAGCAACACCAAGAGCAACACCAGTACACCTCAAAGGCCTCTTATCCTGCTCAACGGGCCATGGGTCCCTCTGCAATCCTTCGAGGATGTTTGTCAATTGGAACTCGCAGGCCTGGACCGGAAGGAGGAATTTAGATGCGGCAGGAGCGGGCATAGGTTGGCCAGGTCGAGGTGCGGCCATTCGGTTGGAAGGGTTTAAGCCTAGCATATCGATAATTTGCTTGGGCTGGTAATCTTTTGATCCTCGGAAGACGTATGATTTAGGACATTGGTCATATGATAGCTCGTGGACCATTGCCTGGATATTAGTGGTGCTCGGAGTGGGGATGGGGGACTTACCATAGTACCAAAGGTGATGAGACCGACCAAGGCGTTTGGGGGCAACAAGCTCAAGCTGACCACCAATGTCTCTCGCAGAGCCTTGAGCTCATCCTCATCGATACAGGTGTCGACAACGTATAGGAAGACAGGAGGGATCTGAGCGGGCCGGGAAAGAGTGTATTCGATAGTAGTGTACTTGGGCAACAACTCGGCGGGGAGGTTGGATGCCGAGATATCCTTGTAATGAGGTGGGAAAGGGTTCCTCTGAAGACAGAATGGACATATCCAAAGCTTGCCCCGGACATCAATTTGACTGTAGATCATTAGCTGCAGTACGTAGTAAAAGGGAGTAACGTACCAGTAGGGGTTAAGGATGGCTTTACAGCTAGCTTTACAGGTCACTGGCTCGTACATGACTGGAGGTAGATCTTCTCGTTCTTTGAGAGGCGTGTAGAGGGCCGAGATGGGTACGACAGTTCGAGTAGCCTCGATCCTACTGGATGGCCAAGCATTCCACGAGAAACGGACTCCTGTTTGTGTTAGCTCCCTTTCCTCGCTATCTATCCGCCATAGAAGAAAGCAGCTCACCATCTCTATCCTCGACATCCTCAAAGTTTGAGCCGTTGTTCATGATGTGCGACTATATTATGAGGGTGTATGAATAGAGAGGAAAGGGGAGTGATATAGGTATAAAGGGTGGGGTGTTGTCCAGACGCAGCGTGTCATCCTGCCCATGCCTAATTGCCACCTTTACATGAAATTAGGCGTACATGACGCCATTTCTTTGTCTATTGAATTAGTTTCAGAATTTCAACTCCGAACACTATACTTATACCTATATACACTGCTATACTACCTTGCCAGTCAATACACCAATCACTCGGTATACCTGATCCCGACTATCAACGAAAACTTGGTACAATTGCCCCGGAAGATCAACAACTACCCTTCATACCGAAATCAAGGCCTTCGGCATCCTCGGCCATGACTACGAACCTCAACGCTATAGCCGGCCCATCCAAGCTGCCCCCTTCACCCCTTGTCGAGATTGAATCGCCAACTCAATCACTCGATAGTCCAGGAAGAGAAGCTCATCGTGGCTTGACACAGGAACCAACAGTCTCCAGACCCGGTTTGAGCGTTGATGAGAATGGGGAGATTATCAAGGTTCCTGCCTTTCTGAACAAGCTCTTCAGGTGAGTTTTATGGTCTGCATGGTATGGATCAGCTGATGGAATAGTATGGTATCGGATACTACGACGGATCCGTTGATTTACTGGTCTGATTCTGGGGATTCATTCTTCGGTGAGTTTGCTCGGGCATAGATAAAGGGGCCGTGCTGATTGGCAGTCCCGAATCATGAACAATTCGGGAAGGAGTTGCTTCCTAGATTCTTCAAGCATTCCAATTTCTCCAGTTTCGTCAGGCAACTGAACATGTAAGTCACCTGCTTCCCTTCATGTGGTATTCGAGCTGACATTTAGGTATGGATTCCGTACGTCTCTAACTATTCCCATAGACAAAGCTGACCTTCAGACAAAGTCCCACATCTTCAATCAGGTGTACTCAAGAACGAAGCTCCTTCTGAGCTATGGGAATTCGTCAATCCATATTTCAAGCGAAACCAACCAGACTTGCTATCTCGAGTGACCCGCAAAAACAACCGAGGACCGAACCCTATCCCCACCTCCGCTGCTTCGTCTAATGGTACCCGCCAGTCCGCCAGGCAGGCAGCTACTACCAACACAGTCCTCACGTCCCCCGGTGGTCGACCTATCCACCTCATTACGGACGGTACAACCGAAGGAGAAGCTGGACAACTCGTCGGTCCTACTGGCCAGAACCTCGATCTGAGCGCTATAGCATCAAATATCGCTGCTATTCGACAAGCTCAAACCACTCTTACCGCGGATTTACAAGCTCTAAAAGCATCAAATGATCATTTATGGAGGGAAGCGCTGGAAACGAGGGAGAAACACAGGACTCATGAGGAGACTATGGGATTGATTATTTCCTTCCTGGAGAGGTTGTTTGGGACGGAAGGAGAGGGTCTGAAGGGACTGAAGGAAGCTTTGAGGAGAGCTGGGATTAGTGGACCCTCGAAAAGGGAAGATAGTGGTATGGAGGAGCCTGGGTCGCAGAAAAAGAGAAAGAGGTTAGGGCCGGAACGTATGATTTCCCATGGACCTGGGGATGAGAAAGCAAATGGCCATCTGGAAGAAATTGGTAAGTGTCCCCATGACCACTGGAAATGACAGCTGATAAGTAGAAAACCCATTCGACTTTTCTTTCCCCAAAATGAATCGAGGCAAATCTCGCAAGGATGTCGGGACCACTCCAGAAGGTGAAACCTGGTCATCTTCGTCACAACGATTCCAATCTCTCCCTACCGATGATGATGCTCGCTCGAACCCCACCCCGAACCCGGATCAGGGACAATCACACTCGCCAATGTCCGATACCGATACTCTCCGAGCGACCGATATGAATGCTCTTGCGCCATACAATTACCCCACGCAAATGCATCAGTTCGCCAATCTCAACAATACCAACAATGCCAATGCCAATCTTGGCCAACAACCCAATAATGCAGGTACAGGTTCAGGACCAATGTCACCTCGGACTACTGCAGCTGCTGCTTCTGCATTCAACCTCGATCCATCGATTCTACAAACTACTATCGGCTCTTTACTTCAATCTCCCGCTGCTGCTCAATTGTTCTTGAACAGCCTGAACAACTCGGTCCAGGGTCAAAGTTTGAATACCCCAAATCCGGTACCGACTGCTCAGCCCAGCTACCCATTCCCATCCCAACCCCCATCTCAGATGAATCAACAATACCAACCAACCCAAGATATGCAAGATGCCCTCGATCCGACTCTTGCACTATTTTCCCCTCTCCCAAATACAAATCAGGATGGATTGATGAATCATTCAGACAATCTCCTGAAATCGTACCAAGGTGCAGCGGGAATGAATCAAGATGTCGATAAGCTTCAAGAATCGATCGACTCGTTGGTTAGGAGTATGGGATTAGAACCGAATCCATCTGGAACCGGCCAGCAACCTCAGCAGGACCAACAGGGAGGAAATGGAATGATGGACGGATCCAGCTTTGAGATGGGCAATGATGCTTTTGATAGTAATTTTGATGTTGATCAGTTCTTGACTGAATTGGCAAAGTCGGAGAAGCAGGGATGAGGAGAGTGAGGTTGGAGGGCGTATTAGTGTGAAAAGAGAGGAGGGATGTACTTGTACGATATGAGCGATGTTGTAAAGGAGCTTAGAGATATTAATGCCCATGATATACTGTGAACATCTCACGCCGTCTTGCATCCGGGAGCTCTGCGCAGGACCCGGCTCGCCCAGTACCAGTGCTTGTTTGCAGTTGTATTCTGTATTGGTGACTGTAAACAAATGTAGATCTGCAGGTGACGTCACTTCTCACTTGGGTCTTAGAGTAGCATTCAATCCCCTCGGCGACCAGTACATCTAACCATCTGTACAACGACTACACAGGACCGACCATGTCGTTCCTACGCTCATTCAGACCACTCGCACTCTCCTTCTTTGGCCTCTCGCTGCCTTCCACCCGCCAAACATCATCAACAGCATCAACATGTACCCGATACCTCTGGCGTCAACCATCCCCCGCCGCAGCTCGTGAATCTCCATTCCCACTCGTCTTCGTCAGAGCGAAAGGAATACCTTCCGAGCCCACCGAAGAGATCTGGGCGGATTGGTCAGGGATGTTTGCTGAGAAGGGGTACACAGGAATCGAAATTGATATTACCGCCCCGTCATCCACTGAAGAGACGACAAAGAGTGTGCTTGATTCAATGACGACAATGTTGGCTTCTCAAATTAGGTTGATGGCTATTCCTTTCGCGCCCATCATTATCTCATCGGGGCCAGCATCGACAATGTTGACTCAGAATTACATTTCATCCCATCCAGCTTCGGGGTTGGTTTTAGTAAACCCATTAGAGGGGGAGAAGGCGGATGAGATGTTTGATTATGAACCTAGTTTCCCTATACTAGTGGTCAATGGTGGGAATAAAGGAGGAAGGCTGGCTAGAGCGGCAGAGGCGGGGACGGGGAGAGGAGGAAAAGGAGTGGAAGTTGAGAGTATTGTGGATGGAGAAAGAGGGGAGAAGACGAGAGTTGTGAGTACATCCCGCCGCATTCATGTATAATACTGATTGGTAGGTGGTAGAGAGATGGATGGATAGATGTGGTTTCTGATGCATCACCCCTGAGCCACAAACTAGCTCCTCCTCGACAGGCGCAGACGTGGCAAGGCGGTGTAAATACTTACAAAACGGAGAGAAACGCGACCGAGGGAGAATGAAGGAGCCGACCACCCATTCATTCGAGTTCCGACGTGGAAATGCCCCTTACGTTGTAAGCTTGGAATATGCCTTTCATGTAATTGCGTTTCATCCCTCGAACCCTGTGCTCAGGGGATGACGACCCATTGATACTGTGGAGCCTTTACTCCCCTAGGCCTCGCCCTTGAGGGGTTCGCATATGGGTCATATCCTGATCTCCTTTCACCGACAGCCTTCGGAAACAGGTAAAAGGACGTATCTTCGTGTTGTACAATTTGGTCTTCCAAATGTTGTTCTGTTGATACATATAACCTTCGTCAATCACGTACTCGATCAGCTTTTTCTTTATCTCTTCAAGATCCCTTACCACAGTACACTCACTGCCTTACTCCTACTGTCACGATGACTGATACCAATTCAATGGTTCCTTCCACCAATCCAAGTGACTTCTGCGCTCCATCGCGGAGAACAGCCGGAGAGCTAAGCGAAATTTACAACACGGTCATTCACGAGAGCGTTAGGTTGCATAACCTTCGCTCACCGGAATCAGGGCTCGATTCGGGAAAAGAAAACATGTCCGTAGAAGATCAGAGGCGATTGTGCATTGAACTGGGGACGACGGCCTTCCACCTGAGAAATACCATGAGGGACCTTTCAGTACAAATGGGAACTTCCCCTGACACACAGAAACAATATCATTCCCAACTTCATGAAGCGTGGAAACTGCGACATAAATTCTCCGCCTCTGACGTACTCAAAGATATTAAGGATGCGTTCGAGGATATTGAATCAATCAGAGATGACACGTATACCGCGCTCCTTCAGTCCTTAGTACCCCCCGAAGCTCCACCAGTGTGTAGCAAGAAAGCACGTGCCTACTTTGAGCCTCAGGAAAGTGGTAAGCCCAAAAGACGATCTTCCAACTGGTCTGAGCTGATAAAGTCGTAGTGGAGCCAGAAGTGATGACAAGTATGGCTATAGAATTACCATGACTGAGAGTTCACTGAATTTACGGGTGATACAAAGACCGGTCAACAGCTTCTGCTGCTTATTGGGCCATGGTGTACGCCAGGATGTACTAGCGTCGCGCCGACTGACCTCGGAACCTCTGCCTCAAGTGGGGATGGCGTCGGTCACAAGGGGGACCTGGGGTCTTGTTGACCCTAAAAGAGGGGCTACCAACCGTCGCAGACTCCAGGAAGATCGTAAGACTTCGGTGGTTCTCCGGTGGTCCTCGGATAAGATCAGGTAGTCACGGACAGGTGAAATGAAACGGCCGACGATGTGCAAACAGTTTAATACTACCAGATTCGGCTTGTAAAACTACATTACAGTAGTGGTCCATGTTTATACTGGTATCAATTCTACGCGATCCGGACAAATATGGGGTGACTGTGATTTCAAAGCGGAAGAGATTCGTGTACTCGCTACATCACTAGCCACTTACGCACACTGTCATCATCAGTTCTCTATATGCCAAGCAAGTGGCATACAGTGATGCTCTCTTGAGTCTTTGTTTTGCTTGTAAGTTCTTCACTTATCAACATGGATTGTTGAGGCGGGTTGCGCTATCCGATGTTGATGGCTCATTGCAAATACAAGCGCTCATCTGGCCGGTGGCAAAAGAGCATTGGCGGTGTGACTTTGACACGATCCCGACCCCCATGGAGAGAATGCATCGCTTGCAAGTGTGACAACTTCTTTCCTGCCTTTGGTGTCCACATGATTGTATCTGCGTACCTTTCATCGTCTCCCTTTCATTTTGCCGAAAGGTTTCAGCTTGTCGAAACCCTTTCATCCCAAGCATCGCAAAGCCTGGATACACCGCACGGGGAGCATAACGCGCCTCCCTTGAGCAGCAGGGGCTTGACAATGGATGTCTTCCTGGACCTGGATGCAACCATGTCTCAGAACTCCATGCCCCGCTGGGCTTCTCATTTTCCACATATAAATATCATTCACTTGACGGCTTCTATCATGATTTCGTCTACCTCATCAAGCCCACGCTCTTGTCAAGCTCATTCCACTACAAGCAGACCATTATCACAATCCACCACCCTCAATGCCTCCCATCCAGCAT